>Ga0302315_10002302_pt1 | contig 18187 bp, 10 predicted proteins | sample III_Palsa_N3_1_FD_200532 | JGI IMG/M metagenome (GOLD analysis project Ga0302315, IMG submission 200532) | Peat permafrost microbial communities from Stordalen Mire near Abisko, Sweden - III_Palsa_N3_1 | ecosystem: Environmental > Terrestrial > Soil > Palsa > Peat permafrost | place: Sweden... | reverse complement strand
TTCAAATCAGACACCTGCAACCATGGAAGGCTGTCTTCCTTTATGGCACTTAACCAGCTATTGCGCTTATTATCTATAGATACAGATATGATCTCCAAACCTTTGTTTTTATATAACTGATACTGGGTTTTTAGATTCGGACTTGCGGCACGGCAGGGTTCACACCAGCTTGCCCAAAAGTCAATTAACACAACCTTATCTTTTAAATCGGCCAGTGAGATGGGCTTTCCCGTGGTATCGTTTTGTGTAAACAAAGGAGCTTGTTGCCCCACCGCAGTAATTGAAGCGGCTTTAATCATTTTTTCAATATTTTGCCCTTCGTCTGTGGCTTGTAAACGCTTGCTTAAGCCCCTGTAAACAGGCTCGATCAGCGGTATATCATATTTATTGGTTGCTTCCAGTAAACCTTCTACTGCAAAATAGGAATCCGGATGATCTTTGGCATATTGAATTTGCTTTTTGACCCTGCTTTTACGTTTGTTAAAATATCTTTCAGAAACGGCTTTTATATAAGCCGGATCCTTTTGTTGCGCCGCACTGCCACTGGCAAAATCTGCGTTAGCAGCATTTGTTAGGTCAATAGGTGAACCTCCGATTATTTTATTATAAGCAGCATATTCATCATATACTTTGGAGCCGGTAAAGTGTGCATTAGATAATGAATCTTTTGAGTTAATAAACAAATTTCCTTGCCCAAAATATATAAGTACTTCATCATTTCCTCTAAAAACAGAGTAATTATGCCCTTTTCCTTCATGCCCAAGCACTATACGTCCTTGGTTTATTGCTGTTGCGTGTCCTGCGAAGCTAAAGATGCCGTTTTTTAGATATGTTGAATCTTCGACCATTGTGTGGTTATCCATGTAATCCAGATATACCATAGCTGGTTGATTAAGATTACCTATTTTACCACTTATGGTAAAATTATTAGTTTGAGCCAAGGCGCAAAATGGTAGCAGTGCGATTATCAAAAGTTTGAATTTCATATGGGTGTCGTTTTATTTTTCATTTGATAGTGAATAAGGAAAATCTATTGGCTTGATCCCCCGCAGCTTATTAGGCTGCCCCTGCATTTGTATATCAATAACAGCGCCTTTGAACAGTGATTGATGGCTGAGCCAGTTATAATCATAAGCCTTGCCATTATATAGCATTGTTTTGATATAACGATTAGCATCGGTATTATTTTTTGAGTTGATGATCACCTTTTTACCGTTTTCCAGGTTCAGTGTTATTTTGCTAAAAAGAGGTGCACCCAGTTCATATTGATCGGAAGCCGGGCACACCGGATAAAAGCCAATGGCTGAAAAAACATACCAGGCAGATGTCTGGCCATTATCCTCATCGCCGCAATAACCATCAGGCGTAGCCATATAAAGCTTGTTCATTGATTCCCTTACCCAATATTGCGTTTTCCAAGGTTCACCTGCATAATCATATAGATAAAGCATGTGTTGTATAGGCTGGTTCCCATGTGCATATTGCCCCATATTTACGATCTGCATTTCGCGCATCTCATGAATTACACCGCCATAATAACTATCATCAAATATAGGCGGTAAAATAAATACAGAATCCAGTTTATTAACAAACTGCTGGTTGCCGCCCATGAGGTTGATCAATCCCTGTATATCATGAAAAACGCCCCAGGTATAATGCCAGCTATTGCCTTCGGTGAAGGCTCCCCCCCATTTAAAGGCATTAAAAGGCAACTGGAACGTTCCGTCTTTATTTTTTCCGCGCATTAATCCTGTTGATCTATCGAACAGGTTTTGATAGTTCATGCTTCTTTTTTTGTACAGATCGGTTTCAGCTTTGGGCCTGCCCAATTTTTTACCTAACTGGTAAATTGAAAAGTCGTCATAAGCATATTCCAACGTACGGGCAGCGTTTTCATTGATGTTTACATCATACGGCACATAACCTAATTCTTTGTAATACTTTATACCATAACGGCCAACTGCTGATATCGGGCCCTCATTATTTGCACCGTGCAGCAAGGCCTGGTACAAGGTGTTGATATCATAACCTCTCAATCCTTTTAAATAAGCTTCAGCTACAACTGATGCCGAGTTATTACCGACCATTATATCTGCATAACCCGGACTCGACCATTCCGGCAGCCAGCCGCCTTCTTTATAATCATTGATGAGGCCCTGTTGCATCTCTTTATTTATGGAGGGGTACATCAGATTCAAAAATGGATATAAAGCACGGAAAGTATCCCAAAAGCCTGTTCCGGCAAACATATAACCAGGCAAAACCTTACCATTATAAGGGCTATAATGAACTATCTGGCTTTTAGCATCTATCTCATACAGTTTATTCGGAAAAAACAGCATCCGGTACAGGCAGGAGTAAAATGTACGGGTTTGGTCAACAGTTCCGCCTGCAACCTGTAAACGACTAAGCGTTTTGTTCCAGACAGCTTTTGCTTTTTGTTTCGTTGTTTCAAAGCTGTCATCACCCAGTTCCCGCTTTAAATTAAGTTCAGCCTGCTCATAACTGATAAATGAGGACGCTACTTTAAGATGTACCTGCTCATTTACACCGGTGATAAAATTGATAACAGCTATAGCGTGATCACCTTTAATTTCAACCGGGGAAAGATCAGGCTCGCCATCAGCTGTACGGCGAGTGATGAGGAAAGGTTTGTCAAAATAAATGACAAAGTAGTTTTTAAAGTTGCCGGGCACATTACCACTGTTTTTTGTGGTATAGCCAATAACTTTTTGTTGACCAGGAATAATCTTTATATAAGACCCGCCATCGAAGGCATCAACGATAATATGTGAGCTATCCGATTTAGGAAAAGTGATCCTGAAATTCGCCGCACGCTCAGTAGGTGTAATTTCTGTGGTTACATTATAATCAGCAAGGTAAACGCTGTAATAATAAGGCTTAGCTATTTCGGCTTTATGCGAGAACCAACTGGCGCGTGCATCCTCATTGACCACAATTTTACCGGTTTCGGGAAATATGGAAAACTGCCCGTAATCATTCATCCATGGCGATGGTTGATGGGTCTGTTTAAATCCGCGGATCTTATTTGCGGTATAGGTATATTGCCAGCCATCACCCATTTGCCCGGTTTGGGGTGTCCAGGTATTCATGCCCCAAGGTAATGCAATGGCCGGATAAGTATTGCCATTCGATAATTCACCGCTTGATTCAGAACCCATTAAAGGATTCACCCATTCCACAGGATCTGTTACTTTATCAACTTGTTGCGCAATAGCAGGAATGGTGAAAAATAATAAAAAGGCATATTTAAGAATTTTCATTTTCGATGTAGGGTTGTCAGATAAATTAAATGGAAGGATCAATTGTATAATTGTTCCAAAGTTCGTCCAGTGATTTTCCGGTAAGCTGCTGCCAGGTATTGTCGTTATAAGCGTGATTGCGCATACGGCCGTCTAAATCTTTTACTATTCCCGGCCTCACTTTATTTTCGAGCCAAACCAGAAAACGCGCCGTAATACGGTAACTATCGGTATAATTTTGCCCTTGCTGATAATTCGGCATTTTCCAGTCGGCACCTGCATTATCCACACCAAATTTATAGCGGGCATAATCTGCAATCCCTTCGGTCAGCCAGCCAGGGCCTGCATTATCGCCATAGGCTTGTACAATATGCATTACTTCATGGGTAACTACGTCAATATCAGCTGGTATTTGTAGCATATATCTGGGATTAAAATGCACGACGCCATAAGCAGTCGCGGCAACACCATCATAGCCGGGATCTATCATAAAGGTTACTTTACGGAGGGCATGCGGGTTAAACGCTTTTGCTTCCTGTGGATAAACTTTGAAAAAAGTAGTGATCATCCGCTGCTTTAATTCACTGCCATTTTTTTTAAATAAGGTATCCTTATTAATAAAAATAAGCGTGTATGAATCCTTGGTTATTGAATCCCGCTCCAAATAATCTTTAGTCGAGATCCAATTTGCGTTTTGAGCACGAACACAGTTTATTTGGAAGCCGGTAATCAGGCCCATTAGGAATAAAAAATATTTCATTATTAATTTATTGAAGTTTCCAGTGGCATCAACGCCGTTTAGCTAAAGGAATAAGTTAGCGGGTTTTGTAAACATAGGGAGAAGCCCGAAAGCTCCTCCGCTCTGCTACTCTTAACATTAACTAATTATTTTTACCAGCCTGTATTTTGTACAAGTTTTGTATCTGAATTTACATCAGCCTGTGGTATAGGGAATAAATAAGACCGCTTTGTAAAGACACGGGTTTCAAACACCACCACATTATAAAAATCAGGCGCATTAGAATTAATGTCTAATCCATGCATAGGACCGGCCTCGGTTTGCGCTGCTATTTTCCAGCGGCGCACATCAAAAAAGCGGTTGTTTTCAAAAGCCAGTTCCACCTGTCTTTCATGCCATATAGCCTGGCGCATTGCGTCCTGACCATTTGGTATGTCAATACCGGAGCCATAAGCAGGAATGCCGGCACGAACCCTGATCAGGTTAAGGTATTTCAATATATCCGGATCTGTCGGATTGCTTTCATTCAGCGCCTCAACATAATTCAGATAGATCTCGGCAAGCCTTAGCTGAACAAATGAGCGGTTCCCCTGCGTCCGGTCGCTGGGCGGGTTATTTTTCCGCACCACATATCCTGTAGGGCAATAATCATCCTGGCCCGCTTGCCTGCCCGAGTTTCCGCTATAGGTAAGATCCGTAATAAATAAACCGGCATTTTTATCCAGCCACTCACTATTGGTATAGGTAATATTTACATAAAAACGGGGTTCTCTTCCAATCCATTGATTATAGGTATTGGTTGGAAAATCCTGATTGACCGCCGAATAATTCTGAAACCCGGCTGTCATGTATCCGGAGGTTGGATCAGATATTGGTTTACCATTAGCCATAAAAAATGCGTCCACCATTTCCTGCGTAGCGCCAAGACTACCGGCACCTTGTACTTCACCGGGGAATCCCTGGTGATAAGGTGTAGTGTCGTATTGCCAGGTGGTAACGTTTGGATTTTCCTGCGCATAAATCCACTCCGAATTCCAGTCAACCAGCATTACATCGCGGCAGGATAGATAGGGACTAAAATGCCCGCTGGTATCATTTTCAGTATACAAATTATAAGTGTTTGGCACATACGTATCAATAAATGATTTAGCCGCCGCTGCTGCTGTTGCCCATTTTGAAGCGTCGTAGGTTTGATTAATCAAATGCGTACCATCTTTGTTAACTAAAGCGCTATAATCAGTGTTGCCATTAAACAAAGGGCTCGCTGCATATAACAATGCTTCTGATTTGATGGCTTCAGCAAAACCACTGGTTATGCGGCCATAATTATTGGTATTTGCCGGTTTGGCAGGCAGGTTCTTGGCAGCCGCATCCAGTTCACTGCCGATATAGGCTACGCAGTCATCAATTGAACTGCGTGACAACTGGTAACTGCTTAATGCTGCATCAGGCGCAAGTGTCTGATCACCTAATAGTATAACCGGCCCATAAATACGCATTAGGTAAAAGTAATAAATTGCCCGTAGCGCCCTGGCTTCTGCCTTGTACTGACTTTTTAAATTAGCTGACAAATCTGGCACCTTGTCAACGTTAGCAATAAATATGGTTGCCGAACGAATGCCCTGATAATAGCCATCCCAGTAAGAGGAAACGAAACCGCTTGAAGCGTCATAACCGCCATTATTTATATTCTGCGAAGGAACAAAGCCCCAGTCAAATTCAGCCTCAGAGCTGCCTCCTGTCCATACACCGGCATTACTGCCGGGTGCATTTTGCTGATTGGCTTCATCCGGAAAATAAGAATAGGTATTTGCCAAAAATTGAACGGCTGATGTTGAGTTGTTAAAGGTTGCATCAAGCGTTAACCTGTCATTTGGCACCTGATCCAAAAAACCTTTCTTACATGAAAAGCTCACACTCATCAGGATCACCGTGGCCAGTATTATATTAATTTTTTTCATATCTGATTATTCTAAATATTAACTGATTTTAGTTAAAACCCACACTCACACCCACCGACACTGTTTTCACATTCGGATAAGAGGTTCCGTTCCCGGTATCTAATTCAGGGTCCCAAAGTTTGAATGGACTGATAGTAAATATATTATAGGCCATTACGTAAACCCGGAAGCTTTTGACCCCATAGTTACTCAGCAATGGTTTGGGCAGCGTATAGCCAAAATCCAAAGTTTTTAAGCGAAAGAACTGTGTATTCTTTACCCACCAGGTGCTGGTTTGTATATTATTGTAGTTTGCCGCATCGCCATAAGCAAGCCTTGGGTAAAAAACATTCTGACTTGGGTTTTCAGTAGTCCAACGGTCGGTAATATTGGCAAATGCATTTGTTTGCCCCCCGGAGTTTGAAAATGGCTGTATACCCGCACCTGAAATGTAACGGTCCGAACGCCCTGTACCCTCAAAGGCGGCTCCCAAATCGAAATTTTTGTAGGAGGCATTGAATGTGAGACCAAAGATAAGGTTTGGAACATCGCCGTTGGTGATCTTCGTTTGGTCATACGCATTGATCACGCCGTCTCCGTTCAAATCTTTGTATTTGATATCACCAACCATTACCTGGCTCTTATCTCCTGGTACCGCACTTTTGTCAATCTCTGCCTGGCTGGTAAAAAGCCCTTCTGCTACGTAGCCGAATTGTGCGAGTACCGGTTGCCCTATCTGGCTCATCCACGGATATGGCGGAGCTGGCTGATCATTTTGAATGACTTTATTTACTGCATAAGTTACATTACCACTCAAGTTCAGGTTAAAATCACCAAATTTTAACCGATCTTCCAAGGTAGCATCAAAGCCTTTATTATTTACTATACCAACATTTCCTTCAGGTAAATTGGAAATACCTACAAAGCCGGGTACGTCTGCCCTTGGTATTAGTATTCCCGTACGGTGTTCATTAAAAACATCGGCCGTTAGCGAAAGCTTATCATTTAAAAGTTTCAAATCCATGCCCAGATCCTGTTTGTGGGATTTGGACCAGGTTACGTCAATACCGTACTGGTCGATGCCTATGCCCGATATCCCGTTCCTGTTAAGCCCGTAAGTATATCCGGGATGCGTAGCTGACAAAAAGGTGAGATAAGCAAAACGGGAACCGTCATCGCTGCTGCCGACATAGCCATTGGTATATCGAAATTTTAAAAAAGATACAACATTTTTGAATGGTTCAAAGAATTTTTCAGATGAAACCAGCCAGCCTACGCCAAAAGCCGGAAAAAAGCCATAGCGGTTTTGAGGCGCAAAATTCTCAGAGCCATTATAACCTGCGTTAAATTCTGCAAAATATTTGTCATCGTAAGAATAAGTTGCCCTGGTTGCCAAACCCCTGGTACGGTAAGGGATAGAAGATGCAATATCAGTTGCGGGGAGAATTGTTTTATCATCCTGAGTAAACAAAGCCAAACCGCCTACCCGGCTTTTACCGAACGCATGATCATAATTAAATGACGACTCCGTGTAATCTCTATAATAACCCAGTGTATTGCTACTGAAGCTTAATGAATTTTGAGAACCACTGTTATAGGTTAAATCTAAATTCGGAGATCCATCTGGATTATAAGGAGTAGTCGAATCCAGAATGTAAGTATTTTCTCTTTTCGTATCAGCAATAATGGATTGTCCTGAATCGTCAAAAGCAAACATGGTGGTAAAAGTCAATCCTGGCAACAAAAAGCTCAAATCCTGCGTAAGTCTCACATTGGAATATAATTCGTATTGAAAACTCCTGTCATAACCTGTTGTGGTCAATTCGCCATAGGGGTTAGGCTGGCCGCCATTTGCATTTATACCGGGTACAAAGCCTCCGGGATACATGGTTGGGAATGCTACCGGTGGAACTGACATCGCATCATTAAAAATAGTACCGGATGAAATACTGGGCGAACTGCCTTTATAAACAAAGCCTTGTACGCCTACATCTATTTTGGTGCTTTTTGTTACCTGCAGGCCTATGTTACTCGTAAAATTATAGCGACCATAATCATCATCTATATCGAAGCCCTCATCGTTACTGGTTTTTAGGAGGCCTGCCGTATACTCGTATCCAGTGGAAACATAATAGGTAGCGTTGGGACTACCTCCGCTAACCGTAAAGTGTGCCCTGCGGGTAGGTGCATTTTTTCTAAAAACAGCATCTATCCAGTTCACGTCAGGATAAAGTAGTGGGTCCGTTTTATTTACCGTATTATTGATGTAGGACTGAGAATAGATAGGCGCGAGCCCGCGAGTGGTATTTGCCTCGTTAGCGGCTGCCATATAGGTTGCCCCGTCAGCCATTTGTGGTATTTGTGTGAAAGTTTGTACGCCCTCGTAATAATCGAAGTTAATCTGTGGCTTACCGGCTACGCCTCTTTTTGTTTGGATAAGAATTACACCATTAGCGCCCTTCACACCATATACAGCTGTTGCAGATGCATCCTTTAAAATGGTGAATGACTGTATATCAAGCGGATCAAGGTTATCAATTGTACCCCTGTCAACGCCGTCTACAAGGATAAGCGGACTGGAATTATCAAAGGTTGCGATCCCCCTTATCCATATGTTTGAGCCATCGCCTCCAGGTTCACCTGAGCGCTGAACCCCGATTATACCAGCTACGCGTCCTGCCAGCAACGTGCTTAATGAGGCTACCGGTGCGTTCTTTAGCTCGTCTATATTTACTGTTGACTGTGCGCCAACCAGGCTTATTTTTCGCTGGTTACCATAGGCTACTACAGCTACTTCTTTAAGTTCGTTAGCCGGCAGCGGTGTGAGTTGTACATCCAGAGTTGCATTTTGCCCGGCAGCAATCTCTGTTGTTTTATAGCCAACAAATGTGAATACCAATATATCGGCAGGGTCATTAACCTGTATTTGGTACCCACCTTTTGTATCGGTAATGGCACCCCTGTCTGTACCTTTTACCTTTACGGTTACACCCGGCATTGATAAACCCTTTTCGTCGGTTACCTTTCCTGTCAGTATTCGCTGCACAGGCTTATTAATTTGTTTTTTATTATCTGCCCTTATTAGTATTTCGCCATCAAGGACTTCGAAAGTATAGTTGGTGTTTTCCAGGATTGTGTTTAGTAATTCACCTAATTCTTTATCTGTTACCGAGGCCGAAACAGTTATTTTACTATTGGCAACTGTTCCGTTATAAGTGAATTTTACACCTGAATTAGCGGATATTTTGTCAAGAGCTTTACTAATAATAATATTCTCAAAGCTAATAGTAACATGTTTTTTTAATACCTCCTGTCCCTTTACATTTTCCGAAGCAAGCGCCAAACTAATGCTCCCAAAAAATGTTAAAAGAAACGTACTGATTTTCATAAAAACAACGATTTTACGTGCCCATTTGTCGGGTACAATATTTTTCATATATTCACTTCAATAAAATGTTTAAAAATTTAGCACATACTAATGGCTACCACACCTCTTCAGTATTGCTTTTGACTGTGGACATTTTGATTTCAGTACAGGTCCTGAGCAGGGCCTTACTGAAATATTTTTAAGTATATTATTTTAAATCAATCGCAGCCTCCTCCCTTAATTGTATAACTATTATTAATTTGAATTACTGTAGCATTTTCAATAATTGCCAGTTTTTTAAGAAAGTTTTCCGGACTTTCACCCGGTTTAAGCCGTCCGTAGAACGAGCAATTTTCAACTTTTCCGGCTACTTGGAAATGGGTGTTAAAGTTTAGGTTAACATCTTCTATTACCGCTGCAACTTTTACATTTTTGTATTCATAATCGCCGTTATGCCGGGCCACTACGTCGGCCATATTAGGTATGCTCTCCTGCTTTACAGCATTAGTAAGTTTGTTGTAAACGGCCTGATAGCCGGGAAGTAATTTCAATTGCGATGGACCGGCGGCAAAAGCGACTTTTCCAGTAATAAGTGAAACAACGATTGCTTGTTTATTTTTAATTGCACTGATATTAAAAGAGGTGCCCAAAACGCGGGTACTGGTTTTGCCCGCATTTACAATAAATGGATGTTTTTTATCTTTGGCAATCTCAAAAAAAGCCTCCCCTTCAAAGGTTATTTCGCGTGTTGGCTTATTGAAGACAACCGGATAGGTTATGCTGCTGCCGGCGCTCAACCAAATTACAGATCCATCTGAAAGTTTGATTACTTTATGCTCACCAGTTTTTGTGCTTGCCGTGGTAAAACCAACGGCCCGGGTGTTGGGGGTGCTGTTAATTGACCGTTGATAAATAAAAAATGATCCCGCTAAAATTACTATTGCAGCAGCGACTTGGTAATAAAGCGGAACTATCCGGCGTTTTGTTATCGATTGCCTCTTTATTTGCTGCTGAAGATTCTGCAGCGTGCGTGCTTTCGCTTTTTTTTCCTGATATTGATTTTTATATGGCCATAAAAATTCATTATCGGTTTTATTTCGGTACCAGGAAAGCAATTCTTCCCGCTCCGCAGGGCTCGCAGTTCCATTTATATATTTTTTTATAAGAATTTGTAAGTATTCTTCTTCCATATGTGTTAATTATAGGAGAAGTACTATAACTGCGCTGTTACCCTTAGTGCTATTTAATAAAAATATAATATTTCATGTGTTTATATTTAACATACGAAACTTATTTAATCTGAATACTGAGAACACTGGTTTAAAAAATCTGATTTTACGAGGTTTTAACCTTTTTAAAGAGTTATAGAGAGTTCAGTATAAAAACTATTAACAATAATTCTTTTAAGTTAAGCCGAAGGACTTTTAGCGCCTTAGTTAAGTGTGCTTCTACTGTTTTACCGGCAATATTCATTTCCGAAGCTATTTCCTGAACAGACATTTCTTCCTTGCGGCTGTATAAGTATACAAGTTTACACTTCGCAGGTAGCAATTCTACAATTTGATTAACGTATTCTTCCAGAAACTTGGCCTGTAATAGTTCGTCAGGTAATTCATAAACTGCATGTTTGGTCATGCGATCTATGATTTGCGCCTGCCGGTTACGACTATTGATATGTTTGAAAATTGAAAACTTTACGGCAGTCGCCAAATAAGCATTTAATGATTTGATCTCTACAGCCTTCTTTCTGTTCCATAGGCTTAAAAAAACCTCCTGGACTATCTCTTCTGCTAAATATTTATCTTTGGTATGGCTGTAGGCAAGTGCCATTAATCTTTTCCAGTAACGATTGTAAATTTCCGTGAATGCTTGCTCATCTCCTGTAATAAGAAGCATGAGTATTTCTACTTCATCTATATCAGCATACCGGGTCATATCAGTTCCTAATTTAGTAATAATTTTGCATAATTGGATTAATTTAAGGATAAGTGTTTCAATTACTAAGCATTTGCGTCGCACGAATTTGGGTGTAGGGCCGCTCCCGGATGTCTATTGCGGTTTTAAAAGCGTCTGTGCCCGAAACAGGTTATCTGCAGCCTGTAATAATTTCTCCTTTAGCTTCGGGTTATAGTCAGGATGTGTGCGTAAAAAACGTTGAACAATATTATAGGCATCCTTACTTTGGTAACCGGTTAAAACCGCACCAAGCCAGGATTGCGGAAAGAAAACATCACCAGTCTTTTGGATCTCTTCCACCATTCCTAAAGTTTCATTAAGTTCTTCTATCGAAACCGATTGCCGTAGCGGATGATTTAAATAGGCCAGAGCTGTAACTACCCAGGCTTCCTTTTCGCGGTTCACCGGATCTTTCAAACTATTGAAAAACGTTTTTCTTACTTGAGTATCCGGCGATAATGCGGGCATTAAAAACGTTAAGCGATCTTTCCTTTCGGTATTGATGATACGATTTCTTTGTTGCTGTAAAACGGTTGTGGCAGTATCATTTTTCAAGGCAATGGTAAGCGCCAGTGCAGTATAATCATCTTCCGATAGCTTTACCCCTGCTGGCGGCTGCTGCTCTTTCCAGATGGTGTAGATCGTTTTACCCGCTGCTGGACTTAGATAGACATCCTGGTAGGCCTTAAAAAGTATCTTTTTATTGTTAGCAGGTATTTGTTTCTGCATCGCCTCCCATAGCTGCGTTTCCAGTCCGGTACTCCGTTCCTGCCTTTCTGCGGGAAAAATAAATTCCCAATAAATACTGCTGATATAGCCGGTGAGTAATTTTAAATTCATTTCATTGCTTTCCTTTGCCAGTCCGGCTGTATATAATTTCAATAATTGTACTGGCCGGTAATATCTGCCGGACAACATATTTTCATACAGATTGATATAAGCCGACGCCCTTTCGAGCGGATTATTTGATGCAGGTGTATTTTTCTCCAAAGCTGTATCAACCGGAAACAGGCCATAACCCAAGCCATTGGAATTGAATAAAATGCCGAGTGGCTTCGGCAAACCCGCAAGGGAGTTCAAAACCAATTTAGCTTGCTGCATGCTAACCCGGATTACTTTACTGGAATCCCGGTAAACCAGTTTCAATTCAAATTCCTGCGGCCAGAAGCAGTTTGATCCATATTCAGATTGTTGCGTAATAGTAATATCATCGATCCGATTCCCGTCACAATTCAGTTTATAATCAAATACAGGCCTACCTGATTGATTTACCCACACTCTATTCCATTTGTAAAGATCGACGGGGCTATATTTACTTAATATCCCAATCAGGTCATCCCAGCTGGCATTGCCATAAGCATATTTTTTCAGGTATTCATCTACTCCCTTTCTAAAGTTTTCTTTCCCCACCGCCAGTTCCAGTTGACGCATCATGATTGGCGCCTTGTGGTAGATAATATTCCCGTAAAGAGAACCGGCATCCTGCAAGTTAGCCAAAGGCTGACGGATCGAGTTAGCTCCCAGGGTACGGTCAATGCTATAAGCGGCCGGGTAGTGGTCCTGTAAAAAATGCAGATTAAAAGTTTCCGGATCCATCGTGTTTCCGGTTATCTTATCTGCCATAAAATTGGCAAACACTTCTTTCATCCAGACATCGTTGAACCAGGTCATCGTAACCAGATCGCCGAACCACATATGCGCTGTTTCATGCGAAATGGTATTGGCACGCGCGATATACTGGTCTTTTGTAGCCGCATCATCCAGGAAAACCAATGAGGACTTGTATTGTACCTCGCCCGGATGCTCCATTCCTCCAAACTGGAAGTCAGGAATAGCCACAAAACCTATTTTTTGAAAAGGGAAGAGAATCCCCGTCCAGCGCTGCAAAAAATCAATCGCATTCCGATGTAATATAAATATGGAGTCTGTACTGGCTTTGATCTTGGCGGAATCTGTCTCCCTATGGAAAAATTCCATACTTGAATTTCCAACCAAGCGCTTAACAACGGTATACTTCCCCACAGTGAAGGAAAACAGGTAAGTACTTAACTTGTCTGTTTTGGCAAACCGGAATATGGTTTTCCCTCCATTGGTCGATGAGTCAACCTTTACCGCATTAGCCAAAGCTTTCCATCCCGCTGGCACCTGTAGGGTCAATAGAAAAACAGCTTTCAGGTCAGGCTGGTCAAAACACGGAAAAACAGTCCGCGCGCGGTCGGGTACAAACAGCGCATAGAGGTAATCGTCATTGCGGTTAAGCGAACGGTCGCCGGCTATAAATGTGATCCGGATAGTATTCAATCCTTTTAAAAGACAGGACTGTGCAATCAATAAATGTTCGTGTTCAAGTTTTATGGCAATCTTAATACCATTTACCGTTATACTCCTGATATGATCCGCCGTGTGTTTAAAGTCAATCTGCAAAGGCTGGTCGGCGATCTTCAAATCGAAAACAATGCGCTCTTCCCCCGCTATAGGTTGCTCTTTTTTTTCAGGAATATTAAAATTTAGCCAGTATTGTATATTGCTGATCACCTGATCGCGGTAATGGGCTAGCATATAAGACACACCATTTTCAATAGGTACGGCTTTTGAATATTGCTGGCTATTAGCCAAAGAAACTGCTGCCAGTAATAAAAGGGTGCAATAAAATATTTTCATTTATCTTTTTTAGTCGTGATCAAATGCCGGTAAGCCATCAGCTGAATATAGAAGAATTATTTGAAGATAGCTATCATTCTTTCATAGCTGACCGGTCTGGTTCTAAAATGGATTATTATCCGGGCAATTAAGTTTAAACAGTGGAAAGAACGCGTAGAAATGCTATCCGCCTGCACAAATTGGGACAAAGCAAGTCTCTATGTCTGGCCGTCTTTTAATCGCAATTCGATGTTATGTTGATCATAGCGACCATGCCACTCTCCTTTAATTGTTTCGCCGCCCAGCTGCATTGCTCTTTTGTATCAAAACTATAAGTGATAATTCGTGCAGCATCACTTCCAGGCCTTATTAAATTATATGAATCATTTGAGGTTTGCCGGCCATTTACCGCTAAATCAATAACTGTAAATCCTGGCAGTAACCTGGCCTTAAGTTTCCACGGTCCAGACATTACCTGCTGTTGCCCCCCTTGAGACGGAACAATACCTGAAGTTTTTTGCGTTGCACAGGAAAACAAACAGCTGCCGGACAACAAGTAAAGACTAAACAGGAAATAACGCAAACCGGGATTCATTTGACAAGATTTATTAAGTGTTTCTAGTATCAATAACTTCGGGAACATTTTAATTAAAAAAAGCGCCACGCTACTCACCGTGTGGCGCCTCTACCTATAACTGAATTCATTTAACGTATGAAAAACGTACAGAACATTTGAGTCATTCTTCATTGCCCTTATTGCGCATGATCAGGATCGTGCTTATTACCGCCACAAACAAGATCATTAACCAAGGGCTGTAAGCAGGCAAATGCATACTTATAATTTTTAATTCAAAAAACGGGACCGTAGTTCAGGCGGCCCCGCCTCATTCTTAATTGGGTTTACTGACTCGCTCAGTTTCTTTCGGCGGTGGTTAAGCAAGTGCCGGTCGCCCGGCACTATTCAAACAAAAAAACTAAATCTTAAACATCCGCTCAAGTTCTTATCCTGCTATCCTTTGGATAGCAGGATTCATTAATATTTTTTACCATTTTTATCTGGCCCTTTGTCACGGGCCAGTATCCAAAAGGCTAAAATAACCAGTAGTGCGGCAACGTATGGTTTCATTTCCTACCCATAAGCTGTAGCCTCAATCTTAGGCGTCTTTTCTCAGAACGTCAGTCACCGGCCCCGTCAACTCCCCTATCAGATCCTGGTGATGATTTTTTTTGTTTTCCAGCTGTTTCAGCATATCAGTTACCATGCACGAAAGGTCGTAATCCGGCTGCCAACCCCAATCCCATTTGGCCTGCTGGTCGGCAATGGACGCGGGCCAGCTGTCCGCGATCTGCTGCCGGAAATCGGGTTTATAGCTTACCTGGAAATCGGGCAAGTGGTTTCTGATTTTCCGCACAATTTCCTCAGGCGTAAAACTAAATCCTGCCAGGTTATAAGCCGTTCTGACCGTTAAATTTTCCGCTGGAGCATCCATCAGTTCCATTGTAGCTCTGACCGCATCCGGCATATACATCATGGGCAGCATCGTGTCTTTTTCCAGGTAACATGTATAGTTGTTGTGGTTCAGGGCCTCGTGAAAGATAGCAACTGCATAATCTGTGGTACCACCACCCGCCGGGGCAGAATGACTGATCAGCCCGGGATAACGCAGGCTTCTGATATCCAAACCATATTGTTTGTTATAATATTGACACCAATATTCACCGGCGCATTTACTGATGCCGTAAACCGTAGCAGGTATGGTAATTGCATCTTGCGGACAATGCGCTTTGGGGGAATCGGGGCCAAAAACAGCAATACTGCTTGGCCAGAATACCTGCTGCACTTTCTTCAGACGTGCCACCTCCAGTACATTGAGCAAACCCTGCATATTTAAATTCCAGGCGTTTAACGGGGCTTTCTCGCCATTGGCAGATAAAGCTGCTGCTAAATGATAAATATGGGTAATGCCAAGGCCATTCACCACCTGAGCCAACGCCTGCGCATCCATGACATCCAGCTTCAGGCACATGCCCTCATGATCATCCTCCAGCTGAAGGTCACTGGCGATCACCGATTCATGGCTATACTTCAGCCGCAGCGCCCTGACCAGTTCGGTACCGATCTGGCCATTAGCACCAGTGACCAGAATATTAATAGATTTATTCATTAATAAGATCAGTTAAAATAACAAGCGTAAAGTTTAGAAATTGATGTTATTTAATTTGTATACTTATTTATATTCGACGATATATATTGAATATTATTATTTTTACAAACGATATGATCGTTTTTAAGATCACTATTGACTAACCTCAAAATAATCATTTGTATGCTAAACGAACTCGACCCGACGGATATCGGCATTTTGAAATTATTACAGGATAATTCCCGGCTCACCAACCTGCAAATCGGCAAAGCCATCAGTAAATCACCAAGTTCCGTTTACCAGCGCATAAAAAAAATGCAGGATCAGGGCTATATCCTTAAATATGGCGCGGTGCTCGATAATAATAAGATCGACCGCGGACTGGTGGCCTTTACTCATGTGCAGTTAAAAGACCACAGCCAGGAAAGCCTGCGCACTTTCGAGAGCCAGATCATCCTTTCGCCTGAAGTGCTCGAATGTTACCATATGTCCGGCATGTATGACTTTATCCTGCGCGTTGCCGTAAAGGACCTTAATACCTACCACGATTTCCTGATGAATAAGTTATTCGGATTTATGGCGGTGGGTAATGTACAGAGCACCTTTGTTATGAAGGAAGCCAAATCAGAAACAGCCTTCCCAATCATGCCAGAGAAGTCCCGGAAATAAAAAGAGTTAGATACAATACACATATTAAGAACTAATCATTTAAAATTCCTCCCCTTATGAAAAACATTCCGGGTATCAGCAATTGGAGCAGTAGTTTCATCTGCCCGTGATAGGGCCATTACCGGTATATCTTCATTTCCCGACGGTGTTAGCTTGCTTAAAAGTTTGGTCAGGTTAAAACAGCTTTTAACGATCACATGGATCACTTCGCCTTCTATTTGTAGTTTACCCTCCACCATCAGTAAACGGGATTGCACGATCTCTTTGCGGAACTTGTCAAAGATCTTTTCGAAGACTACCAGGTTGGAGAAACCGCTTTCATCTTCTATGGTAATAAATACTACCCCTTTAGCGGTACCGGGGCGCTGCCTTACGGTAACCAATCCAGCTACCCTAACCACATCACCATCTTTTAGTGTCGGCAAATCACCCGTTGCGGTTACATGCAACTGTTTTAATTGATTTCTTGTAAAACTGACCGGGTGTGCTTTCAGCGATAAACCGGTAGCCGCATAATCCTGTACCACGTGTTCCGCATCCGTCATAAATGGCAAACTGATCTGTGTTTCTTTACTGCTTTCTGAAGGCTGACCCGCAAACAGTCCTATAGGTTTATCGCTGAGTGCAGGTACTTCCCATAATGCCCCGCGACGATCCAGTTGCAGGGAACGAAATGCGTCTGCATCGGTTAACAGTTCAATAGCAGCCTGCGGTACCCCGGTATCACTTAGTTGGCTGATGGTGATGTAACCTTTTCCCCTACCGGCTATCAATACCTGCATATCATCTTCCCGCAAGCCTTTCACCTGCCGAAAACCTAAACGTAATGAACAATATCTTCCGTCTTTTTCTTCCAGGGTATTATCCCATTGAGAGTAGTTGATATCTACCGGGCGGACGATCACGCCATGATTCCGTGCATCGATCACGATCTGTGCAGGCTGGTAAAAACCCATCGGCTGACTGTTCAGTAAAGCAGCAGCAAAAACATCCGGGTAATGACATTTGAGCCAGGAGGAAATATAAACCAGGTGCGCAAAAGATGCGGCATGACTTTCCGGAAAACCATAGCTGCCAAAACCTTCCAGCTGTTTAAATATACGGCCCGCATATTCTTCGGTATAGCCCTTAGCTATCATACCGGCTACCAGTTTCCTGCGGTACTGGCTCACTAAACCTTTTGCTTTAAAAGTTGCCATGCTCCGTCTTAACTGATCTGCTTCCGCAGGGGTAAACCCAGCGGCTACGATAGCAATTTCCATTGCCTGTTCCTGGAAGAGCGGCACGCCCAGTGTCCGGCCCAGTATGTCTTCCAGTTCTTTGGAAGGATATTCGATGGGATCTATACCATCCCGCCTGCGCAGGTAAGGATGCACCATATCGCCCTGTATCGGTCCGGGCCGTACAATGGCTACTTCTATCACCAGATCATAAAACTTTCTTGGTTTCAGCCGTGGCAGCATCGACAT
>Ga0302315_10002301_pt1 | contig 18191 bp, 15 predicted proteins | sample III_Palsa_N3_1_FD_200532 | JGI IMG/M metagenome (GOLD analysis project Ga0302315, IMG submission 200532) | Peat permafrost microbial communities from Stordalen Mire near Abisko, Sweden - III_Palsa_N3_1 | ecosystem: Environmental > Terrestrial > Soil > Palsa > Peat permafrost | place: Sweden... | reverse complement strand
CTGTAATTCACACCCAGCATGAAGGTGCGGCCGGCATAGTCGATCTGCTGCATCGGCTGGTTCGTTCCTCCGGTTTGGATGATAGCCGGGTTGTTCAAGTTAAGCGCCTGAAAAAGCAATGTTAATCCCTTTGTCGGACCATTCTTGAATTCGTAGCTGACCTCAAGATTGTCCGTGTGATAGCCCAGGAATTCCGAAGGGACAAGATCGTCCGCAAATCCGCCGATTTGCCCAAGGAACGAGGAACGGTAACTCTCTTTCCAGCGTATCGCGAAGCCATTATCGCCTTCATAATAAATTTGCCAGTTGGCGACGCTCGACGAAAATCCTGGCAACGCCGATTCGCTGGTCGTTCCATTCGAGCTGGTCTGGATGCTCGACGTACCGCGCGAAGCATCGGCAAACGTGCCAAAGCCGTGCAGCACCGGGGTCAACAAATCCAAGGGCACGTTCACGGCCACTTCGACTCCCCGCATACTGCCGCCGTTGCCGTTGACCCATTCGGTGGCTACGCCATACTGGGATATCGGCGTGACGCCAGGGTTCGTTGGATAACCGGCGAAATTAAAAGTATTGGTTTCTTGATAAATGTAGGTCTTCAGGTATTTGTAGTAAGGTGTGACGGAAATATACCCCTTATTGCCGAAATACTTTTCCCACGAGATGTCCAAGGCATCGGAAAGCGTCGGTTTCAGGCCGGGATTGCCGATCGTGCTGGTGAACAAGCCAGTGGTTGGTGAAAAGCCGACTTCGTTGCTCGCACTCATTTCACTGAACGCCGGGCGCTCGATGCCTTCACCGAGACCCAAACGCAGCATTTGATCGTCGGGCAGGCTGGCCACGAGATTCAAGCTGGGCAGCCAATTATTGTAGCTTGCCCCGCCGTTAATCGATTCCGACGAAGGGTTGGCGGAATCCCCACCGCCAACAGCAACCGATTCGATAGCGTCGGAACTCTGGCTGGAATGGACGAACTGCACGCCGATGTTGCCGCGCAACGGTATCTTGCCCACTTGCGAATCGATATTCAATTGCGCATAGGCCGTCGATATCTTTTCGTCGACTTCCCAATTCTTGGCATAGACGTCGCCAACACCGTTATTGGATACCAAATCGTACAGCCCGCTGTTGAGCATGCTTTGGGGGTTCACGCGAAGCATGGACGGACCGTTGGGAAGCGTGACCGGCCCGACCACCGCGCCTGCCGGCACCGGCATCGATACGGTTTGTCCACCTGCTGTCTTGACTCCACCCACAAAATCCACGAAGTATTCACTTGTGTTATTGGACTTTTCGCGATCCGTGTAGTTGAAGCCAAACGTGGCGCTGCTAAACAGGTCGTTGTCCAGCTCGCGCTTTGCATCGAGGCGCAATTCCCTGACCTTATCCCTTGTCACCGGCGTTTTGTCGTAGCCATCTTGCCCCCATCCGCCGGCGTCGCCCAAACTGACGGTAGCAGGATTAGTCAAATTAACCGACGGATTGCTCAACGTCACGCCGGTGAATGGATTGGAAGTAAAGTTTGTGTAAAGCGGCTGGAAAACCCCCGTATACATCTCCAGCGTATTCTGCCTCGCCGTGGCGTTCGATTCGCTCAAGTCACTGGTCAAGGTCCATTTGTCGACTTTGTAGATATTCTTCCAGCCGACTTCGGTGGTCGTATCGTTCTCGGCGTCGAGTTCGTCGCGCAACACCGGGCCATTGCTGCCACCGATCTGCATGTTGTTGCCGCTGACCATGTAGTTATTGCTGTTGACGACGGGATTCGTCACACTGCCAAAGCTGTATCCGCCCTGCATAGCGGTGTTGAAATCATTTTCGCTATACCGGGAATAGAAGGCATCCACCACAGTGGTGAATTCCTTGCTCGGTTTCCATTCCAACACGCCCGTCACCCCGTCGCGCACATTCGACGACGCGTTAGCCCAGACATTACCCCCTGTTTGCGAAATCGCGTTGGGATAACCCGGCGCCCCTGTAGCACCGTACCCCCAAGCGCCATGCTGTTCATCCTGACTAGGACCGTCCAGATGCACGTATCCAAGCGACACACCGATCGTGCGATTGGCAAATTGGTCGATATAAGATGCCGACAAGGTATCGCCATCTCGATTTACTTCCGTCGGATCCTGGTCCAACGAGGTACGCGAGCCCATCGCCTTGAATTGCAGGACTTGTTTGCTGAAATCGAGCGGAAGCAACGTTCTCAAATCAACCGTACCCGCCAGTCCCATGCCGATCAACGCTGCATCCGGCGTTTTGTACACCGACGCAGAACTGATCAATTCCGCCGGAAACTGATCGAACGGCACGGCACGGGAATCGTAGGTGCTGGCCAATTCACGCCCGTTGAACAGCGTATTGGTGAAGTCACCGCTCAAGCCCCGGATGCTGAGCAGCGATGCGCGGCCGGACATCGAGGTCGGACCAAAAGACGGCTGCGCCGCAACACCGGGCAAGGTGGTCAGGGCGTCGGCAATACTGTTGGCTGGCATCTTCCCGATATCTTCGGAAGAAACCGTGTCGACAATCATGTCCGAATTTTTCTTGGCCGAGATAGCACTTTCGATACCGCGCCGAATACCGGTGACGGTAATAGATTGCAGAGCCGTCGCCTCTTCTTGGTCCGCAGTAGGTGCAGGCTGGGCGGCGGGGGCTGCTTGCTGCGCGTAGCTGGCACCGGCCATGCTAAGCATCAGCGCTGCGCATCCTGCGGCGATCGGCCTGAGTTTGTATGCAGATCCGTTGGAAGCCAGGCTTTCCTGGCTCGCTTTTTTAGAAACCTTCATCTTTGTCCCCTCTTTATTTTGAGACCACCCGTCATGCGTCGCTGCTTCGGCAACTTTGGTAACTTTGGTCCAGAACCGAATGTTCTGAAGCTAGTTTGTATTAAAACTAGATATCGTGTCAAATGAAACTGTGTAGATTTTTCAATAAAACCATATTTTCATAGGTAAAACAGATTTATTACAAGAAATTCAATGTAGCATTTTTTCCACAATAGTCCTGTAGTTTCGTGTAATTTGACTACTTTACTACATTTGTAGTAGCTATTTTTAGCCATGTCTGCTTGTTTACGGAGTTCCGATCAGCACCTGCGTAAACTAGCGACGTGAAGAAGATATGGTTCAAACTAAGCCAATGTGAGGCACGATGAGTGGTTGCAGCCGCCCTTACCAATCGCTGCGAAATTGACTAGACTGTCGAAGCCAAACAATTCTGTGATTAAACAGCCAGGTAATCTATGAAAATCCGTATTGCGTTAATCACCTTTCTGTCGACCATCATGTTAGGTGCGTTCCTGCTACCCGCCGTTGCCGCCACCGACTTCGCAAAATCGGTCTCCAAAGACGACGCCCAGAAAATTACCTGGCAACTGCCGGAGGTAAAGGCGTGGGCCGAATTAATTGAGAAGCAAAGCAAGGGCACAGTGCACGGGGCCAGCAAAATCGATGCTGACACGCCAGAAACCATAGACGGCAAGCGCTATTGGTCGGTCACCTGTTTCGTGGATTACCCGGAACAAATCCATCGCTGGCACACATTCATGATCCGCCTCGATGGCAAGGAAATCCTGGCGGATTCAGTCGCATCAGGTAATTTCACGCAATTGGAGAAGTGGCGCTTGAGCGAAAAGCCGATGCAGGAAATGAATCGGGCGGCGCCAAATGCACCTGACTGAGAAGCAGTTGCCAAATTAGCGTGGCTAGGAGCGGGTGGCCGCCCCGTTGAACAACGCCACGGTAATTTCGCAGCGGCCTCTAACTAGCGCACGATTTCCACCAGCAATATCCAGGCATTGAATAGTCCCACTCCGAGCGTCAGCAGCACGCCGGATGCCAGCAGATATTGCGTGCCATCGATTGCAAAAACTATTGACAGCGCGGCCAGCACGAACGGCAACGTTGCCACTTGATGAAACAGCACGCGCAGCACGAATTGCCAGCGTTGTCCGTAGTGGCCCAAGCGCCCGGCGCCGACGTGAATCATAGTCGGCCACCCCCAGGCAAACAAGCCGACTACACCGAACTTGATCGCCATCACCCAGGATGGTTGTCCCGGTATCAAGGTCATCAGCGATGTAAAAAGCGCAGCAGCCAACAATATCAAGGTTTCGCCGCCGCGCGCGGATAACCCTGGCTGCGTCAGTATTTTTGCAAGGTTGATGGAAAGTGCCACAAACACCAACCCCGTTAAAGCGGCGGTGGCGCTCACGGCGGCAGTAAAGAACTCTTTCCAGGCATCAAAACTGACTGTGTGCATGAGCAAATGTGCGATTAGGTCATCGCCTTTCAGTATATCAAGAGTCCTTGAATTACCGAAATGCACCCGGTCGTTACACGATTTGCCGAGGGACGCCTACAGCGCCCCTCGATCCCACTACTTCGAAGCTTGCACCTGATTCAAATCCGCCCCCGAAATTTGCACTGCCTTATCTGCGTGTGGGGTACCCGCCGGCACCCAGGCGAACGGCACCGGTTGCGCTCGATAGAGTTGATGATTGACCGTCGGCTTTCCCGTAAGCGCATCCTTGTCATGGCGCGGATAGGCGTTGACATACTCCCAGACGATATCGCCGTCACGCGTCACCTGAAACAGGCGACCGCTTTGGCCTTCGTCAATAAAGGTGTTGCCGTTGGGCAGGCGACGCGCAGCGCTGATATGGGTGCTGCGGAACGACCAGCTCGGGCCGCCGGAGTCTTCGCCGGAATATTGCCAGACGACTTCCTTCTTGATCGGGTCAATCTCCAACACCCGCGAGCCGCCGGTGACTTGCAGTTCGACCGGCGGATAACCACCCTCGCCCTGATTATCGAAAACCAGCAGATTGCCGGCGCCGGGCAAACCCTGGGGAATGATTTGCGCATCATGCTGGCCGCTGATCTGGTCGACCGGTCGCGGTACTTTGCGCGCACTATTACCCCGTGGAATGGCGGGATAATTCGGCCCCAGGGACCAGACGACTTTGCCGCTCTTCTTGTCGATGATGGCGATGAAGTTGGCGTTGCGCGAATCGAAGATCAGATTATCAGGATTGAAGCGCTGGTCTCCGCCATCGAACCAACGGTTCGGCCCCACCACTTTCAAATTGTTGACATGCAGGTAATCAGCCGTGTCGGCATTGCGTACCAGCTTCAGTTGGTCTGGAGTGAAACCGAATTCATCCAAATGGTCGGACGCCAGCCACTTCCAGACGACCTCACCGGCCGGGTTGACTTCGTAAATCACATCGTCGAGCATATGGGTTTGCTTGAAGCCGGGGATCGGATGTACCAGATTGGCCAGGACGATGGTATTGCCATTGCTCAGTCGTGCCCAATCGTGATGCTGAAAGGCCGAGCCGCCCGGTGCCTTGGCGCCGAAACGCCAAACCGCGTTACCGTCCCAATCGAGTTCACCGATGGTTTTGGAAACCTGATTTCCCATGCGGCCTGGTACCAAGTCAAGACCGTTGCCCTTCTCGATATCCAGCGTCACCAGGACATGCCCCAATTGGCCACCGACCAGCGCAGGATCGAGCAAGGTGCTGAGACTGCCTGCGTCCTTCCATTGCCGCACCGTATTACCGTTCAGGTCGATCAAACGGGCAATATTATCGCCACCGGTAAACAACACAAAATCGTTGTACGCCCGACTCGGGTCATAATGGGTTGTACCTTCCGGATAGACGCTTGGTCCTGCCATGACCGCCGAAGCCAGGCCGGCAATCAGTGCCGCCAACGCCGATGATTTCTTTGAAAATAATTTGCCTGATAACATGAAGCTGCCTCTCGAATTGTGAAGATGCCGGAACTGGAGGTATTCATATAGCAACCGCCATGCCCGTAATCGATGCCGATAAATGCTGTTCGAGCACCAAAACTCCTCACATTTTTGCGGCCCTTGTGCAATAGCCAGCAACGCATTGCTGCTTATCGTTCAACCTTCAGGCTCTCGCCCGTTTCTGCCGGATTGGCGACCGCGGCGCCGGCCCAAAGCCGTCGCGCCAAAATCTTTAACAGGCGAAATCCATGTTCGAAGCGGACATGGCGCGAGCGCAATGCAACCCATAACGCCAGGCCGAAGCTGACCAGCAAATTCACCGTGCCGATGCTTAAGATCCCGACAATCGAGGTCAAGGCCACTTCCCAAGTCATGTGGCCATTGAGGCCGACGAAGGAAATCGCGAAGTTGGCTGCCGAGAAGGTGATATGGCGAATATCAATCGGCAAGCCGAGCAGGCTGCCCAGGGTTCCAATCGAACCCAGCAAAATCCCGAAGTAGAAGTTTCCCATCAGGCTGCCCAAATTGTCTTCGATATATAGCCCCAGTCGATTCAGGCGCTTCTGCCCGAGGAGGCGCTTCAAGCCACGCAATTGCGACACCCGTTGCGCCATGCGCGAATACAAGGCTTTGTTGTCGTAGTAGCCGGAGATCAAACCAGCAAGAAACAAACATACGCCTGCGATCATCGCGTGAAACAAGGCAAGGCTGGTGAACGGATCGATATCGTGCAAAAGATGCTGCGCTTTTTCCGGCGCCACCAAATCATGGCCAAAAATGGCGGCGTAAGTCACCGCGATCAGGTAAGCCGTTGGAACCACCGTGACCAAATTCCCGAGCACAGCGACAATTTGCGTGTGCAACACCCTGGCGATCAAATCGGCCATGCTGTCGAGGTCGATGTGGCGCCCATCCTTGCTATGCAGGCCGGAGGCGATGCGCGAGGCCGTCATGGCCGGCTGCTTGGTCGCCACCGTAAAATGCAGCACGTGAATCAGCATGAAACCGAACGAGTAGTTCAAGCTGTACAGAAAAGCTTCGACCAGCGGCGCGGCACGCAGGTACGACGCCAGGATTTTCAACATGGCCATGAAGCCGATCACACAACCGGCGCCTGCCGACGAAAAAAACATGGTCCAGTTCTCGGCGCGATTTTCGGCGATGTAATGTTCGCCGGTGCGACTGGCATTTTCAGTGACATTGCGCGCCAATAGGTTGATATTGTCGGCAAATAGCTCACCCACCGCGTATTTCCTGCTATGCCCCTCAATCAATTCCAGCGCCAATTCGACAGCCGCTGCGCGATGCGGGCTAATCTTTGGCCCCGGCTCACCGCTCGCCAACGCGTCGGCGGTCTGCGCTTCGGCCGGCTCCGCGAGCCGACTGCTTTCATCAACCAGATAAATCAATTTTCGTAGGCGATCGATGCTTTGCGTAACGGCCAGCAGCAAATACGTCAGGGCGATGCTGGTGCCTTGGTGCAGAGCATTCTTGCGGATCCTGGTCACGATCACATCGCATTGATCGAGCATGACTTCCAGGTGCTTTGCGTCGGGATGGTCGTCGCTGCTACCGTCAAGCATGCGGGCGTAGCTATCCAGATACGCATTGACTTCGATGTTTTGCACCAGGAATGGCGATTCGAATTTCTCGATATCCGGATGTATCCGTATCAACTTGGGTTCCAGGCCGATCGCACAAACCCGATACGACAAGGTGCGAATCGCTTCCAGCATGCCGGCCAGCGCAATATGGCCGTCGCCCGCGAACGTATCGTCGATCACCGGTGCGTCGGCCATTGCCAGGACGTCGAACAAGGCCAGCCATTCCGACGCCGGCACGGCGCTGATCCAGCGGTAATCGGTTTTCAGGTAAAGAATTTGATCGAGCGCGTCGGAAAGATAGCCATCCTCCAAAGCCGGCGGCAAGATGCGATAGGTTACTCGCTTAAGCAGCTCAGTGAAAAAACCGTCGTTGGAAAGAATGCCGATGTCGGTGTACAGGCTGGTCTGGCGGCGCGCGGAAATTACCAGCAATATGTAATTGCGCAATCTCCAATGGCTTGCGCGATATTGTCGGGATGTTGGGGACGCAAGGTGCCAAACAATTCCACCAGGAGATCGATGCCGGTGCTTTGGGTTTCAATACGTTCAAGTATGGCAAGCATATGCGGCTCATCGAAAACAATGGATTTGATCTCGTCCGGAATGACCGAGGCCTTTTGTTTTCCTTTAAATATCCTTGAAAGCCGCGAAATACGGGCGTTGAGAAATTGTCCCAAGGAGAACCTTTAACAGAAATTGAATATCTGGCACCCCACATACCGTGGAGCGACAGGAAAGCGACAAAATGCCAATATAGCCGGGCGCATCAAGCTGGTAGGTGCGCTGGCGAACATTGGCGGCCTTTATCCACCGACTTGTGTTTTAGCATGTTTGCTTCTCCTATGTGCGCTGGCACACAGACCGGATTGCGGCGACGTAATACTGTCATTGCTGACCTAGTGGGTGTGTTACCCTGTAAGAGGACGGCCTGTTGTCGAGCGTCTTGTTACTCTGCGCAAGCCAACGACTGGAAACAGGAACCCTGACATGTCCAGTATGCACGATCCGAAGCAAAACCACCTCCTCGCAGCGCTGCTCGATGTTGAATCCGACCGTCTGGCACCGCACCTGGAATTGATCCCCATGCCGCTTGGCGACGTCTTGTATGAGTCCGGCGGCAAGCTGCAGCATGTTTATTTTCCAACGACCTCGATCGTTTCCTTGCATTATGTATTGGAAAACGGCGGCTCGTCTGAAATCGCTGGGGTGGGCAATGAAGGCGTGTTGGGGGTTTCCCTCTTTATGGGCGGTAATACGACGCCCAGCCGCGCTATTGTGCAAACTGGCGGCCACGGCTATCGCCTCAAGTCCCAGATATTGGTGGACGAATTCAATCGCGCCGGCGCCGTAATGCGGCTTTTGCTGCGCTATACGCAGGCATTGATCACGCAAATGTCACAGACAGCGGTGTGCAATCGTCATCATTCAGTGGAGCAACAACTGTGCCGCTGGTTGCTGTTGACGCTTGATCGTTTGCCGACCAATGAATTGACCATGACCCAGGAGCTGATTGCCAACATGCTGGGAGTGCGGCGTGAAGGCGTGACCGAAGCCGCCGGGCGGCTGCAGGGTTACGGCTTCATCAGCTATCGCCGCGGCCATATCACCGTCTTGGATCGCGCCGGGCTGGAACGCGACGTTTGCGAGTGCTACGACGTCGTCAAGAAAGAATTTGCGCGCTTGTTGTCGGACGTGCACCAGCGCCAAGGTACTGCGACTGCAAATACGGGAGGCCAAAAACAACTTCGCTCCTATACCTGATGAGGTATCCGTGTCATTGCTTCATCCTTACCTTGTTTGGGCCGAGGCCGGCGCCCAGAAGTAAGCTTACTCATGTGTGAATAACGTCTGAACTTATGTACAAAATGGAAAAGATACCGGCAGAACGCTTGATGTTGATCGGGTTCGGGTTGACACTGGCCGTACTGCTGCTGGTTGCCGGTATCGCCTATACCTATGCCGGGCAATCGATCGCGCTCCTTATCGGTGCTTGTGCCATCCTCTTGCTGGCGTTTCTGGCGCAAATGTTTGTACGAATTGGACGTGAAATTCGCGCTCATGTGGCAGCCGAAAAAGCCTTGCACGAAGTGCAGCAGCCGCTGTTGAAGGCTGGGAGCTTGCAGGATGCCATTTTCAACAGCGCTAACTTCTCCAGTATCGCCACCGATGCACAGGGCGTGATACAGATTTTCAATGTCGGCGCCGAACGCATGCTGGGCTACGAGGTTGGTGAAGTGGTGGACAAGATTACGCCAGCAGGCATTTCGGATGCGCAAGAATTGATTGTGCGGGCGGCAGCCCTCAGCCTGGAATTCGACACGCCGATCACGCCCGGTTTCGAAGCCCTGGTTTTCAAGGCTTCGCGCGGCATTGAAGATATCTATGAATTGACCTACATCCGCAAGGATAGCAGCCGCTTCCCGGCCATCGTATCGGTCACGGCTTTGCGCGATGCCGAAGAAAAGATCATCGGCTACCTGCTGATCGGCACCGACAACACCGCGCGCAAACAAGTCGAAGCGGAGCAGGCTTTGCTTTACCAGCGCTTGCGCGACCAGCAATTTTATACGCGCTCGCTGATCGAATCGAACATCGACGCCCTGATGACCACCGATCATCGCGGCATCATCAGCGACGTCAATCAGCAGATGGAAGCGCTGACCGGATGTACCCGCGACGAATTGATCGGCGCACCCTTCAAGAATTATTTCACCGAACCGGAACGCGCCGAAGCGGCAATTACCCGCGTGCTACGCGAAGGCAAGGTAACCAACTACGAGTTGACCGCCCACGCCCGCGATGGCAAGGAAACAGTGGTTTCGTACAACGCCACTACCTTCTATGATCGCGACCGCAGATTGCAAGGCGTGTTCGCTGCCGCGCGCGACGTCACCGACCGCAAGCAATTCGAACATCGCCTGCAAGAGAATAACGTCGAACTGGAAAATGCCAAGGCTACCGCCGAAAAGGCCAATCTGGCGAAATCGGAATTCCTGTCCAGCATGAGTCATGAATTGCGCACACCGTTGAATGCGGTGCTGGGGTTCGCGCAATTGATGTCGTCTGACGTGCCGCCGCCGACGGCAGCGCAGAAAATGTCGATCGACCAGATATTGCAAGCCGGCTGGTATCTGTTGCGCCTAATTAATGAAATCCTCGATTTGGCGATGATTGAATCGGGCAAGGTATCAATGTCGCAGGAATCGATGTCGCTCACCGACGTGCTGCAAGATTGCCAAGCAATGATCGAACCGCAAGCGCATAGCCGCGGTATTCAAATGAGCTTCCTGCATATTGATACGCCCTTCTTCGTGCATGCCGACCGCACCAGGGTCAAGCAGGTGTTGATCAATTTGCTGTCGAACGCGATCAAATACAATCGGGCCGGTGGCGGCGTGATCGTGCAATGCGCAATGAACGGCGAAAATCGCGTCAAAGTCAGTGTCAAGGATACCGGAGCCGGTTTGTCGCCTGAGCAGTTGGCGCAGTTATTTCAGCCGTTTAACCGGCTTGGACAAGAAGCCAGCACCGAAGAAGGCACCGGTATCGGCTTGGTGGTCACCAAGCAATTGGTCGAATTGATGGGCGGCACCATCGGCGTTGAAAGCACTGTTGGTGTCGGCAGCGTATTCTGGGTCGAATTGCATGCATCGACCGCGCCCGTGCTGGAATTTAGCGAAACCGATGCGATCGACATCGACCAGCAAAAACCCGCTGGAGAGCATGGCGAAGCGGCGCGCCGAACCTTGCTGTATGTCGAAGACAATCCGGCCAACCTGGCCCTGGTTGAACAATTGATCGCCCGCCGCAGTGATTTGAAATTGCTATCCGCCATTAATGGCCATCTGGGAATCCAATTGGCGCGCGCCTATCGCCCCGACGTGATCCTGATGGACATTAATTTGCCCGGTATCAGCGGCTTTGGCGCGCTGAAAATTTTGCATGCGGATCCCGCGACAGCGCACATTCCAGTCATCGCGCTGTCGGCCAACGCCGTGCCGCGTGACATCGAGAAGGGCATGGAGGCAGGATTCTTTCGATATCTGACGAAACCGATCAAAGTGGAAGAATTCATGGACGCCTTGAATGTCGCGCTGCAATATGCTGCCGACAATGAATTACCCAGCGAAGTTGCGACCATAGGGTAATGCGATTGGTGAAAGATTTACTGAAAGAATGCAATGCTTGAACCTTCCGAAATTCTCAAAGCCAGCATCTTGATCGTTGACGATCAGGAGGCGAATGTCACTCTGCTGGAGAAAATGCTGCACAACGTTGGTTACACGCAGGTGTCCTCGACGATGAATCCGCGTGCGGTGTGCGCGCTGCATGTTGAACATCGTTACGATTTGATCCTGCTTGACCTGCAAATGCCGCTGATGGATGGTTTCGAAGTCATGACGGAATTATCCAAAATCGACACCAGCGGCTATTTGCCGGTGCTGGTGATTACCGCGCAACCGGCGCACAAGCTGCGCGCCCTGCAAGCCGGCGCCAAGGACTTTGTCAGCAAGCCTTTCGACTTGATAGAAGTGCAGACACGCATCCATAACATGCTGGAAGTGCGCCTGTTATATCAAAAGCTGGACAATTACAACAAAGCGCTGGAAGCGGCAGTGCTGGAACGCACCGCCGAATTGCGCGAAAGCGAGGCCCGTTTCAAGAGTTTTACCGAACTGTCGTCGGACTGGTATTGGGAGCAGGATCAGGAAGGAAAATTCACCAAAGTCTATGGTCCGGTATTCGAAATGCTCGGCATCGATGCCAACGACATGATGGGCGCGACCGGCACCAGTTTCGGCGGGCAATGGAATGCAGTCGAGCGGGCGCAATTGGATGCCAATATTGCAGCACGGCGCCCGTTCCTCGATTTTATCTATACCCGGAGCAAACCCGACGGTAAAACGCAATATTTGCAAGTGAGCGGAGAACCCATGTTCGATACCAGCAGCCGCTTTGTCGGCTATCGCGGCATCGGCATGGATGTTACCGATCGCATGGCGCTTAGTAAATAAACCACGCCCATGAAGCTTGCGCGCAGTCTGTATTAATGCACACGGTGTGATTTCCAATGAGGAAAACGCACAATTCGACAATTTGGAGAACAAGATGAGTAATGTTGCACAAACCCCGGCCCTGACCAGCGACGGCGTAACTTTTAGCGTGATGGTCGAATACAAACTCCACGATTGCCTGGTATCGCCGGAAGCGCTTTCCAATCTAAGCCAGTCGACCGGCAAGGAGCTGGATTTGATTGCCACATTCGATGCTTATGCAGCGAAAATCAACGGTGTCGCAAGACGCCTGGTGATGGCGGGCGTTACCACGTCACCCATTTTGCTCGGCCCTCAAAACTTCAGGTAATTGCTTATTCATGGCGCCGGCTATCCATCACACGGTAGTCGACGCTCATTCCTCTTTTCCATTTGCAACAGTTGGATTTCCCCGTAATCGCCGTTCCTGATTATTCTGCGTGAATTGCAATTTCCTCCGCAACTTACCCTGCAATTTTTCTTTCCCGTCATCGTTACACCAATCTCCTGGTTAGCGCACTCGACCAAAGCGAGCGTTTATGTGCGTCAGCGAACTGAGTCTGCCGGACAAACCGCCTATAACGTCAATTATCGATGGAAAATTCTCATTCGATTAATGGACAACAGGAGAGATGTGATGACAAAAAATTCAATGCAATGCTTAAAAGCACTTTGCTGTGCGGCAGCGATTCTGACCGCCGGCTGCAGCAGCATGAAGACCCCGGCAACCGCCGATGTTGCGGTCTCCAATGCCGCCGTCGACAACGCCGCCGGAGCTGGCGGTGCTGAGTACGCGCCAGCCGAAATGAGCTCGGCACGCGAAAAAGTTGCCCTGGCCAACCAGGCATTGGCAGCAAAAGATTACAAGCGGGCCGAGGATTTGGCAAATCAGGCGCAAGCGGATGCCAAACTGGCGCAAAGCAAGGCCGACACAGCCAAGGCGCAAGCGGCTGCGAATGCCTTGGAAGACGACATTCACGCTCTGCGCGTGGAAATCAACCGCGCCAATCAATAACTGAAATTCGATTACTTCGATCGCACCATTAATCAATCGTCGCGCCCGCCCTAAGTGGAACCGACTAAAAAAGGGATTATCATGAAAAAACCAGTCTTCCTCCCCGCAATGCTAGTCATTGCCGCCCTCGTTAGCGCGTGCAGCACGGCGCCCCGCACCACCAGCCTGCTGGATCAAACCCGCAGCGACTTTGTGGCCGCGCAAAATAATCCGAACGTGGCGCGCTATGCACCGATGGAAATGCAGCAGGCCACTGTCGCGATGGATCAGGCCAATGCGGCCTCGAATCACGATGATAGCGCCGAGAAAATCGACAAGCTAGCCTATATCGCGAAAGACAAGATCGCCTTGGCTCGGGAAGTAACGAAGCAAAAGGAAGCGGAAGCGGAAATTGCGCGCACCAACCGCGAACGCGACCACATGCTCCTGGATCAACGGACGAATGAAGCGGACCAGGCCAAGATCGCCGCCGCCCAATCGCAATTGACGGCACAGGTAGCCTTGGGTGAAGCTGCCGCAGCGCAACGCAGGACTGAAGATGCGCAAGCGCATGCAGCCCAGTTGCAAGCGGAGTTGGCGGACCTTTCGGCAAAGCAAACAGATCGTGGCCTGGTGATTACGCTGGGTGACGTGTTATTCGGCACCGACCAGGCGCACTTGAATCCTGAGGGAATGCATACCGCCCAGAAACTGGCCGATGTATTGAAGCAGAATCCGCAGCGCACCGTCTTGGTGGAAGGTTACACGGACAGCACCGGAACGGTATCGCATAACCAGGAATTGTCCGAGCGTCGCGCTGACGCCGTGCGCACCGCCTTGCAGGAAATGGGCGTTTCCGGTGACCGCGTCACCATCCACGGTTATGGCCCGCAGTACCCGGTTGCCGCCAATGACACCTCGCAGAATCGCCAGTTGAATCGACGCGTCGAGATCGTCTTGTCCGACGATAACGGCAAAATTTCGCAACGTTAATACCACCCAGAGGCTGCTGCAAAATTAGCGTGGCTAGGAGCGGATGGTCGCCCCGTTCAACGATGCCGCGGTAATTTTTCAGCAGCCTCACACATAGGAGCTCATCATGCTGGAAGAAAATGTTAGTGCAATCAATCGGGACGTCAAAACTTTGGTCAACGACGCGCAAGCATTATTGCAAGCCGCTACCACCCTGACCGGGGAAAAAGCTGCCGAGATGCAAAATCGCGGAATGCGCTTGCTGGATACCGCCTTGCTCAAGGCCCAGGAAGCGCAAGCCAATGCACTCGCGTCGGGCAAAAGAATGGCCGTCTCCACCGATGGCTACGTCAGGGAAAATCCATGGCGCGCGGTGGGCACGGCAGCCGGCGTTGGCTTGTTGTTGGGTGTGATCCTGGGCCGCAGATAAAATCCCGGCAGGAGCACTGAAAAAAAGCGGGGCACGAATCGAATCGTGCCCCGCTTTGTTACATGCTGAAAAGGTTTACAGACGCCCGGTCAGCAATAGGATGATCAATACGATGACGATCAAACCGGTGAGACCGCTGGGGCCATAACCCCAACTGCGGCTGTGCGGCCAGGTCGGAAGAGCGCCAACCAACGCCAGGATCAAGATGATCAGTAGAATGGTTCCCATGGCTTACACCTGACTCTTGAAGTAGTGAAATGAATGGATGAATGCATCACGCACTTTTTCCGTTTCGGCGACCAACTCGTCCCAAGAATTCTCGGTTGCTACCTTGAGCTCGTCGAACTTGACCTTAGCCAGTTGCGATTGCAACCGCAGCCGGTCCATCTCGACCTCGTACCTGGCTTGCGCATCTTTCTTTATTTCATGCGCGTTGGCTTCCAGTTTGCTCATCGACAAATTCAGCTCGTCAAGTTGCAATTTCATTTTTGCGATATATTCATCTCTGTTTAACATGGTCGTAATCCTTGTAGTGAAAGTGCGAGAAGCAATGAACGTTGGCAACCATGATGTGGTCCAACAAATGATACCTAGCTTCGAGCAAGGAACTCCACTGTGCGCCGATAGCGGGCATTAATCTGTACGCTTGCGAACGCAGCAAGAAATTACGATTCGTTATGCATTTGTATTCAAGCAAGAAGGACTCATGATGAAGCATGCTGCTCTCCCCTCCCCGGCGCGTCGCCAATTCCTCCGCCAATCGATGCTCGCCGGCGGCGGGCTGATGCTGGGCTTGTATGCAAGCCAGGAGAATAGCGCGGCCAGCGACATCGCCAAGCCAAAAGTATTGGCGAACGATGCCGAATTCGCGCCCAATGCATTTATCCGCATCACGCCTGACGGCCGGGTCACGCTGATTTCCAAGCAGCCTGAAATCGGCCAGGGCATCAAGACCTCGCTGCCGATGGTGCTGGCCGAAGAACTGGAAGTGGATTGGCAGGACGTGCACGTCGTCCAGGGTGACTTGAATCCGGCATACGGCAACCAAAGCGCCGGCGGGTCAACTTCGACGCCGAACAATTACAATGACTTCCATCGCCTTGGCGCAACTGCGCGCACGATGCTGATCCAGGCCGCCGCACTCACTTGGGGCGTGCCATTTGCCGACTGCCATGCCAGCAGTGGCGGCGTCGAACATGCGAGCAGCAAACGGCGGTTCGGTTACGGCGCATTGGTGACGCGTGCAGCTGCATTGCCGGTGCCTGACCCGAAACAGGTGGTGTTGAAAGACCCGGCTACGTATAAATTGCTGGGCACCCGTGTCGGTGGCGTCGACAATGCTGCCGTCGTGACCGGCAAACCCCTATTCGGCATCGACGTCAAGCTGCCGGGAATGCTTTATGCCAGCTATGCAAAATGCCCGACGCTGGGCGGCAAGGCCGTCAGCGCCAATCTGGATGAGATCAAGGCGCTGCCCGGCGTGCATGATGCCTTCCTCATCGAAAGCGACAACCATAATCTGCGCGGCTTGCTATCTGGCGTTGCCATCGTTGCGAACTCGACCTGGGCCGCTTTCAGCGCGCGCAAGCAATTGAAGGTAGTGTGGGACGAAGGCAGCGGCGCCGGACACAGTTGGGCCGGCTTTGCCGCCAAGGCCGCGGCAATCGGGCCGCAACCCGGCGAGAAGGTATTGCGCAAGGATGGCGATATCGATGCGGCGTTCAGCAAGGCGGTGAAAACGGTGGAGGCGGCTTATACCTACCCGTTCGTTTCCCACGCCAGCATCGAGCCGCAAAACTGCACGGCATGGTACAAGCCGCAAGAAGGCACGATGGAGTTGTGGGCACCGACGCAAAACCCCGCTGCCGGACAGGACTTGGTCGCCGCTACGCTAGGCATTCCGAAAGAAAAGATCAGCTTGCATTTAACCCGCAGCGGCGGCGGCTTCGGACGGCGACTGAGCGCCGACTATGTGGTCGAAGCGGCAGCAATCGCCAAGCGGGTCAATGCGCCGGTCAAGCTGACCTGGTCGCGGGAAGACGATCTCCAGCACGACCACTTCCGCGCCGGCGGCTTTCATTTCCTACGCGCCGGCCTCGATGCCGGCGGTGAAGTGACGGCCTGGCATAATCACTTCGTGACGTTTGCCAATCGGGTGGAAAAAGATGGCACAAGCAGCCTGCAACCGGGCAGCGGCGCCAGCCTTTCCGGCGATGAATTTCCCGGGCGCTGGGTTGCCAATTACCTGCTGGAGCAAAGCGCGCTTGAATGCAGCATCCCGATGGGGCCGTGGCGGGCTCCGGGCAGCAATGTGTTTGCCTGGGTATTCCAGAGCTTTATCGACGAGCTGGCCCATGCGGCCGGTCGCGATTCGCTGGCTTTCCGTCTCGATCTGTTGGGCGATGAGGAAGTCATCCCCGCTGGCGATCCGCGCGGATTGCCGTACAACGTCGGGCGCATGAAGCACGTGCTGCAGCAAGTCGCTGAGAAATCCGGCTGGGGCAAGCGCACCTTTCCGCGCGGCCAGGGCCAGGGCATCGCCTGCTATTTCAGCCATCGCGGCTATATTGCCCACGTCGCGGAAGTGACGGTGTCGAAGAAAGGCGAACTCAGGGTCGACCGGGTGGTGGTGGTGTCCGATATCGGCGCCCAGATCGTCAATCTGAGCGGCGCTGAAAACCAGGTCCAGGGCTCCGTGATCGATGGCCTCAGCACATTGATGTTCGCAGAATTGAATATCGAACACGGACGCATCGTGCAAAGCAATTTCAACGACTACCCGCTGCTACGCATACCCGATACGCCGACAAAAATCGAGGTGCACTTCCTGAAGACCGATTTCCCGGTCACCGGCTTGGGCGAACCAGCCTTGCCGCCGCTCGCTCCAGCCGTATGCAACGCCATCTTTGCCGCAATCGGGAAACGCGTGCGTCAATTGCCGCTGAGTCGCACTGATTTGAGCTGGAGCTGACACCATCGACACGACGATTCAGTGCATATCCTGGCTGTACGCGATGGTGCGATTGCGGCCTTCGGTCTTGGCGCGGTACATGGCGACGTCCGCGCAACGAATCAGCTCTTCCACCGACGCGCCGTTATTGGGGTAAGTGGCAACCCCGATTGACAGCGTGGCCTGGATATTGAATTCACCGAATGGTATGGCAATCGCCGCGAAGGCTGAACGCCATTGGTCGGCGCGCAGCAGGCCGATGTCCTGCGGCATGTTGGGCAGCAACAGCAAAAATTCCTCGCCGCCGTAACGGCAGGCGACATCGGTAGCGCGGATTTTCTCCAGCAACATAGTCGCCAATCTTTTCAAAACCTCGTCGCCGCCCTGGTGGCCATAGGTGTCGTTGACTTGTTTGAAATGATCGAGGTCGATGATCACGATGCTT
>Ga0302315_10002296_pt1 | contig 18229 bp, 9 predicted proteins | sample III_Palsa_N3_1_FD_200532 | JGI IMG/M metagenome (GOLD analysis project Ga0302315, IMG submission 200532) | Peat permafrost microbial communities from Stordalen Mire near Abisko, Sweden - III_Palsa_N3_1 | ecosystem: Environmental > Terrestrial > Soil > Palsa > Peat permafrost | place: Sweden... | reverse complement strand
TTTATATTTATATAAGAAATAACCGGCTATATGTAAAAAATTATATTGGCAAAACAGATACTGCTTTTAATATTGGCGATGAGATATTGACTGTTAATAGTAAACCGGCTTATTTTATATTAAACCGTGAAAGAAACTTTATTACAGCCGACGGTTACAGCAATAGCTACAAAGACAGCCAGCTTGAAGTTGGCGCGTTTAACAGGTTGTACAATTTATTAAATGGTGAGGAAGACCGGTTTACAGTTACTTTTAAATCGGGCGATGTTACAAAAACAAGGACAATAAAAGCCGCCGGGGTACAAAATAATGAGGCCGATATATTGAGGTTATATGGCAGTAGCCAGCGATCTGAAGGTGCGCCTTTAAACCCCGAAGATTCGTCGAAATCATTACATGAAGTTACCTATCTTAAAGACATACCATCAACTGCATTATTGCGGATAAGCAATTTTACCTACGATGATTACTCGTCTTTTCATAAAAAGTTGTTTAAAGAACTAAAGCATAAAAATATTTACAACCTGGTCATTGATCTGCGGAACAACGCAGGTGGAAATGAAAGGGCATGCATTGACCTGATGAAATACCTGGTTGATAAAAATTTCTATTTTACAGCTAAGGAAGAGGGCATGGTTGACCTGGGCAAATTTGCAGGGGTTGTTGATAAGGCTAACCGGAAAAATTCAGGAGTTATTGATTTTTCACAGGTTGATCATAAACCCTACCAGCTTAAAACTTATGCCAACGAGTTGCAGGTTGCAAATGAGGAGGGTTTTAGAGGCGGCATTTACCTGTTGATCAACGGCGGTACTTATTCGGCGGCGGCATTATTGGCGACCGCTTTAAAAGCCCAAACAAAATGCGTCACCGTAGGGCAGGAAACAGGCGGTGGCCTTGCAGGCTGCGACGGCGGCAGCAGCGTAGATATAAACCTGCCAAATACCCGCTTCAGGCTAAGAATGCCCTTGTTATGGACGTATTCGGTAAGCAGGGAGCAAAATCATGGAAAAGGGCTGCAACCCGATATAATTTTTCTTCCAACTGCAATGGACATGTATAATAAATACTTCAAAAATATTGACCCGTTTATAGAAAAAATAAAAACCGTAATTTCATCCAATAAATAAGCAAGCTTTATTAGGGGAATTAAGAACCAAGACACGAAGTCGGACAGAAATGCCAGCTTTTTTATATGCGAATGCTATTCAGGCCGATAATTTATAAGTGGTGCCTGATCCACATCAATTCATCTGCACATCCTCTAAATAGCGATATTCTGACTGGCGCGCGGGTCTTCAGGCAATATTTCCATTTCGGGGAACTCAATGTATTCGGCATACCATTGTATAGCTCCTACAACATCTAAGGCATCCTCTGCCTTAATATCAATGGTTTCAAATGCATATAGGTTACCGTTGGCATAACCAAAAAGTTGTATCTCATTAGCATTGGGGGTAAACGGCTCCTTATTCACACAAAAAACCCTTATTTTTAAGCCGGTGTCCCTTGAATGAATAACGTCCCTACACGCGTTATTAGGGTCGGTAGCTAACAGATATACATTGTAATCCATATAGGTTTAACAATACTAATGCCTTATAGTTTTGAAAGGCATGGGTTAAATATTAATTAAGCAATACCCACCTTTTTCATTGGTTTTGATAAAGGTGTTTTCATGCTATCAGATCGCGCTTTGTGCAATTTTATACCCTAATAATGGAACATTTTCCACAATGTAAAATTGCATTGCCTGATAAATGGGGAATCCTAAGTTAAATAAATAACAATTTTTATGTGGCATTTATTTTGACAGTAATATGATATCCTTCTCAAAGGATGTTTTTCATAGGTAGATGTAGGGTCGAATAACTGCGAGAGTTTTTCGACCTTTTTTATGCCTCATTTTTTGATCGCGTTGTAAAGAAGATTATTCAAATTGATTGAGGTCCCGGATTATTATGGATCAGTCATATTTACAAATACTGACCGGTATTTTGGTCTTTCTATTTCAAAAAAAATGAATTAATTTATAATTTACGGACCTAACTAAGCTTTTAATACAAGCTATAAATCACTGATTTAACTAAAAATGTGCATTAACCGGCAAATGTGTAAAAAATACACGTTAAAATATGTTAAATTATAGTACTACTATGTCTGTAGTTTTTATATTTGTACTATTATATATCGAACTAACCAATTGTTCTTTATGGTAAATAATGAGTCAGTTAATTAAAAAGGGGAGGCCAAAAGTTTCCTCTTTTTCTTTTAAAGCGATTTTTTGTCTGAACCATGATTAAACGGATTAAAGGATAGTCAGGATTCCTATCGATTTTTTTAGAGTGCTAAAATCAATTTAATCCTCAAATGGCGTAGCCTTCCTGAACACCGTTAAAAACAAACAATAAGTGAAAATCCTAAAAATCATGGTTCAGACAAAGCGCAATGCCTATTCTACCCTATACTTATACACAAACCGCCCAATATTCCCCTCGTTATCAATACCCTCAACAACAGCGCGATAAGTGCCTTTTACATCCGAATTAAAAAATTCAATTGGAAATTTGCCATTAATGTCCGTAACAATATTTGGGTTCCAGTATATGGCATCACGCGTATCATGAATATAGGAATCCTTCGCAGTGTATTTTGGTACATAAAACTCTTTAGCCTTATAAAAGCCCTGAAACTTAGTGGTAATAACACCGGGGGCTACCATAGCCGTATAATCGATACTGACGTCTTCATTTCCTGCTTTTGTGGTAATAATTAATAAACCACCTGGAGCGCCTGTGCCGTACACATTTAAATAACTGCTGCTGTTTAGCACTTCGATAGTTTCTATATCTCCCACATTCAGATTATACGCATCCGTTTCTTTGATAAACTGCCCATCAACCATATATGCAATTTCAAGCGGATTGCTTCCGGATTTGTTTGAATTAGATTGACTGTTTGAATTAGATTGACTTTTTGAATTAGATTGACTTTTTGAATTAGATGAAATTGAAGCGGTTGCCCCCTGGCCAAACGATTGGTCCTGGTGCCTTATAAAATAATATATATACCATGGAGGTACTGGTATTGGTTTTTTTAATACCCCCGGCATCCTGTTCATTACACACTCCAGAAAGTCGATGCAATTTTCCAGGTCTTTTGATGATAATACCATGTCTGCATGGCCCGGCCCATTCAAATTGGCGGAGCGTGGGTTTACTACTATCCAGGGCGCAATTTCTGTCCCGGCATTTTTCCTTGTCTTTATCGTCACCTCTTTTAATTCCCTATCATGACCGGATAATTTATTACTTAAAGCAGCGGCTTTTATAGCTCTCACTAATAGGGTGGTATCTGCCGGTAAGGATGCAGCTATGTTGATGTTTAAAAACTGTTCAGTACTTGCTGTTGAAACTTCGGGGTTATTGTTTTTAAACAGGGGGGGATAAGTTTTATTGTCCAGCTTAATAGTTACATCCTTATCATTATTAACCATACGGGCTTGTATCACCAGTTGCTTATTCGTATCCGGGAAGTCAAGACCGTCCAGCACAAACTTACCCTGGTTATCGCTGGTGGCATCTACCGCTATTTTATCGGCAACCGAAAATACGCCTACTTTTCCCTTTGCAACCGGTTTTCCCTTTTCGGTAGTCAGTGTTCCCGATATGGATAAACCTTTTTCGGGCTGGTAAGCAATTTTAGAGTATTTATCATCAATAACCTCTTTCCATTCAAACCTGCGGTAGCCCTGTGTTAATAGCAAAGCATCCAAATCTGCATTCGTTTGATTGGTTGGCTTATTAAAATAATAATTTGGTTCTTCTATATAGCCTTTCAAATCAGAAGTGAGTAATAAGTTTGACAGGATGGTGCTTTCGGCATTTTCGTTTGCTGTCAGTTTATCTTCATTATATACCGTTAACGAAAAATTGCCCTGCGCGGGGTTACCGGTATTGTCTTTCGCATTTAAATCAAGGTTTACTTTTTCCTTTGGGGCGTAGATTTGTTTTGGTGTTTTAAGGTCGAGGTTTAGGATGTCATTGTTGTTTTGTATAAATACCATTCTTTCATTCAGCGGTTCGTTGGTATTGGAAAATAAGGTGAACTGTGCGATACCTGACGGGAACTTGCTTTTAGACACTACTGCCGAAAGCGATTCATTATTTAATTTACCTGCTGTGGTGTAATAAATAGTTTCGCCTGATTGTCCGACGATATAAAAATTTTGGCCTTTCCTGTCCTGTAAGGTAGCTTCATTGGTAGTTATCCTTACGTTTAACTTTGTGCTGTCATTGGGATTGGTGTTTACTGCCAGTACAAAGCCCTTATCGTTTGCAGCAGGCAGTTTTACCTTAAAAAACAGGTTATCTGCCAGTATGATCTTTGCCATATAGGTTTTGCCCGGCATGGGCATCAGGGCAAATATGCCCATACCAGCATGTTGTGATTGAAATTCGGCTACTTCGTTGTTTTCATCATCTACTATAGTCCCCTTTATATTTACCCCAAGGCCATTTGTGCCGATAGCTTTAAAGGCAACTTTTGAGCGGACACCATTTACCAGTTCGCCCCCTTCGGGGAAGAATTGTATGTCCATATTTTCGTTAGGAACGGTTAAGGGTATGGTTTTATCAATAGCCACATCACCGGTCAGCTTCAAATGGCTGGTCACCCTGATATGCTGTTTTGGGGCCGTTTTACCGGGAAAGGCAAAGGCGAGGCTGCCCGAAGCATCGGTAACGCCTGTCCCGGAATATAATAAGTTGGTATCGGCCCTCACCTGGTAGTTTACCTGCCGGTTGATAAATGGTCTGCCCGTTTCATCGGTGTAAACTAATTTGGTGTTGACCGTTTCTTCATTGTTAACATTAGCAACAGCAAAGGACGGGCTTACCAGCAAAGCGCTTGTGCGGGTATCGCCAACCGGGATAACTTGCGTAAAGAATTGATCCGGTCCAAAGTTGCGCATCCAGTTGGTATAGGCCCTGATGCGGTAATCGCCAGCGGGCAGCTTGCTATCCAGTACAAACTCACCTGCCGATATACCGTTATTATTTTTCAGCATTAAAGATTTGATGATCTTATCCTTGGTATCGATCAGATCTACATATAAAACCCCGCTCAGGGCCGATGGCTGGTGATGGCTGCCAACGGTTACATAGCCTTTAAACCAAATGGTATCGCCTAAGCTGTATCCCGGTTTATTGAATTGCAGGTAAACTTTTTCTGTCGGGCGTGTTGCGGCTAACTTTTGCAGTTTGCCTGCTATAGTGGTCAACTGTACAGTATCGCTTTGCGAAAAGGCAAGCGTGCGCAGGCAGAATATAAGGACTAAGGTTAGGGGTAGTTTGTTCATGGTTAAATGATTACATAGTTTAATGTTGCGGATTATTTTGTCTGAACCACGATTTTTAGGATTCAAGGATTAACATGATTATTGAGTTAATTCAAAGCGACAGGAATCCTGGGCATCCTTGAATCCTAAAAATCATGGTTCAGACAAAGGGGAACGCCCCCTTACTGCCCACTTCCTACTGCAAACTCCTACTGCAAACTCCTACTGCACCCTATACCGATAAAACACAAAATCAAGGCGGCGAGAGACTTACGAAGTTTAATAGCGAATTGGTTAGTAAACTTCGTAAGTCTGACTTTCCGGGCACTACTGCACCCGATACCGATAAAACACAAAATCAAGGCGGCGAGAGACTTACGAAGTTTAATAGCGAATTGTTAGTAAACTTCGTAAGTCTGACTTTCCGGGCACTACTGCACCCGGTACCTATAAACAAACCTGCCGATATTCCCGTCATTATCAATCCCCTCTACAACTGCGCAGTAGGTGCCTTTTACATCCGAATTAAAAAACGTAACCGGGAATTTTCCGCTGTTATCCGTAACTATATTGGGGTTCCAGTAAATGGCATCGCGGGTATCATGAATATAGGAATCCTTTGCAGTGTATTTTGGTACATAAAACTCTTTAGCCTTATAATACCCCTGGAACTTCGTGATAACAACACCGGGGGCTACCATAGCCGTATAATCGGTACTGATGTCTTCATTTCCTGCTTTTGTGGTAATAATTAATAAGCCGCCCGAAGCGCTTGTGCCATAAACATTTAAATAGCTGCTGCTGTTTAGCACTTCGATAGTTTCGATGTCATTAACATCGATGTTATCTGCGTCGGCTTCTTTAACAAACATTCCGTCAACCATATATTTAATCTCAAGCGGGTTGTCTGCGGACGAATTGGAACCAGACTGGCCACTTGAAGACGGGCTGCCTGAGCCAGGTTTGCCCTTTGCAGAAGTTGAAGCGGTAGTTCCCGGCGGGCCAAACGACTGCGCTTGGTGCCTTGCAAAATAATATCTGTACCATGGGGGTCCGACTACTGGTTTTCTTAATACCCCCGGCACCTTGTTCATTACGCATTCGAGAAAGTCAATGCAATTATCCAGGTCTTTTGATGATACTACCATATCTGCATGGCCCGGCCCATTCAAATTGGCCGACCGGGGGTTTACTACTATCCAGGGCGCAATTTCCGTCCCGGCATTTTTACGGGCCTTTATGTTTACCTCTTTTAGCTCATTTTTCTGGCTGAGTTTAATCCTTGCAGCAGTTTTTATAGCTGCCGCCAACTGTAGGGTATCTGCCGGTAGCAAAACGTTTGCATTGGATTGTACGCCGGTGCTATTGACAATTTGGTTTAAAAACTGTGGTGTATTTTCGGTTGATGTCAAAATAGCTGCATTTTTTGTTAAGGGCGCATAAGTTTTGCTGTCCAGCTTTATATTTACGTCCTTGTCATTATTGGCCATCCGGGCCTGAACCACCAGGGTGGAGGTATCAACCAAATTATCAAAGCCGGTCATTATAAATTTACCCTGGTCATCCGTTGTAGCATTGGCAGCAATATTATTTGCTATGGAAAGAATATTTACCTTTCCTTTAATTATCGGTTTATCTTTTCCATAAGTGACGCTGCCGGATAAGGATAAACCTTTTTCGGGCTGGTAGGTGACCTTGGGGTAGTTGTCATTAATAATTTCCTTCCATTCAAAACGGCGATAACCTTGGGTCAGCATCAGTATGTCTAAATCTGATTTGGCCTGGTTAGCGTTATTGTTGGGGTTAAAGTAATAGTTCGGTCCTTCTACGTAGCCTTTCAGATCGGAAGTAAGCAGCAAGTTTGAAAGTATAGTGTTTTCAGTATTTTCATTGGGAGTCAGGTTATCTTCCGTATACACCGACAACGAAAAGCTGCCCTGCACAGGTTTGTTATTATTGTCTTTAGCGTTTAAAACCATGCTTACTTTTTCCTTGGGGGCATAGGTTTGTTTTGTTGTGGTTAAGTTTAAATTCAGGATGTCATTGTTGTTTTGTATAAATACCATTCTTTCGTTTAATGGTTCATCGGCGTTGGAAAACAGGGTAAACTGGGCTATCCCACTGGGGAACCTGCTTTTGGGTACTATTGCCGAAAACGATCCGTTATTTAATTTGCCTGCCGTGGTATAATAAATGGTTTCTCCCGATTGACCAACTATATAAAAATTTTGGCCTTTCCTGTCCTGTAAGGTAGCTTCATTGGTAATTATTCTTACATTTAGTTTTATGCTGTCATTGGGGTCGGTGTTTACGGCCAGCACAAAGCCTTTGTCGCTGGCAACGGGCAGCTTTGCCGTGGTGTACAGATTATCTGCTAGTATAATCTTTGCTGAATAGGTTTTGCCATTTTCTGGTGTTAAAGCAAATACGCCCATGCCTGCATGCTGGCTTTGAAATTCGGCTACTTCGTTGTTGTCATTGTCTACTATAGTCCCCTTTATATTTACACCCAGCCCGTTTGTGCCGATAGCTTTAAAGGCTACTTTTGAACGTACACCGTTTACCAGTTCACCGCCTTCGGGGAAGAACTGCACATCCATGTTTTCATTGGGTATGGTCAGGGCGGTTGTCTTATCAATGGTTACACCACCGGTCAGCTTTAAATGGCTGATCACATTTACGTGCTGTTTTGGAGCTGTCCTGCCGGGAAAGCTGAATGTTATGTTGCCTGTATTACCGGTAATCCCAGTGCCGGCATACAGCAAGTTGGTATCGGCCCTTACCTGGTAGTTTACCCTGCGGTTTACAAAGGGTTTGCCGTTTTCATCGGTATAAGCTAATTTGGTATTGACTGTTTCTTCATTGTTTACATTTGTCACGGCAAATGAAGAATTTACCAGCAAAGCGTTTGTGCTAACGTCACCGGCAATAATCGTTTGGTTGAAAAAGCAGTCGGGCCCAAAGTTGCGCATCCAGTTGGTATACGCCCTGATGCGGTAATTGCCCGCAGGCAGCCTGCCGTCAAGCACAAAGTCGCCTGCCGAAACCCCGCCGTTGTTTTTCAGCATCAGGGTTTTGATGATCTTGTCTTTGGTGTCTATCAAATCCACATACAATACCCCGCTTAACGCCGATGGCTGGTGATTGCCCCCAACCGTTACATAGCCCTTAAACCATATCGTATCGCCAATAGTATAGCCGGGCTTGTTAAACGCTAAATATACTTTTTCCACCGGGTGGGTGGCCGCTAACTTCTCCAGCTTGCCGACTATGGCGGTTAACCGCGCGGTATCGCTTTGCGAATAGGCAAACACGTTAAAACAAAATACAAGGGCTAAGGTTAGGTTTAGCTGTTTCATCCTTAAATGATTATGTGATATTTAAAGATACAATTTATTAATGAGAATAGCAAATTTTTGAACCGGGATTAGAGAAATCTAATAATTTGAAAATGTGTTAATTTGAAAATGACTCTTGTTCGGTTATGCAATTTTCAATTTTTCAAATCACCTAATTGAAAGGATACCTTTTTTCAAAAACGGGTCGTCGGCATTCAGGCATTTGTAGTAGGCATCATCGCCCCATTTAAAACGGGCCGCGAATGATTTGAGCAGGACTTTCATATAAGGCTTCGAGATCAGTATATCACGCGAGTCCATTTCTTTGATGGTTTGCGATGCATAAGTAATAAAATCGCCCAGTTCATCGTCAGTAACTTTATATTGGCTTAAAAACGCATCTTCCGAAGCATATTTATTTAATGCTGGCTGCAGGCGATCAATAACATACGCGGTAAATAATTGCCGGTTACTTAACTGGTCAATGGTGTAGGTGTATTGCGTAGTGTCTTCGGGCACAAAAATATCGGGCATAATGCCACCGCCGCTAAAAACCCTTCTGCCTGTTGAGGTATGGTATTTTGACGGTGTTTTAAAAACGCTGTCGTTTAAAGTGTTTTGTTCGGATATCAACTCACCTTTTCGTACCCTGTCGCCCAGTTCATTGCGATAGCTGTCGATACCGTTTTTGTAGGACTTCTGTATTGACCTGCCAGATGGCGTGTAATAACGTGCCACCGTTAAATTAATAGCCGATCCATCGCCAAACGCGAACTGTTCCTGCACCAAACCTTTGCCGTACGACCGGCGGCCAACAATTACGGCCCTGTCCAGATCCTGCAAAGCGCCTGCCAGTATCTCGCTTGCCGATGCCGAATTTTCATCTATAAGTACTGCCAGCTTACCTTGCTGAAAGTTGCCCGAATCTGTAGCCAGGTAATCTGTACGGGGTTCGTGAACGCCTTTGGTATAAACAATAAGTTTACCCCTGGTTAAAAACTCATCTGCCAGGGCGGTAGCAGTATTCAGGTAGCCTCCGCCATTTTCGCGCAGGTCAAGTACCAGCTTTTGCATTCCTTCAGCTTTCAGTTTAGCCAGCGCGACACGGAAATTAGCATCGGTTGTTGAAGCAAACTTGCTGATCTTAATATACCCGGTTTGCGGCGCGGCAATATAGGCAGCATCCAGGCTGCTTATATCCACATGATCACGGTTGATCGAGAAATTCTTTAAAGACTTTTTATCGGGAGTTAATACAGATAACAACAATTTTGAACCTTTTGAGCCGCGGAAAGCTTTGTTTATAATATCCGCATTCAAATTCGTGCCCGAAAATTTTTGATGTTCAACATCTACCACCCTGTCGCCGGCTACCAAACCTGCTTTATCTGCCGGTCCGCCGCGTGTTACCTGGGTGATCACCAGCGTATCGCGCAGCAGCATATATTCAATACCGATACCATTATAGCCGCCCTCTAACCGTTCATTAACAGATTGTGTTTGCTGCGGCGGCATATAAAGCGAATGCGGGTCGAGGTTCTGTAGCATATTATTAACTGCTACCCCCTCAATGCTGTCCACGTTAACAGAATCCACATAAGTATCGCGTACCAGTTGTAGTACTTTAGATACCTTATCGCGTTTGGTAAACGAAAAGCCCAGGTTATGATTAGGGAAATTATTATCGCTGACAAACAGGCCTATAGCTATACCGATTAATATTAAAATTAACGACCTGAATATAATACTTGCTGCCTTTTTCATCTATACCCTTACTACAAAGTTACATAATGGCATGCATTACTATCTCAATTAGCGAACCATTATCATAAATTTTACCCAATTTTGTCAAATTAATTTATCCAAATGCAAACTACAACCGAAAGAGATTCGCATTATGATCATTTAGAGCAAATGAGCGTAAGGGATATCCTTCAAAATATAAACAAGGAAGACCAAACAGTCCCGCTCGCGGTTGAAAAGGCTTTGCCGCAAATTGAAAAGTTGGTAGGAGCTGTAACCGAAAGTATGAAAGGAGGCGGTCGTTTATTCTACATCGGCGCGGGCACCAGCGGGCGTTTAGGGGTGGTAGATGCTTCGGAATGCCCGCCGACATTTGGCGTACCGTTTGATTGGGTGGTGGGCATTATTGCCGGCGGTGACGGTGCCATACGCAAAGCGGTTGAATTTGCCGAAGATGATATTAACAAGGCCTGGAAAGACCTGTCGGCTTTTGATATTACCAATAAGGACGTAGTGGTAGGCATTGCCGCATCGGGCACAACGCCTTATGTAATTGGCGGTTTAAAGGCGGCCAATCAAAATGGCCTGGTTACAGGCTGTATTGTATGTAACAGCGGCAGCCCTGTTGCCGCAGAGGCGAAATACCCGGTTGAAGTAGTTACCGGCCCCGAGTTTGTTACCGGCTCAACCCGCATGAAGGCAGGCACAGCCCAAAAGTTGGTGTTGAACATGCTAAGCACTGCCGTAATGATACAACTGGGCCGTGTTAAAGGCAACAAGATGGTAGATATGCAACTCACCAATAACAAACTGGTTGACCGCGGCACCCGTATGGTAATGAACGAAACCGGACTGGATGAAAACACTGCGGAAGCGTTACTGAAACAACAAGGAAGCGTACGGAAAGCGATAGAAAAGTATACACAAAACAAATAACAGATGTGCAGATGCGTGAATATGCAGATGTGCAAATGAAAATATAGATTGTACAACATTAAAAACATCTGCACATACGCACATTTGCATATCTGCACATCAAAAAGATGCACGAGATAGAACCATATTATAAATGGCGGGATGATTACATAGCAGCCGAGGACGAATATTCGCCCTTTTATGCTACGCAATACAACGAGTTTGAATTTGACAAGCAGGTATATAACTACCTGCTGCACCCGCAATGGGATTCGTTTGGCTCGAATACTTTATACATGAAGGTACTGTTTGCCGATTACGAACGTTCTTACGCTATAATAGAGTTTATTGGCGAGTGGAACGATGCCATAAACAATGATATTATGCTGATGAAGCGCGAGATTATTGAACTGATGATAGATAACGGCATTAACCGGTTTATCCTTATCGGGGAAAATGTGCTGAACTTCCATTCATCCGATGATTGTTATTATGAAGAGTGGTTCCAGGATGTAGAGGATGGGTGGATAGCCGGTATTAACTTCAGGCCGCATGTTATTGAAGAGTTTAAGCGCAACAATATCGATTACTATATCAACTTTGGCGGCGTGCTTGACGATATGAACTGGCGGGCATTAAAACCACTGCAATTGTTCAAATTGGTAGAAGAACAACTGACAAAACGACTGAATTAGGTTTTAGGCACAAGAGTTGAAATAGCTGTTTTGGGCAATGATATGATTAAAGTAAACTTTTTCTCAAATCTCTTGTCTCAAATCTCATATCTAAATTTTAAATTTGAATATTAATAAATCTGAAATAGAAAATGGAAAATAACACCCCTGATTACACTTATCAAAATGTAGTCCAATTAAATGATGCGGACGCGTCTCGTAAATTCTTAGCAAATGTCTTTTTGTGGATGTTTGTTGCTTTAGGCATTTCAGCATTTTTTGCCTTTTTCTTCGCCAGCAATCCGGCTTTATACGCATCTATCAGAGGTACAGGCTTAGGCACAATTGTAATGTTAGCCCCGCTTGCCTTTGTATTGATAATTTCTTTTGGCTTTAACCGCTTGTCATACGGCGTATTAGCAATATTGTTTATTGCTTATGCGGTTGTAATGGGTATAAGTTTAAGCTTTATACTTTTAGCTTTTACCGCCAGTTCTGTTTTAGGCGTATTTATTACCTCGTCATTGCTTTTCGGTGTAATGGCAATTGCCGGTTATACTACGCACCAGGATTTAACCAAATTTGGCTCAATAATGATTATGCTGTTATTTGGAATAATCATAGCCAGCCTGGTTAATTTCTTCTTACATAGCAGCGGGTTAGATATGATTATCTCTTATGTAGGCGTAGCAGTATTTGTAGGCTTAACTGCTTATGACGTTCAAAAACTAAAACGTATTGGTGCCGGAATTGAATATGGCGATGCATCTGCCAATAAGATGGCTTTAATGGGCGGTTTAACACTATATCTTGATTTCGTTAACTTGTTCCTGATGTTACTGCGCATATTTGGCAGGAGAAGATAATAACCCTAAAAACTTAATAAAAAGACTGCTCAATTAAAAATGGGCGGTCTTTTTCTTTATAAGAAATTTAAAGTCTCCCCTACCGGGGAGATTTAGAGGGGGCTAAGAATATGCCTCTTGCACTTTACAACTTTAATACGCATCTTTGCATTGCTTATAGAGAAAGACGGAGGGATTAGACCCTGCGATGTCTTAGCAACCTGTGCTTAACAAGGTGCTACATTCTACTTATCAGCTTTGCAGCAGATAGGACAGATAAGCGAAAGTCAATCATCACCCGACTTTTCGATATAAGCTTTTTTAGATGTGAGATTTGAGACAGGAGATTTGAGATGCTTTTGCGTCTGTTTTGTCCTGCCGCATATCTGACATCTATTTAACAGGATGTTTTGATATGGAGTTTGTGCCAATTTTTGTTTCAAATCTCATATCTCACGTCTCAAATCTCAATAAATGGACATTAGAAAAGAACTACAAAAACGTATACTCGTAATTGACGGGGCAATGGGCACCATGATACAGCGGTACCAGTTGACGGAGAAGGATTTTCGCGGAGAGCGTTTTCGCGATCATGCTTCGGATTTGCAGGGCAATAACGACTTGTTGAATATTACACGCCCGGATATTATTAAAGCCATCCACGCCGAATATTTAGATGCAGGTGCGGATATTATTGAAACCAACACTTTCAGTACACAGGTTATATCATTAGCTGATTATCACCTGGAGGAGCTTGCGTATGAACTAAGCTACGAAGGTGCCCGCATTGCCCGCGAAGTAGCAGATGAATACACGCAGAAAAATCCCGGTAAACCACGCTTTGTAGCGGGTGCCGTAGGGCCAACCAACCGCACCGCTTCATTATCGCCGGATGTAAACGATCCCGGCTATCGCGCCGTTACTTTTGATGACCTGGCCAATGCTTATTATGACCAGGTTAGGGGGTTGGTTGATGGCGGTTCAGATATGCTGCTGGTTGAGACCATATTTGATACGTTGAATGCAAAGGCAGCTTTATTCGCTATCAACCGGTATGCAAACGAAAGCGGAAAGCATTTGCCCATCATGATTTCCGGCACCATTACCGATGCTTCCGGTCGCACCCTTTCCGGGCAAACGGTAGAGGCGTTCTGGAACTCGGTACGCCATGCCAATTTATTATCAGTTGGATTAAATTGTGCTTTGGGCGCTAAAGAAATGCGTCCGCATTTGGAAGAACTTTCACAAAAGGCCGATGTGTTTATTTCGGCGTACCCCAATGCGGGTCTGCCCAACGAGTTTGGCCAGTACGACGAAACCGCTCACGAAACCGCGCACCAGGTTGATGATTTTATGAAAGCCGGGATGGTAAACATCGTCGGCGGCTGCTGTGGCACCACTCCCGATCATATCCGATGCATTGCTGATAAAGCTGCCAAATATTCGCCCCGCCAAATACCAAAGATTGAACCATATATGCGCTTAAGCGGGTTGGAAGCGGTTACGATAACACCCGAAAGCATATTTGTAAACGTAGGCGAGCGGACAAACATTACCGGGTCGCCAAAATTCTCCAAGCTGATATTAGCTGAAAATTACGAAGAAGCCCTAACCGTTGCCCGCCAGCAGGTTGAGGGAGGTGCGCAGGTCATCGACATCAACATGGACGAGGGCATGATCGACTCGGAAGCGGTGATGGTTAAGTTTTTAAACCTCGTGGCGTCCGAACCTGATATATCTAAACTGCCCATCATGATCGATTCATCTAAATGGACGGTTATTGAGGCGGGGTTGAAATGTATACAGGGAAAGGGTATTGTAAATTCAATCTCCTTAAAGGAAGGCGAAGAAAAATTTAAAGAACATGCCCGAAAAATATTAAGCTATGGCGCAGCAACGGTAGTAATGGCTTTTGACGAAACCGGGCAGGCTGATTCGTTGGCACGACGCAAGGAAATATGTCAACGCTCTTATAGTATTCTGGTTAACGAAGTAGGCTTTCCACCACAGGACATTATTTTCGATCCAAACATACTAACTGTTGCTACCGGACTGGAAGAACACAACAACTATGCGGTTGATTTTATTGAAGCCACCCGCTGGATAAAACAAAACCTACCCTACGCCAAAGTAAGCGGGGGGGTTAGTAATATTTCGTTTTCATTCCGTGGCAACAACGTAGTGCGCGAGGCGATGCACTCGGCGTTCCTGTATCATGCCATTAAAGCAGGTATGGACATGGGCATTGTAAATGCCGGGATGCTGGAGGTTTACCAGGAAATTGATAAGACGCTGTTAGAGCTGGTTGAAGATGTATTGCTCAATCGCCGTGATGACGCTACCGAACGCCTGGTTGAATATGCCGATACCGTAAAAAGTAAGGGCAAGGAAGTGGTTCGGGACGAAGAATGGCGCAAGGGAACGGTTTCAGAACGGTTATCGCACGCGCTGGTAAAAGGCATCATTGAATATTTGGATGATGATGTGGAAGAAGCCAGGCAAGCCTACGCTAAACCCCTTGAAGTAATTGAAGGCCCGTTAATGGACGGGATGAATATTGTAGGCGACCTGTTTGGCGCGGGCAAAATGTTTTTGCCGCAGGTAGTAAAATCGGCACGGGTGATGAAAAAAGCGGTGGCCTATTTGCTGCCTTTTATCGAACTGGAAAAGCAACGGGTTATAGATGCCGGGGAAGACTCCAGCGGTAGTCGGGCTAATGCGGGAAAAATTTTGATGGCCACCGTTAAAGGCGATGTGCATGATATTGGTAAAAATATAGTCGGCGTAGTGCTGGCCTGCAATAATTTCGAGGTGATAGATTTGGGTGTAATGGTGCCTGCCCAACGTATTATTGAAGAAGCCAAAAAGCAGGAAGTTGATATTATTGGTTTAAGCGGTCTGATTACACCGTCATTAGATGAAATGGTGCATTTCGCTAAGGAAATGGAGCGCGAGGGCTTTACTATTCCGCTAATAATTGGCGGCGCAACAACCTCACGTATCCACGCCGCGGTAAAGGTTGCGCCGCATTATTCGGGGGCTGCCATACACGTTTTAGATGCCTCGCGCAGCGTTACGGTTTGCAGCAGCTTAATGAATAAGGATAACCGCGATGGTTATATTCAAGGCATAAAGGACGAATACGAGAAAGCCCGCGAAGCGCATTTGAATAAAAAATCGGATAAACGTTTTGTGAGTTTAGAAGAAGCCCGTGGTTCAAAGTTCCAGATCGACCTGGACAATGTAGCGCCTAAACCTGCTTTTACCGGAACAAAAGTTTTTGAAGCTTATCCATTGGCGGATTTAGTGCCTTATATCGACTGGACACCTTTCTTTCATACCTGGGAATTACGCGGCAGCTATCCTAAAATATTTGATGATAAGTTTGTAGGCGTTGAAGCCAAAAAACTATATGATGACGCACAGGTATTGCTGAACAAAATTGTTAAGGAAAACCTGTTACAGGCAAATGGCGTTATCGGGTTTTGGCCTGCCAATAGTGTCGGCGATGACATCGAATTATACACGGATGAAACCCGTAAGCAATTGCTTACGCGCATACATACCTTACGCCAACAGTCCGAAAAAGTAAAGGGCGAGCCCTATTATGCTTTATCTGATTTTATCGCGCCGAAAGAAAGCGGCGTTGCTGATTACTTTGGCGGGTTTGCGGTTACTACCGGTATTGGTTGTGATGAATTGGTGGCACAATTTGAAAAAGACTATGACGATTACAACAGCATTATGGCCAAAGCCCTTGCCGATCGTTTAGCAGAAGCCTTTGCCGAAAAAATGCACGAATTGGTGCGTAAAGACTACTGGGGATACGCCAAAGATGAAGATTTGGACACAACCGAATTAATTAAGGAAGAATACCAGGGCATCCGTCCGGCACCAGGTTATCCCGCCTGCCCTGAACATACCGAAAAAATCACGTTATTTGACTTGCTTAAAGCCGAAGATAACGCGCATATGCACTTAACCGAAAGCCTGGCCATGACACCGGCAGCTTCGGTAAGCGGTTTTTATTTTGCTCATGCGCAATCAAGGTATTTTGGTTTGGGAAAAATAAGCAAAGATCAAATAGAAGATTACGCGGTAAGGAAGAACATGTCGGTTGAAACCGTTGAAAGATGGCTGGGGCCGAATTTGAATTATTGAGTTAAACTAAATAATAAACGATTGTCATTGCGAGCGATAGCGTGGCAATCGCAAGGATGCAAAGTTCGCGACCTGCAAAGTTCGCGATTGCTTCGTACCTCGCAATGACAATACACGATATGAAGATTACAGACCATATACAAAACGCTAAAGGCAAAACATTATTCTCTTTTGAATTATTGCCTCCCATAAAAGGTCAAAGCATACAGGGCATTTACAACGCCATTGACCCTTTAATGGAGTTTAACCCGCCGTTTATTGATGTGACATCCTCGCGCGAGGACCATGTTTATAAAGAGCATGCAAATGGGCTATTGGAAAAAGTAAGCTACCGTAAACGCCCCGGTACCGTTGCGGTATGCGCGGCTATTATGAATAAATACAAAGTGGATGCCGTTCCGCATTTAATTTGCGGGGGATTTACCAAGGAAGAAACAGAATACGCGCTCATCGACCTGCAATTTTTAGGCATTGAAAACGTGCTGGTGTTACGTGGTGACGCACGCCGTACAGAATCTTCATTTATACCCACACCCGGCGGTCACAATTACGCCTGCGAATTGCTCGAACAGGTGATGAACATGAACAGGGGAAAATACCTGCATGAAGACCATGAATCGGTAAAAGCTGATTTTTGCATTGGCGTTGCCGGTTACCCCGAAAAGCATTTTGAATCGCCAAACTTAAAAACAGATTTCAAATATCTGAAACAAAAAATCGACAACGGCGCTACCTTTATTGTAACCCAGATGTTTTATGATAATACCAAGTACCAGGAGTTTGTAAACAACTGCCGGGCAAACGGCATTAATGTACCCATTATTCCGGGATTAAAGCCCATTACCTCATCCAAACAACTCATCAGCCTGCCCAAAATATTTCATATTGATATACCCGATGCTTTAAGCGATGCCGTTCATGCCTGTAAATCAGAAGCCGAGGTAAAAGAAGTTGGTATTGAATGGATGATTAGTCAGTGCAAGGAACTGGTAAAAATTGGGGCGCCGGTGCTGCATTTTTATACTATGGGTAATCCTGGCCCAACTAAGCGCATTGCTGAGGCGATATTTTAAAAACCATTTGTGTCGCCGTAGAGATTCTGTGTTAATTATCAAATATTTTTTAATTTTGTTTTATTAAGGCGGCATAAGCCAGCCTGTTTAGGGCGGTTCATCTTTGTGATGTCACCGCCCTAACCCTTTTTAGGCGGCCTTA
>Ga0302315_10002293_pt1 | contig 18242 bp, 17 predicted proteins | sample III_Palsa_N3_1_FD_200532 | JGI IMG/M metagenome (GOLD analysis project Ga0302315, IMG submission 200532) | Peat permafrost microbial communities from Stordalen Mire near Abisko, Sweden - III_Palsa_N3_1 | ecosystem: Environmental > Terrestrial > Soil > Palsa > Peat permafrost | place: Sweden... | reverse complement strand
TCCGCGTATGGAAGGGGGAAATGCCTCCGGTTTCTGACGGAAATTTGCCGGAATGGTGCATTGATCTGTGCTTATCGGCAGAGAGCTATAGTGACGAATTTCATAGCAATTTCCGGTGATATCGGGTAGCCTAAGGCTTGCTTGGTTTGACTGTTAATCCGCAGGTCCCTGGTTCGAGTCCAGGTCGGGGAGCCAACCTAACACGTTGAACACAAAGGCCTTCTTCGGAAGGCCTTTGTCGTTTCTGGCTTAAGTCGCGAAAATGATAGCGTTCAATTTCGCCGACACGTCGCCCTGTTTTGCGTTACGTTGCGGTCGAGTGCGCGCCCATACGATTGGGTTATCGGGTTGAGCCGTCGTTGCCGTTTTCACGGTGAATAAATTCGATTGCTTCACTGCGTTGTCCCTTAGCCGTGGCGACCGCGTACTAGCGGTGGACGCCGATACGCAACAAACCGCGGTTGCGTGGTCCCGAGCCGCGCCGGAACGCCCCTTTCCCGCTGCGGCGATAGGAATGGCGTCGTTTGCAGATAAGTTACATCGGGAGGTTCAGCGACATCCAGACAATTGCGACTACATCGTGATTGACTTACCAGCCAGCGTGGAAGCCGCGACGCCAGCAGCTGCCTTGTTGATGCCCGGCAACTTTGAACCGCGCATGAGTGACAGCCGTGACTTTATCGCTTGGCGCTGCCAAGGGGAGGACGGCAAGATGATGATCAATTCCGCACGCAAACGAACACTCACAACATCCGGCGCAATGAGCGCCAGCGAACGGTGGACTTGCGCGTCAAGGGCTATCGTCGTGCAATGCACGAAGCATGCATAGCGTGGGATTCTCTGCAGGCGTCATCAAGAATCTGCCTGGATCGACCGGGAAGGACGATGCCCAGGCATGCGGTTTCGGCTGGCAAGGTCGTGGTTAGCCAAAGCATCAAAGGCACGAAAATCTCACGCATCAAGCAGCAACCTTTTGCAGAACCCTTGTCGCACTAATGATCTACCGCGCCGATTGATGGCGATAAATGTCCGTCTGCGGGAATTTATTGCTGCTTGGCACAAGCACTGCGCTACGCCGGCAACTGGGCATCAGCGTCAACCGAATTTTCAACCTGATCGTGAAGTGTCCATGCCAAGTCATCCGGAGACAACACCCCTGGCCCCAGAGGATGCCTCATGGGTCGGTAAATTAGGCCCCGGACTCATCACCGGCGCCGCCGACGACGATCCAAGCGGGATCGCCACTTATTCACAGGCCGGAGCGCAATTCGGCTACAGCATGCTGTGGACGGTGATCTTCACCTATCCCTTGATGGTGGCAATCCAGATCATCAGCGCAAGAATCGGCCGCGTCAGCGGGCACGGCCTGGCAACCAATATCTATCGTCACTACCCCGGCTGGCTGCTTTACTGGATAGTCGGCCTTTTACTGATCGCCAACACGGTCAACATCGCCGCCGACGTCGCCGCCATGGGCAATGCATTGAAGTTGCTCATCGGCGGGCCGGCTCAGATCTATGCCCTGGGCTTCGGCATCGTCTCGCTGGGTTTGCAGCTCTACATACCTTATCGCCACTACGTGCGCGTCTTGAAATGGTTGACCCTGGCATTGTTTGCCTACGTCGGCATAGTGTTTACCGTACAGATCCCGTGGGGTGTTGTGCTTGAAAAGACGGTTTTTCCATCCCTTTCTCTGCATGCGGACTACGTCACCACAGTGGTCGCAGTATTCGGCACCACCATCAGCCCGTATCTATTTTTCTGGCAGGCTTCGCAGGAAGTAGAGGAGCAGCGCGGTGACGCAGCCGCAAGGCCGATTCGATATGCTCCCAAGCAAGCAGCGACCAATTTCCGCCGCATCAAAATCGACACCGCGATCGGGATGGCATTTTCCAACGTCGTCGCATTCTTCATTATTCTCGCCACGGCGGTGACGTTGAATCTACATGGCGTGACGGATATCCAGACCACCGAGCAAGCGGCTTCGGCGCTCCGCCCAATCGCCGGGGAGTTCGCGTTTTGGCTGTTCAGCGCAGGAATCATCGGCACCGGCTTCCTGGCGGTGCCGGTATTGGCCGGCTCGGCTGCCTACGCGATGGCTGGCGCGTTCCGATGGAAGAACAGTCTGGCTTTGAAACCCGCATTGGCCAAGAGGTTCTACGGCATCATTGCCATAGCGACCTTGATCGGCGTTGCCTTGTGCTTCACTTCGCTCGATCCGATCAAGGGGCTGTATTGGAGTGCCGTCATCAATGGGGTAATTTCCGTTCCCATCATGGCCGTCATGATGCTGATGGCATCTCGCACGGATGTGATGGGACGTTTTATCATCGGCAGGCGATTGCGTCAGGCCGGTTGGGCCGCAACCGTCTGTATGGCGATCGCCGTCATGGCAATGCTCGGGGCCATGGTCGCGTGACTTACCCGAGAGCGCGATTGCCAGCGGCTATATTGATTTCGTTCTCGCACCGTAAGAAAGCGCGCAGGAAATCATCAAGATTGCTCGCCTAAGTGTGCGAGCGAACCATCATTCCGGGCCGCGACCCGATGGGCGAGTCCAGTGACACAAGAGGCCAGGGCGCCGGGAAAAGCCGATTCCAAGACGTGAAGCGGGCATTGTCGCCCCGGCTTCCAGATATCAGATATCAGATATGACAGCGGAAAGGCATTTCGTATAAAGCCACCTGGACCGGCGCGCATTGAAATATTTCGATCATATTCTGCCGAGCAAGAACAGGATCAAAATGATCAACAGTATTAGCCCGACGCCGCCGCTTGGGCCATATCCCCAACCTCGGCTGTGCGGCCATGCCGGGAAAACACCAACCAGCGCCAATATCACGATAATGAGAAGAATCAACCCGATACTCATACTGCCTCCTTTATTGAAATAGTCTGAGATGCCTCGGCGCCTTGGTTTGCCGCTTCGGAAAAATTCCAGGCACGCAAATCATTGTGGACGCCAAGCATCTGCCATCACCTTAGCCCCAGCTTGAAAATCAATCTGTTCGGCAACGAACAGTGGGAGTCCCCAAGTTGGGCAGGGCGAGGAACAATTGCGAGAACCGCCGCACCACGATCTTTTTCGGATCGAACGCCAAGCATTGTGTGCGGTAACGCACGGAGTCACCGGATCGGACCGCTACACTGTGCATCGGGGAATAGCCTGAAGAAGCGAATTTTCCGTTGACGGTCTTGTGTACACCAACCGGAGAGTCATTTTTCAGTTTTTATTGGGACGGAATCATGTTTCCCGACATTTTGCTGATCCGCCATGACGACGGATATCGGATTATGCATGGGCGCCTTCGTCTTGCGAGCGCCATGAGCACGTTGGAAGAAGTCGCGGTCAACATCAGTGGCAAAGACAAAGTAAAGATAGCGAAGGAATGATCATGGCTTTCAAGACCATTTTGGTTCATATCGATTCAACGCAGCGTGCCGGCGAGAGAATCGGGATTGCCATTGACATGGCCACTAGCTACGATGCCCATCTGATCGGCATGGCCGCGACCGGTTTGTCGGGACTCTCTTATTTGAAAGGCGAACACGCTATTTCACTAATGGACCTGTTGGCCTCATTGGAAACTAACGCGAACGAAGCGCTTTCGAAATTCGGGGACGCTGCCCGGAAAAAAGGGGCAAGGTTGTTCGAGCAACGCTTGGTGGACGAAGACGCCGGGGTTGCGATCAGTTTCCAGGCGCGCTATTGCGATCTTGTGATCATCGGTCAAACTGACATCGAGGCAATGTCACCTTTTGTCAGATCGGATTTTCCGGCATATGTTGTCCTGCATTGCGATCGGCCGGTACTGATTATCCCTTATGTCGGTAAATTCGACACCATAGGCAAAAGAATCGTCATTGCATGGGACGCCAGCAAAGAGGCTGCACGCGCAGTGACCGCCGCTGTCCCTTTGCTACAAACGGCAGAGACCGTAAAGATAGTGATCTTCAATCCCAGCGCAGAACGGAAAGAGCATGAAAAAGAGCCTGGGTCCGAGATCATGCAGTATCTTGCACGTTTTGGCATCAAGGTCGACGTGTCGGTACAAGTGACTAACTTGGACACCGGAAATTCGCTGCTATCGTATCTGGCGGATTGTTCCGCCGATCTGCTCGTGATGGGAGCATATGCGCATTCGCGCTATCGCGAGATATTCTTGGGTGGAATGACGAAGACGATTCTGAAGAACATGACCATTCCGGTATTGCTTTCGCATTGAATATTGCTTATTCGGTTCATACGGCGATGAACACATGCAGAGGTGCAGATGTCGATGCTTGGGGGCCTTTTTTCAAGTAGGCCAGAACTATTCGCCATCATCGGATAACCGCATTGACTACGGCTGTGTCGTTTCGTCTTGCGAGAAACGATTTGATGCGCATCGTTGAGGAAAGCCCGGGATTCGCTGCCGGCTTGAATCGAGAACTTGCCGCCAGAAGACTATTTTCATGCGCCGCAATGGAAGTTCAAGACCTTGGGGAACATTCGGAGGAAAGCCCTGCCGAATGGTTCTCCCATTTGTTCCGGCGTCCGGATGCAGCGACGGATTAATACCGAAACCAACTGTTTTCCAGGCTTGGCAATTGCCTGAAAAAGCTTCACTGTCGCAGGGGCCGACCGCGAATTCTCGACTGTCCCCGTATGCAAAATGGCTCTTCAGTGTTGAAAAATGCCGGGAGCATATATTGAATCAAATTTGGAAGGATAACTCCACGTTATGCAAATTCAGGTCAATACCGACAATACAATAGAAAGCCATGCGCCGCTCGTCGCCCATATCGAATCTGTGGTAACCGAAGCACTGGAGCATTTCAGCGAGGGAATCTCACGGATAGAAGTGCACTTGAGCGTAGTCAATGACCATAGGCAAAAGGGGGGCGAACATCGATGCTTGATGGAGGCGAGAATGGAACACCATTCACCGATCGCCGCAAGCGACCAGACGGACAGTCTGCATCAGGCAATCCATGGGGCGGCGGAAAAATTGAAAAGGGCAATCGGCAGCACGCTTGGGCGCATCGATGATAGTGCAAGACATACTGCCGATGCGCTTGTTACGGAAGCTGAACCGAATATGCCAACCTCCGAGTACGGGGACGGTGAATAGGCGCAACTTGTAAGGCCGACACAATCCCGCCGGCAAAGCCGGAGGGGACTGCGCATTGGATCGCCGACCTGACTGTACGGATAGTGGCGCGGCCAAGGTAAAGCAGATGAGCGGCACCCAGCCTTGGCGCAGACCATTTGATACAGCGAGATCCAACATAGGCAATGCAACGCAAAGCCCCTCGTAAGCGTTTTAGCGGCCATACCGGCACAAACATTCTGAAAAGCATATGCGGGACAGCGCACATATCGCAGCCGTATTCCCAACTAAACTGAATCATCGCTCGTATCAACCGTCGAGCCCGATAAATTTCGCACGGCGCATCCATGCCTTCACGGCTCTCCACAAGCAAGACTAAAAAGGTGAATTGCAATAGCTTGCTTTTCCTTGGTGCATTGCTGCTTTGTGCGGGACTGTGTTTAGGGTTTTCGAAAAACGGCAATCCCTCGCTCGTCCTGATCTTGCTGGGCTGCAGTATCGCGACGTTTTCTGCGGTAGTGATCGTGCTATTGCGGTCTCATGAATTGAGAATTCACGATCCGAAGAAATTGAAATCAGAACCCAAGCCGGAAATGGCACCGGGAATTGCGCCTGAACTGGACGCGAAAGCTGGAATGAATGCGAATATTAAAGCCAGTGACAATCCCGCCCCTAAGCGGGAGGCCAATGCGGAGCCTGCGCCTGAAGCAGGAAAAGGAACAGAATCCGTACCCAAGCCCTTGCCGATGGTTGAAGCCAAGGCAGAACCCGTGTGCAAGCCAAGTACCGATAAGACATCCGAGATCCAGACCGACGGGGATAGTTCAAACAAATCCGGCATGAGCTTGTTGATGGGCACACCTCTGGGTGATCTGCTCCTTTCCGCCCTGCTTAGAGACCCTGAAAACGCCGGCCGCTTTGTCACAGAGGCGATCCTGCAGGCGCAAGCATCTTCATCGATCCGGCTTGAGTGATGGATACTGCCGGTCAAAAAACAGTCGAGAGAGAAGCGATCATCGCAACAGGCGTGACCAAATGGTTTGGCGAGGGTGAAACCAGGAAGACAGCGGTCAACGCCGTCGAATTCGTCGCTCACTTTGGCGAGATGTTGTTCATTGTCGGTCCCTCCGGCAGCGGCAAGACTACCTTGCTCAGCATGATTTCGGGGATTCTACGTCCAAACGCCGGTAGTGTGACGGTAAATGGCGCGGATATCTGGACTCTCGACAACGACGAACTGGCCGACTTCCGCTTGAATACGATCGGATTCGTGTTCCAGGATTACCATTTGTTTCCACGCCTGACGAGCGCCGAGAATGTCGCGATTCCCCTGATATTGCAGCAGCGCGATTGGAATGAATCGATCGCTGAGGCAAGCAAGTACCTCGCCATCGTCGGCCTGAAAGGACGGGCAGACATTCTGCCTGTCAAGTTGTCCGGTGGAGAACAGCAGCGCGTCGCGATTGCACGGGCCATCGTCAGCGGGCCACAGATCCTGATATTCGACGAGCCGACTGCGTCCCTTGACGGCGATACAGGAAGGATGATTCTCGCGTTTGTGAAGGAAAAAGTGCTGAACGAGAATCGCTGCATCGTGATCGTGACCCACGACGCGCGGATCAACGAATATGCGGATCGGATTATCCACATGGAAGACGGATGCATCACCGGATTGGATACGGGCACGGAATGAGAAACAAGATCATCTTTGCATTGTCGATCCTTGGGATCCTGGCTGGACTGGTCAGCGCCTATATCTTCGGCATTCAGAAGAAGGCGCAAGCTCCCGTATTTGCGCCCACCAGCAGTCCGTACGATTCGGCGATTTACTCCAATGGGATGATAGAAAGCGATCAGCAAGCCGGCGAAAACGTCAATGTCTTTCCGGAAGTCTCCGGACCCATTACGCGTATCGCCGTGCATGAGGGCCAAGCAGTCACAGCCGGCACGCTGCTGGCGAGCATCGACGATTCCGTACAGAAGGCGAATACCGAGCAATTGCGCTTGCAGTCCGAAGCGGCGCTGGTAGCGCTGCAGGAACTGAAAGCGCAACCTAGGAAGGAAACCCTGGCTGTCAACAAGGCTCAGGTCGACCAGGCCGAGTCCAACCTCAAGGCCGCACGCGATCAATACGACAAACGCCGGGCATCCTACGAACTGGACAAGCGGTCGATCAGCAAGGACGTGGTGGATACGGCGCAGGACGCGATGATTCAAGCGACGAGCGCGCTCAAGGTAGCTAGCAGGCAATACGACTTGACGAAAGCAGGCGCCTGGATTTTCGATATCAACAATCAGCAGAAACAATACGAGGCCGCCATACAGGCCTACCGTTCGGCCAACGCGCTGCTCGCGAAATATTCGATCAAGGCGCAGGCTGACGGCGTGGTATTGGCAATCAATGCCAGTACCGGCAGTTATGTTTCTTCGCTGGGCGTCTACGATACCTATACCCAGTCAACGGACCCAGTTGCGGTCATGGGTACGCCGCAAGAATACCTGGAAGTGCGCTGCTTCATCGACGAAATACTGATTTCGCGGCTGCCGGCGCCGGAACATATTCGCGCGCAAATGTCGATACGCGGCACCACCGTCAAGATACCGCTGGAGTTTGTTCGCGTGCAGCCGCTGGTGTCGCCCAAGATTGAGCTGTCGAACCAGCGCGAAGAAAAGGTCGATTTACGTGTGTTGCCCGTTATATTCCGCTTCCCGAAAAAAGATCTCACCATGGTCTATCCCGGCCAACAGGTGGATGTTTTCATAGGACAGAAATGACAGCGGCGCCCGTCGATGCGCCGAGAATGGCGTTTTCTGCGCCGGAATCGATGCGTCATGGCGCGCTCATCTGCGCTGCTGTGGCATGCCTACTCTGCGGTTGTGCCGTCGGCCCCGATTTTGTCAGGCCTGCGCCGCCAACCGAGCAGCGCTATACCAGCGAAGCACAAATCGACAAGACGCTTACGGCGGACGGCCAGGCGCAGCGCTTCGGCGTCGATATCCCGCTTGCCGCCGACTGGTGGAAACTGTTCAAATCGGAACAACTCGACGCGATGGTTCGACGGGCGATTGTCGATAACCCGACCTTGCAGGCGGCTGACGCGAGTCTGCGCGAAAGTCAGGACAACCTGCGCGCTGGATATGGCGTGTTCTTCCCGCGGGTCGATGCGACGGCAGATGGCAGCCGGAATCGATCAGCGCCGATTTCGGAGGGATTGCAAACGCCCGGCTCGATCTACAATCTCGTTACGGTAAGCGGCAGCATCGGCTATACGCTCGACGTTTTTGGCGGCGATCGCCGGATGGTCGAAAGCCTGCAGGCTCAGACCGATTACCAACGCAACGCCGGCAATGCGGCCTATCTGGCGCTGACCGCCAACGTCGTCAATACCTGTATCGCACGCGCGGCCTATGCGTCCCAGATTCGCGCTACCGTGCAATTGATCGCGATGGAAACCGAACAGCTTGCGGCAATTCAGGCCCAGGTCAATGTCGGAACTTCCCCCTATTCCAGCGTATTGAGCATGCGCAGCCTCATTGCCGCCAATCAGGCCACGCTGGCGCCACTCAGACAAAAGCTCGATCAGAGTGAACACCTGCTGGCGACACTGGAGGGAATTCCATCATCGGGGGCCAGCCTGCCCGATATCGCGCTAAGCTCGCTGGCCCTGCCGGCCGACTTGCCCCTAAGCCTGCCCTCTGATCTCGTGCGGCAGCGTCCCGACATACTCCAGGCCGAAGCACTGCTGCATGTTGCCAGTGCCAACATCGGCGTGGCCACCGCCGCAATGTTTCCCAGCTTTAGCTTGACCGGAACCTATGGCGCAGCCGGAACCGGTCTCGGCAATCTATCCATGCCTGCGGGACGGTTTTGGAGCATCGGCCCATCGGTATCGATCCCGCTTTTTCATGGCGGCAGCCTATGGTATACCCGCAAGGCGGCGATCGACGCTTACCAGGTGACGGAAGCTAACTACCGTCAAGCTGTGTTGACCGCTTTCGCTCAGGTTGCCGACTGCTTGAAAGCACTGGAACACGATGCCGAGGCATTGCAGGCGCAAACCGAGGCACAGCGCGCCGCGAAAGATGCACTACACCTCTTGAACGTCAACTACGACACCGGCATGGTCGCGTACGTCGACGTCTTGGCGGCCGACGTGCAATATCGGCAGGCGACGATTTTATATCTGCAAGCGGTCGCACAACGCGAGCAAGACACCGTCGCATTGTTTGCTGCCTTGGGCGGCGGTTGGTGGAACGCGAAAAGTCAGGCACCCGCGGGGAAGTCACCATGAGGTACGGTGGCATCATTCGCATCGGATACAAGCTTCTGGTCAACGACAAGGGCAAGTTCTCCGCATTGTTGATCGGGATTACCTTCGCGGTTTTCCTGATGGTGCAGATGACCTCGATGTTCGCCGGCATCCTGAACCGTGCCTATTCCACCGTTACCAATATCGGCGCCACGCTATGGATCATGGACCCGGCGGTCAATACGCCGACCACTTCCATTCCCTTGCCGGATTATCTGCTGGATGCCGTACTGAGCATGGATGGGGTCAGATACGCCGCGCCACTATTTGTCGGGGGTGCTCAACTGAGGCTCAATGACGGCGTCTATCAATCCGTCACGGTGATCGGGTTGGACGACATCAGCCTGTTCGGACGCCCTGCCCTCGAGCAAGGCAACATTCTGGATATCTATGCTGACAATTCCTTCATTGTTGTCAACGATGCGGAATTCTCGAAGCTGGAAAATCCAAAGATAGGTACGACATTCGAGCTCAATGACTACCGTGGTGTGATTGTGGGTGTCGCTGCGGTCGCCTCGAATGGGCTAAATGGCGTGCCGACTTTGTATACCACCTACAATCGGGCCATCGAATACATCCCAAGCACGCGGTTCACGATTTCCTATGTGTTGGCGCAAGCCAAAAACGATGCTGCCATCGCAGGCATCAAGCAGCAAGTCGCGAAGCTTGGCTACATCGCGTTGACCAAGGACGAATTCAACCAACGCATCGCCGCCTATTACACCTACCAGACCGGGGTCGGCACCAACATTCTGTTAATGACGATCATTGCTTTTATCGTCGGGCTATCGATCTCCGGCCAGACCTTCTACACATTCATATTGGAAAACGTCGACAAATTCGGCGCCTTGAAGGCGATCGGCGCGAAAGGACACGAGTTAATCGTCATGATCCTGTTCATGGCGAGCTTCACTGCGCTGACAGGTTACGGACTGGGCATCGGCCTGGTGACGCTGATGATATCGATTGCCCGAGCGAGCCTGCCGAATTATGCATCGACCATCACTTTCTGGAACCTCGAACTGGCTTTTGGGATGGTCCTGTTAATCGCCGGCATCTCGAGCTATTTTGGCGTGCGCCGCGTGCTGAAAATTGAGCCATTCGATATATTCAGAGGTTAGTAGAGTACTGGAATTGCCGGCGAGATTTTTCACGGCAACCTCGTTTCAACATCGCATAAGCCACGTGCCTTTCATTCCAATTTAATCTGCCGCTAGGTGCGACAACGCACGGAGTCGCCGCGCAGGAGAGGCCATCCTTGGTGCAAATTCATTGGAAAGACGTTCAACGGATTTCATATGGCTCAGCAAAATGCGTGACCCTCAAATCCCCCACTTCCTTTATTGCCCGGCAATGACGCCTTCAATGCCGCCTCGGCAAAGCTGGAAACATTGCGCCGGGAGTTTGCCGCAGTTGAGAAAATTGCCCGCGGGGCCGATTTCACCAAGGAAGAGCTGGATAAAGCTGCCTGATCCGTATTCAGATCGACCAAGGGGATGGCTTAACTTCCACACTCGCGCGCACGTCCTTGCCGCCAAGCCTGCCTCGTGCTCGCATCCTGTCAATCGCTCGTTTATCGACACTTGGATTTCCGGCGGACGCCTGTTCTTGACAACCAATCTCTCTTGGAGAATTGCATGACCAAAACAATGCAGGCTGCTGTAGTCGAACAATTTGGTAAATCGCTTGCGCTCAAGGAAGTGCCGATTCCCGAGCCCGGGCCGGGCCAGATCCTGGTCAAGACCGAAGCGTGCGGCGTGTGCCACACCGATCTGCACGCCGCCGACGGCGACTGGCCGCTCAAGCCCACGCTGCCGTTCATTCCCGGGCATGAGGGCATCGGCATTGTGACCGCGCTTGGTGTGGGTGTGACTGCAGTCGAGGAAGGCGATCGAGTCGGCGTGCCTTGGCTCTACTCCGCTTGCGGCCATTGCGAATATTGCCTCGCTGCGCGCGAGCCTGTCTGCCCCGACGCACAGTTTGGCGGCTACACCAAGAACGGCGGCTTCGCCGAATACATCTTGGCCGATCCGAACTATGTTGCCCACATTCCTGCAAGCCTTGCTGCGCGCGATGCGGCCCCACTGATTTGCGCCGGCATCACGTCCTACAAAGGCATCAAGGAGACGCAGACCAAGCCGGGTGATTGGATCGTCATTTCCGGCATTGGCGGTCTCGGGCATTTGGGCGTGCAATACGCCAAGGCCATGGGCCTGAATGTTTGTGCAGTGGACATCGATGACGGCAAGCTGGCGCACGCCAAGCGCCTGGGCGCCGACGCCACGGTCAATGCCAAGACGGTCGATGCCATTGAAGCGGTCAGGAAAGCCACCAGCGGCGGCGCGCACGGCGTGCTGATCACTGCACCCTCGCTTGCCGCATTCAAGCAAGGCGTCAGCATGACACGCAAGTGGGGCACGTGCGTTCTGGTTGGCTTGCCACCCGGTGAATTTCCGACACCGCTTTTCGATGTAGTGGCCAATTGCATCACAATTCGCGGTTCCTTCGTCGGCAATCGCCTGGACATGGCTGAAGCATTGTCTTTTGCGGTGGCCGGCAAGGTCCAGGCCGACATCGAGTTGCAGCATCTGTCTGAAATCAATAGCGTCTTTGCACGACTGAAACACGGCGAGGTGCCATCGCGCGTGGTGCTCGATTTTAGCCTTCATTGACCACTCACCAATTTCAGGAAAGAACCGCCCCTGACACCGGACGCGATAAGCATCCAATAGTCTTTGGAGGAAGCATGTCATTGAAAGGCAAGAAGGGTCTGGTGGTCGGTATTGCCAACGGACAAAGCATCGCCTACGGCTGCGCTGAAATATTCCGAGCTGCCGGCGCGGACTTGGCGCTTACCTACGTGAACGCACGGGCGGAACCTTTTGTGCGCCCGCTCGCAGAAGGCTTGGGAAGTACGATCATTCTCCCATGCGACATACGCGAAGCGGGCCAACTGGAGGCGGTGTATGCCGAAATTAAAAAGCAATGGGGAAAGCTGGACTTCAGCTTGCACTCGATTGCCTACGCGCCGAAGGAAGACCTTCATGCTCGCGTCATCGATTGCTCGCAGAGCGGATTCTGCATGGCAATGGACGTTTCATGCCATTCTTTCATTCGCATGGCGCGCCTGGCCGAGCCATTGATGGAAGGCGGCGGGTGCTTATTGACAGTAACGTTCTACGGCTCGGAAAAGGTGGTCGACGACTACAACCTCATGGGGCCGGTCAAGGCCGCACTGGAAAGCAGCGTTCGCTATCTTGCAGCGGAGCTTGGTGCAAAGAAGATCCGCGTTCACGCGCTCTCTCCCGGCCCTCTGAAGACACGCGCGGCATCCGGTATCGACCGCTTCGACGAATTGATGGAGCGTACCCGCGCCCGAACACCGGAACGCCATTTGGTGGATATCACCGATGTCGGCCATCTAGCCGCCTTTCTGGTCGGAGATGGCGCTGTCGCACTTACCGGAAACGTCGAATATGTCGACTCCGGCTACCACATTACATCCTGATGAATATCAAAGGTGGCCCGGCCATGGATCGCATTGAAAACCTGACGTTCGACGAAATTGAAGTCGGCCGCTCCGCAACCTTGACCCGCACATTGAATCGCGAGGACATCGCGCTGTTCGCCGTCATGTCCGGCGACGTCAATCCGGCCCACGTGGACGCCGAATACGCGAAAACCGACATGTTTCACAAGATCATCGCACATGGCATGTGGGGTGGGGCCTTGATATCGACTTTGCTCGGAACTGAATTGCCGGGCCCCGGAACAATTTATCTCAATCAAACATTGAAATTTTTGGGGCCGGTCGGGTTGGGCGACATGGTCACCGCAGTAGTCAAGGTCGTTGAAAAATCAGCGCAGAAACATCATGTCGTACTCGAATGCACGATTACCAACCAGCGCGGAGAGGCTGTCATATCGGGCCGTGCCGAAGTTATCGCGCCTACCGAGAAAATCTCGCGCCCGCGCATCATCCTGCCGCATGTGGAATTTCACGAGAACGGCCACCGCTACCAGCAATTGATCGCCGTGACCCGTGGCTTGGCGCCATTGCGAACCCCGGTTGTTCATCCGGTGGATGCGATTTCGCTTGCCGGCGCAATCGAAGCCGCTCGCCTCGGATTGATTGAACCCGTGCTGGTCGGCCCGGAAGAGAAAATCCGCTTCGCCGCACGTCAAGGAGGCATCGACCTGTCTCCTTGCGAAATCGTCTCTGCCGAACACAGCGAGGCGGCGGCTATTCTGGCAGTGGCAATGGCACGTTCCGGCAAGGTCGAAGCATTGATGAAAGGCGCGCTTCATACCGACGAATTGATGCGTGCGGTCGTAGCGCCGGAGATTGGACTGCGCACGGCGCGGCGCATGAGTCATGTGTTCGCCATCGACGCGCCCGGCTATCCGCGACCACTATTTATCACTGACGCCGCACTCAATATCTATCCCACGCTGGAGGTGAAGCGCGACATCGTGCAAAACGCCATTGATCTCGCCCATGCACTTGGTATCGCGCAACCTCATGTGGCATTGCTGTCTACTGTCGAAACAGTCACATCCGCCATCAAGTCCACGCTGGACGCGGCGGCATTGTGCAAGATGGCAGAACGAGGCCAGATCACAGGTGGCATCCTGGACGGCCCGCTGGCATTCGACAACGCCGTATCTGCAGAAGCTGCGGCCACAAAAGGGATCGTCTCGTCAGTTGCCGGCAAAGCCGATATCTTCGTTGTGCCAGACATGGAAGCGGGGAATATGCTGGCCAAACAACTGGAGTACCTGGCCGACGCGGAAGTGGCAGGTATTGTGCTTGGTGCCCGGGTACCGATCATGTTGACAAGCCGTGCCGACAAAACACTTGCACGGCTGGGTTCCTGCGCCATTGGGCTGCTGCTGGCACGTCATCGCGCCAAGGTCTTGCAATGAAAGACGCCATCCTGGTGCTCAACGCCGGCTCTTCGAGCGTCAAGTTTTCACTCTTCCATCCAAATGAATTGAATGGCACGTCCGATATGTTGTGCGAAGGTCAGCTATCGGACATTGGCGAGAATGCACATTTCGCAGCTGCCGATAGAGAAGGAAGCACGCTGGTCAACCGGGCTTCACCAAAAGCACGTAGCCATGAAACGGCACTTGATGCCCTGCTGAGCTGGATATCCAAAAACTACGTACAACACGGACTAATTGCAGCAGGACATCGCGTGGTTCATGGTGGCGCTCGCTATACCGAGCCGGTACTTATCGATTCCAACGTAATCGACGAGCTACGGCATTTGATACCGCTCGCGCCATTGCATCAACCACACCATATCGCAGCCATCGAAGCCATGCAAAGACTTCATCCTGGACTACCGCAGGTGGCATGCTTCGATACGTCGTTTCACCACGACCAAAAAGCGGTGGTCACGAATTTTTCGCTTCCACGCGTTCTCACCGAGGAAGGAATACGTCGCTATGGGTTCCATGGTTTGTCGTACGAATATATTGCCTCGGTGATGCCAGGCGTGATTGGCGAGGCGCTCGCGGGAGCACGGGTCGTCGTCGCGCATCTTGGGTCCGGCGCCAGCATGTGTGCGTTACTGGACAAGAAAAGCGTGGCGACGACGATGGGCTTTACCGCTCTCGATGGACTACCGATGAGTCGTCGCTGCGGCAACCTGGACCCAGGCGTTGTCTTGTACCTCATGCAAGAAAAAGGCATGAGCGCTTCCGCCGTCAGCAACTTGCTATACAACGACAGCGGACTCTATGGAGTATCGGGCATCAGCGACGACATGCGGGCCCTGCTCAACAGCGACGACCCACATGCCGCGGAAGCGATTGACATGTTCGTCTACCGCATCAATCGGGAACTGGGCTCCCTCGCCGCCGCCCTCGGCGGTATCGACGTCTTGGTCTTCACCGCCGGGATTGGCGAACACGCGCCGGAAATAAGGCGTCGCGTTTGCGACGCCGCAGCCTGGCTTGGCGTCGTACTCGACAACCGGGAAAACACTGCCGGCGGCCCTCGCCTGTCTCATCCTGACAGCAAGGTGTCGGCATGGGTCATCCCAACCAATGAAGATCTGATGATCGCTCGGCATACGCAGGAGGTACTTACGCTCCGGCGAACGCAGGAGAAAAAGTCCGAAGAGAGAACCGGCGCCGGTTCTTTCACAAACACGGAGCAACTCATGAAAGACAGCACGCAATGAATACGACAAGCCCCTCTTCCACAGAGGAAAAGCCCTGGTGGCCGGACGCCTCAAAACAATGGCTTAAACAATGGCGGGACTTGGCGCATGGATCGCTATATGATCAAACCAATCCGGGCAGTGGATCGACGCCCGCCAAGAATACTATGCTCGGCCCGGTTGTCGAGGTCGAACCCCCAAGTGACTTCGATCGGGCGATCCACGCCGGCATGGCGCGTGCCACACTGGGCATATCGCCGGTCAGCCTTGCGCTTGCCTATTTTGACTGGGCCATGCACTTGTCCACCTCACCAGGAAAACTGGGCCAACTAACCGAAAAGGGGGCGCGCAAAGCGGCGCGATTGGGCGCCTACCTGCCGCGAGCCAGTTCCGGAGCTACTGCACCGCCATGCATCGAACCCTTGGCTCAGGACCAGCGCTTTCTCGATCCGGCATGGCAGAGCTGGCCGTTCAACTTCTATTCACAAGCTTTCCTGCTACAGCAGCAATGGTGGCACAACGCTACCACCGGCATTGCAGGCGTATCGGCGCACCACGAGCAGGTCGTTTCTTTCGTTGCACGGCAGCTATTGGACATGGTATCGCCGGTGAACTTTATTGGCACCAATCCGCTGGTACTTGACGCGACCATGAAAGAGCAAGGTCAAAACCTGTTGCGAGGCCTGCTCAATTACCAGGAAGACCGGGAAAGCAGCGCCGGCGGCAGGCAGCCGGTCGAACTTGATCAATTCCGCCCCGGAGACAAGCTTGCTTCCACGCCCGGCAAGGTTGTGTTCCGCAACCGCCTCATTGAACTGATCCAGTACGCACCCGCGACCAAGAAGGTGAACGCCGAACCGATATTGATCGTGCCTGCCTGGATCATGAAATACTACATACTCGACTTGTCCCCTGAAAACTCGCTGGTTCGCTACCTGGTCGAGGGCGGCCATACCGTGTTCATCATCTCGTGGCTCAATCCAGGCGCTGACGACCGGGACCTGGGGATGGAGGACTATCTTCGACTTGGCGTGCTCGATGCGCTCAAGGTCATTCAGGCAATTGCGCCGGAATGCAAGATAGACACGGTCGGATACTGCCTCGGCGGTACCTTATTGTCTATTGCCGCGGCTTACCTGGCACGCGGGGCCGATCCGGTCATTCACTCGGTCACGCTGCTAGCGGCGCAAACCGATTTCACAGAAGCCGGCGAGTTGACGTTGTTTGTCGACGATAGCCAGCTCAGCTATCTCGACGACATGATGTGGAGCAAGGGGTATCTCGACAACAAGCAAATGGCCGGCGCGTTCCAGTTGTTGCGCTCGAACGATTTGATCTGGTCGCAGATCGTGCAGCAGTACCTGATGGGCCAACGCACGTCGATGAACGATCTGATGGCATGGAACGCCGACGCGACGCGCATGCCGTACCGTATGCACAGCGAATATTTGCGCCGCCTCTTCCTCGACAATGATTTGTTTGAAAGCCGTTACCGGGTCGATGGTCGACCGGTCGTACTGGGCGACATTCGCGTTCCGATCTTTATCGTAGCGACGGAGAAGGATCACGTCGCACTTTGGCGGTCCGTATTCAAGATCAAGCTTGCGATCGATACCGACATGGCGTTCGTTCTCACCAGTGGAGGACACAACGCCGGCATTGTCAGCGAACCGTGCCATCCGAGGCGCCACTTCCGCCACGCGGTCGCCGAGCGGCAATCCGTTTATGTCGATCCCGATTCCTGGATTGCGGCCACGACCGCAACCGAGGGCTCCTGGTGGCCGGTATGGACTGCATGGCTGGAAAGCCGATCCGGCGGCCAGGCACCTCCTCCTTCAATGGGGGCGAGCGAAAAGGGTTATCCGCCGCTCTATGCCGCTCCCGGCAAATATGTGTTGGAGCATTAGCATGCCGGATACGTGCATTGCCCCAAACATCGGCACCATACAGGCTGTACGCGGCAGCGTGGTCGACGTACGCTTCGAAGCCCGCCTGCCGCCTGTCAATACCCTGCTGCGCGCAGGTCTGCAGGCGCAGATCGCGATCGAGGTATGGGCGCAACTCGACGCCAGCAGCGTACGCGGCATTGCCCTGACGCCGACCCAGGGTCTGGCGCGCGGCATGCCCGTGACCGACACCGGCGGCCCCTTGCAGGCACCGGTCGGCAAGGGAACGCTGTCGCGTATGTTCGACGTCTTCGGTCGCGCCATTGACCGCGGTCCCGAACCGGCCGACGTCACGCTGCGCTCCGTGCATCGCTTGCCGCCACCGCTGGCGCAACGTTCGACCGAGTCGGAAATATTCGAAACCGGCATCAAGGTGATCGATGTATTGGTGCCGTTGGAGCGTGGCGGCAAGGCTGGATTGTTCGGCGGTGCCGGAGTCGGAAAAACCGTGCTGCTGACGGAGATGATCCACAACATGGTCGGTCATCACGACGGCGTCAGCATATTTTGCGGTATCGGCGAGCGCTGCCGCGAGGGCGAGGAACTCTATCGCGAGATGAAGGAAGCCGGTGTACTGCCGAACATGGTGATGGTGTTCGGCCAGATGAATGAGCCGCCGGGCAGTCGTTTTCGTGTCGGCCACGCCGCGCTGACCATGGCCGAGTATTTTCGTGACGACCTGCACCGGGACGTTCTATTGTTGATCGACAACGTCTTCCG
>Ga0302315_10002291_pt1 | contig 18251 bp, 16 predicted proteins | sample III_Palsa_N3_1_FD_200532 | JGI IMG/M metagenome (GOLD analysis project Ga0302315, IMG submission 200532) | Peat permafrost microbial communities from Stordalen Mire near Abisko, Sweden - III_Palsa_N3_1 | ecosystem: Environmental > Terrestrial > Soil > Palsa > Peat permafrost | place: Sweden... | reverse complement strand
GTCGGGGGCTACACCTGATCCGGGTAATGCCGGCGTAGGGAGAGGTAATAAGTTAAGTGTACTGCATATTCAACCCTGGTGTGCAGATGGTTTAACAAGTTTTATTAATTCACACATTGAAAAATTTATTCGCGGCGTTTTTCGCCATGCTGTTGCCTGTCCTGGCATCGGCCCAATTCTCCGTATCGGGGAAAATTACTGACGGTACAAGCGGCCAGCCATTGCCCGGCGCTACCATCAGCATTAAAAATTCAAGTATCAGTACCGTGTCCGATGCGCAGGGCAAGTACAGCATCACAAACCTAAGTGCAGGTAAGTACACATTAAAAGTTACGTATATCGGCTACCAAATCGCGCAGCAAAACATAACGGTAAATGCAAATTTAACCGCCAATATTTCGCTCACTGCAAGCGCGGTATTAACGGATGAAGTTACCGTAAGCGGCACACGCGCGGAAACCAATTCACCCACCACCTATACCAACCTTAGCCGTAAGGACATTCAAAAGAACAATTTGGGGCAGGATTTGCCTTATTTGCTCGATCAAACACCATCATTAGTAGTACAATCTGATGCAGGAGCGGGTGTTGGTTACACTTACATCCACATACGCGGTTCGGATGCTACCCGGATAAATGTTACCATCAACGGTGTGCCTTACAATGATTCGGAAGAGCAGCAGGTGTATTTTGTGGATTTGCCCGATTTTGCCTCATCGGTTGATAATATACAAATACAGCGCGGCGTAGGCACCTCAACTAACGGCGCGGGGGCTTTTGGAGCCAGCATCAATATACAAACCACCACCCGGCGCGATACGGGTTATTTGGAACTGAATAACTCTGCCGGTTCTTATGGCACGGTTAAGAGTACCGTTAGCATGGGTACGGGGCTGCTGGATGGCAAATTCAGTTTCGACGGGCGCTTGTCGCGCATCGTATCCAACGGTTATATCGACAGGGCAGCATCCAACCTGGAATCGTACTTTTTAAGTGGGGCTTATTACGGCAAAACAACACTGATACGCTTTAACACATTTGCCGGTACCGAACACACTTACCAGGCCTGGGACGGCGTGCCCGAGGATAGCCTTAAAACCAACCGAAGGTATAATGAACTGGGGCTTGAACCTAACGGCAGCTTTTACCCAAACCAAACAGATAATTATACGCAGGCGACTTACCAGCTGTTAATCGACCAAAAAATTACTGATAATTTATCCTTTAACGGCGCGTTGCATTACACGCACGGTCAGGGTTATTATGAAGAGTACCAGGCTGGTCAGGCTTTGGCCGATTATGGCATAACCCCCGTAACCGTTGGCGGCAAGTTGATTGATACGACAGATTTAACCCGCCGCTTATGGCTTAACAACAAGTTTTATGGCTTTACCTATAACTTTCATTACCATGCGCTGCAAACCTTAAACTTTGATTTGGGCGGCGCTTACAACCAATACCGCGGCGCGCATTATGATAATATTGAGTGGACACAGCAAAGCACGGATATTCCGCCCGATTACCAATACGCCCGTGACGATGCCTTTAAAACCGATTTTAATATTTACGGCAAAGCTGATTACCGCTTAGATAAGTTTACCATTTATGCTGATATGCAATACCGGCATATCTATTATTCGTTTTTAGGTTATAATGACCAGTTGCAGAATGTGCAGCAGCAGGTTAAGCTCGATTTTTTTAATCCCAAGGCGGGTATAAGTTACCAGTTAGATACCAATGATAATTTTTATGCATCCTTTGCAGTAGGCAATCATGAGCCGGACAGGGATGATTATACGCAATCTACCCCGGCCAATCGCCCCAAACCTGAAAATTTGAAGGATTTTGAATTAGGCTACCGTACGCAGCAAGGCGTGTTTACCGGCGGTATAAACGCGTTTTATATGCTGTACAATAACCAGCTGGTATTAACCGGCGCATTGAATGATGTGGGCGACCAGGTGCGCAGCAACGTAAAAAACAGCTATCGCGAGGGCCTGGAGTTTGATGGCAGGGTAAGCATAACCAACCAATTAAGTTGGGCGGCAACGGCATCGTTAAGCGCCAATAAAGTGAAGGATTTTAACCAGTATTTGGTTGATTATGATAACAACACCACGGTTGATTACCAGTACAACAAAACCGACATCGCATTTTCGCCGGATTTTGTCGGCTCGAGCGAGATAAGTTACCGGCCGCTGGCAGGTGCGGAAATAGCGTTTATCAGCAAGTATGTAAGCAGGCAGTACCTGGATAACACATCGAACATAAACCCACCGGGCTATCCTGCTTACAGCACGGCATCAAACCGGTATATTAACGGTTATTTTTTAAATGGCGTAAGGCTGGGTTATAATTTCAGCACAAAATATGTTAAAAACGTAGGTGTTACCTTATTAATCAATAATATATTCAGCGCTAATTACTCATCAAACGGGGCAACTTACCCCGATATTGAGGGCGGAAAAGTAGTAAACTACAATTACTTTTTCCCGCAGGCGCCGGCTAACTTTTTGGTGGGATTGAATGTGAAGTTTTAGTGTTTGGGATTACACTGATTATTTTTTGATTGCACCGATTGATTTTTGTGATTACACCGATTTTTAGAATCATCGGTGTAATCCAATCCTAAAATCGGTGTAATTACATTTCAAGTTAACATAAACATTACAATAAGTTTTTATTGCAATGGGGATATTTGCCTTGTTTAATGCTCAAACCATGAAAATAAGAAACCTGCTTATAATAGCCTTATCATTTACTGCAATAGCCACATCGGCACAAACAAAAAAGAAGAAAATAGCTGCAAGTACTGCATCTGCTACTGCAACTACCACCTCTACTGCCATTCCCCGCCCAAAGCTGGTAATAGGCATTGTGGTAGATCAAATGCGCTGGGATTATTTGTACCGTTATTACGATCGCTACCAAAGCAATGGTTTTAAGCGTTTGCTGAACGAAGGTTATAGCTGCGAAAATACGCAGGTTGATTATATCCCCACTTTTACCGGCCCCGGCCATAGCTGTATTTACACCGGCTCGGTGCCTGCCATACATGGCATAGCCGGTAACGATTTTATTGTGCAGGCCACGGGCAAATCCATGTATTGCACCGAGGATACCAGCGTACAAACCGTGGGCAGTACAACCAAGACAGGGCAAATGTCGCCCCGCAATTTGCTTACCACTACAGTTACCGACGAGTTGCGGTTGGCTACTAATTTTCGCTCGAAGGTAATAGGGATAGCTTTAAAGGATCGCGGCGGCATTTTACCCGCCGGCCATACCGCCAATGCCGCTTACTGGTTTGATGATAAAACCGGTAACTGGATAACCAGTACCTATTACATGAATGATCTGCCGCAATGGGTTAAGGATTTTAACGATCAGAAACTCGCCGAAACCTATTTAAAGCTGGATTGGAATACCTTGTACCCGATAGATACCTACCTGCAAAGCACACCCGACAACAGCAAATACGAAGGCAAATTTAAAGGCACCGACGCGCCAACCCTGCCGGTTAAAACATCGGCATTGTATAAAGGCAACTTGGGGCTGATACGCACTACACCCTATGGCAATACCTTTACGCTTGATTTGGCGATAGCGGCCATTAACGGCGAACAGTTAGGGCAGCATGACCAAACGGATTTTTTGGCGTTGAGCTTATCATCGCCCGATTATATCGGTCACCAATTTGGGATTAACGCGGTGGAAATTGAAGATACTTACCTGCGCTTAGACCGCGATATCGCCAATTTTTTAACCTACCTTGATGCTAAAATAGGCAAAGGAAATTACACCGTATTTTTTACCGCCGACCACGGCGCGGCACATAATACTGCGTTTTTGAACGACCATGGCATACCTGCAGGCGTATGGGATGCGGGCGTTACTTTAAAGGATATGAACAAAGTTTTGGCAGCTAAATTTAATGCGGATTCGCTGCTTATCAGCTTAGATAATTACCAGGTTAACCTAAATTATAAAGTAATAAAGGCAAATAAATTAGACGACGAGCCTATAAAACAGGAGTGCATAAAATACCTGCAAAAATTGCCTTATGTAATGTATGCGGTTGATATGACTAAAGTGCAGGGCGCTACAATCCCCGAGGCATTGCGTACACGCATTATTAACGGCTACAACGTAAAAAACAGCGGCGTTATACAAATAGTGCTTAACCCCGCCTGGTTTACCGGCCATGGTTCGGGAGATGGCGGCCCAACCGGCACCACCCACGGCACCTGGAACCCTTATGATAACCACATACCGCTGGTATTTATGGGCTGGGGCATACAGCACGGCAGTACCGTGCGCGAAGTTCACATGACGGATATTGCGCCAACCATTGCCGCTTTATTGCATATACAAGCGCCAAACGGCAGCATTGGTACACCGATAGGCGAGGTGCTGAAGAAATAAGTAAGAAGTTTGAAAGTCAGGAAGTCCGAAAGTCGGAGTAGTGGCAAGTTTAGAATTTTGTAAATTGCCCTTCTATTTAATATATAATTTTGCGGACTTTCGGTCTTTCCGACTTACGGACTAAGAATTCATGAAAAAATACATCTCCAAGCTCCATTACCTAACGCAGGATTTGCCCAACCGCAGTCATATCGAGCAGGCCGAAATTGCCTGCGCGGCCGGTGCAAACTGGCTGCAGTACCGCTGCCTTACCAAAAGCGATGATGAGCTTGTAGCCGAAATAAATGTCATAGCCGAAATATGTGACGAATGGGGCGCAACGCTGATATTGACCAACCATTACCATTTGCTGGATAGGGTAGATGTACAGGGTGTACATATTGAGGATTTTGACGCTGATTTTGAGGATATGCGCAATCGTATTGGCGAGGATAAAACACTGGGTGTATCGGCCACCAATATAGAAAGCCTATTAAGGGTACAACAAAGCGGCGTGGTTGATTATTGCGGCTACGGCCCATTTGCCTATACCGATACCAAACCCAATAATGAACCACTGCTGGGTTTTGAAGGCTATCGCCAGTTACAAAAACAACCCATTGATATACCCGTAATAGCTGTAGGCGGCATCCAATTAAACGACGTTGACCATTTACTTAAAACCGGTATTTACGGTATAGCGGTATCTGCAGCCATTAATTTAGCGCCCTATCCGGGGCAAGCACTGAAGGAGTTTTACAGGAAGTTGTATTGAAGTATCAACTGTAACACTTGTATCATGTTACACTCTCCCCTAAAACTTTATTCCCTTATTAAAATCCCGCTGTGTAAATTTGCGGCCTGATATAATTAAAGGATTATGAGAGTTGCGATAAACGGATTTGGCAGGATAGGCAGGATATTTTTAAGAAACGCCATCACAAAGCCCGGTATACAGGTAATTGCGATAAACGACCTAGCCGACGCGCATACCCTTGCCCATTTGTTTAAATATGATTCGGTACACCACGGCTTTAACGGAACAGTTACGGCTGATGATAGTAACCTGTATATCAACAACCAAAAGATAACAGTATTAGCCGAGCGCGACCCCGCAAACCTGCCTTGGAAAGCGTTGGATATTGATTTGGTGATTGAATCAACTGGAAAATTTACCACTAAACAAGGTGCTGAGCAGCACCTTACTGCCGGCGCGAAACAAGTGATTATATCGGCGCCATCGGCGGATAAAAGCGTACCTACTACCGTGCTTGGGGTGAACGATGGGCAAGTCGACCTCAAATCGCCCATACTCTCAAATGCCTCATGCACAACCAATAACGTAGCCGTTATGGTAAAGGTTCTGGATGATAACTGGGGCATTATTGATGGCTACATCACCACCGTACACTCCATGACCGGCGACCAAAGTCTGCACGATGCACCGCATAAGGATTTGCGCCGGGCGAGGGCGGCATCGGCATCCATCATACCAACAACAACCGGCGCGGCTAAAGCTATTACCACCATATTTCCGCATTTAAACGGCAGGCTGGGCGGCGCGGGCATACGCGTACCAGTGCTAAATGGCTCATTAACAGACTTTACCTGCAGCCTCAAAAAGCTACCAACTGTAGCCGAAATTAACGCCGCTTTTAAACTAGCCGCCGATGGCCCCATGAAAAACGTATTGGAATATACCGAAGACCCCATCGTTTCAACCGATATCATCGGCAACCCGCATAGTTGCATTTTTGACGCGCAACTTACCTCGGTAGTCGGCGGGTTGGTAAAAGTGGTGGGCTGGTACGATAATGAAATGGGCTACTCCAGCCGGTTGGTAGACCTGGTAGAAAAAATCAGCAAATTATAGCATTTCATCCCCGCCTTTTGGGGAAAAACGGGGAATGTTTTTCCGCGTTTATAGCACCCTTTAAAATCGTAAAATTTGATGGGGAATATTGTCTTTTTAAATCCCCACGTTTGGGGAAAACAGGCATCAATCCACAATTGTTGAGTATTAAAATAGGGTAATTAAAACAACAATTTTTAGATAAACGTTCACAATTTAGAATTAAAATGCTGAATTTGCGCGCCAGTTACCATAAAGCTACACATATGAAAACCATAGATCAGATTAATTTCGCGGGTAAAAAAGCCCTGATAAGGGTTGATTTTAACGTACCCCTGGATAAAGATTATAACATAACCGATGACAACCGCATGACCGCGGCCCTGCCTACCATTAAAAAGATACTGAAGGATGGCGGCGAAGTAATACTGATGTCGCACTTAGGCAGGCCGAAGGGTGGTTATGAAGAAAAATTTTCATTAAAGCATTTGGTGCCGCATTTGTCAGATTTGTTAGGTCAGCAGGTTGAGTTTGCCGATGATTGCATAGGCCCTGATGCCGTTACCAAAGCCAAGGAACTGGAAAAAGGTGAAGTGCTGCTATTGGAAAACCTGCGCTTTTACAAAGAAGAAGAAAAGGGCGATGTGGAATTTGCCAAAAAACTGGCCGCTTTAGGCGATGTATATGTGAACGATGCCTTTGGAACCGCCCACCGCGCGCATGCCTCCACAGCGGTTATCGCGCAGTTTTTCCCTAATGCCAAATACTTTGGTTACCTGATGGCCGGCGAACTGGCCAATGCCGAAAAAGTACTTAATGGCGCTGTAAAACCCTTCACCGCTATTATGGGCGGCGCTAAGGTGTCCGATAAAATTGAGTTGATTGAGAAGCTATTGGATAAGGTGGATAACCTCATCATCGGTGGCGGCATGGCTTATACCTTTGCAAAGGCGCAGGGCGGTAAAATAGGCAAATCGCTGGTGGAAGAAGATAAATTGGATTTGGCTTTAAGCCTCATCCAAAAAGCAAAAGATAAAGGCGTTAATTTATTATTGCCGACTGATTCGGTTATTGCCGATAACTTCAGCAACGATGCCAATACCGAAGCGGCGCAAAACGATAATATAAAAGATGGCTGGATGGGTTTGGATATCGGCCCGGCATCTATCAAAGCGTTTAGCAAGGTGGTGGAAGAATCAAAAACCATTTTATGGAACGGCCCGATGGGTGTTTTTGAAATGGAGAAATTTGAAAGCGGCACCAAAGCCATTGCCGAAGCGGTAGTTAGGGCCACCGAAAACGGCGCGTTCTCGCTCATCGGCGGCGGCGATTCGGCAGCAGCCGTAGCCAAGTTTAACTTTACCGATGAAGTAAGCTACGTATCCACCGGCGGCGGCGCTTTGCTCGAATACATGGAAGGTAAAGAGTTGCCGGGTGTTGCTGCGATAAATGATTAAGTAAAATGTTATGGTAATTAAAATTGCCTTATTTGAAGATGACTATTTAACCTATCAGTTATATACAGCTTCGAAAAGTAAACGGATTAAAAACACCCGTTTAAAATCCTGGTTAATAATAACAGGTGTATTTTTTATTTTAGGATGGATATTTAAGGAAGACAACAATTTATCTCTTGCTTATTATTTTATTATTATGGGTGTAGTGAGTTTATTTTGCTATCCATTTTATCAGAGATACCAATATAAAAGGCATTATGAAAAATACATCCTTGACAATTATAAAAATAGCTTTGGCAAAGAAGTGATTATTGATCTTGATGCTGATTTTATAAACTCAAAAGCCGTAGGGATGGAAAGTAAAATAAGCACATCTGAAATAGCCCAGGTTAACGAAATAGGTTCGCATTACTTTATAAAAATAGGTTCGGGAGCATCGGTTATATTGCCTAAAAAAACGATAGATGAACAATTATTTTTATTAGAGTTAAATGAGATTGTTAAAAAAAATAACATATCTGTAAACCGGGAGCTGAACTGGAAGTGGAAATAAAATACAATTCCACACCATCCCTACAAAAGCCCGGCCTCGTGCGATTCCCGCCTTGGGGCGGGGAAGGGTGGGGTTTAGCAAACTAATCCCAAAGCGTATCATGCGGGCTATTTTGGCTAAAGCCAATATCCTTCAAACCCTAATCCGTTGGCTGAAGCCAACGGCAATGAATTACAGGGCAGTTAGTAATTTTAAATATGATTAAATTTTCAGCGCGCTAATCAATTCATTGCCGTCCCTTTTAAGGGACGGAATAATAAATAAGCAAATGCTGGCTTTAGCCAAACCACTCTCGGCGATAAATTAATCTATTCCGCCTGCTCTAAAACCCCATTCAACTCATCCAAATACCAGGTAAAATTTAGCCTTAGCTGCTCCTGTTTAATTTTATAAAGCGGAAAAAATATCAGCACATACCAGGCCAGCCTAATAAATACATTAATTTTACCAACCCCGTTTGGCGTAAACTGGAAATGGATATTCAGCTCCAAATACAAGGGCATCAGCAAAAACAAACCGATGTAAATGATTAAATGCCATTTAAAAAAGCGTTTCAGCATTGCTATTTTGTTGATGAGCGCGCCCTTTACATCCCCAATGTTATCTTGCATTTTTTTAACCGTGAAATAACTGGAAACAGAAAACAGGAACTCCGAAAAAAAGATGATAAAAAGCAAAACAAAAACGGGGTTTCGCACCGTTTCGCCAAACCCGATTACCAGCGATACAATCCCGCCAAACGCTATTATAAAAATTGGCAAAATATATAAAAGCTGCACCAGGTTCTTTTCCAGTTTGGCTAATGGCCCCCGCGATTTGCCCATAATTACGTCGTTTAAATCCGTGCTCAAAACCAGTGCCCCGGCAAGGGATGAGTTATACATTTCTTTAAATTCTTCCAGTTCCATTTCAGTTATTTTTAGTGATGGTCCTTAATTTTTCCTTTATCCGCGTCATTTTAACCCGTAGCGCGCCGGTTGCAATGCCTAATATTTCCTGCATTTCCTCGTAAGGTTTACTATCCAGGTATAGCATTACAATGGCTTTTTCAATCTCGTTAAGCTGTGCTATGGCGCTATGCAGTTGTGCCGGGTATCCGTAATCATCGTTTACATCAGCTATTTCCGATACACCGCCGTCGGCGGTATGCTGCAAAGGTGAGCGCTTACTTTTCTTAAACCCGGTAATGGCGGTATTAAGCGAAACCTGGTACAGCCAGGTACTAAATTTGGCTTCGGCGCGAAAGTTTTTGTAGCCTTTCCAGGCTTGCAATACAATTTCCTGGTAAAGGTCCTCGCGGTCTTCCGGGTTATCGGTATACATAAAACATACCTTAAAAATCATCCTTTCATATTCGCGGATGAGGCCTGTAAAAACGGTATGTTGTTCCTGCTGGTTCAATTTTTTAGGTATATGTATAAGGATAGGGCTATTTGTTACATTAGAAAAATAAAATTAGTTTTTATAGCGATTTATTACCGGTAAAACATCAAAAGAAATATTCCATTTCTTTTGATAAATTTGATTTAAAACTATCAAACCAAATCACAAATCATTTTACCATCTGAAAAGATAGTAAGTCCAAAAACTAATGAAATCAGTTTTTATATTATTCCTTATACTATCTGCCATCGGGTGTTCAAGAGCTAAGCCTGTAAACAAAATTAATCCTGTTAAAATAGATTCAGTTTCTAATGGAAAAGCCTCTGTTGCCAAAGGCAACGATACATTGAACTTCGATGTAAAACATGTTAAGAAAAACAGTGATGTTTCGGTAATCCATTTTAAAAATGATACTGTGGAAATAGTGTCAGCCAATCCGTTTTTTTATTATCCTTTCGGGGAATTTAAAAGTATAAACGAATTTGAATTGAATAATAAAATATGGCATTTTAACAGCAAGAAACTTGCCAGTAATAGGGACAGCACTATAATGTATAAATTCGGTTATAAGAATAGTTACCTGAATATTATATATTCATCGGATACCAGGTTTGTAGAAATTGTAAAGGCAACCGTTGCTGATAAAGAAATAGCTGTAGGTAATAACATAAAAATAGGAATGACCAAAAAGGATTTTCTTGCACTATTTTTTAATGATGTACAAAACGATCCGGTACCAAATGTTACGGTAATTAAATTTATATCCGCTTTAGACGGTGTTTGGAACAGCTATTATTTTAAAAATGGTCATTTAGCGTACTATACTTTTGAAACTGACTATATCTTTAATGATAAATAGTGCCCGCTGTCGCGAGTTTAGCGCAGCGTAACTCGTGACACAGCATTGTTTAAGTTTCCAACTTAAACTAAACAAAAGCCCAAATCCAAAGTTATTTAATAGCCATACAAAAGGCAATTAAATAAATGGTTCAAATAGAAAGCACACTAAAACGCATCCAATTTACCGAACGGACTTTACTGGGTTTAACCTTTGTATCGCTGCTGGTGCATTATGTTTTTCATTTCCAGGGTACATCGTTTATGATTGTGTTTTGCATGTTAACGGCATTAATGTATTTCCCCTTCGGCTTTTATTTTATCGGCAAGCCATCCGAAAATTATCCCAATACCATCTCCATTATCCTCGGCTTTGTGTATGCTTTAGGCATTACCGCCATATTGCTAAGCGCGCTTAATATTGATAGCTACAGGTACCCACTTATTTTCGATTTTTTTATCTTACTGGCTGTTGTAATTTATTTTATCTTTAAAATGCGGTCGGAACAGTACCCCCAAGCCTATGTAAATGCGCAGTTCATCCGCAGCGGTTTTATTATATTTTGCAGCCTGTTTATTTTATTAGCTTAATTTCGACCCCCGGCCACATTATTCCAAAAGGCTCATTTACTGGCAGTTTAAAGGTCATCTGCCTAACCAGGCGCTGCCAAACGCGCTAAGCCCTATTTTTTTTACAAGCTAAATTATATCTCAAATTGTTGAAAACTTTTGGTGGTAAATTGTGTTGAAAAGTGGGGAAAGTAATTTACTTTTACATTACAAAAATTGCCGGTAGTTTAATCATGTCCGATCTGATAGGAGAATATGTATGTAAAATTGATGTCAAGGGCCGCCTTATGGTGCCTGCCGACCTCAAGCAACAGCTTCCTGATATAATGGATGATGGACTGGTAGTGCTGCGCGGTTTCGAAAAACAATTAACCATATACCCTAAGGCGGAGTGGAAAACCAAGGTTGAAAAACTGAGCAAACTGAGTGAATACGATTCCAAGAGCCGTGTGTTTTTGCGCTACCTAACCCGTGGCGCTATCCCGCTTAAATTAGATACCGCTAACCGCGTGTTATTGCCCAAGCAATTACTTGAGTACGCCGGCATCGGCAGCGAAGTTACCCTTACCTGCCTGTTAACCCGTATTGAAGCCTGGGATACGGCAACTTATAACAAAATGATGGATGAAATGCCTGAGGATTTTTCGGGCATGGCACAGGACCTGATGGATAAAATAGAAGGGAGGCGCGATGAGTAATTACCATACTCCCGTAATGCTTCAGGAATGTATCGATGGGCTAAACATTCGCCCTGATGGTACTTATGTTGACGTTACCTTTGGCGGCGGTGGCCATTCACGCGAGATTTTAAAGCATTTGGGCGAGGATGGTACTTTGGTAGCGTTCGACCAGGATGCCGATGCGCAAAAGAATTTAATTGCCGATGACAGGTTTGTTTTTGTCGACCAGAATTTCCGTTACCTCAAAAACTTTTGCCGCCTGCACAATACCTACCCGGTAGATGGCATACTGGCGGATTTAGGGGTTTCATCCTACCAGTTTGACCAGGCCGAACGCGGTTTTTCTATCCGCTTTGATGCCGAGTTGGATATGCGCATGAACCAGTCGTCAACCTTAACCGCAAAAGACGTTGTAAACAATTATACCGAAGCCGAGCTGCACCGCATTTTCGGCATCTATGGCGAAATACAAAATGCCAAATCGCTGGCCAATACCGTTGTTACCGCCCGCTTAAATACGCCCATAGTTACTGTTGCCGATTTAAAAAATGCGATATCGGCACGTATCCCGCGAGGTAAAGAAAATAAATACCTGGCGCAGGTTTTCCAGGCGCTGCGTATCGAGGTAAACCAGGAACTGGAAGCCTTAAAGGATTTTCTGATACAATCTGCCGATGTATTGGTATCGGGCGGCAGGCTGGTAGTTATGTCGTACCACTCGCTGGAAGACAGGCTAGTAAAAAACTTCATCGCCAAAGGCAAATTCAGCGGCGAGGTAGAGAAGGATTTTTTTGGTAATGATCAAAAACCATTTGACGCGGTAAGCCGCGGCGCCATAACGGCATCAAATGATGAGATAGAAAAAAACAACAGGGCACGGAGCGCTAAATTAAGGATAGCTGTAAAAAAATGACCAATCGTTTACGTACAGAAGTTCAGGAAGAAGAAGCCGAAAAAAAGCTTATCGTAAAGGAAATACCGGCCAAGCCGGAAATTCCTGATAACTTTTTATCGCAATTTTTTACCAAAGCATTCATCTCCTCCGAGGCGGCAACCAAAGCGCTGCCTTTTGTGCTTTATATCGCTTTTTTAGGCATGATATACATCGGCAACCGTAACCTGGCCGAAAACAACATACGCGATATTGATAAAATTACCGCGCAGGTAAAGGAGCTTAGCTGGGATTACAAAACCACCAAAGCCGATCTTGCTTTTAAAAGCACCCTAACCGAAGTTGCCAAACGTGCTGATACCCTGGGTATTAAAGAGCCCGTGCAACCGCCCCAAAAACTAATAGTAAAGGAGGATGCAGCAAATGGGTATTAGGACCAATATACTGCTCAGGATTTACCTTGCCTTTGGCCTTATTTTGCTGCTGGCAGGCGCGGTAGCCGTACAATTATGCAGGCTGCAGTTTGTACAGGGCAAAAAATGGAGGGCTATGTCTACCAAGCTCTCAACCCGTTACGAAACTGTAGAAGCCGCCCGCGGCAATATTTTATCGGTTGATGGCAGCCTGCTGGCTACATCGGTGCCCGAGTACGAGCTGCACATGGATATGCTGGCCGGTGGTATTGCCGATGATAAGGTTTTTTACGAAAAGGTTGATTCGCTGGCGCTGAAGTTGTCGCAATTATATCCCACAAAATCCGAAACTGAATACTCACGCATGCTGCGCGATGCCCGTAAGGATAGCTCGCGTTACCTGCTGATAGCCCGCAAAGTAAGTTACGATCAACTAAAGTTAATACGCAAGTTCCCGCTGTTAAATACCGGCAGGGATGGCGGCAGTTTGATCGTATTGCAGCAAAATAACCGCATACATCCTTTTCAAACACTCGCCGCGCGTACCATTGGCTATAAAAACGATAACGTTAAAAATGCCGTAGGGCTTGAAGGCGCTTATGCAAGTTATATTGATGGCGAGAATGGCAAGCGCCTGGTGCAGCGTATAGCCGGCGGTACCTGGATACCCGTAAATAACGGCGAGGATGAAGTAGCGCCCAAAGAAGGCGCCGATATATTATCAACCATTGATGTAAACTACCAGGATGTAGCCCAGGAAGCCCTAAAAGCACAACTGGTAAAAAGCCAGGCTGATTACGGTTGCGTGGTGCTGATGGAAGTTGCCACCGGCGAAATACGTGCCATAGCCAATTTTACCCGCACCAAGGATGGCGATTACGAGGAAAAACTGAACTATGCCATCAGCAACGCTGCCGATCCGGGTTCAACTTTTAAACTGGCCAGTTACATGACCATGTTCGATCAGCATAAAATAGATACCAATACCATTGTTGATGCCAATAACGGCCGCTATGATATGTTTTATAAAGGCAAGCTGCTCAAAACATTCAAGGATGCGGAAGAAGGTAATTATTTAATGACCGCTAAGCGGGCGTTTGAGGAATCATCAAACGTGGCAGTGGTAAAATATGTAACAGAACATTATACTGATAACCCACGGGAATTTACCGATAACCTGCGCAATAACCTGCATTTAAACGATATGCTGCAACTGCAAATACCGGGCGAAGCGCAGCCGCTGGTAAAAGACCCATCGGCACGCAGCTGGAGCAAATTAACCCTGCCCCAAATGGCTTACGGTTACGAAATGAAAATTTCGCCGCTGCAAATGCTCACCTTATATAATGGCGTTGCCAATAACGGTAAAATTATAGCGCCCATATTCGTTAAGGAAATACAACGCATGGGTAATACGGTGGAGCAGTTCCAGGCAAGGGTAATCAACCCAAAAATGTGCTCGGACGAAACAATGGGCAAAATGAAGGCAATGCTGGAAGGTGTAGTGCTGGAAGGTACCGGTAAAACCATCATCAAAAACAACCTGTACTCGGTAGCGGGTAAAACAGGCACCGCCCAGATAGCCGATGGTGCCCTGGGTTACGCGCAAAAAACTTACCAGGCATCGTTCTGCGGTTATTTTCCTGCAGATCATCCTAAATACTCCATGATTGTGGTAATTAATCACCCCACACAAGGCGATTATTTAGCCGCCAAGGTTGCAGGCCCTGTTTTCAGGCAGATAGCCGATAGGGTTTATGCCAGCGATTTAAGCATCAACCAAAATCAGCAGTTGCATATGGTGGGCAATACAACGCAGCCAAACTTTAAACAAGGTAACCTAAAGGCGTTGCACAAGGTATACGATAAATTAGGTATCAAAACCTTATACGCCTCAAACAACACCGGCGGCCCGGATACCAGCAACGGCATACCTTACCAGGAAACAACCTATAAAAGTGGCTCGGTACCATCAGTACTCGGTATGGATTTGAGCGACGCCCTGTATGCAATGGGAAATGCAGGCTATAAAATAACCGTACGCGGCAGTGGGGTAGTAACCACGCAATCGGTAACCGGTGGGAGTTTAATACCAAAAGGATCAAAAATAACCATACAACTGCAATGAAGTATTTGAGCGATATATTAGATGGGCTGGCATTCACTGAGTTGCAGGGAAGCGCTGATACCGAAATTACGGCGATAGTATTCGATTCGCGCAAAGTTATCCCCGGTTCATTATTCGTTGCTGTAAAAGGCACCGTAGTTGATGGCCACGATTATATCGACCAGGCGATAAAAGACGGCGCGGCAGCCATTATCTGCGAAGATTTACCCGCCCATACCGCCGGTGAAGTCGACTTTTTTATGGTGGCGAATTCGGCAAAGGCGCTGGGTATAGTTAGCTCAAATTTTTACGATAAACCCTCTACCCAGTTAAAGCTGGTAGGTGTAACCGGCACCAACGGCAAAACAACCGTTGCTACCTTGCTTTACCAGTTATTTCGCGATTTAGGTTATAAATGCGGACTGCTTTCAACGGTAGAAAACCAGATAAACGGGCAAATCATCGCCTCAACCCACACCACCCCCGACCCGGTAGAGCTAAACAGGCTAATGGCCGAAATGGTGGAAAAAGGCTGCGATTATTGCTTTATGGAAGTAAGCTCGCACGCGGTTGCGCAGCACCGCATAGAAGGCCTGGTATTTGCCGGCGGTATATTTACCAATTTAACACACGATCATTTAGATTATCATAAAACCTTTGCGGCTTACTTAACGGCTAAAAAAGCGTTTTTCGATGGTTTGCCGAAAGCTGCCTTCGCCTTAACCAATGCCGATGATAAAAACGGCAATGTAATGCTGCAAAATACCCTCGCCCATAAAAAAACCTACGGCCTAAAAAGTATGGTGGATTATAAAGCCCGTATACTCGAAAACCAGTTTGGCGGCCTGCTGCTGCAAATTGATAACGAGGATGTATGGTTTAAAATGGTCGGCACTTTCAATGCTTATAATTTAATGGCAGTATACGCTACCGCCATGCTGCTGGACCAGGACGGCACCAAGGTGCTAACCGTTTTAAGCAAACTGCACGGCGCCGAAGGCAGGTTTGATTACATCATCGCCCCAAATAAAGTGATTGGTATAGTGGATTACGCCCACACACCCGATGCGGTGCAGAATGTGCTGAGCACCATTCACGATATCCGCAAAGGCAACGAAAAAGTAATAACCGTAATAGGCTGCGGCGGCGACCGCGATAAAACCAAGCGCCCTATAATGGCCAAAGTGGCCTGCGAGTGGAGCGATAAGGTGATATTAACATCCGACAACCCCCGCACTGAAGACCCGGCGCAAATTATAAAGGATATGGAAGCCGGTGTTGATGCCGCCTTTAAAAGGTACGTCATCAGCATTGCCGACAGGAGGGAAGCCATTAAAACTGCCTGCCACCTTGCCCGCCCCGGCGATATCATTTTGTTAGCCGGCAAAGGCCACGAAAAATACCAGGATATAAATGGCGTAAAAACCCATTTTGATGATATGGAAGAGTTAAGGGAACAATTTAAGACGATTGAATAATGTGCAGATGTGCGGATGTGCAAATGTGCAGGTGAGTGAAATAGTAAAAAAATTAATAAATAATTAGAACCATCAAACTAACAAATATTTAAAAAATCTGCACATCTGCACATTTGCATATCTGCACATCAATAAAAGCCATGCTATATTACCTGTTTGATTATTTAAATAAAAACTTCAGTATCCCCGGAGGAGGCTTGTTTCAGTACATCACCTTCCGCATGGCTATGGCTGTGATATTTTCGCTGGTGATAACAACCGTGTACGGGCGCAGGCTGATAGATTATTTACGCTACAAACAGGTAGGCGAAACCGTGCGCAATTTAGGGTTGGAAGGCCAGATGCAAAAGGCAGGCACGCCAACCATGGGCGGGTTGATTATAATCCTGGGCATCCTTATTCCAACCCTGTTATTTGCCAAGCTGGATAACATTTATATCATTATGATGCTGGTAACCACCGTTTGGCTGGGCGCCATCGGGTTTTTGGACGATTATATTAAAGTCTTCAAAAAAAATAAAGAAGGTTTAGCCGGTAAGTTTAAAATTACCGGGCAGGTTGGTTTGGCGCTGTTCATCGGCTTTACCATGTATAACAACAAGGATATCGTTGTTCGCCAGGAAGTTAAACCGCCGGTATTTTTGGATGCCCCGGTTTATTATCACCTGAAAGGCAAAACCCCGGTATATACGCAGGATGAAAAATCTACCAAAACTACCATACCGTTCTACAAAAACAACGAGTTTGACTATGGCAAGGTGATAAAATTTATAGGTGCCGATTACAATCATTATGCCTTGGTGGTATTCCTGTTTTTCGTCATTATTATCATTACCGCCGTATCAAACGGGGCCAATATTACCGATGGTATCGATGGCTTGGCAACGGGAACATCGGCCATTATAGGCATTACACTGGCTATACTGGCTTATGTATCAAGTAACACCGTTATTGCTGATTATCTCAATATTATGTACATCCCCAACTCGGGCGAGCTGGTAATATTTGCCGGCGCTTTTGTGGGTTCGTGCGTTGGATTTTTGTGGTATAACTCGTACCCTGCGCAGGTATTTATGGGTGATACCGGTAGCCTGGCAATAGGCGGCATTATAGCGGTATTCGCCATCATGATACGTAAAGAATTGTTGGTGCCACTGTTATGTGGCGTGTTTTTGATCGAAAACCTGTCGGTTATTTTACAGGTTTCCTGGTTCAAATACACCCGCAAAAGGTATGGCGAGGGCCGCAGGATATTTTTAATGGCGCCCCTGCACCACCATTATCAAAAGAAAGGTTTCCACGAAGCAAAAATTGTAACCCGGTTTTGGATCATCAGCATTTTGCTGGCGATAGTAACGATAATAACGTTGAAGTTGAGGTAGAGCCCCCCGACCCCCTAAAGGGGGAGGGATAGAGTAAAAGAATAATGAGCGATAACGCAAACATACATGCCAATCAAAAGCTCCCCCTTCAGGGGGCGGGGGGGGCTATTGCCATCCTCGGCGCGGGCGAGAGCGGTGTGGGCGCGGCATACCTTGCCAAGCAGCAGGGCTACGATGTTTTTGTGTCGGATTTTGGGGCGATAGCCGAAAATTATAAAAAGCAATTAAAGGATTGGGGTATCC
>Ga0302315_10002290_pt1 | contig 18255 bp, 20 predicted proteins | sample III_Palsa_N3_1_FD_200532 | JGI IMG/M metagenome (GOLD analysis project Ga0302315, IMG submission 200532) | Peat permafrost microbial communities from Stordalen Mire near Abisko, Sweden - III_Palsa_N3_1 | ecosystem: Environmental > Terrestrial > Soil > Palsa > Peat permafrost | place: Sweden... | reverse complement strand
TCTGCTGATGGCCAAAAGGATACTTATACCAACACGGATTATATCGGAGGTTTTGTTTACCAGAACAACGTGCTACAGTTCTTGGGGCAGGAGGAAGGACGAATCCGGCCCTACGGCACCGATAGCGGACTGGTAAGACTTGATACCCTGCTCTATGATTACTTCCTCAAAGACCACTTAGGGGATACCCGAATGATCCTGACGGATGAACAGCGGACAGACGCTTATCCGATGGCCACCATGGAGCCGGGGGATTCTACCATAGAAGACACCTATTATGCAAATATTGGTACCACCCGGACGGCTATTAATACCATTACTGGCTACCCGACGGATAACTCCACTAACCCTAACCAATATGTAGCAGCGGTAGGTGGCCTGGGCAGCGCGATACACATAGGCCCGAGTATTACGCTCAGAGTAATGGCCCAGGATCAAATCAGTATTAGGGTGAGCAGTTGGTACAATCAGGCCGGCCATCCTGCAAGTTATCTTCCCTTACCATTTGCAAACCTGGTATCAGCTTTAACGGCAGGATTAACGGGGCTGGCAGCGAGCGAAACAGGGATCTCCATACTGCCGACTTCGAGCTTATTACAGCCGGACGCAATCAACTTTATCAACGCCCAAACGGTACCCACTCCCACGGCTCCCAAGGCTTATTTGAACTGGATATTTTTTGACGATCAGTTTAGGTTTGTATCGCAGGGAAGCAGTGCCCAACAGGTGACACCCAACACCACATCCGTTAATCCCATCACCAAGACAGGCCTGCCTGCAAATAAGAGCGGATATGTGTATATTTATGTGAGCAATGCAGATTCTTTGACAACGGTGTACTTTGATAATCTTCAGGTTACACAAGTACATGGGCCACTGACTGAGGAAGAACACTATTATCCATTTGGCCTGACAATGGCAGGGATTAGTTCCCAAGCCCTGTCCTTCGGGAAATACAACAAGTATAGATACAACGGCAAGGAGCAACAGAACAAGGAGTTCTCTGATGGATCTGGATTAGAATGGTATGATTACAATCATAGATTCTACGACAATCAAATTGGAAGGTTTTTCTGTGTAGATCATTTAGCTGATAAGTACGTTTATTATTCACCCTATCAATTTGCAGGCAATCAGGTTCCCAATGCTATTGACCTGGATGGCTTAGAACCGTTAAGCTTTCATTCAGATCAACAGCCTATAACAAATTCGGATGGCTCGGCAATCCAGGATTTTACGACATGGGACAATACGTTAGGTGGTGTGAGCGTGCATCCGTTCTATGATCCGGCAAGTGGGGGTAATTTTTTTACTACCAGTGATAACGTGGGGAATAATTATTACTGGAAGAATAATGAAGGGGAAAGTGGATTTGTTAATACAAATGGGAATGCAAACGGTTCTTGGGCAGCTTATCAAACTGCCGAAGATAAATCGGCACAGGCTGGCCAACAAGTAGCGAATATCTTAAACTATGGATTTGCAGGTATATTTGCAGGGATTGCCGCTGGGCCGGTTATCGAAGGGATAGGCGGTGCAGCAGCAGGAATGTCATCCGAAGCGATAGGCACCGCAACTACGGGAGCAGGGTTAACGGGCGCGGCTGGTATTGGGATAAACGAATATCTGAACGAAGGTTTAGAGTCGAAGATGTCGGGCCCGGAACCTTTTTCTAATGATGCAACTGTTGTTAGAGGGGGAATAAATACGCCAGATATGATTTCAAGGGGCACAGATACCCATCCAGAAGGTGTTACGGGAGTATCTGTAAATTGTGGTAATTGCTCGGTGCAGGAATTATCAAACGGGCTTAGGAATAAACAAATTGGTGTAACGACCGTTGGAGATGTTCGTGGGGCGGGAGGAGATGTAATTAGAACGTCCGGAGGCAATCCCAATCATGCAACTATGACGGGGCTCTCCCCCGCCAAGGCCAGCGAATTGTTAAATCCGCCAATACCCAACCCTAATAACCCATAAATAGCAATATGAAGACACTTCCTAAAATATTTGTTCATTTCCAAAATACGGACTTGAAGAACAGAATAAGGTTAACGGCGAAAGGAACAATTGATGATCTCAAAGCTAACAGTATAATACTAGAAGAAGGCTTAGAACTCTTGTTAGATGACGATGACGATTTATCTACTGTTGGAGTTGTACACTTTTCAGAAGAAGAAAAAATTTGGGTGGCAATAATTGATTGGAATTCTCTTTAACGGATGCTCAACTCTATTGACACTTAGCGTTTCAGCCATTTGCGCAACATAGGCAGGAGCACTATTATCCATTTGGGTTGACGATGGCAGGGATTAGTTCAAGGGCACTTAGCTTCGGAAAGGATAATCATTATAAGTACAATGACGGTAATGAGTTGGAGGAAAAAAACTTTAGTGATGGTAGTGGGTTGCAATGGTATGACGCTACATTTAGGAGTTACGATCCACAAATAGGGAGGTTTGCTCAAACTGACCCACTAGCAGATATAAATCACAATAGCTCTCCGTATGGTTTTGCTTCAAATGATCCTATTTTTTTGAATGATTTTCTTGGACTATTGTCCGATAGCGCTCACCCGGTTCAAATAGCGGATATCGTAATAATGGCTCCAGCACGAGTGCCCAAAGACTTTGAAGGGCACCTTAATTTCCCAAATGGAGGCCCGTATTCAATAGCGAAGAATTCAGTTAGACCCGTAAGTCTCAGCAGAGATAGAAATAATGATCTTACTGATCAATGGTTTTTAGGTTTTGGACCAATAAATACTGTTTTCCCAGCAAATCATCCTATGACTAAAGATATGATGAATGCGCCAGGGATTAAAGATGCTAGAGTGGCGTTTTATAGAAAATATATGCAATTATATAAAAGCAAAAAATTTGGAAATTCGGCATCTTTAACCAACTATAGTGTGAGTTTTGGATTGGAAGGGGTGTTAATGGCGGGTGCAAATTTGACTCAACAGTTTGTCGGAAGCTACGATGTTAATATATATACGTCTGACGATGCCAAAAGCTTATTGTTTGTTGTTGACGACAGTAAATCGATTACATCGGCTTATTATCATCTGCCATTTCTTACTAATGTGGAGCGAGATCCAAGTGCGGAATACTCAATGATGGGAAATACATACCAAAGATATATCTGGTCCGAGCCAGTAGACTTTAATGGCTACGGCGCTAGTGGTTGGAAGACCGATGAATATTTAAGCAATCCAAGTGTTCAATCTATGATGTTAAAATAGGAAAATGAAATTGAAATCTAAAAAGATTATGCAAGCTCTTTTGTCATTGGTAATAATACTATTGCAGTCTTGTGGCAGCTATAATGCCGAAGGTGTTTATGTTTCAAATTGTAAATGTGGGAACGATACCTTAGAGATTTTTGCAAATAATAGGTATTATCAGCATTTTATTGACAAAGACGGAAAGTCGTTTTATAATAAAGGTAATTGGATGCAACGTGCCGATACCCTAATGTTCGATGGATTTATTTGGTATATTCCTGGAATTGGTGATGAAGGGAAGAGGAGGGGGTATTGGGAAGTGAAAATTAACAGCAGTTCACGAATATTAGTGAATTATGATTTAGAGATATATTATAATAAGGTTTCTCAACTGTAATCAGCAGTTTATTGGGAGGAGGAGCATTATTATCCGTTCGGGCTGACAATGACTGGCATCAGTTCCCAGGCATTGCAGTTCGGGAAATACAACAAGTATCGCTATAACGGCAAGGAACAGCAGAATAAAGAGTTCTCGGATGGCTCAGGACTGGAGTGGTATGATTATGGGGCGAGGTTCTACGATAACCAGATAGGCCGTTGGAGCGTAGTTGATCCCAAAAGTGAAACGTCTAGGAAATGGTCGCCTTATAATTACACGGAAGATGATCCCATAAGAAACACCGATCCTGATGGGATGGAAACTAATTCGACCCATACCGATAAGAATGGAAATGTCATTGCGATATATAACGATGGAGACCTTGGTGTATATAAGCATGACAATTTGACTACAAAAGCTGAGGTGGATAAGGATAGAAATATCGGTGGAACCACCGTAACAAGCGGGACAGGACAAACAATGGGTTCAACTTGGACGGCATTTGGATTTGCTGATTTTGGCAGATATCAGTCTTCGGGCGGGCAAGATATTGAACCAGCGAAAGGAGCCAAGATTGATTTTTCAAGTAATTGGGCGACAGACAAAGTTAGTGAAATCATGCAAGCAAATCCTGACGCTATAACATACGCGTCAAAGGCAAAAAGTGGCGGCGTTTGGGATATAAAGACTCAATTGCCTTCAGGTGAGTTGCCTTCTTTTGGCTCATCACTTTTTGGTAAATACGCCTCGGCTAGAGACGCAGGAAATATGGCTGCTGGAGCTGTGGCTGAAATGTCCATTATGCCGAATGCGGTATTTGATTATGGATATGGAGCATATAACATGGCAAAGAATAAGATTGGTCAAACTGCGTTGAAAGTTTCTGCCGACATCGTGAATTTAGTTGTTGGGGATGAAAATGGCGGATCGAAAGGTGCGGCTTCTATGAGGAATCGGGCAACGAGCGGCGAGGATATTCTTTCTAAGCAAGGCATTGATGCCGGAAAGGCAATGGCACTATCAGTAACGTCAAATCAATAATAAATATGAAATTATTACTAATATCTGTTTTGTTTTGTTTGTGTTCTTGCGAGACAAATAGAATCATTTACTATAGGTACGGAGGAATCACAATTACTAGAATAGATAGCGTTGCGAAAAGCCTGTTTTATTATGGTTCTTATAATAAGAATCATCTCGGAAATATAAATCCCAATATTGAGGTTACCTACAGCGGATTCAATAATGGGATGGATATGTTTATTGTTTTCCATAAAAACGGAACGGTTGAAGTTATACCCAACGGCATTGGGGATGTAGAGCAGACTGAAAAAAAAGACACTGTCTTTTACGTCTCAAATCATGAAAACCATGCATTGGATTCTATATTAAAAAGCTATTTATCATCCAACTTAGGTTACATAAGGGTATCCGATGCGTTAAATATTGAGGATAAGTTTAAAAGGGAATACCACTCGAGAGTTCAGGTTATATATAGTAAGTAGGCCCTAGAGCTAAATGGTGTGAGAGGATTATTATCCATTTGGGTTGACGATGGCGGGGATCAGTTCCCAGGCCCTAAGCTTCGGGAAATACAACAAATACAGATACAATGCCAAGGAGCAGCAGAATAAGGAGTTTTCAGATGGATCGGGCTTGGAGTGGTACGACTACGGAGCGAGAATGCACGATGCACAGATTGGTCGGTGGATGACGACAGACCCTTTGTCAGACGCCAGTAGAGACTTTAGCACCTATAACTATGTAAATGACAATCCCATCCGGTTCATCGATCCGGATGGAAGAACTCCTGAGAGTGATGGGGCTCCAGCCTTTACGTCTTTAGATCTCGATCAGTCCGATAAAGTGGTCAAAATTAATCAGGATGGCGATCCTGGAGTTTATATGGATATTAAGGGCCAGAGAGCTTTAGTAGGCTTTATGGATCCTAATAAGAAATATACAATTGGAGGGACTTAGCATTACTACGGGAAAAAAGACTATTATGAGAAATATCCGACAGCTAAATGGCTTTCGGTGCCAATCGTTAACCCAAATGATCCGAACCCTGATCAAAATAATGAGATAGCAAAAGGGAGAGAGATGGCGGGATCCGCTATCTTAGTAGTACTTTCTGATGGGCTTGGTGAATTATTGGAAGGTGGCAGTGCCGCCGCAAAGGGAATATCCGTCATTGGTCCAAGAGATACCTATCGGGTATTTGCAAAACAAATAGGCGCAAAGTTTCTTGACGTTACCAATGAAGCCTGGACTTGGACTAAAAACGAGGAGTTCCTTGCTGGAGTTGTCAAAAGAGGGGATGATGTGATTTTTGCAGGAAAATTTAATCCAAAGCTACTTGAAGCGGGTACAGCGCTTGATCGAGAGATAAACTATTTGATAGAACGAGGCTACAAATGGACTAGCGACTTTTCAAAATTGGTTAAATAATAAGAAATAAAATGGAACAGAAATCCACAAAATATCTGTATGAGAGTTTTTTAAAACTTGTCGAAAAATATGGTTTTTTTAAGTCAACGGAATTTAACGAAGAGGGAGCATATTCGATTGAATATCGCTCTGATACTTTTGTAATTAAGCTTCAACAATATTTTCAGCAATTTTATGTTACGCTTTACAAAACAGGCCATCCGGATAATGGAGTTAATTTATTTAACTTGTTAAACTATTTAAATAAAGACTCCTCATCGCTTGCGAAGTCTAGGTTTTTCGAAGAAGAAAAAGATCTGGATGAACGATATAAAAAGCAATTCAACTATGTAGTTGATACTATAGATGAAAATTTTTCCATAATAAACGAATTCCTTAAGAGCGGAAACTATGAATCAAAAATGGCTGAAATTGAGAAATTTATGATCAATAAATATCCAAATACATTCAAAAGTAAGTGATATCTATTTTAAGCGGTTGTAACGGACAGCCGACCACATGGAGAGCTCCAGTGGATACCTTATTGATTGGAGTAGAACTAGCATTAACTGCTATTGATGACTTTAAATTTAAGGGCGAATGAAAATTAAGTATATCCGAAATACAAGTACAAGGGGAGAGGAGTTTTCTTTAGCAAACAATCCATATACAGATATAGTTATGCACGGCGGACTGGAGATCGCAGAAGAGTATATAGTTATGGGAATGATAAAGAAAAAAGGTGCTATATATTATTTGATAAATAGTGGGACAGTAATATTAGCTTCTCCGTATATTTTGTTTCAAATAATAGATTACCCACTGCCAGCCAGTTGGTATTGCAAAGTGTTTACGCCAGATTATTACAGCTACATTAACATGGAGCTGTCTGGGGCTATTATGAATTGTGCTTCGTAGACACACATTATGAAGACCTTATTGATATGGACGAAAGCGCTCATAGAATATTTTTTTCAAGGAAAAACTCTCAACTATCTGAAAATAAAGAGTAGCCTTGGTTAATGTTGCAGATTAGTATTTTCAGTCTTCAATGTAAAAAAAACAAAATCAAGCGCTTTTTATGATACGGCTTATTTGTGTAATCCAAACTGCCCTGGTAGGGATTTCAATAATTTTGGTTTTAGTGGATTTTATCTCGTTGTTGAATGCTTCTCAAATATTGATTAATGTTTCAGAAATTATCTATGTTTTATTTATGTCATATTTCATTTACATAAATATCCGTATGATAGTGTTTAATGAGATTTCTCCAAGTCGATTGCAATTATGTTTTTGGGTAAATTTGGTACAAATCTTTCAGGTGTCTTTAATAGGGGTAAAATATTCCATTGTATCAGGCTTTGGGATCATGCCATATCTTACCTGGGCTGATAGAATAGGCATTGGAATAAAGTTTGATTTTTTACAACCTGAATTAATAACGCGCTACGTAAGTAGCGATACTCCTATTAGATTCGGATTCAACGTTATATCGTTGGCTTTGGCAATCTTTTTTGCAAAACAATATGATAAAATGAAAAGTCCAACCTTAAGGGGTGAGCTTAACCCGCAAAGTCAATCCAGGAAATCAAAGATTAAGCAATTGCTGCGCTAAGTCCTATTGCCACGGCGTGTGAAAGATTAGAAGGCCCGTAATATATAGTCTAACTGAAAAATATTGCTTTTTTTCCAGCGTCCTTATTATCTTCTGCGTGTCCATCTGCATAAAAAAATTCCAAACCATTTTTTCCCTCTTTAATTTCAATATGTTGCTCTCCTTCGATCTCCGTCGTTGTATCATAGCTGCCCCCTTCTCCGGTTTGCACCTCACTATAGCGGATAGCATATCCTTTGATGATGTGCGGGCCTGGAGTGGTCTCAATAAACAACTGACCGCCATTGGCGAGCGCACCGACATACTCCGCGTCAATGTAGATGTCGAAAACTATATCATATCTCCACTCATCATCAAATAAAAAGCCGCCCCAAAGAAACTTATGTCTCCGCTGCTCCGAAAAGCGACGCTTTAACACTATAAAAGCATTCGCTGCTCCGTTTTGAGCGGATGATCCAACAGGAGGAGGTTTCTCCCTGGTGCCGAATAATGTAGCCAATAACTCCTGGTAAGATACTTCCGAGTAAGGATCATTAGAAAGATTGAGATAATAGTTCCCAAGAAGAAAACTGGGCGCGGCCTCCTCCCATTCACTATGCCGAAGGATCGGAATAAATTTCCGAAGCTGTCTTTTCACAAAGATCTCGCCGGTAATGATATCACCCTCATATCCGGCTCCCCCCTTTCTGTTGTCAGAACGGTTTTTATATTGGGGCGTGCAGATAACCAATACAAAATCGCTGGTCCTTATCTCCCTTTCCATAAACTCCGGCAGTTGGTCGCCTGGAATTGCATGCCAACAATCCAGAATGGATGTCACTCCATCTTGTCGGAGCCTGGTTGCGAAATCCTTAACCCATTTCCGGTGTTCATCCCCGTCCCAAGAGTACGAAATAAAGCATCTTGGGGAATAAGTCATATTATCTGTATTTGCTAAATAATCTACGCCATTTTTATCACATTGACAACGCCTGACCATTACTCTTTTGTTACTGTAAATCGCAAAGCCAATAAATAATAATGCCGTTTTTGCTTAACTTAATGACTGGGATGAAAACCTTAGAAGTAGTTTTTTCCAGGGTATTTTTCTATTGAGCTACTTAAAATTCCTCGCCGCCGGAAACATACTCGCCTGGTTCATCCCATACGCCAGCATATCCTAGACATACACCAATCGCCTTTATTGGTTTACCGACCTCCAATCTCCATCCACAAAACGGACCCGATTCCCCCTCTTTTGCGGTCTTATAAGTCCTCAAATCATTTTTCTCTATAAATTTCTTCACTCGTAACAAATTAATAAACAAGCCCTTATAAAAGGAGTGACTTTTTAGCAATCCAAAATACTAAAAATATTAGTAATCTTGCCAATGGATGAACAAACCATTCAGCGTCAAAAACACTAAACTTTCATATATGGGATTTCCGTCACCTGCAGCCGACTATGCGGAAGAGCGCATCAGCCTGGACAAGACAATCATCAAACACCCAGCCGCCACCGATTTTTTCAGGGTGCACAGCGATTCGATGATCAGCGCGTTCATCCCGGCCGGGGCATTATTGGTCGTGGACCGATCGCTGACGCCGCAGAATATGAATATCGTGGTGGCGGTGGTTGAAGGGGAATTTATGACCAGATACCTGAAGAAAAATGACCTCCGTGGATGGCTGGTTGCCGCTAACTCAAATTGGCAAGACTGGATACCTTGCTCTATGATTACTTCCTCAAAGACCACTTAGGGGATACCCGGATTATCCTGACGGACGAACAGCGGACGGATGCCTACCCGATGGCGACGATGGAGCCAGGAGATTCAACAATAGAAGATACCTATTACGCAAACATAGGGACCACCCGCACGGCAATTAGCACCATTACCGGGTACCCGACGGACACTTCGACGAAGCCGAACCAGTATGTGGCAGCGGTAGGAGGCCTCGCAAGCGCGATACACATCGGCCCGAGCATTACGCTTAGGGTAATGGCGCAGGATCAGATCAGTATTAGGGTGAGTAGTTGGTACAACCAGGGGGGCCATCCTGCGAGTTATTTGCCATTACCAGCAGCGAGCCTGGTGGCGGCCTTAACGGCAGGATTAACAGGGGTGGCAACTGCCACTGAATCCGGGCTATCGGTTATACCGACATCGGGCTTATTCCTCCCGGATGCTACAAACTTTATAACCAGCGAGCCGGTCGTTACTACAACACCAAAGGCGTATCTGAACTGGATCTTCTTTGACGATCAGTTTAGGTTTGTATCGCAGGGAAGCAGTGCCCAACAGGTGACACCCAACACCACATCCGTTAATCCCATCACCAAGACAGGCCTGCCTGCAAATAAGAGCGGATATGTGTATATTTATGTGAGCAATGCAGATTCTTTGACAACGGTGTACTTTGATAATCTTCAGGTTACACAAGTACATGGGCCACTGACTGAGGAAGAACACTATTATCCATTTGGTTTGCAGATGGCAGGGATATCATCCCAAGCTCTCAGCTTCGGGAAATACAACAAATACAGATACAACGGGAAGGAACAGCAGAATAAGGAATTCGCCGATGGCTCTGGATTAGAATGGTATGATTACAATCATAGATTTTATGATAATCAGATTGGAAGGTTTTTCTGTGTAGATCATTTAGCTGATAAGTACGTTTATTATTCACCCTATCAATTTGCAGGCAATCAAGTTCCCAACGCGATTGACCTGGATGGCTTAGAGCCGTTAAGCTTTCATTCAGATCAACAGCCGATAACAAATTCGGATGGTTCGGCAATCCAGGACTTTACTACTTGGGATAACACGCTAGGTGGGGTAAGTGTACATCCGTTCTATGATCCGGCAAGTGGGGGTAATTTTTTTACTACCAGTGATAACGTAGGGAATAATTATTACTGGAAGAATAATGAAGGGGAAAGTGGATTTGTTAATACAGACGGAAATACGAACGGATCTTGGGCAGCCTATCAAACCGCCGAAGATAAATCCGCACAGGCAGGCCGACAAGTAGCGGATATCTTCAACTATGGATTTGCAGGTATTTTTGCAGGGATGGCCGCTGGGCCCGCTATCGAAGGATTAGGTAGTGCAGCAGCAGGGGTGTCATCCGCCGAAGCACTAGGCACAGCTACAACCGGAACTGCATTAACCGGCGGAGCAGGTATTGGGATAAACGAATATTTGAAGGAAGGTCTAGAGTCAAGGATGTCTGGCCCAGAACCTTTTTCAAATGATGCAACTGTTGTTCGTGGTGGTATGAATCAGCTTAAAGACGTGCGTATTGGATATGGGGCACACCCGGAAGGGCCTGTTGGCGTTTCTGTTGAATGTGGAAATTGTTCTGTAGAAGAGCTGTCAAAGGACATACCAAATAATAAAATTGGAGTAACAACGGTAGGAGAGGTTCGTGCGTCTGGCGGAGATGTAATTAAAACAACTGGTCGAAGCCCAAATCATGCGACATTGACTGGTCTTAGTCCAGAAGAAATAAGTGATATATTTCAACCACCTGTTAAAAACCCAAATAAACCATAAAAATGAAAAAGATCCCCAAAATATTTGTAGATTTTGGTAATGCAGATGCTGACGGACGGGTTAGATTAAATACAATCGGATCACTCATTGATATGAGAGACAATGGGATTATAATGGAAGAGGGACTTCAGCTTCTGTTAGATAATAATGAAGATTTGTCTACCAATGGAATAGCCCACTTTTCAAAAGAAGAGAAGATTTGGGTGGCAATAATTGATTGGGATTCTCTTTAATAGATGCTTAATTCTATTGACACTTAGCGTTTTCAGCTTTTTGTTGAACATAAGGCACGAACGCTGTCATTCGTTCGGTCTGAAAATGATGGGCATCAGTTCCCCAGTGTTGCCCGGAAATTAATTCTTATGACAACACCGCCCAAAATATATGTTGATTATGAAAATCTTGATTTTCAACGTAGAGTAAGATTAAACCTTAATGGAACTATTAGAGACATTAAGTTATAACGTGTTGTGCTATTAAAAATAGACTTGAAAATAAATATGTTATAAGAAGAAGCAAAAAATGTTGTGCAGTTGTCTTGGTAAGTAACTACCCAAACCAAAACAGACATGCACAACATCAGGACAAATTTCAGGAAATTTTATGGTATTTGCAAAGAGCTCTTTGAGAATCAAATCGATAGCAGGAATAATTTTCGGAAATATCCGGTTCCTCCAAAAATGAATGACTTGCAGATCGTATCGCTATCATGCTGTATGGAGGCGCTGGGGATTGATTCGGAGAAGCTGCTTTGGAGTAAGATCAAAACCGATTATCCCAACGACTTCCCGAACCTGATAGATAGGAGTAGATTTAATAGACGGCGCAAACGCCTAACTACCGTTATCCAAAGTGTGCAGAGCCTTATAGCTCAGCGTTTGGAAGGACTAAGCGATGCCATGATTATTGACAGTGTTCCGATCCCTGTGGTAAAGCTAGTGAGAGAACGATCGTTTAAAAGTTTCCGGAAATCATTTGAAACGGCTCCGGCTAAAGGGTATAGTGCCGTAAATAAAGGATGGTATATTGGATATAAGCTTCATGTGGTGATATTTGGCAATGGCGTGGTTCAGCAGGGAGGTATTACAAAGGCCAACGTGCATGACATCAATTATCTAAAGCAAATAGGCAGTTTTCCCGAAGGGAAGAATCTCCTGGGTGATCGGGCATATATATCAAAGACCTTACAAATGGACCTATTTGAACAACATCATATAAAGCTGAGGGTGCCTTTCAGGTCAAACCAATACGCCTGCAAGAAGCACCCCCGTAAATACAAGGCTCAAAGGCAGATGATTGAAACATTTTTTGCGCAGCTCTGTGACCAAATGAATTTAAAGAGAAATTATGCAAAATCATACGCGGGATTGGCTACCAGATTGACTTCAAAACTTTCAGGGGTTTCCATCCTGCAATTTATAAACCAATTGAACGGACAAAAGTTATCAAAAATTAAACATGCCCTCAGTTTTTAGTGGCACAACACGTTAATTATATTCATCTTGGATTTCTTTGCATTTTTTAAAAAAATGCTAGGTAATTGAATTGACGGGTATTTTTTTTACTTTTTACCAGCCATTGTTAACAAAATCTTTCCTGTGTGTTAAAAGAATGGATAGAGTCGTACGTAAATTATCTGAAAGTTGGCGACTTTGAGCAGATGCTTTTACTTAAAACAGTATATTTCCCCAGTTCTTTCTTTAAATACAGAGCGTTGTGTGGAAGAAATCTCGATGCTATTAATGATAATTATCTTTGGCTTGCTGACGTAAATACATTCAACGATCCTTTTGAGTGTTCTTTATTGCTTGACAATGACAATGTCTTAAGAGATATGTTTACGAGCGATAAATTCTTAAATACAATTCGTTCGGCCGGATTTACGGAGTTGGAGATAAATCGGATAAAATTAAGCCAGGATCCATTCGAAATATACCGTAGCATTATGGAGCAAGAGGGGTCTCCTTACAATTTATCGCGTCAACAAGAAATTGAACGTATACAAACTACATGGCTACAAGGAACTCCATTTTGGAAAAGAAATCTTCGTGTTTGCAGCTTTTCAGAAACAAATCAATCATTACTTATGTGGGCGCACTATGCAAATGACTACAAAGGAATTTGTGTGGAATATGATTTGGTGGACCAGGATAATGTGAGGGGATTTGTCCAGCCCGTTTATTATTCTGATAAGCGACCTAGCGTAAAGAGCTTTAATCAAATGAATACTCATTTTTATGTCTTTGCTTCTATATGTAAATCCAGGGACTGGGAGTATGAAAAAGAATGGCGGTTGACCTTTTTCACGGAGTCTCAGGTTCAAGGGAAAAATGGCAAGCAAAGTATGCCAACCCCCAATTCGATTTACCTGGGACCAAGATTCGAAGATAATCCCGAAGAACTTAAAGCACGACTACGCTACATAGCTGCGATAAAAGAGATTCGACTTGTACCTATGAAAATACATGAAACGGAGTATAAGGTGACGCCATTGTTATAATGCGTTTTATAAAATCACCTATTCGTACATATATAAAATAAATGCAAAGCTTAGAAGCAGCAATATTAGATATAATACATGAACTGCCTGGTATCGACCTTCCAATCGGTTGTCGATGTAAGAATGCTGCCTATTTTATTCGAAAACTTGAGCGTTACGGGTATGCCGTCACCATAAATGCTGGAATTGTAATTCAGCTTCGTTAGCGCCAGGATATCTCGCAATACCACTTCGATATCGGCGGATCCCCGAATCACTCTTATTCTGAGGTTGCGGGGCATCTCGACACTATTGCTCGTATTTAGTCTTGGAATGAACCCTTTTGTGCAGAGATATGCCTCTTTATCATTGATGATAATGGCAGTACCACGGAGGACGCCGTAATTGCTTTCCTGATTTCCGGCATCGCGATAGAGTTTTAATTCATTCAGATCTTTGATCATTATACCGGACAACAGCGTTTCTGCTTGTCTCTTCTCTGCTGCTTGTTGGAATCCGGCCCATTCGGCATCGTTAAAATAGGTTCTGGAGTGAATAAACAGTTCATTCGGATATTTAGTCCACTTTTCCTTGTAATCGTCGAGCGCCATCCCGATCAGTTCTTCCGCAGATGTGGCGTCCAAGTGATACTCGTAAGGTTTATCACTCTCCCAGAGGCCAATATTCCCACGAAATACGGAACCGTCGCCATCTTTCAGAAACATCTGAGCCGCGCTGCATACATTATTCTTTGTATTTTCCCTGGTTACTTTCTTGAAGACAAGGCCGATATAGCAAACCCCCTCGCGGATATCACCGAGTTTCCAGGGCAATTTTCCCAATTTATAATAAAGCGTTGTGCTCTGTGTCCAGGCGACATTTGCTTTTAAATACTCTTCGTACTTTTTGTTTGTTTCCTTACTTCTAAACTGTAGTGTTCGGTCCAGGACAAGCTGAACCGGTACTTTTACATTCTCCTGTATTAGCCTTGCTTTCAGAAGATGATGGAAGTCGGAAGTGGTGTCAAGGATTCGGGACAAGGTATCGTCGTAGTCCTGGTACTCAGTGAAGCCAACACTCAACTGGCCAGCTTTTGTGAGGTCCATATAATTTCTTGTGCCCGGACGTATCGTTTGGCCCCATGACTGTGGTTTACAAGCGCGGTAAATCGTAAACGGTATCAATAGAAACCAAATATCAAGTTGGACATCTTCCTTCTTCGTGAACTCTACTATTTTGGATAAATAGAGATCAATCAGTTCATTGGTCCGAATCGTTCTATTCTTGTTTGAAAGACTCGTTTCGATCAGCAAAGGACTAATATCGAGCTGAACCTCCGGTTTTTCAGGCCATTTAACTTTGAATATGGCCTCAAATCCCGGAAAACTTGGGCGGCCCACTTCCATCGAAATAACTCCCCGATATGTTCTTTTAGTGGAAATGATCGGCTTGTTCATCTGCGCCACATATCCGGGGTATTCGGCGATCAGCGCTTTAGGCCCAATGATACCAGCCCGCAAAGTGTGAGGGTGTATCGGCTGGTAGGGGCCAAATAGCACCAAGCCATCCCTTGGGTCGATGGTTTTTTGATCATATCCAAACTGAAGCTCGGGCTCTTTTATATGAATTACTCTACTGCTCATCTTTTTCCGTCGTTTTGGGTTCAGTATAACCGAAGTCGGCTGTAAATGCCATTGGAATTCCGTTTACCTCCAATATCTCGGACCGGCCAATCGGTATCAATATTTTCTGGTCCGGGTTGGAGTTGCTAATTCTTAACATCATGCCCAATAGTGTATCCATCCAGTCCTTATTGTACCAGTCGAACGCGTATTTCCGTCGCAAAGCATGTTGTTGGTCTTGATCCAATAACTCTAACTCCCTATTCTGGAAAATTATGTGGCTATTGATTCGGAAAAAGGGAGTTGGAAGTAGTATGGCAGAAGCACTGATGCCAAAACACCACCGATTATCGGCCGTCTTGCCGGCAACGGCTACAGACGTTCGCTGTACAGCTTTTAGTGAAATGCGTTTCTTGTTTTCGTCGGAATAGGGCCAGTAGAAAACTTCGATGTTCGACTGCTGGTACTTTAACAGTTTGGATTGAAAAAGGAAATCGGCAAAGGCTTTATTCAGCAAACGAACCAGTTTCTTTCTCGGTTCATTCAATATAAAGAAGCTATCGACCGGGACGGGGCGGTTTTCCAAGACATCAGATATGTTCATTTCAACACTTGACGAACAACTTATACTATCTGGGTAGCTATCCGGGCCGAAAAAGCATACGTGGCGATCGCTCTCCTCGATATACGGGTAGACGATGTCCGCCAGATCGATCTTGGCCTTGACTGTCGGATGATTCACAAATATTTTCTGTGGTAATCGGATAGGGAACCAATTCGTATAGATCCTCTCTTGGTCCTTATTTAGAATCTCCTTCACATGGAAGCTATGAAGCCAGAAGTTTATCGGGTCTTCCTGCTGTTGTTTATCAAAAGGAAAATTCTCCGTATTAAGGGCGTCTATAAGACTTTCGAGGCCTGTCTGCCAGTTCGTCTGAAAATCGATCGCATGAAGGCCCATCAGGGTGGCAGGGAAGTCATTAAAATTCACGTCGTCCAGACGAAGTGGACACTTGAAGTTCGATATATCGCGTATGGCGTCTGCACAGGACAGTTCCTTAAATATACCTGATGACGGATTGTTGACCCTTTCGAGGTATTTCTTTGAAACTACAATCAGGACCTTGGCTGCCTTTGTTCGGATGGCCTTCTCTATTTCTGGCCAAAAAGCATCGCCCAGGCGGAGTTCATCCAGTTCAACCCAAACCTTATAGCCAAGCTGCTTCAGCTTAGTGGCAAGAAACGTTGTAAAATAATTATCATCTGGTGTACAATGACTTATAAAGATGGTGTCCTTATTCATTCGTTTCAGGGTTTGCTTGAGAGGGCGGATTATTGGGACGGGCCTTTGAATCAAGCCAAATGTAATAATATTTGGCCGTTATAGGAAGATCTTATCCGTTCACCTGTAGGATGTCGGTTAGACATGGGATACTTGGAACCTGTTCATTTTACCGGCCATTCAGATCCCTTTTTCTGCCAATATTTCCAGACCCTGAAGGCGTTTACTCCCAGGATTTAATTGCACGGCGATAATTTACTCAAGAACCCATCGAATGTGATGTATATCTAGTTATAATTCCATTCCGCAGCAGGAAGTTTAGCTACAGTTGCGGCGTTGTCCTTGGGTCGATGACGCTTATATGTTTCATTGACATAACGGGTGGTAGTATGACCCAAAAGGAGTGCAACCGTCGCCTGATCTACCAATGCATCCTGTAATAGGATAGAAAAACTTAAACGGGCGCAGGAAAAGGTGATATCCTTGTTGATGCCAGCCCTTTTGACCCATTTACCTATAGACTTGTTGGCTCCATCATGTGTCGGCAATTTGAAAACGCGAATTTTTGACGTGTTCTGAGATTTCTTGGTTTTTCTGGTTGTAGTAACTTTTTCCGTTTATTTTTCAGAATAGTTAATGCGATGGGATGGAGAGTGATTTCAACCGGTTTGCCTGTCTTAACTTGAATAATCTTGGTAACTAATTTGTCACCATTTATATCGTCCCAATATAGGTCATGGACATCGCACCACCGTAATCCTGTGTAACAAGCGAAAATGAATGCATCCCGGATTTCAGTGTTGATTATGGATGTGCGGATGAGCTTTATATATTCGTCAGCTTCTAAGAATTCCTTTTCCTTCTTACAGGGATTTTTCTTGCTTTTTGTGTCTTCCGAGGGGTTAATTCTAAAATAACCTTCCTTCGTAGCAGTTTTTATGCCCCGTTTAAAAGCGCCGAAATAATCAGCAGGTGTTTTTCCAGTATAGTTGTCAAGCAAGTGGGATCGAAATCGGGAACAAAAGTTCTCTGTGATTTCATAAGGGATGAGCCTTGGTTTTTTTACGAATTTTCTGAATTGCTTCAGGCTACCTTGTAAATGCCTATTACCATCGCGTTTGTTGTTTTCAACGAATTCGGCATAGTAGTCCAAGAAATTGTCTTTCAATCGGTGTTGCGGAATGAATGGAGTTCCGATGGCCTGGTGTTCGATGGTCATCTGGGATTTCTTCACTTCCAGGAGTGCTAATGCCTGTTTATTGTGGTTTGCTTGGACCTGGCCGGTAGGATGGGTGTAAGTAAAGATTCCCGCTGCTATCCTTTCGTTGGCAGCTTTTCCCCATTCGTAAGTGTACCATGTTTTTTCCCCGTTTCTTGAGTTTTTGCTGGTGACCTGGATGCTCATTTTAATTGAGTCGTGATATCCAAGCTGTCCGCCATTTGTCCGCCAAAAAGAGCGGCAAAAAGCGGTAAAAAGCGGCAAAATCCACGGCGGACGTAAAACAAAAAAGTCCCGTAACTTATTGAATTACAGGACTTTCATTGATGATCTCGTGCACCTCATGAGACGGACATAGAACTCTTTTTGGGGCTCGCGGATCTATTTGTGGCGTAAATAAGGTTGGGTTTCAAGATTGTACGTTTTTCTAGTTTAACATAATGTGGTCGGTTTATCGAACT
>Ga0302315_10002286_pt1 | contig 18286 bp, 16 predicted proteins | sample III_Palsa_N3_1_FD_200532 | JGI IMG/M metagenome (GOLD analysis project Ga0302315, IMG submission 200532) | Peat permafrost microbial communities from Stordalen Mire near Abisko, Sweden - III_Palsa_N3_1 | ecosystem: Environmental > Terrestrial > Soil > Palsa > Peat permafrost | place: Sweden... | reverse complement strand
CACCCGGAGCCGACCAGAGGTAGTCGGGCCTCTTCAGATCGTCTGTATATGCACGCGCGTACATCGTTCCACAGTGTCTACAAGTAAATAGTTCGAGTACACGAGCACCGCATTCACACAACTCCATGGGCTGCGAAAAAAGCTTTCCGGCTTTGGAGTGTTCATCGGGTGCCTTTTCACTACAGGACGGATCCATGCAGATCCATAATCCGGGCAGACCCCTAAACAAGGCATGTATGCGACATGGAAGGAGACCGGGCTCATCCTTGTCCTTCCGTGCGGCGCTACCCAGAACTAAAAGTGAGGTGACGGCCCGATTCGCTGTCTCAAAGTCGATATCTGGAAAGATCGATGCTGCTAACGTGTCCATGGCTTGGGCGCTATGCATCGTGATGTTGATTAGCTCTCCAAGGGGAGGGTAGTCAGTGAGGGCGGCATAAAGCGATCCTTCAAGGTCATCCGTGTCGAATGATTGTCCGAGCGCGGTCATGACACGTTGAACTTCTGTGTCGCGGATATTCTTGTCGGAAGAGTAGAACGAGGACAGATTGAAAGAGGCTAGTATTGCTGCGTCTGCCACGGTGCCTTTTGCAGCGGCGTCTCTGTACAGGAGGGTGCCCTTGATCGCCCGAAAGTTTTTGTCATCCTTACCGGTTAGCTGTGCTGCAAACTTGGGAGCATAGTGCTCGTCTTCAAAGCTTGCGGTAGTACAGATAACTTGTAAGCGCTCAGGTTGTATATCCAGTCTTTGGGTTAGTCGCCTTATTAGAAGCGCGACTTCGGAACCACCGGCACCTCGATAAAGATGTGCCTCATCGAGGACGAGAAGCAGCGTTTCAGTGGGGTTTTCTCTGAGCCAATCTCGCGTTTCGTCAAAGATGCTCCTCTCTAGCGGCCTCATCAACATATATTCGAGCATCGAGTAATTAGTGACCAGAACGTCAGGGGGAGCCTCTTGAACCTCATGGCGGGTCCATAGTTCACGATCTTCAGGAAGTGTCACGCACCGCAGGAACTCCTCAGATTTTTTGTCGTACCACCTCTGTCCTTTCTTCCCGAACCATTTCAGCAGATTCGGTTTGGACGGCCATTTGCCACGAGCTTTCAGTTCGCTTACGAGCAACGCGGAGCTGACATTTAAGGGAGAATCTGCATCTGCGGCCTGATTGAGGTGGTGGACGTAATAATTTTCAATCGGCGCCAAGCGATCGTGGTCGCGTTTCGAATCTCTAACGCCTGGGTATAAGGTTCTGCTGGTATACCTCGCAAACCGAATAGGTCGTCCAGCCCAGTCCGTGAACTGCTTTGCGACACGCGTGTCTCCAAACAGAAGACGCAGTCGACCCAACTGGTCGTTGACCAGTGCATTCATCGGATACAGGACCAGGGCGCGAACGCCGCTCTGGGACTTGAAGGCATTTGGCTTTGTGATAGCTTCTTTTGCAAGCTTGGCAAGGATCGGAAGCAGAAAGCTCTCGGTCTTTCCGGAACCCGTTCCGGTCATGACGATAAGACTTAGGGACTCAACAATGGTCTTTTTCAGAGCCTCGCTCTGATGTGTGTAAGCGGGATCAAAGAGCAGCTGCTTTTTGCCCGGCGCTTTTAGGGCAAGTGATGCTAAGAATGCGGATACTTTCGGATCGAGGCCCGGTATGTCCCCGAATTTAACACCGGTCTTGTACCGCGCCGTGCTCTCGAGAAAAGGCTTCCTGAAAATTACGCCTTCCTGCTCAAGAACAGCTCTTCGTTGGCCGACCAAGTTGGCATCGCTGATGTGATAAGTGGCTTCGATGTAATCACGGAGTGAATGTTGCAACCCGGCAATGGTTTCCGTGATCGTTAGCGGCATTTCAAGTTCTGTTTCGATGGGTTCGTTCATTGTCGTTTTAGCCACATTTTCTTTTCAGCGAATTGAGCTTCTGTCTCTTCAAGCGAGGCGGGAAAGCGGTAAGAGATCAAACTTCCCGAATGTTCGACACGTTCGCCTACGATATCCCAACGGCGAGTTGCCCATTGGGGCAATGGAAAATAGAAGTCAAAGATGACGTCGTTTTGCTCATGCGCACTTCTGATCAGAAATTCTTGGGAGGTTCCCTCCAGAGCGTCCAGCGCCTGTTGAAGATGCCAAGCTTCGTCGCAGCCGCGCGATGTGACCCCCCCCAGGGGTAGATCAATCAGCGCTTTCGCAACGCCGTTATGAAGACGAACTACGCACCAAAGATCGGCACCGAAGCGACGAAATCGTCTAGCCACATAGCGTCCTGTATGCGCCTTAGCCTCAACCCATCTGCTTTTATAGTATTTGGGAGTGGGGCCTTGCGTCAGGAGCCTCAAACCTTCTAATTGGCCTACGTACGCATCGAGCACAAGGTCACGATCATATTTCGCAACCAACTCTGTTGCTGTAGAGGTTTTTGGGGCTCGGCTCCACTCATCGCTCGGTATAAGGACAAAACCTTTGCCCAACAACTCAGAGATTATGCTGGCAATGCTCTCGGCGGACACGGTTCGGGAAAAGCCCCTATGCTCTACCAGGGATGCTATGTGAGGTGGAAGAATCTGCCGGCCTTTTGGAATCGTTCCAACTAACATTATCCGATCCTTCGAAATGTTGACGATCGCAGGGGTGGCAATATTAAGTAGTCGACCGGTGGAATTTTCACCGTCGCTGAGAACTCCAATTTCGATCAAATCACCGTATGCTATTGACCCTTCGATTGAATCCGTCACTCGCTCCTGCAGATCATCGCTAGGTAATATAGGAGCCACCAAGGTAAACACCGCTCTTGTGAGAAACGACGGGCTGCATGGGCAGCAAAAAGATGCAGTCGTAAGGATCAGCGCCGCGAGGCCTTCGACTGAAGAGAAATCGATCGCAGAGGAGTCGAGTCCTAGCCTTTGAATTGAGAGTTCGTGCACTTCTGCAATATTCAGGACTCTCATCGAGTCACCGCCATGCTGACAATGTCGGACGATGTCGCAGAGACCGTTCGTGCAAAACTTGAGAACCGCACGAGTCTTGTGAGGGTGGTGTTTGAACGCCAATAGCTCACGTCCTCCTCAGTCAGTTCAGAAAAAGACGATGCTCCAATGTCACAGTTCCCGATGTACGGCAAGAGAAGGGATATTGCATCTCGCTCTTTTTGTTCGAAAACCTTATCAAAACGGTCGCCGTTGTGGGCGGCTTGACGGAGCGTGGTTTGAATCAAAGACACTTGCTCCGAATGCCCGCAAACGACAGGTTGAGAGAAGCGTTCGTATGCAGACCGCGCAAGAGTCGGATAGTCTGCTGAGCGTAGCAACTCACTCAAGAGCGATAGCGGCTTGTTCTTGCGCTGAATGCTTTCCTCCGCGAGGAACCACGTTTGACCGCAAAGCACTCGGATCAAGCACGAGCGGAGCGCAAGCACAGCCGCAGTACGCTTTCCTGCAGAGATGAGATCTCCCGTCGCCTCCGCTTGCGACCAGAATGCGACAAGCGAGCACAAATCTAATATTTCGGCAGACGTTTCCGGCGTTGAAATCGTTGAAGTGGTTGTCGCAAGATCCCCAAATCCCATACCCGTCGACGGGACGAGTATCGAAGATACATTGTTCCCACGTTGTGCGATGAACAGGCCTCCCGTTTTGCCCACTTCATATCCTTCTTTGGGAACGCCGGCAATATTGAGAGCTGATGCAGGTGTAGCAAATTCGTAGTGTCGGAGTGACAATGCATCGTCGGAGTCATTTTGGATCAACCGAAGCTTGTAGCCGCTATTTTTCTGTTTGCGGACCCATCGGAATGGAACGAACTCGCGCTCGCAATTCAATTCGAATTGTCCAAGTCTCACGGAACGAAAGCACAAGGAGCAAGAGAGAGAGTCGTCAAAGGCTCCGCGTACGGATGAGTTCGATTTCACCTTGGAGATATAGTTTCGCCAGTGATGAGGGCTAACGGGCAGCATCAGTACTCCTCCGTGGTAAACGGAAGGTGAAGTCTTTCGTTCCAAATCGAGATAGAAAGCGATGGCGAACGCTAAGGCCTCCCCTTCAGGTCCATAAATCTGAAGTTCCATCGCGTCATTCCAGAACTCTTCCATTGTAGGAACCGCGGGGTCAGCGAGGACGGTAAACGCCTCTGACAGATTCGAATCGATGAAACTATCGTCCTTTGGCAAAATGGTTAGCTGTAAACTTGCACTGGTTGGTAGAGGTTGCCCGTCTGTGACGGCGGTGATGTGAAATTCGTATTCACCTGCGACCGTTAGCCCAAGATCTAAGATGAGGTCTCTCGACGTTGGCTTCGATACGCTCTTCACATCGCTAATGTCGCTACCGTGAAGTGCGAACGTGAAGTCTTCAACGTCAAAGTCTGTTGTGATTCTGAGCATCTTCGGATCGTCTACATTCCATACCCCGAGACCGTCCCCATTCCAGAATGTAGTTGGATAACCGACCGGATGAACCATGAGGCCGCTGGAAACTGAGAGGCCAATCGACCGAGCGCTCTCTCGGTAGATCGAAGAAGGCTTGTCGGGAACCTCTATATAAAGAGCTCTGAGAGCACTACAAGAGATTGATGTTGAATGGGCTCCCTGAAGGCCATCGGCCTTGTTGGGATCTTTCCGGGTCAGGTATAGATAATGGCGTCCCGGTCTTACTACCCCGCTTGAAATGAGCGATGAACTCCCGTCGCCATTTACGCGAAACAAGAAGTTCGTGAGAAGAGGTAGTGCGCACGTGTCTGCTAATAGCGCATCGAACCCAACAACATCCGTTTCGAGACGTATGAGTGGTTTGGAAAAGTCAGGTAGATCGGCAAATTCGATCTCCTGACGACCGTAGAGCAGAAACCTCTCCGGATAAAATGCATCGCTGGCACCTGATATGAATGCCCTCTGTGATGTTAAGGCCTGCCTCAAAGCGGGTAGCGATCTAGTTAAAAGTCCAAAGTTGGGAAGAAGAGCTCGTAGCGACCAATGTCCTTCGGCATATTGTCGGACGACTAAGGTGATTCTGTTCGGATCGAACGCTCCTCTCCGCGACTTGTCACTAATGGATCTAGTAAGCACTGGAGATGCAGAAGGGGTGATTCCGGAAGGAGAACCGGATCGAGCTCCGGAGATTGCTACTGTGGAAGCGCGTTGCTTGGCGCTTCCCAACCAATCTCGCGATTTCTGTTCCTCTTGAAGGTCACTGGTTATCCGTTTCAAGGTACTCGCAAGGATCAAGCCAGATGTGTCTTCCGCTCCAGCCAACAGCAGCGCCGACGCAATTTGCCCGAGCAACTCGTGCTGACCTGAGAGTTGCCGGAATCGGGAGTTTGTTCTTCCGCTGTTCGAATCGAGGAGGCTTCCAAGAGTTTCCGGTGCTGCCATCATGGCGGGGGTGAACGATTGCTGAACATCGTAGAGCACGGCGGCCAGATTTCTTTGCAGATCCTTTGGCAGAATGGCGTTCGTGATCGGCCAGCAAATCGTCGTAAAGTGTGCCGCAAAACGCCCACTAGGACGAGCGCCGTTGTAGATCCTGGCGAAATCCTCAAACGAATGTTTGATGAAATCCGTATCAGGGTGTTGCCGCCAACCTGGTAAAGCCTCGGAGAAGGTCGGCCAATACTGGTCTCCAGCAAAGCGATACCCGACCTCCGCAGCATAAACAACCCAAACCAACCAGTGTGGCTGGGCCGGACCGGTCCAACGGACATGCTCTTTCAGTAGATTGGTGATCTCATCGAGTTCTTCATTATTGAGATTATGTTCGAGTGCGAAAACGGTGTTTGCTGTTTCACACGCTAGCTTCGCATCCCGCAACGTTGCGAAGTGCTCCGACAATCGCTGCTGCCAGTCCTTAAGGGTCATAGAGAAGCTCGACAGCCGAAAAACCCAAGGCCTGAACAGAGACGATGGAAATCTCCTTCAGCCGCTATAAAACATTGAAAGCCGGGGTTTAAGCATTCTCAAGCGGCGTTGGCTTAAGTGTCAAGAACGCGCTCAAACATTCCCCTCAAACACCCCGCCTATTCAATATCCTCCAATAGAACTGATGGTTTTACTCCTAAGGCATGCGCCAATTGGATGATGTTCACGAGTGCAACGTTCCGTTCTCCACGCTCGACTCCTCCGACATAATTTCGGTGGGTGCCAGAGCGCTCGGCGAGGTCCTCTTGAGATAACTTGAGGACCAGTCGAAGCTTGCGGATTTTTTGACCGATCAAAACACGCGGATCGTTGGACACTCTTCCACTTTCAACTCAGAGCAAAATTGAGGCTACACACTATAAGTGTGATCGGTGTTATCATGAGGTTCGGGCCTTGGAATCGTTGCCTAGGGTCCAGACCTCTGTTTTCAACGGATTCCTATGACTTCTGCGAAGAGCGGTGGAACGCTAGCAATCGTGCAACTCAGAGCTTTCGTCGAAGCGACACGCGATTCAGGATATAAGAATGCCGCTTACGCGATAGCGGAATTGATCGACAATGCCGTTGAAGCCGGTGCCGAGAGGGTGGACATCGACGTAGATGAAATCAAGACTGGCGGTTCCTCGAAGCTTGAGATCACAGTAGCCGACGATGGATGCGGGATGGACAAGGATGTGATCGCGCTCTCCCTGCAATTTGGAGGAAGCACCAGGTTTGGCTCGCGCGCAGGCTCCGGTCGCTTCGGAATGGGTCTGCCGAACAGCTCCCTTAGTCAGGCTCGAAAGGTCGAAGTCACAAGTTGGAAGGACCGAAGCGATGTCTGGCGAACCTATTTGGATGTTGATGAGGTCTACCAGAGGCTTCTTTCTTCCATACCGATCCCGAGAAAAATAGCCTACGCCCCAAAAACTCGGACTGGAACCATCGTGCGCCTTACCAGGTGTGACCGACTCCAATATCGTTCTGCCGAATCTGCGAGAGTGGACCTCCTGAAAGAAATTGGCAGGATGTTCCGCCATCTCCTGCTGTCGGGTCTTACCATTCGAGTCAATCAGATTCCCGTTCAGCCAATTGATCCTATGTTCCTGAAAGGTCTCAAAAAGGGGCCTAAGGGCCGACCGTTCGGTCCTCCTTTTGATTATCGTGTCCGCGTACCTGACTCCGACCGTACGGCCCTGATTAAGGTCACGTTCTCTGAGCTTCCATTGGCACACTGGAACACTCTGTCCAACCAGCAAAAGAATGAGATGGGAATTGCTAAGGGTGCTGGCGTGTCAATCTTGCGTGCAGATCGCGAAATCGATCACGGTTGGTTTTTTATGGACGGTAAGCGCAAGGAGAACTATGACGACTGGTGGAGATGCGAGATTACGTTTGAACCGGAACTTGATGAGCTATTTGGTGTGACGCACACCAAACAAGGAATCCGGCCTGCCGAGGAACTGTCATCTCTGCTTAGCCCAGACATCGGCAGAATTGCCCGTGAACTCAACTCAAGAATTCGGAAAGAGTACGTGGAGATTCGGAGCGCAGAGACCAAACGATCAGCGATGAAGGGAATTGAACTGAAAGACCATCTCCTTGAACCGCCCGCAAGTACAACGTCAGTCGTAATGCGAGAAGGCAAGCGCTCAGAAGAGGTTGGGAGACTCTCTGGTGCGCCGATTACTGGTTTGCACTACACAATTCAATTCAAGAAAACTGATTCGGTTGCTTTCTACGATGTCGCGTTCGAAGGAGCCGAGATCACCATCACCCTCAACGAGCAGCACCCTTTCTATAATCAGATTTACAAGAGAATCCCAGAGCCTGCGCCCGGGCAGCGCGAAACCTCCACCATCGACAATATCCGCGCTCTGTTAGCTGCCGCTGCGAGAGCCGAGGTTGTCATTGAGAAGCCATCTCATCGTGAGATAATTCACAAGTTCCGGGACTCGTGGAGCAATGCGTTGGTGGCATTTTTGTCATAAGCAACTGAAAATGAAGAAGTTGAATCCGCCAATCAAAATCCAACCCGATGTCGGGGAACTCAAGCGCCAATTACGGTCCTTTTGCGCAAGACTTGCCGCCCTTCCAACAACTCTGGAAGATTCGTATCCGCACGTCATAAAGCTCCGCGAGCGATTGGCCGCGTTTGACGGCCCAGTTTCAACCGACCGTCTAAAACTCAACCTTGTCTGCAACGTCTTGTTGGACCTATACCTCCAAGGATGGACGATTGAAACCGATTCTCACGGTATCCAACTCCGAGAACGCCTCGCGGGTGACGAGTCAGTCGTTGAATCCAAGAAGCGAATCAGAAATCAGCATATTCAGGAGCGAAATGCTCAGTTGAATGAACCTTCGGTCCTGGAGTTCATCAAGACCATGGAACGAAGAACTCTATCGGGAAAGAACTGGCGATCGATATTCTCCGTCATGAGAGACGGTGAAGAACTTGCCTCTGTCCTCGGTCAGGCGAACGCGCTGAAGGAGCCCACTGCTCGTGCCGATGCCTTGAAAAACGCTATCGATCCATACATACAGTTCGTAGACAGCAAAGCGATCTGTGCTGAAACCGGTCTCCGGCTGAATGACATTTGGAGATATTTTCGCCACACGTGGACTACAACCTATAAGAGCGTGCCTGGACGCAGTATGGCTATCTTGATTCGGGACCGGGCTAGACCGTTTCATCCTGTTATCGGTATTGCTGCTCTCGGAAGCTCTGTTGTCCAACAATCCGTACGAGATCAATGGATAGGTTGGGACAAAGAATCAGCAATCCGCGAATTCTGTGACGCCCCTACAAAAAAGAAAACCCGTCGATTGCTCCAGTTGCTCGATGCGCAAATTAAGGCCGTGTACAAAGCAGACTTTGTCGAAGAGGAGATTCTAACGCGATGGAATATAAAAAGGCCATCGCAGAGCGATTCGCAAAGACTCACTGAGGAGGCCCTCAAGTCGATCGAGAGCCACAGGCTTTATCCAAGTACAACAGAACTTAAAAACACGCTCGCTGGACGGGTGAACGATTGGAAAAAGCTCGCAAAGACTACATTGTTTCGAAGCAAGAGAGCCAAACACTTAGCGACCCTACTAGCGATTCGGGCGCAGTTCATAGACCATGATGTCGCAAGAATCTCGCTTGCTGAACTTCGACACCGGATGAAAACTCCATCGCTCAGGAAAAGCGTTGGACAACTCGTCAGATTGATGAAGGCGGATCGGGTTGGAATCAACATGATGGACATCACGATCTGCGGAGCAGTTGCTCCCTACAATCCAATCCTCGGCGGCAAACTGGTTTGTCTGCTCCTCTGCAGCCCTGAGATCGTTCACGCCTACCGTCAACGTTACAAATCTCAGGTGAGCGTTATAGCGTCCTCAATGGCCGGAAAAGAAGTGAGACGAGATCCGCAGTTGGTTCTACTCGCTACGACCAGTCTCTATGGCGCGGGATCTAGCCAATACAACCGGTTAACGTTCAGTTCACTGGCCGTTGGCGGAATCGAGCCAGACAAAATGGGCTTTTTCGAGTTAGGTAAAAGTGAAGGTTTTGGTTCCTTTCACTTCAGCAAGGAAACAGTCCGCCTTGCTCAAGGATTACTCGGAAGACTTGAAAGCGGACGAAAGGTCAACAGTATCTTCGGGGAAGGTGTAAATCCCCTCATGAGGAAGATGAGAGAGGCGCTGAATATGGTCGCACTGCCCAGCGAAATCCTTCTCCGTCACGGCAATCAGAGAATCATATATGGCGTTCCCCTAGCAAAAAACTTTCGGAAAGTACTTCTGGGACTGGACAACCGACCGCGATACTTTCTTCCACTTGCCGACTCTTCAGCGAAAACATCTGAACTTGCAGATTTCTGGAGAACACGCTGGCTTTCGCCCCGCGTAGATAACATTCAAGTGTTAAATGAAGTGGCCGCTCACAAGCTTAGCTATCCCGTGCAGCATGGCGCGAGGGTTTCCCTAGACTAGGAGCGAGCGCTCGTCGAACTGCGCTTCCTGTATCAGTCTCTCAATATCATTCGCAGACTTCCCATGGCCGAAACAGGTGCTCGTGCTCCTGCATATTGATTCGGTACCCGGCAAATTGCAGCCCCTCCATACTTAGCCGTATGCGCTGTTCGTCAGCAAATTCACCTTTGAGTCGAAGTTGACCGTTTGCGCCGACAATTCGTTGCCAAGGGATTGCTGTCAGCGTTTCCTTGCGGAGTAACTGAGCGACCGCGCGATGGTGAAGCGGGTATCCGGCGGCCATGGCTACGCGGCCGTACGAGGACACTCTTCCCTTGGGAATCGAATGAATGATTCGACGAAAAGCCGCGTCTCGCTCCTCGTTTCTACGGAGACCTTCTTGCAGAATTCGTCTTTTTAGAGGCTGAGGCACGGGCGGAGGGCGCATGAAGAAAACTCTATCAAACAATTCTGAACACAGCCATGAACGAGGGAGGATGCGTCCTCCCTGTCTGCGGCCCTCCGGTCCTTCGTCACCCACCTCAGCGGGCCTGTTCCTGCCCGCAACGCCGACCCACAGATCGTTCGCGCTCCGCGCGCAAATATGGGAGACAGACCTCGCTAAGGGGTGAGTGTACCGGGACATGCGTTACGTCGTGGACCTGAGACATCCATTACAAGCCCCTTGCGGTGGCGATGGTTTTGAGTTGAGGAGGTACGAAAAGACAACTATCTAGTCGTCGAGGCCGTGGGAATGTGGGAATCCCGAAGGGATTTCCAAAGAGTGTGGGAAGGGTGGGAAGCCGGCTTCATGGCTTTCCATGCTTTCCATACTCTTTCATTTCCATGGCCTGCTTTTCGCCCGGGCGACGCTGAGTTTTTACGGCTACATCGACCAACGTAATGGGCCGTACTCGGAAGGAATATTCGTCGTTATTGTTGTCGATGAGTGCTTTGGCGACCTAGCACACACCAATGCACACGCTCCCGAGAAGCACGTAGCCGGATCCATGGCCCGTCCTATAACGATAGCGTTTCATTTTGAGCCAAGAAGAATCGGATCAGTCTCAATCAACGTGAGCGACTTCACCATCGTTTGCGTAGTGGCTTTAGTACTTCAGAAAATGGGCCGTCCGGAGGTGCGATTCGTATGCAGACTGGCTGCTGTAACTTTCGAAGAGCCGAACTTGGTTGGGTTGATCTTTCACCGACACGGCATAGAGAGCTGACACTCCGGGCTCCAGCCGGATCGACGCCTCAATCTCTTCTTTGAGTGCCGCCTTATAGGCCGCCAGTTGACTCGGATCAATCTCCAGCTCTGCGATTCTCACGATGCGTTGTTCAGTCACTTGTGCATACCCCGGCGGTACAAGGATGGAAGCAGCGAACGCTGCCAATGGAAGGACGCGGTAGATGATTCGCTTCAGAAACATGGTTCCTCCTGGCGACATGAAGTCATCAGAGGCTATTGCTTTTTGGCAATTCGGTCGCCTGCAGAGAGATCATCCGACCCGCGCCTCAGTCATCAGACCGTTTGACTTGAGTGCTCGGATGTCCCGGATCGGCGGGAGACCAAAGCAACGGCTGTATTCACGGCTGAATTGGCTGATGCTCTCGTAGCCAACCTCATAAGCGGCGGTGGTCGCATCAAGACCATCCATCAACATGCGTTCCCGTGCAGTTTGCAGCCGGAGCATCTTCTGGTATTGCAACGGACTCATGGACGTCAAGGCCCGGAACTGATGATGAAGTGTGGAGACGCCCATGCGCGCTGTGATGGCAAGTTCCTCCACGCTGAGCGGCTTTGTAAAATTGGCGCGTAGCCAGGAGATGGCTCGTGCCGTTCGCTGCACGAGGTCCCCACTGGTCGCGATCGCGCGGAGGCGGCCAGCCTGAGGTGTCTTGAGCAAACGGTAGATGATTTCACGCTGGATCAACGGGCTAAGAAACGGGATGTCCGCTGGCGTATCTACAAGATCGAGCAAACGTTGGCACGCAGCCAGCAGGTCCACGGTGGTCTCGCCCACTGCCAGCCCCTGACGGTGCGAGTTGACTTCCGGTTCCGGCAGATCATCGCGGGTCAAGACCTCGCGAACCATCGGCATATCGAATCGCAGGAACATCACCAGCAATGGCGTCTTCTCTGATGCCTCCACAATCTGGCTCCGCGCAGGCACGTCGATCGAAGAAAGAAGAAACGACGAGGGATCGCAAACGTATTCAACTTCCCCCAGAATGACGCGTTTTCGCCCTTGTACAAAAATGCTGAGGCTGGGCTCATACGAGGCTCGGTAGCACGGCGTCGGCTCGTCACGGTTATACAGAACAACACCGGGAATTGCAGTCACATGTTCGCCTGCACCCCCCGTAATCGAAGCGATGCGACGAGCAAGGGATCGCCTCGCTTCCTGTACGTCTGGGCTGCCAAGGGCAACGTTTTTCTTCTTATCAGGCATCTGAGGGCTCCCAGATCAAGGGTAGTACGTTTTGCCACAAATTTTAGGACAGAACAGGATTGTGCAAACAATCGGCAGGATTGGGTAAGTAAAGGATCGCCCCTCTCTCTAGGCTTGATCTTGACCTCGAAGTCGGCCGAACGGGCCGAAATAGAGAAACGGATACGAGAGGAAGAGATATGAACATTTCTTTTGCAGGCAAGGTAGCGCTCGTTACGGGCGCGGCATCTGGACTGGGCTTTGCAACGGCGAAGGCTTTCGCAGAATCTGGCGCAGCCGTTGTTCTGGCGGATGTGGACGAGAAGGCTGTTCAGGCAGCGGCCAAAGAGCTTTCAGATAGAGGATTCAAGACGCTGGCGATCCGCTGCGACGTCTCGAAGGACGACGAAGTCGAAGCGATGGTCAAGCAGACAGTGAAGACGTTCGGACGCCTGGATGCGGCCTATAACAATGCAGGCATTCAGAACGTACTTGCTGAAACCGCTGACTCGCCGCGCGACGATTACGACCGCGTCATGGGAGTGAATCTTCGTGGCGTATGGAGCTGCATGAAGTTCGAGCTGCAGGTGATGCGTGAGCAAGGCAGCGGCGCGATCGTGAACTGTTCTTCGCTGGGCGGCCTGGTCGGCGGCAATCAGCGTGGAACTTATCACGCAGCAAAGCACGGCGTCATCGGCTTCACCAAGAGCGCGGCCCTTGAGTATGCGACTCGCGGTATCCGTGTGAATGATGTTTGCCCCGGTCTTATCCGCACGGCAATGGCCGATCAAATGGAAGCCGGTGGGCAGGGTGAGGCACTCAAGACAATGCGCGACATGTTCGTTCCCATGCAGCGTGAAGGCCGTCCCGAAGAGATCGCCAACACCGTGCTCTTCCTGTGCAGTGATGCAGCCAGCTACATTACCGGCCAGTCGATTTCCGTCGATGGTGGCTATGTGATGCGCTAGGCATTCGTATGAGTCAGATCACACTTGGTGATATGGCCGAAGAACCGAATGGAGTGCCGACCGATGCTGGAAGGCGCTACATCCTCAAGGCTGGGCTGGCAGCGAGCATTCTGGCGCTATGGCAGTCTGATCCCGTATGGGCTCTGGAGAATGAAATGTCCAAAGAAACTCAACACCGCGCACTTCCCAGCGTTTTGACGATGAGCGATGTTCAAACAGTCTCACTGGCATTGGCTCACTACACAGAGGGTCCACTGTTGAATGGCTTGTGGAAGCGCCCAGGGCTTTCACCGCGTGATCGGAGCGTCGTCACCGTGGCCGCGCTAATCGCCCGTTTTCAGTCCGTAGATATGTCGCATCACTTCGCGCTCGCGCTCGACAACGGCGTGAAGCCTGCAGAGCTTTCCGAGATCATCACTCATCTGGCCTTCTATGCGGGATGGCCGAATGCGATGGCGGCAGTCGTGGTCGCGAAGGAACTCTTCCATGCCCGCAGCATCGGCGTGGATCAGCTCCCACCGGCTCAGGGCAACCTGCTCCCCCTAAATGAGGAAGCAGAGAACCAGCGTGCAACGCAGGTGGGAAACAACTTCGGCGCGATCTCGCCGGGTCTTGTGCAGAACACAACGGATCTGCTCTTCCGCGATCTCTGGCTTCGCCCCGCTCTGGTGCCACGCGATCGCAGTCTCGTGACGGTAAGTGCGCTTATCGCGAACGGGCAGACGGCGCAGATCCCCTATCACCTTGGCCGCGCAATGGATAACGGCCTGACGCAGGAGCAGGCCTCGGAAGTGCTGACACACATCGCGTTCTACGCGGGGTGGCCATGCGCCTTTTCAGCTCTGCCTGTGGTGAAGGATGTCTTCGAAAAGCGGCAGAAATAGCTGGGCGCGAATCCAGAAAGGAATCTATGAAAAGCCTACGTTTCGTGATGCTCGCGCCGCTCGTATGCGTGACAGGATTTGCTCAGAGTCCGGCGACGACGCCTGACGCTTCGAAAAGCCTTGCCATTAGCCATGCCGGTGTGCGGCCAGTGGTCGATGGCTCACCGAAGTTCTTTACCGGCACAGCGAAGGTCGAACAGTTGTTCCCTGCGAATGCACCTTCGCGTGTCTCTGCCGGAATCGTGACCTTCGCTCCGGGAGCTCGAAGCGCATGGCACACCCATCCACTCGGTCAGGTCCTCATCATCACCGCTGGTACGGGACGCGTCCAAATGGACGGCGGTCCAATCCAGGTTGTCCACGCCGGGGATGTCGTCATCATCCCAGCCCATGTGAAGCACTGGCATGGAGCCGCTCCTGATTCCTCTATGTCTCACATCGCGATTCAGGACAACCTCGATGGCAATGCAGTGGACTGGCTTGAGCCTGTGACGGCCCAGCAATATAACGGCAGCAAGTAAGAGTTCTTGGAGGTAAAGGATGAGTGCATGGACGAAGGAACGGCTTCACGAGATCGCCACAACAGACGACCTGCATATCGCTCCGTTCCGCGAAGATGGCACAACAACTGGCACGCCGACATGGATATGGTCTGTGGTGGCCGATGGCGACTTGTATGTGCGGGCCTATAACGGAACGTCGTCACGTTGGTATCAAGCGGCAGCAAAACATAAGGCCGGACAGATCACTGCAGCTGGCACGACGAACGATGTCTCGTTCGAAAAGGTGCAGGGTGAGATCAACGATCAGATCGACGCTGCGTATCGCTTGAAGTACGCGTCCAGCCCGTACTTGAACCCGATGATCGGTGACCGCGCGCGTGTGGCCACGATACGCATCCTGCCGAGACCCTAGCGATTCTCTGAACTCAAGCCGCACGCGTTACCGAAACGAAGGAGTATTCCATGCAGTACGCATATCTAGGAAGAACAGGCTTACAGGTCAGCAGGCTCGGACTTGGCACAATGAACTTCGGAATGGTCACGGATGAGGCGACAAGCTTCGAGATCATGGACGAGGCATTGAAGCAGGGCGTCATCCACTTCGATACAGCAGACGTCTACGGTGGCCCGCAGAAGCCTGACATCGAGAAGGGGTATGGCGTGTCCGAGGAGATCATCGGACGCTGGCTCGCCCAGGGTGGACGACGGGAGCATATCGTTCTTGCCACCAAGGTGTATCAGCCGATGGATTTGGGGCCGAATGACCGCAAACTCTCTGCGTACCACATACGCAAAGCCTGTGAAGACAGTCTTCGCCGTCTGCAGACAGATCATATCGATCTATACCAGATGCACCACATCGATCGCCGCACGCCGTGGGAAGAGATCTGGCAGGCGATGGAACTGCTAGTGCAACAAGGCAAGGTGCTCTATGTGGGCAGCAGCAACTTTGCAGGTTGGGATATCGCGACGGCCCAGAGCGAAGCAAAGGCCCGGCACTTCATGGGTCTCGCATCGGAACAGAGCCTTTACAACCTGACGGCTCGCACGATTGAACTGGAGGTAATCCCTGCCTGCAAATACTATGGGCTTGGTCTATTCCCATGGAGCCCTCTTGGCGGCGGCTTGCTCGGCGGCGTATTGCAGAAAGCGAAGGATGGTCGTCGCTCGTCAAAGCGCAGAGAGACTGAGAAGCTACGCCCTCAGTTGGAGGCATACGAAAACCTCTGCGAGGAACTTGGAGAGAAGCCCTCTGACGTGGCGATGGCCTGGTTGTTGCATAATCCTGCCGTAACCGCTCCCATCATGGGGCCGCGAACGAAAGAACAGCTAACCGAAGGACTTCATGCGCTGGACGTTAAGCTCTCTGAAGACACGCTCAAGCGTCTCGATGAGATCTGGCCCGGACCGGGCGGAGAAGCTCCTCAAGCGTATGCCTGGTAATCACAATGAAGCTGTTTGAAAGGACATCATGAAAATCACACGAGTAGGCACCACACCCTCTATGGTCGGCCCCGCAGACTGGTTCACCGGCAATGTCCGCGTTGACTCCCTGTTTCCGCCGGATGGCGGACGGCACTCGAACGGCGGCATCGTCACCTTCGAACCCGGCGCACGTACCCGCTGGCACACACACCCTGCAGGTCAGACAATCATTATCACGCAGGGACTTGGATTCGTTCAGCGCGAAGGCGGCCCCATCGAAGAAGTCAGACCGGGTGATGTTGTCTTCTTTGAAGTTGGCGAGAAGCATTGGCACGGCGCCTCCTCTCAAGTTGGCATGACACATATCGCCATCACGGAAGTACTCGATGGCAAGGCAGTCGACTGGCTTGAACCCGTCACGGACGAACAGTACGCGCAGTGAAGTGTTCATGATAAAGAGCAAGAGCTACCGCAATGGTGTCGATTGCGGTAGCTGAAGGGTAGGAGGTTTGGCTTGTTCGAATCACTGAGTGGCGAAACACAGTTGTATCCAATTCTTGGTGACCCTATCGGCTTTGTGAAGTCACCGCAACGTCTCACCGCGAAGTTCGCGGAGCGCAAACACAACGGTGCCTGCGTGCCGATGCTTGCCCCGGAGGGCACACTCAGCGACCTGCTGCGGGGCATCGCTCCAGTGTCCAATGTGCGGGGGCTGCTCGTGACCATGCCGCACAAGGGCACCATGTTTCAACACTGCGCGACGGCCTCTGAGACGTCGAAGTTGTTGCAAGTGGTCAGCATTGTTCGGCGTAACGAAGACGGTTCGTGGCATGGGGACATGCTTGATGGCCTGGCTTTCGTCGAGGCCCAGAAGAAGGCTGGAGCAACGGTCGAGGGCGCGCGAGTTCTCCAGATTGGAGCAGGGGCGGCCGGTAGCGCCATCGCGGCTGCCATGCTGGATGCAGGGATTCGTGAGTTGATCCTTCATGATGTCGATACCGCGAAGGCGGAGGATTTAGTTAAGCTCCTGGCGCATCGCGGTCAAGTGGCATCCGGCCCGCCTGATCCCACAGGTTTCGACATGGTCATCAACACAACGCCGATGGGAATGCATCCAGAGGATCCATTGCCTGTTTCGAGTGAGCTCCTCACCGCATCCATGTTTGTTGGAGATGTGGTCGCGGGACATGGACAGACACCGCTCTTGGAGGCCGCTCAAGCCGCCGGCTGCAAAACAGCCGACGGCTCCGGGATGGTCGACGCTGGATTGGACTTGATGCTTGAGTTTCTGCTGCAGAAGCAGTGATCTTTTACACCATCCCTCGTGGCCTGCGTTGAGCGATGCCGAACTCATCTGACGAGAACAGGCCGATGCACTCATTGAGGATCAGAAGACTCTTCGTGCCGCCCTGAAACGAAGCTCTTCCGCGTTCAGCTCTCCGACCTCGAGGTCTCGAAAGTAAACTCTGTAGAACCCAGGTGTGGTTAGCTCAAGCGCGAGCTCTTCGAAGCGGAATACTTCGCTGATGAAGATTCTCGTCTTGTGCCAGCTGATGTCGCCACTGTTATTCACTTTTCGCAGAAGAAGCCCTTTGGGGTACTTGAACTCCGGCAATTTGCGTGGCAGTCGGACAGAACTGGGATGATAGAGACTGGCCGGAACTGCGTTGTTCAGGCCCTCATGTGGACGCTCGTTATTGAACACGTAGCGAAAATTGTCGAAGCGGCTCTGCTGTGCACGAAGAGATGACGCAGGCGGTTTCGTCGTGTCCTCCTTCAGTGTGCGATGCATGCGCTCGTGACGACCGTTCTGTTGCGGTCGGCCTGCTTGAATCCGCTCGTGAACAATCCCCAGCTTCATCCAGCCGAGCGCGAGCTTCGAAAGTCCCATGAGCCCCGTGCCCGCGAACGGCGCGCCGTTGTCGGTCCTGATTCGCGCTGGCATTCCGTACTCCCGCATAGCTGCTTCACAGATCGCGCGAACCTGGCTAAGGTCTATGCGCGAGACGATCTGGCAACGAATCAGATAACGGCTATACGCATCGGTTATCGTAAACGGATCGCATCGCTTGCCGTCGCCCGTCACGAAGTAGCCTTTGAAATCCATGCACCACAGCTGATTGGGTCCTGTGACCATTGAGAACGGTTCTGAGCAAGGCGTGATGCGTTTTCTTTTCTTCTGTGGACTCGTCAAGCCCGCCCGGCTCAGGATGTTTCCGAACGTGC
>Ga0302315_10002285_pt1 | contig 18292 bp, 16 predicted proteins | sample III_Palsa_N3_1_FD_200532 | JGI IMG/M metagenome (GOLD analysis project Ga0302315, IMG submission 200532) | Peat permafrost microbial communities from Stordalen Mire near Abisko, Sweden - III_Palsa_N3_1 | ecosystem: Environmental > Terrestrial > Soil > Palsa > Peat permafrost | place: Sweden... | reverse complement strand
TCTTTTGGCGGATCAGGCAGGAAGATTTTGTCAGAATCGGTCGGGCGGAGCGCAAGAATAAAAAATCCCGCCGAGACAAGTACATACACACCTATCACGATAGAAATTAATCGATTTATCCAGAATCCATGATCAAGCTGAAGCTGACTTGATGCTAGCTGCGAAATTGTCAATATTGAACCCGAACCCAAGATTACGTAATTGTAAAAAAACAAAATACTCATTCCAAAGCCAACAGTTAAATTCGTTTCCGTTGCCTTTTCAGTTTGCTTGTATTCTTGAATCCGTGAATACGCGAATGTATCTTTCTTTATCAGCGCGTCCCTCTCCGCCAAAGACAGGTATTTTAAATCACTACCGAAATCCTCTTTCTTCCCCTTTGGAAACCACTCCTGGCTGGTTATTAAAACGATTAAAAACTGTAACAACTTCCGGAGGAAAAGAAAAACGAAAGACATCAAAAATGAAAATAACATCATGAATATTAACGCGCCACCTATGGAAATCTCGGGTGAACTCACTGTTTTCAGTGCGTCGAGTATATTTTTTCCGTAAAAGAAAACCAAACAGCTATCCAAGAGCAATACGAGTGAGCTGAGAATCAAAAAGAATTTTACTTCTATGGACTTCTCAATAAAGCTTGTGGTGCTAGACGCAAATTGACCGGCAATCGATGAAAAATCTGACATTTGAATATCCCCGTGTTAAAAATATTTGCAAGAAGAGAAGCTGTTCGACGGCCAATTCTCGGTGCCATCTAAGATGAAGTAACTTTTATATTGCAATGATCATGTCTGCTAGGTCATCATTCTCGGCGTAGAAATAGGCCAGTGGCACCCCAAGCACCTCTGCCAACCGCCTGGCGGTCGTTATATCAGTTTCGTGGGTTGGACGCAAAATAGCGCTAGCAGAGGGCCAAATTTCCTGATTCAACACTACAGCTACTTCATCGCCGGCAAAAAAACTGATAGGTAACCAGGCAGGTCGCAAAGGATTTCTGCGCACAGCCGCAGTCGGATGCGGCACGCCTGCTCCCAAAAATGCCAATTCATCTGTTGCAGCAAGTCTCGCCACGGTTCAGTCTTGCGAGAGTCGCTCCACGGCAGTCTCGATAACGGCATCTTTCCCCACACGGTAGTCGGCGACAGTTTCGCTCACTTCAACTTGCGGTTTGATTCCCACGCCAACGAATTTCCTTCCATCCGGATAACGATCATCCTTGACGCAAATGCGCGCCGTTCCACCGCCAGGCAAGGAAATAAAAATCGGTTGCCCGGTGCTGCCTCCGCTCGCCGCCCCTACCATGATGCCACGCTTCAAAGTGTCGAAGGAAACCAGGAAATCTTCCGCAGCAGAGAAGGTCTTGGGCCCGATCAATACGGCGACCTTTCCGGAAAAATGCTCTTTGCGCGAATAATGTTCCGCCTTTTCGAGATTCACAGGACGCTTATAGAAAAAACCTTCATCCCCTGCGATATGCTGCATGTAACCATCGTCGATTCTGTAGGTCGAATATTCCAAAGGCATCGGTTGATCTGTCAAATAGGAGAGGATGTCGTATCCGAATTTGGTATTCCCTCCGCCATTTTGGCGCAGATCAAGAATCAAGCCATCTGATCTCATGATATCTGGCAAAATCTTTTCAAATTCTTTAACGCCTTCGTCATCCTCGAATTCGTCCAATGAAAGATAGATGATATTGTGAGCAAGGCGCTTGGTTTCAAACGTCGCAAGGCGCAGGCCATCGGATGGAAGATAACCGTCGCGAGGGAGAAGCAATTCGCTGGAAGATCCGCCTGGGGTGCGAATCGTCAAGCTAACCGGCTGCTTCGCGTCGCCATGCAGCAGTTGATAGGAATACAGCCGGACATCGGCATCCTGTGGCGTCGAGGATGATACATAAGGTAATACGCGCTCATTCGCGTATTGATGCACTTCCTTGCCATCGATGGCGAGGATTTCATCGCCCTTTCGAATTTTTGCCTTGAGCGATTTATCGAGCACCGCAGTAACGATCACCTTGCCCTCGATCAGATCCGTACGAATTGGCGGTGAAGTATAAAAATGGGAAAACAACTCCTTGGGAGGATAGATGTTGGTATGCCCGTCACGAAGCAAAGGCGCGAATTGCATGAGAGTGTCGTAGTATTCGATTGTCGATTCGGACTTTACTACTCGACCGAGAAATTCGAGGTACTTCTGATTCCAATCCAAATTGGGAACATTGTCGAAATGCACGAAGCCGGAGCGAACCCGCGCCCAAAAATCGGATAGGCCGGCGACACGCTCCTCCACCGTGAGATTCGCTTTGTAGCCAGTAGCAAAAGCAGTTCCATGCCAGACCACAGTTGGGGATTCCAATCGCGCGAGAAAAGCCAGAAAGCGTGGTTCCGATCGCAAAAATGCAAACTCCGGTGCTGATCTGACATATCTCGCGATAAGTGGTACGTCCGCACGCATCTCCATACGCTCAAGCTCATCAAGTGCGCGCTCTTTGTTGTGCAATCTTGCGTAGAAACCTGCAAGATCCCGATGTAAATCGAGTTCGCGATCGACAAGAGAATCATTGCCATATGCCAGTTCCTCGATGCCTCGTCTTTTCAGAAATTCCAGCTGTTCCTGGTCTACGGCGATGGCTTCCACCAACCCTGCGTCGCCGCCGTTTGCCAGCTTCAGAGCTCTTTCTCGCGCCTTTTGAACTTTATTGATCGCGTGGCTCTGGTCGTAATCGGTATTCATTGATTTCGGATCGCCCATTGCGAAAGCAATTTGGGACAAGCCAATCGATAAGCACGCCACCACGCAAAGTCGATAGATAACTTTTAATAAAAAAAAACAATACATAACATTTAAATAAATCGTTCAATAAATCAAGGAACCGCAAGTCCTGAGTGGAACTCGCGGTTTAATTTACATCAAGATGTGTGATTTACGCAAACGGACAATTTTTATTTGTCGAACCTGTACAGGCGGTATTGCCACAAACTGAGCCGTTGTTTGTACTCCCTCCACATTGAATGTAGTTAGCACACTCCGCACCTGAATTGCTCGAATTATTGCACGACAATCCATTTGCGCAAGCGTTCGTGGTCCCGTTACAATTGGCTGAGTTCGGCGCCTCACCGGTTCCAGTCCCAGTTCCACTTCCACTTCCACTTCCATCTCCGCCATCTCCGCCATCACCACCGCCACCGCCACCACCGGTCGGTCCGGCGTCACATGACTCTGCTGAGTTGGGGACATCCATCGGTCTTGCAGTCGCCTTTCCTGCCGAAATGTGCGCCCAAAACTGTTCGTCGATTTCGGTCAAAACTGTATCGTTCGAGGAAACCTGGCCATCACTCCGAAGCGTGAGCCGACTTAAATCCAAATACTTCTCTTTCATTACGTGTCACCTCCGTAAAATTTGGGTGTTACCCCGACAATAGCGCGTCAACCCCATGCTGGCGCGCTAACCTGAAATCAGGTTAAAAATGATGTTACGCATTCGCGGTAATAGGAATGATTCTCTTGCCGCTCGGCATCGGCGATGGATATGTCTCAATTGGCAGGCTTCCAAGGGGACAACCGGCTACATTTGCATCCAGCATTGACAATCCGCGCATCCATGGCTGCAACTTCATGTCGTTGATGACAAGCGTGCCGTCCTCGGCGATGTATCCCAAATCATTCCGTTCGTCGGACAGCGCCACGGTGCATTTACCGATCCTCCCGTTAGCACGTACGATCAGGGAATTTGGACGGCTCGCATAGCAAATATATGGTTCATTCGCAACGATATCTTCAGCGCGTCTTGAGCTTGCTGACTCACCAAGTGGGACGGGCATGTCCTGCCCGGTCAATTGTGGAGTAATTGCGGACCAGGAAAACGCAGGGAAATCGGCAGGGGGGAGTTTTCGTAGCGATGCTCTAAATACTTGGCGCAGATGCTGTTCGACGAATCTCAGTTCTGAAATTGAAAGCGGAGCTACGATGGTTTTCCCACCTTCGCCGCCCATATTTCTGAGGTGCTGAAAATCCATTCGATAGCGTCGATCGGCTCCGAATTCACCTGCAATTGCTGCCATCAATTGTTCAAGATTTGGAATGTTGTCCCGTCGAACGTGTATGCGCAACATGCAGTCGAACGACTTTTCTAAGGATTTCATACCGACGAGATTGTCCCAAATGCGCTGGAACGTTCCGCGTCCATCTGCCCGGCGGCGCAAAACATCGTGGGCATCTCCAAATCCGTCAAGGGTAATCTGGAAGAAATTTTGGCGGTACTCTACGAGTTCGGTCGCTGTAGGGAGATCGAGCAGATACGCATTGGTAGTCAATCCCCCGAAAAATTCTATGCCATACATTCTGCTAGCTTCATGGGCGTGTCGGGCCAATTTAAACACGACATCCTTTGCCAACAGCGGCTCGCCGCCAAACCAACTAAACGTTAATTTCTTCAACCCAGGTGCGCGTCGATCAATCAGCCGAGTGATTGCCGTTTGAGTTGCTTTCGACATCTTGCCGATTTCAAAATCTTCATAGCAATACGTGCATCGGAAATTACATTTTTCGGTTGGGAACAAAATCAATTCCTGAATTTGCGGTGACAACGCCGCAGCGATCTGACCTTTTGTAAAGCCATTCGCGATTTCTTGTGAAAAAGAAACCTCTTTGCTCGAAATGGCGGTTTGAACTTCGGTGTTTGTCTTCATTAAGTTAACTCCATGTATGTATATTTGTGTCAACAGCAACTTACATCCCGGCAACGCCTTTTTGTCGGTCCACCTGGGTGAATGAACCGATCAATGCCATCTCATCTTGAACTCTGTCATCCGCAATTCGTCCACTTTCTAGCCGAATCACGCGCGCTGCGGCCGCCACGGTTTCCTGCCGATGGGCAATGGATATTCGTGTCAGGTTTAATGCCTTAATATTGCGCATCACCTGTAATTCCTTTTCCGGATCAAGGTGACTGGTCGCCTCGTCGAGAAACAATAGCTTCGGGTTCCTGTAAAGCGCACGAGCAAGTAGAACGCGTTGTTTTTGCCCACCTGATAAAGCAATCCCCATATCCCCAAGAAAGGTTTGATAGGCCATGGGCATCGCCGCAATTTCGTCGTGAATTCCCGCAGTGACGGAACAAATTTCCGCACGGTCTGCGTTCGTTGCTTCAGAATTGAACGTGATATTGTCGAGAATCGTTCCAGCAAATAGCTGGTCTTCCTGCATTACTGCGGCAATGACGTCTCGATATGCACGTAACCCGACGGATTTAAGCGGCACACCTCCAACGACAACATCTCCTTCTGTCGGCTGAAGCAAGCCGAGCATGATTTTCATCAGCGTTGTCTTGCCACAGCCAGACGGACCTACAACTGCGACAGACTCCCCATCTTTAATCGACAGGTTGATGCCATCGAGAATCCATGGTTCGTTAATCCCATATCGAAATCTGACGTTTTTCAGGTCGATGGAAGAGATGGATCGTTCGCCATACGTTGAAGACTCCAAATTCGCTTCCGAGTCCGCTAACGCGATATCCGCCAACCGCTCGCCCTGAATCCGAAGCATCTTTAAATCGAAGTAAAGGTCCACCAGCCCACCGATTCGAGAACCAAACTGATTCTTGTACGCGATATAGGCGAACAGCATGCCCAGTGAAAGATTGCCCTGCATGATCGATAGCGCGCCGAGGTAGGTAACCAAGATGTTTTCTGCGCCGAATGCCAGCGTATTGATGGATTTGAAGACAATGGACATGCGCTGCGTTGCGAGGTCACGATTCGTCGTGTTGACGAGAAGATTCAACCACTGAATTCGACGATCATTTTCCCTGTTACACAATTTGATCGCTTGATGCCCTCTGACACTTTCGAGAAAATGCGACTGCGCTTTGGCCGAAAGCAGGATCCGTTCGCGGTTAGCATGTTTGAATGGCTCATAAAAGGCGTAGCGTACACAAATGTAGATGGCAAGGGCCGATACCGATATTGCAGCCAGACTGACGCTATAGATGCACATCATGACGAGTGCAGCTAATGCCATCATGCCGTCGAGCGCTGAACTCAATGCAGCGTTGGTCAGTACCTCACGGATAGAGCTCATTGCCCCAAAGCGGGAAACGATATCGCCAAGCTGTCGCTGTTCGAAATACGATACAGGTAGATCAAACAGTTTTGCGAATAAGTTGGATGTCCATTGCAGATTAAGCTTGATCGAAAAGTGGGTAATGAGCCACGACCGGAATGTCGATATGGAAGTTTGTAGCAGCATCATCAGAAAGAAGCCAACCGAAATCGCCCGCAGGAGATCGCGATCGTTCTCGACCAGGATGCCGTCGACAACCCACTGTTGAAAAAAAGGCGAAATCACCGCTATTGCCTCGAGCGACAAGGAGAGCGCTACAACCTTCAATATCGCGCCACGCATCCCGGTGACCTGACGAAACAAGTCAGCGAGGTGAAGCCGTTCGGTTTCATCTGCCTTCCGAAACTCAGTCGAAGGCGACAGTTCAACAGCTACCCCTGTGAAATGGTTTGTAGCTTCATGGAACCCAATTTTCCGGACTCCGACCGCAGGATCATGTACGAGGATCCATTTTGTAGTGGCCTTCTTCAGGACAACAAAATGGTTCAAATCCCAATGGAGCAAACATGGGGTCTGGAGCTTGGAAAGTGCGTTCAACTCAATACGGACAGGACGTCCGAGCAAGCCAAGACTGCGCGCAAATTTCATCACATCAGCAAGTGTCGCACCTTTGAGTGACAAAGGAATTTTTCTTCTGATCGACGCTATATCCGTTGCATAACCATGGTAGGACGCGATCATAGCGATGCATGCCAAGCTGCATTCGGCGGCTTCAGTTTGATGAATCATCGGCAACTGGTTCGCAAATCCCCACCGGATGAAACTTAGAGGTATTTGGCTCATAGTGTCCCGCGAACTGAAATCAAAGGTTCAAATATCCATTCGATGATGGTCCGCCGATCGGTAATGATGTTTGCATCAACGCGCATATCAGGAAGAAGTTCTTCTTTTCGTCCATACGCAAGTACATACTGGTCGGAAGGTTTAACTGTGATCCGGTAAAGCTGCTCCAACGGTTGAGCGTCTTTGCCATCAGACCCTGAGTGCATTGCCGCTCGCGAAATATCGGCGACAGTGCCGTGGTATTGTCCGAATTTCTGGTATGGGTATGCGGCATATCGGAGCAACACATCCTGTCCTACCTTGACAAAACCCACTGCCGAGCTGGGCGCATAAAAGTAGGCGTATAGATCAGAGCCATCTGGAATAATCGATGCGATTACCTCACCGTCCTTAAGCCGTTGACCTACTTGCGCCTGAACACCGACTACAGTGCCAGACACTGGGGAAGTTAGCGATGTCCGACGACTTGCATTCTTCTCCGCCAGTTCAGCTTGCAGCGCGAGGATTTGCCTTGTGATTTCCGCCTTTTCTGCTTCAAATCTCAAAGGCGCGGAATGAAGATCCGCCTTTTCCTTATCAATGTCACTTTTCATCTGATTGGCAGAGCGTTGCAGTGAACTCAATTTAGCCTGCTGATCGAGCAGGTCACCTGTTTGCGATTGAAACTGAAGGTCGGAAACAAAGCGCTGTGCGTATAGGTTTTTGTATTTGTTATAGGCCCCATCAGCCAGTTGCACTCTGCGGCTCTGTATGTCGATTTCTGACGAAAGTTGGCTATATTGAACAATCTGCAGAGCCAACTGACCGTCGAGCATCTTTCTTTCGTCTTCCTGCCGACGGGTAAGTGTACTGAGGTCGTTCTGCAGGCTGCTCTCGCGCCCACCCAAAGATTCAATTTCGCGCAGAACGGCATCGCCATCCGACCCGAAATGTTCATTAGACAGTGCGAACAGTTCATCGCCCTTCGATACGCGCTTGTTTTCCGAAACGGCGATCTTCGCGATGACACCGGACGAATATGGGGTTATGCGTATCAATCCTTTATTCGGCAATAGAGTTCCGGACACATGCTCTCTCTTGGTAATACCAATGGTGAATAGCAAAACCACTAGCGTCACGGCGATTGCACATATCAGCGCAACGAAAACATTTGTCACCTTGCTTGAGTCGAGGATAGCTTCGCCCAGCTTGCGATTGCGACTGGCGAAATCAGTAGCTTCGGGGCGAAATAGTTTCATCGGGCCGTAACTTCTATCATCAGAAAATGCGCATCAATGCCTGAAAAAGTCTCAAAAACCTTTCAATACAATTATTTACTTCGCCCAACAAGCGCACATTTTCTGTTTCACCAAATCTGCATGAACGCCGGTTCTATGGAATCCCTAAGCGCGCCTGAATAAATTTACAGTTTGGAAATTAATGTTTGAATTGCTACGCTGATATCAATTGTGTAAATATTAAGATCGAGCAGAGTAGCATGGGTATTGCGAAGGCGGGAACTGTCAAAATTGACAGGTTCCAATATCTAGTTAGCCAACAGTGAGTTCAGTGATTAAACGGCGGATGCTGCTCTTCGGGTACTTGGGCAAGAAGAGTTTGCGAACTGGTCCAGATTGAGAGCATTCGGAAACTTTGACATGCTAAACAGTAGCAGGATTGTGGTGCGAATGGACGGCAGGATCGATGCGAATATGCAGATTACTAGTTCGCAAAACCATCAGAAGATCCATTGAGGCGGGTAAATATTGAACCCCAAATAGACCAGCCTCCTTGGCAAAGCCAATCTATTTAGCGTTTTCCTCACTGTTTTCGGAGAGCATTCTTCCTATCTTCTTGGAAATTTGCGCTCGCTGCTTTGTATCTAGCAATGAAAATCGCCGGATCATGTCTGCTAGGTCATCATTCTCGGCGTAGAAATAGGCTAGTGGCACCCCAAGCACCTCTGCCAACCGCCTGGCGGTGGTTATATCAGTTTCGTGGATGCCAAGCTCATAGCGATTAATCCGCGTACTTGCCACAAATTCGTCAATTCCCGCTCGGATACCCAAAGTTTTTTGCGAAAAGCCAGCCGCTAGCCGCGCCTCTTTAAGGCGTCGGCAAAAAATTTCGTTAGGAATTGGGCGTTTGCTTTTTGTCATCGTAGTCTTTACCAAGACTACGAGAATCGTTATTTTTTCTTGCCATGCATACTACGAATAACGTAGTATGCTTTCTCAAAAACCACGAATTTGCAGCGCCAAGATCATTTATTGAAAAAAGGATTCCCCATGCATATGAAAATGCGAATTTGCCTTGGGTCGATTGGTTTGGTTTTGGCGGCATGTGAGCCGGCTAAAGAACCGATCGAAAAACTAACCTTCGAGCAACTTCAACAGGCCGTCGAAACCTGTAAAAGTACCGGAAAGATCGCGACCGATAATTATTGCAAAGAAGCGCTGGCAGTCTACGAGCCGCAGGACCGTGCGCGGAGAGAAAAAGCCAGGATAGCGAAGGCACTAGCTGATCCTGGCGTGCCGTTTGTCGGATTCTCAAAAAAATGAACTTGGCGTCTTTGCTCAAGACAGCCATGTTATGAATTTGATGCGGCTCCCGAATGACTTGCGAAAAATCGTCTTATTCGTGGCACTTGATATCAGTTCAGCTCAAGTTTTCAAGAATCGATCAACGCGCTTAGGCCAACTTGACTCTTCGCGATTGCTGAACTACCGGCATTAAGTCGTTGCAATCCTCAACCCGTAACATGCTAATTTTCTTCGCGGAGGCCCCAAACCACGCGAAGCGATTGGTCAAATCTTGTACCGCCAAAACGCAGGTAACAGCATTTACGGATGTGCCGCCAAAATAGACGCTACTTTGATGATGCTTGGTGAATTCATATTCCCCAACGAGCACTTTCTCAATTTCCATATACGCATCGCAAAAAGCATCAAGGTGGTAGATATTTCTTAAGGTGTCGGCATCGAGATCAAAGGTAATTGCGTACATATTTGCTCCTGATAGGTACGATTTGTAGTCTCCCACATTTTTCCTGCTTACGCAGCGTTCAAATGAAGTTGACATGGAACGAAACGTCGCCAGCGCTCGTCGAGCGCTGGCATTAACTACCGACCACGCGGGCCTTATTCATACGCACTAAACCCGTGGGAATTACTTCGTCGAGAATGTTCATGGAAGTCGAAGCGAAGCTTAGCGAGTAATATCCGTAAGCCCTCCTCGGCCGGTGGCTCGGGCAGAAAATCCACACCGACCGGGTGCAGCTTTTTTTGGCGCAGCAGCTTCAGCGCCGTTTCAACGGGCCATTTTTTTGTCGCTGGATGCAATATGCAATGCTCGTTGATCAGCGTCGACAGTAACGCCCGCTGCCTGCACACGTAATATTCGGCTTCCGGTGGTTCCGGCTTAATCACCTCGGCGCCATACAAATTCTTGCCGCACTTCATGCATTGGGCCAATGTCGCGGGACGCGCGACGTTGCGCCGGCGTTTTGCATGCCTTACCAAGTACGGCGCCCCGAGATCCTGTCGCTTTCCGCAATGCGAACATGTGTCTTGCAACCAGCATCGATGATCCGGGCAAACCATCCAATGACGGAACCGCCACTCCACCCGCCAATAAGGAATTTCGTCTTCGCGCAAGCAAATCGGGCAAAACGCAAAATGCGGATTCACCCCGTTAGGCCGCTGCACGATCCATTGGCAAATGTTCTTGTCGCGCGGTGGAAATATGACTTGCCTACGTAACGGACGAAAGAGAACATCGTTCAATTGAAACGAGTCCTTTCCCATATGCGCGAAGTGCATCAAATATCCAGATTCCTTTGCCGTCAATTCGAGATCGATGTCAGCTAGACGTTCTTCGATGCCAATTGCTTGCGCCAACACTTCAGCCGGCGTGACACCGTGCAACCTTCCAAACCGTTGCAGCCAAGACGTAACGCTTTCATGTGACAACGGTTTAACAGTTCTGAAAAGCGTTCCTCTGCGGAGGTTCGCCATTGCTTTTCGATTCGCTTGTCGCTTCTTTTTCATTTTGTATCCTCGAATAATAGTGGTAACTGACCGACGGCTGGGTGCCGGCGGCCGGATTTTTTCCACGACTGTGGCGGCAAGATGACCTCGATGCACGTATGGGCAAAATGGCGATCGCCTTCGGTCGCGCCGTCTTCCAACATCCGGCGCAACGCATTGACCAGAAGACTCGACGCTGGCGCACCCGACTTAGTACCTGATCCATGGGATGCGGTCCGTAACAATGCCTGCAACCGTACAAACCCGGCGTCGACGATCGATGCCGCGGCCGACATGTCGCGCCTTCGTCGTGCGTTAGCCAAATCTCCCTTGAATCCCGATTCAACGCCCAATATCCAAACCAGCCGCATTGCACCATCAAGCGACAATGCCGAAAGCACGCTAAGCACCTCGTCAAACTCCTTTGGGAATCTCAAGCGTGACGCTCGCGGAGTGCCTATAAAGCATGAAAGTAATCCAGACATGGCCTTGACGCTCCAGGGCTGTTCAGCGCCCTGCCCCTTGTTATCGAGCTGGCGCCTGCATGAGCAGGTTGCTATGCCTGGTCGAAACCAACTGAGCCGACCGCCGCATATAGGGCATCTCTCAATCAACGCAGTTTGATGGATCGGGCACCAGAGAAAGAGGCTTAAATCCCATTCGACTCGCGCGAAACCGAAATCGGTCAGGCATTGCGGACATACCTTGGGATGTTGCAGGTCGAAGAGATACAACCGAGTGACCAAGGTGCCGCAGAAATCAAAGCGCTGAACACAGTGTTTGTCGTAGGTCGACGTGATGAATAGGGGTTGCAATTCGGATACCCTGCAATCGAACAGTCGCGCCAAGATCGGCGCGTCTTCTGGATGAAGTTGCCGCTTCGGGTCACGCTGCAATAGCGTAAAAAATTCGTGCAGTTCAAGTCCGTTGAGCGCTGCCATGCGCAGAAAAAAGCCGTTTCCCGACTCACCCAAATGTGGCGAGCCGGAAAACGGCAATGGTTGAAGGTCAATGGAAGAAGTCATGTTTCCAGGAATGGATTTTCGCCACTGTATTCGCCGTGAATACGTTGATATGCTTCTCGAAAATGACGGAGCGCCACCTTGGATTCCGATTCAGTTACCGCAAGCATTACCGCTTCCTTTATTAGCCGTTTCAGCGGACGCATGACCCCGCCCGTCGCCTTATGGATCCTTTTTGAAAATCGTGACGTAGCCAGGCCTGCCGGCGCTAATTCAGGGACAGCAACATCGAACGCCTTCAGTATTCCCAAAAACTCCGGTGAATTCTCCAAGGGATTCAATCGATATATTCCCGAAAAGCGCGAAGCAAACTGTTCGTTGATATCCAACACGCGCAAGACGACTGGCGTTCCGAGGAAAACCATTGGGATACGTGTATCGTCATACAAGCGTTTAAACCAATCGGCTAATGCGTGGCCCAATTTATTTCGATTGCCTTCAATGACATGTTGGAATTCATTCAACAGCATCAGCCTCACCCTGCAAGCAATCAGCGCCTCGACAAGAATATCGCGCCGCTCACTGTTATCGGCCTTGCCGAACTTTGCGAAGGAATAGCCGAGTTGGATTAACATTTTCGCGGTGAAATCTCCAACGCTCGGTGCGGCATCAGTATTTACAATCACCAATGGTCGATGTACGCTATCCAATAAATTGGAAGATGGCATCAGTAATTTCATGGCGTCAATGAGACTATCTTTGCCGGTACCTGATTCGCCCGCCAATACTAGTCCTCCAGGATCTCGCAGTTGATGCGCCAGATCCGCCAGACGTACCAACTGATTTTTGGCAACGACGAAACTGGAATGGCTGATAATCAGCCTTTCGATTTTGCGACCGGCGTCGACGGCGGAAAGTGCTGGTCCTGACGTAAGATAACTAGTCGACATAGCTCACCTCAAATGTGGGAATTTCATGGGTGACAGGCGTAAGATCCTCCTTGGCTAGCAGGCGTGCCCCCTTAGAATCAAGAATTGACTGCGACTGGCCGGCGAATACCTTGGCGGAAGTAATGTTTGCGAATTTCCCGACGTTGGCCAACGTACGAATACTCGGCCGCCCGCCTACGAGGGATTGAATATGCTCCTGAAATTTCAAAAGAGCCTCAAGGTAACCATCGGCATCATGGCGTTCGTTCAGTTTTTCGCGCCGAAATCGCCTGATTTGAATATGCTGCTTTAGAGACAACCCATCTGCATAGTCCGGCCTCGTGCACGGGACGTTTAGCCACTCTTCAGTTTTTGGATGCTGAACGTAGATGCGTCCAATATCCTCCGGATCAAATTTCATGTAAGTTTTGAACGACGTGGCGATTGAACGCGTCATGTCTTTTAACTCGGTGGAGTGATATTGCAACCGATTAAAAGCCACGCCCTCCCGGTTTACCGTACAGGATTTACGAATGGCAGCCACGAAGTCCAATTGGTCGTAGTTGACGCAAAATTGCGGAATTGGTGCGATGGACAAGCCATCGGAGAAAAGATCGTAGGGACGCGCGATCTTTTTATCATTGACTGTGAATGGATGAATGTCTGTGACCCATCGCACGAGGATCTGACAAAGCTCAGAGAACGTAATCGCTGCGTGCTTCGTCGGGTTGAAATCACTCCAACTCTCTAACCCGTAGGTATGCCCTCTTCGTGGCAGGGCATGTTGATTAATAAGGCCGGCCGCACGCTCGACGGCTGGCTTCAACCAAGGGTTGCGCACTGCGCAATATTCCGCCTCTGTGCGCAATTCATATTGAACAATTGCCCTGAACAATGATGATTTGAATTCGAGCCCATTGTCGAACACATACAATCCTGCGACACCTTCGGCCAACCATAAGTGCTCGATGCCGTCTATCATGCTCACAATATCGTCTTTTGGCTGGATCGAAGCCTTGATTGCACCGAGCGCGGCTTGAATGCTCGCCCCCGCGAACGACACGTAAAAGCCGAGAATGTATCCCGAATAGCGATCAATCAGAATCGTTATCCAGGGACGCCCTAGGAGAATTCCAAGCCGATCATCCAAGATGTAAATGTCCAGTTGCGTGTGGTCAACTTCAACACGTTGCAATGGATGTATCGCAACTTCGGTGTTGAGTGAATATCGCCACTTATTGCGCGCGTGCGTCTCCCCCAATCGCTTCCTGTCGCGCTCAAATGGATCAATTTCCTGAATGCGGCGGTAAATCGTACGCTCGCTAACATCCATACGCCCGTTGGCGTCTTCCGGCACTTGGCCGGTCTTCTCCAAACGATTGAGCGTCGCCTTCAGGTGTGTCCAAACGTCCTTGACGGTTCTTCTTTCTCGATTGAGGAAGATCCTTTCAATAGATACCCAAATCAAGTCGTTCAGAAATTCGCTGATAGGCGAACGATGTACGACGAGCCTTCGTCTTGTAACCAAAACATATGGATTGTCGTCACTCCGCTCAAACTCACGCATCCATGTCATGATCGCGCTTACTTTGGGCGGTGAGTCATCTTGAAGCGTTCGCGCAATATCCTCGGTTGCATCTACTATTCGTTGACGTTGGCCCTTGGTAATACAGCGTTTTCGCATTCCCGTGACGTAAGCCAATTTCCGTTCAAAACCCTTCTTGTCGCCGTCAGTCAACGAGGCCACATCGAGAAACACATCTCCCTTTGAAACACTTGCGTCGTTCGTCGAAGGCAAATTGGTGCAAACGACTGTCATTTCCTTCTGCTTCAATTTTTCCAGCACCCACCCCTTGGTACGGGTGACGATTTCGCCGTTATCCTGAAATTCGAATTGACACGACTTATGATCAATCTGCCTTAGAAATTGAAGGGTACGCTCCCCATGATTCAATACCAAACCACTGCAAAAATAAATCACTTGCGCATTGATTGTCTTGGCTGCCATTTTCATCACCTTTTTCGTTTAATTGGTATTCAGATTTATGAATGAGAGATATACGGGTCGCATCGTCATCCCAACTCCGTGGATCACAAAAAATCTCGCGACGCCCGATCAGGAAGTACGCTGCGATTTTTGTGTTAGGGTCGCTTCCATCCCAAAGAGATCCAAAATTCGCTTCGCCACCGGCATCCTGTAGCCGTTGCTTTACGCTTTCTATCAAGGCTGGGGCAACGTCCCAACGTGCATAACGCAGGAACATCGGGACGATGTGCTTCCAGGCCCTATGTCTTAGCTGTACTTCTGTCAGGAGCACAAAGTGAATGCCGCGCTCCCGCAACCAGGCCTGAGCGAATTTGAAGCGCGCTTCATTTTTCGCGATGAATCTTGCCGGCTTCACTTCAATGACTATTCGGGAACCATCGTTCAACGTGATTGCGAAATCAGGGATGTAATAATTTTCCTTCCCTTCTGATGGAATCGGAATCTTGTACGGCTGATGCAAAATCTCTGTGACCACCCACAGCGCGATCAAGCTGTAGATACACCAGCGCTCCAGTTGTGATTCCCATTCAATGGGTTCTTGTTGCAACCATGGAATGGTTATGACGCCGACGTTGCGATGCGGCGAGCGTCGAATGACCGGGCGAGCCGGCTTGCTCCTTTTTGTCATAGATCTCTCCTTATGGCCAAAGAGGCAATGCCATTGGACGTAACAGCGCCTCCGAAGGCCGGATATTTCAACTTTTCTCATTTCGTGCACAGAAAATGACCAAAAGCTGGCCCATTCCTTCGCGATAAAAGTCGTTGAAGGTTTGGGAAAGATTGACTGAGGGGAGAAATTGGCAGATACTGGAATTGTCGATTCAGTTTTACCAAGACTCACCTCAGGGGGCAAACTGTTAAAGGTTTGCCTTTTTTGGTTTTCATCTACTCATTTACATTCCTCCTTTCTGTTGCGATGCCCGCTCGGGGCCTACAACTCCAATATTTGATTGATAACCTTAAGCTTCGCTTCAGGCAAATGTTCTGCGACATTAAACATCTTCCAAGCGACTGCATAGAAATCTGGATGCACCTTCTTGGGCACTTGATATTTCCTTTTGGAAATTTTCACAGATTCAACCAATGCTTGTCGTTCGGTGTCACTAAGCTCCAAGCAAGCACTTAGCTTTTGCAAAAATGCATCGCTAGGAGTTCCCTTTCGACCACTGGCAAGCGCGCTTAGATATGACGGATCCACATCTAAACTATGGGCGAGTTGCTTCTGCAGTATTCGCCTGGAGTGACATAGGTCGCTAAGTAAAGCTGAAAATGGGGTCATCTTGACGCCCTTTTCCAATGACCATTGACTTTACCAACAAATTTTAATTGCGTCAATTCGTAAAAAATCATAGTTTTATTCCATATTTATATAATTAATTCACTAAAAATTTAGTGAAAGAACTTTTTAACGATATTTTATGCCTTTTGACTCAAAGGGTTACATTGCAAAAAATGACTGCTTTTTTGCATAATTAAATGCGTGTTTTTGCGACACAATTAAACTGACAATAAAAATATTTCCTGCACCATTGGACTATGTGAAACGAAGCAATGCTTTTTGTCTTTTTGTAAACTTGACTTGGATCAAGCTTGAATTCCGGGCTTGCGATACGATATAGACTGAATTCATCTGTAAGACCGTGCTATAGCGTGGTTCTTCAAAAGGAACTTTTCAGGCCTAAAAAGTTCAGACAAAGATGGCAATAGTTCAGATTGCGATGGCAATCGACAGCGATAGCGTTTCTACTATCGACGTGTTTAAAATCCACGATTAGCACTCATTGTCAGAGAGTGCTAATATATTGCAGGTAGATGACGGATTGAGGCTATTCCGACGTCGCAACAAACAGGAAGCAAGGAGAGTTTATGAACGCAGCAGTTGCACAGAATGCTCTGATTCCAGCTGGAAATCCGCTGACACTGGGCTTTTCCGGGAATTTGGGCAATATCGATGCCTATATCTCGGCGGTGAACCGTTTGCCGATGTTGAGCCACGAGGAAGAAATTTCCTTGTCGCGCCGGCTGCGTGAAAATAACGACCTTGCCGCCGCACAGTCACTAGTGTTATCGCATCTGCGCCTGGTGGTATCGATTGCTCGCGGTTACCTGGGCTACGGCTTGCCGCATGCTGACCTGATCCAGGAAGGCAATATCGGCTTGATGAAAGCCGTCAAACGCTTCGATCCTGATCAAGGCGTGCGTCTGGTGTCGTATGCGATGCATTGGATCAAGGCCGAGATGCATGAGTACATCCTGAAAAACTGGCGCATGGTTAAAGTGGCCACCACCAAGGCACAACGCAAGTTGTTCTTCAATTTGCGCAGCCATAAAGAAGGCCTCGATTCGATGACGCCTTCGCAGGTGGATGCATTGGCGACGTCTTTGAACGTCAAGCGCGAAGAAGTGATCGAAATGGAAATGCGCTTGTCCGGTCGCGATATTGCGCTGGAATCGCCGACTGATGATGAAGACGACAAATTTTCGCCGATCGCTTATTTGTCTTCCGACATGCAAGAGCCGACCAAGGTATTGGAAGCCCAACGCTATGATCGCCTGCAATCGGATGGCCTGGAATCGGCATTGAGTAAGCTGGATGCGCGTTCGCGTCGCATCGTCGAAGCGCGCTGGTTGGCGAACGACGATGGTTCGGGTGCAACCTTGCACGATCTGGCCGACGAGTTTGGCGTTTCAGCCGAACGTATACGCCAAATCGAAACCGCTGCGCTGAAGAAGATGAAGGGTGCATTAGCCTCCTACGCCTAAGCTGGCTTGGCAGAAATAAAAAAGCGCTCAGTTCGAGCGCTTTTTTTATTGGCGGTTTTTATTGAATTTATTTACCCAATCTATCTATTGACTGAGCAGTATCTTCAGATCATGCACCAGGGAATCCGGCCCTTCGCCACTGCGTGCGAAGAGGCGAATACGGCCTTGCGGGTCATAAATGTATAAGCCGGCGCTATGGTCCATCGAATAACTGCCTGGCTCCTTACCCGGTACTTTCTGGTAAAACACCTTGAAGTCCTTGGCAACCTTTTCGGTCGCCGCCGCATCGCCGCTCAAGCCGAGGAAACGCGGATCGAAGCCCGGCACATACTTGGCCAATAATTGCGGCGTATCGCGCTCCGGGTCAACCGTGATAAACAGCACCTGCACCTTGTCGGCCAAGGGTCCCAGTTGCTTCATCGCAGCAGCCAGGTCGGACATGGTGGTCGGGCAGACATCGGGGCATTGCGTGTAGCCGAAGAACACAACAACGGCTTTACCCTTGAAGTCTGCCAGGGTGCGCAACTTGCCGTTGAAATCCTTCAGCGAGAAATCCTGCGCGTAGGCCAGACCGGTTACATCGGTATTGGTAAAAGCAGGCGCCGGAGCTACCTTTTCATTGCAGCCGGTCAGCAACAAGCCGGCCACGAACAGCATCGCTAAAAGTGATCG
>Ga0302315_10002284_pt1 | contig 18293 bp, 14 predicted proteins | sample III_Palsa_N3_1_FD_200532 | JGI IMG/M metagenome (GOLD analysis project Ga0302315, IMG submission 200532) | Peat permafrost microbial communities from Stordalen Mire near Abisko, Sweden - III_Palsa_N3_1 | ecosystem: Environmental > Terrestrial > Soil > Palsa > Peat permafrost | place: Sweden... | reverse complement strand
AGTAGTTACAACAGGTTTTGTAGTAGTTACAACTCTGAGTAGTAACATTTTTGTAGTAGTTACAACAGGTTTTGTAGTAGTTACAACAGGTTTTGTAGTAGTTACAACTCTGAGTAGTAACATTTTTGTAGTAGTTACAACAGGTTTTGTAGTAGTTACAACAGGTTTTGTAGTAGTTACAACAGGTTTTGTAGTAGTTACAACCTTGAGTAGTCATTTTTGTAGTAGTTACAACAGGTTTTGTAGTAGTTACAAGTAGTTACAACTCTGAGTAGTAACATTTTTGTAGTAGTTTACAAGGTTTTTGTAGACACGTTGAGGCGAGATTAGACTGATAGCAGTCATCCTCTTTGATACCACGGTTGTTAGCAAAATCTTATGTTAATATTAAGCTTAGGTAGTCATAAATAACGTGTCTACTCTGAGTCTGCCAGATAACCTAATGTGGTAGATAAGTGTTGTCACCTCCAGTCGTAGTGAAGAAGTAAGGGTACTCAAGCAAGGATAATTAAGCAAAATTGCTGCTTAATGCAGTTTGGAAAGTATCGGTTTTCAGTGGCTACTTAGTAGCGGCTATTAGTTAGAAAGTTAAGTGTCATAATTTACGATTGTTGACCTGCTGAGATAGTGTTACAAGTATCAAACACAGTTTGTACCCTAAACATTTGTTATATTTAATGTCTTGATCCAATTACTAGGTTATTGGCTTTAGTGTCCCGAAATAACCATAAATTACTACAGATAACAACTCAATTAATTACCACAGGTTATAATCACCACTATTGTTATACGTTGTTAGTGGTTACAAGTGATAGACTACAACTTTCGATAACTTCTTCCAGTGATATAACCATCTCAGCAAGTAACACGTTTGATAATAGTCTGTGTTATAACAATCTCTACAACTGTATGGGTTGTTTGTGTGCTAGTCAAACTAGCACAACATTATTTAACAATGAACAAGCAGCAAGATTACACTAGTGATTCGTCCACTTCTTGGTATTAATGTTAAATGTTGAGTCTCTTCCACGTTCGGACTTGGCGATGACGTTACCGTCAGCATCGTAATCGATAATAGATTTAATCTCCCTACGGTTGATAGGATTTGTAATACGACGAGTTCGTAACCCATCTAGTGTGTAGAAGTCATAAGTTAGTGGCTCGTCATGAATAGTGTGGTTGCTAACGTAGTTGACCTCTATATACTAATTCTTGTGGTAACGAATTGTACTTAACTTCTTACCATCGATCGTGGTACTCTGACACCCTTTCAATTGGTGAACCGATAGCATCTTTGTAGGTGACATACTTTCCATCTACTTGACCACCTTTATATGACACTTTGGTCATGACTCTACCATTGTCATAGAATGTTGTCATAAGACCCTCCATAACATCACTGTCCATGTAACTTTCCGATATGAGCATGTTGTGAACGTAACTCTTGGATGGTCCTTCTCTCACATTGTTAATAGTGTTAGAGATTATCCTTTCACCACTCATTCTCCACTGTTTAACTTTTTCACCCTGCGTTTTGCCGTTGTAAGTAGTATTATTAGTTATACTGGCTACATTGTTATCCTGCATCTCTTTGATCTCATTAACACTGATGACTGTCTGGTCAGTCTGACGGCTATAACTAGTTGACTTCTCTATGAAGGTGGAAGGAATCTCTTCTTCCTCATCCTCGTTAGCACCATTCGCTTCAGGAGTGTTCACCTTTGTGGTCACATGTTCGAAATCGAACACTTCATCAGCGTTGAGGCGAACATACTTGTTATCCTGTCGTTCACGCCACACTCTCATGAAATGAGGGTTATCCAACCATACATCAGGCAGCACTTGATAGGGACAATGAAACCACAGCTCCCACTTGACCTCATCGCTGACCTTGTCACTGTGCAGTACGGGTGACAAGATAGTCCAAAACTTAAACAGTGAGACTAGGATGTAGGCTAGGAAGTTGGTATCACCAGTAAAGTTGTAGATAGCCAAGCAATCAATCATAGTAGGTCTGTCAACGATGAAGGTGTTGCTGGTGTCCCTTCCCCTCAGTACATAGAGATAGAGGGTTGAAGCTGCATCACTGACCTGAGGTATCACATTAGCAAGCTTAATAGCTTCATTACCTCTAATGTCACCACTGAAGGTGTATATCAGACCACTGTCTGAGTTAATGATAACTGGAACAATTAACTCGTAGCCGATGTTAAGGGTCACCTCTTTTTGTGGTTTACTATTATCAACGAGGTTAGCTGCCATTTTCTCCTTAAAGGAGAAAATTCAATTTTACATTGCTGAGATCCTCAGTCATAGACTGTTGGATATCACAGCTTACATAACATAATTACGGCTCAAGACCAATGATACAGATCTCAACCTAAACACTATATCCTTGAAAAGTAGTGGTTGTGTGAGTGTTAGTCAAAACGCAGGCGTGTAAACTGTAATAACGACAATAACGACAATATGCTACTGACCACAAGATATGAATCACAAGAACTTCTGAGCTAGTTGACGGAAAGCCATTTCTGAGATAGTTATAGGGATGTTGTGTTTTGTGGACCCGGCAACACGACAGCATAACAGCATCTGCAACTCCTTAAGCAACCGCTTCCGCGGTTGCAAAAGGTAGTCTGGATGCTATAGTGAAGAAATGAGTTGCTGCCAAGTTCTGCGAGGTTCTAACTTGCACTAGTCCATCACATAAGAAGATAACCATAGCAAAAATTTCAGCTGCCATTTCAATATGAAAGCCAAGCTCTACTCTGACTGCATATCTAGTTTCATCTGGTTGCTCCCTGAACTTCTTCAGCAAAGACACAACGTTCGTTTTCCCATATCTCACTGCGACTTCAATAGCGGTGGTCTTATCAGCGTCTGATACATCCAGTCTCTCAGAAGCAATCAACCACTTGACCACATCAAGATAACCGCTACGAGCTGCAAGGAAGAATGGGGTGTAACCTGTGTTGCTAGCATCGTTAATCCTGACCCTTGGATCTTTGAGCAACCGACGAACACAGGAGGTACTTCCTCTGGCACAAGCGATTGCTAATGGAGTGAAGCCCAGATCGGTTTTCTGGTTGACGTCGATACTAGTTGACGTGGATGCATGATGGTGGTGGGTCAGGAGAAGATCAAGAATAACATCACAGTTTGTGTGACAGATACGGTGGAGGGCAGCCCAGCCAGCGGTAGTTTTGGTATTGACGTTGATAGTAGGATTATTATCCAATAACTCCTTCACCCTTGATTCACCACCAGCCTCACATGCACAATACAGTACGTCTTCCATAATGTGAAGTACTCGACTGTTTGTCAGGTAGAGTTTTGAGACAGACACTTATCATTTTTGTTTTTATCCACCTTGACTTGGTCTAGTGCAGTAGATGTTGACCTTGCTGTAATTGTCAACAGCTGCCATGAGAGACTATTTGTGTTATATTGTAGCTGTAACTATTGACTGGACGTATAATTAGTATAGCTAATCTTTCTCTGAATTCACCACTAACTACGAAGTAGCAATATCAAAAGTTAGAGTGATAACAACATTAAAGTTAGAATGGTGATACTGATATCATAGTTGTTGAGTGGTCACGCTTACACGGCATGTATGTTGTGTGTATGTGTGTGTGTGCTAACACAGCAAAAAGGGAGAGTAGTTAATTCCACGCACAACTATCGAACAGCCAACAAATATGCTTCGAAGCCAAGTCTAGAGATGTGTAACGGTCCAAATCAAAAGGAACATGCGACGCTCTGAGAATATCCCTCAGCTTGTTGAGTTGTGGTATTAGTTTGTCTAGTTGTGCTTCAATAGTCTCCTCATCATCACGAGCCACTGCTGCCGACAAACAGTCACCATCACGACAAGCATTAGACCACCAATCCATCTCTTGTTGGGTGATAAGTTTATTGTCAAGCAACAACTGTTGGGCTACATCGCAACTGCTGATGTGTTTAGGCACCGTAATAGTCTCATGCAACGGCAACAACTGTGTCAGCACTTTCAAAACCGTTGCGTCAATGCCGCCTAGCGAACAGGTGTGACGCTCAGTAAACTTATCAATGATAGTCTCCAGCTTAACTTCTTCTTGGTCGTAAACACACTGACTGATGTCTAGCAGCAAGAACTTATACCTGTTGACTACTAGTGGATCTGCATCTGTCAGCGCCTTAATGGTAGCCTGAAAACTAGCCAGACCCACACAACTATCAGTCTTAAGTTCATCGACCAACGCCGTTAGCAACTCGAGAGTAGACTGTTCTTGAGCCATAGTTTTTATTGATCTCAATAAAGACAACACTATGTAGTTGTCAGATTTTGTTGAACGGTGTGATAGCAGCAAAGTTATACTGGGTTAATTTCATCAGACACTGCTAAGTTTACAAAAGCTTATAAGAGTGTAGTTATTAAGGAAGGGTTTTCGGTTGACTGTTATTAGGGTTATACGATGTCTTCTTTGGACTACAAGGTTGTACTAGTAACTTTGCCAAATACTGCGCTTGAACTATGTTCAAATAACTCCTTCAAACGTGGTCTTTGACCTCGTACTCAGACAACTTTTCAAACACTATGTTTGAAACCCTTAATCAAACAACTCTTCTAAGTACTACTCTCAAGCACAGTGATTAAAACTCTTATTCAGACAACTCCTCTAAATATTACTTTCGAACACAATGTTCAAAAACAGTTGCTTGTCTATGGTCTCTAATAAACATGTTTGAAAATGGTTTCTGGCAAAAGGGTGCTTGAAAGTGGTCTTTGGTAGAGATCTCCTAAACTGGCCAATGCAAACCTTTTTTATCATCTCTAATATTTGCAACCACTTTCTGGGTGTACTCCCTTTCGTAAACATATTCATGTCTTATAATTGTTATACTACCGATAGCGATATTACTGATAGGTAACCTATACCACAGTCCATAGTTCACACTAGTAAATTCTGATTTTCAAAAAAGATGTTAAAATGTCTTCTCTTCACCAACCATCTGAAAGATATCCGACCAAAGCTGAGCGCTACTCTGGCATGAGTGCGAGTCTTTCTGAGAAGAAAGGTATTAACGAACGTGGATACGATAAGGAGTCTTTGTTGGAACTAGTAGAGCGCAATGAGGATGCCAAGAGGTGGAAAGATAATGACATGACCGAACTAGCTCGTATCTTCTTGGGTTTCAATAACATGGTTAGGAATGTGGTTACCTTTAAGTATGTCCTCTCCCTCATCCAAGAGTTGATCGAAGAAGATAAGCTGGCTGAACAGGAGCTTCGTGTTCATTCCCTGCGTATCTAAGGTCAGCTGCAGATTCTGGTTACACTAATTACATATAGTACTCTCTACTAACATTCATCTCCTCTTCAAGAGGAGATACAAATCTACTACTAGGGTTATAAGGTGTATACATATATGTATGTAGTTATATAACTACAACTTCTCAAGCTAGTTCTAGAGTCAGGGTGTTTGTTGTTAGCAGTTTTAACATATTGTTGTTAGTCCGATATTTACTAAAGTTACTTAATCGTGAAAGTATGTACACTTCATAGCAACTACAAATTGTAAGACAATACTCTATAGTAGAGTATGGTATGTCAGAGTACTAAGGATTGTTCTCTGCCTCAACTACTATGCCTAATTTTGAAGCTAGGAGTACTCGAAAGTATCTTCTAATAACCGTTGTTTGAGCTTGGAGGTTTAAACAGCATGTTTGAAAGTGGTGCTTACAAGACTTGTCCAAGTAGTGTTTGAAAGAGTTATTTACAGTTCACCATCGTCGTCAGCTACTATCAACGATAAAAAATTTCAGGGGTTGTACCCTAGTTAGAATTTTTGTTACTGTAGCTGTGTCATTATACTCCTAGTAGTTTTAGTTATCATGTTACGTGGTAGCAAATTTTGCAACCTAACAGTTGCCATCATTACTAACCATCGGCAATAGTGCTAAATTGTAAAAGTTTTGTAAGGGCACAACCCCTACCGAAGATTTCTCTTAATCTGTTAACCGGCGTACCCATGGTAAAGTCTGGACACTTTTTGGTTATCATACAGTATGAGATAACAAATTTTTTGTAACTTTGTCATCATCAACCATCACCGACAACACTAAATTTCAAAAACTTTGCAGGGGTGTGTGACCCTTACAAGAAATTTTTCTATACTCACTCACTGCTGTGACACCGTGTAATCTCGACACTTTTTGGTCACTACATAGTGTAATAACAAAAATTTATAAGACAGTGTTGTTGTTTGTGATGACGACAGAGTTGCAAAAATTTTTCAAGGGGTTTACCCTACAGAGGATTTTATTACTCTTGCAACCACTGTATCTGTGTAGTTACACTCTTAATAATTTTAGTCACTATACTATATGATAGTGAACTCTTGTTGTTGGTAGTTGTCGTCGCCGGCGACGACAAAAATTTTTCAAGGTCTATCCTTATAGAGAATTTTACTACGCTGGTAACTACTGTAGCTGCACAAGATAACTACATAACCAAATATAGCTTCTTAGAAGTTATAATAACAGACAGAGTTATCATGTGAACACTCACTATACGTATAGTGAGTGTTCACATGATAGTTATAGTTGTAATTCTCAAGAGACTATGTTGTATCATAGACTATCCTATAGTTCGTAGTTGTTATGACTTACGAGTTAGCTGGTATCTACATCTAGTTTACAATCTATCTACATACTGTTAGATCAGGCTACTAGTAAAAAGTGAGCTTGTTTATCATTCTATTGACATCAACGGATGTTAAACTCTCCAGGTAAGATGACAGACAACAGCAAGACTACAGCTATTACGGCCACCAACCAACATCTACAACCGTCGTTCTTTCAAGTACCAGATGTAGCCACAGTCACGACTCAAATGATTTTTCAGTCAGGTCTGACACGCAGTAATATCACTGAGCTAGCTAAGAAGATCCTGATGGCCTTCGCTGCTAAGTATATTTACGACAATATCAACAAGATTGGTGGTTACATCTTTAGTGCTAGAACACGACTGGCCGTGCTACTCTTCATACTGAAGCTGTTGAGGTGCAACAAGTTGCTTCTTAGGAAGGAGGCCAATGAGTTAGTTGAAGAGTTGTCAAGTATTAAGCTTGATCAAACACGCTTACAATCGGCTCTAGATGGTTTTGATCTTAAGAAGGATTGCAAACATGGCTTCTACAAACTCTGTGACTACTGGTGTCTAGTGGATAATTACGATAATCAATTAATCATCTACTCATTATCACCTAACTTCAACCAACGCTTTCTAGTTGACTATAAACTACCTGTTGTTACTTCTACCATTGCTACTCAGTACAAGGTGTTAATTGTCAACTACAGCGGTAGTAAGGTTACCGTTGCTGGTAGTAATAATGGTGCTAATATCAGTGGCAGCAACGACGTCAATTTCAGCTGGTCCAACCCAACACGAACGACCGGTATGGTCAACGACACTCACAGTGACTTCTTCAAGATGGTGGCATGCTTCGTTAGCAAGTCTCACAAACTCAAAGATTCAGCCACACAGGCCTACGTTATTAATGGACCGGTTGGCGTCGGTAAAACCACAGTGGTGGAGCGAATTGCCTCTATGAACATTGTTAACACCATACTGAAGGTCAACATGATGAATTTTGTTAATCACAGCGAGGATTTAGAGGCTATTCTTAACAAGATTATCTGTCCGTTCCCTGTCAAGTCTGACAGTGAGACGTGGTTGATAGTTTTTGATGAGATTGACAAGTGGAAGAACCTGTGGTTGGCCAACAAAGCTAGGGAGTTCGTGATGGCTAACGGTAGCAGTAATGGTAGTCTTAACAACAATACTAAAGTGGTAGCAGAGCAACTACTGGATTATCTCATCAGTCTTAACAACAACTTTTACAACACCCTGCAGCGCTTCATCGATGGTGAAATCCTTACCAAAGTACCACGCTTGCTAGTCATGTTCCTGACTAATCACGGTGACACACTGTGGCAGCTAACGGTGTCTGGTAAAGTGTACTCTCTGCCAGCTGACTACCGATCTGTCAAAGATCGTTTCGTCTCCCTTGAGTTGGACTTCTGCGGTTATAAGGAGGTGGTCAGTTACCTCAAGCTGATGTACGCTACGCTGGAGGAAGACTATAACATGGAGCTGTTGCAACAGATACCAGCTGATATCAAGATTAGCCATCGCACGCTGTGGCAGATACGTAACGTTAACATGTTTAAACTAGATGCTATCGTGGCTGCTTTACAACAGCATCACTACAGTTCAGCTGTTAGCAGTAGTCATGTTACAGCTCCAAAGTTGGCAGGTGATAGTGATACTGAGATAAATAACAGAACTGATGACAGTATGAACTTGGATATCGACCAGCTGTTAGTTGCTAACTGTAGCAACAACAATAACATAGACTGTACTCGATCAATAGTGACCATGAATGCCGATTGCACTTCAACGGACAATAAGGGTAGAAAACAAATACCAGCAGCAGAAGCAGCAACGAGTATAACAACTGCCAAACAACAATCAACTACTAGTACAAGTTCCACTAGCAACACTGCTGTCCACTCAACAGTTAAACCTATTACATCACAACAGCAACATACAGGTATTAATCTTGTTATGACTGATGATGACAAGCTGGCACAGTTGAAGACTTTTGATTTAGTCCCTGACACCTCTCTAGTTAATAGACCAAGCACAGAGAGGGAGAAGAATAGAATTCCGAAATACGAATTACCATCTGTGCTCTATCTTTCTTGGTTCTACACTAAGGTTAATGTGGGAGTGGATTACAATGATAAAATTGTTCGTCTCTATTTCCATGCACAGGATGGTGGTTTAATTGGCAAGGTTGATGTGAAGGACGAAGACGCTGATGGTAACCTTGTCTTACATGGTGAAAGTATCACTCTCCTCAACGGACGGCCAATAGAGCATGGTTACTACCATCACAATAAACGATGTGGTGAACAGAGTAGCTGGGACAAGGAAGGTCGCTTGAAAAGTCGCTACTATCTCAACGAGAATGGTAAGATTGATGGTGTGGAGGAGGAATATGACTACGACAAGAACACTAAGAGTTTGACAGAATACCTTAATGGTAGCCGTCACGGTAAACAGCTGATCTACAAGGGTGACATCAAGATTTATGAAGCTGACTTCGAGCATGATTGTCATAGCGGACCTGTCGTCGAGTACTCCGCTCTTACTAGTAAGAGGCAACAACAGTACTATCTTGACAACGATGATGGTGAGTATGATGGCCTATACACCAGCTATCACGACAATGGTGAAACCAAGAAGCTTGAAAGCAACTATGTTAAAGGTGCCAAACATGGACCTGAGCAGGAATGGGATGAGAAAGGACAGTTGGTCGTCACTCGAACATTTCAGTCTGGTAAAGAAGTTCTGTGAGTTTGACTAGCAGAGATGCTGTCTTATTAACCACTTGAAGTTTGTCTCTTAAAGAGACAAAGAGACAAAGAGAATAATTCTTTATGTGTTAGTTAGATGTTACTTGTGGACTAACAGATAATAATCGTTTATCATTAGATACTATTGTAACAATAATAACCCACACCAATAAATTATAATAATCAAAACTTCTACAGCTGGTGGTTGTTACTATTATTGTTAACTCGTCTTGATAGTGGTGATGGTGTAAAAATTGTGTACTCATAACACTAGTACTAATGACCACTGTACAAATTTTTGTATGGTAGAGTTATTGATAACCACCTCAGCCTCTTTTAACAAGACTCTCACTACAAGCTTTGTAGATATTATGATGACATCAAGATCTCACCGTCTACAGTTATTTGTCTTGATTGCTGTAATATCTTGTTTGTTATAAGATAGTCTCATAACACGAACCATACTCTGTATTCAAGCCACTATTTCAAAGTTGAGTATGACAAAATGTATTATTGCTACGGCGTCCGGGACGCGGGCACTGCTAGCTTCCGGCTCACACCAAAAATCAACGGTGTGAGCCGGAAGCCAGATGCCGCAGTTATATAATAGTACACTCTGTATCTGTGACGGTGATGACAAACTTGATATCAGAAAGTAGGAATCTATCTCAACTTTCGCCATGACAAAACAGTGATAAGTTTGTTATCCTAATGCAGCAACAGTGGCAGCATACAGGTAGGCAACAGTGTCTTCTGATACTTGGTATCACTGATCTGGATGCTGACAACACAGTTATCCGTAGAGCCTATTTGCTACAAGCTCTGCGCTGGCATCCTGATAAGCTACAACAGTTTGGTATTAATAACGGTGTTAACAACAACATTAGTGGTGACAGTATCAGCACTGACAAAACACAAGAACAGTCCAAGGCAGAAGTAACAACCACAACCACAGACCATGAACGACAGTTCAAGCTTATTACTAACGCCTACAACTACCTGATGCACACTGACTACTCCAGTAAAGAACCGTTCACGGTTGACGTGGTAATGATGGAACTAATGATCGCACACTTCTCAGAAGGTCAACTAAATCTGCAACTGTTCAGATATGCCATCAACTACTACAAACAGATAGATACATTCGCTAGATACCTGTTCAGACACAACTACATGTATTTGTTTGAGCGAGTCAGAGACTGCATGTATAAGATGGTAGACTACCAACTAATCTATTTTGGCCTGCAGCTGTTTAACGATGATGGTTATCTGTCTGTACATTGTTCTAGTCGCGGCTTCCTACAGCACTTCCCTGATATAACAATGTCTGGCCTAGTTGACTGCTACGATGGTGATAATCTGCTACAAGTAGACTGTTACCTACCGGCCTGTAGTCGACTAGAAGCAATCATTGCTGATAAGCTTGACATCTTCGACGAGCACAATCTAGACATGAGCATTGTTGGCATCAGGGATACTGATGACTGTGATAATTATCACAGATTGGTCAAAGAACGGTTAGTTAGAGAACAGATGAGTGGTGATGAGAAGGTTGCTATCCTTAAGCGATATTGTCTGGATACAAGTGGTGTAGAGCATGTTGCACAAAGTAAGATTAACAACATTCTGTTACACTACAAGTTTTAAGTGAGTGATTAGCAACATAATACAAAACGGCACTATATAGTCTTGAATAGAGGCCTGGTACATTTGGTTACCATAATCCACACTTTCGATCCATAACACAACTCCAAGTTGTGTCAGTAAGTTATAACCTCTCTAAGTATGTGTCCGTGCTAGACCCTGAACTTGTAGGCCAAATCAGTCAAGCCAGCCAAGCCAGCTTCTTTAGTAGTCGACCAACAGAGTAATTATTACAATAGGACTTCACACTACTAAGTGCTTCAGATTGAGGCCTGGTACTTGACTATATGGTGAGCAGCAATGCCTGTCGCATGAATGTTCTAACACACTTCTGTTAAAGGCAAAATTTATGGTTCACAACATTATACACTCTAGCAATAAGCTATCATTATAGCTCTGGTAAATTGTACTGACTGTTGATAGTGATAAAGATTAGTATCAGTTATGAACTTCAAAAGTAGATAAAATGACTGTTACCTTGCTTATTGACCAACATCCAGTTAGGCTAGACAACTCACTGTTTCAAACGTCAGCTCGTATAAGAGACGCACTAGTTGATCTACAGCAGAACGATATTGAACTTGAGATACCACCCCAGTACTGGTCTGTGATTGACATCTACCTTGAGTTCATCGGCAAGATTTATTTTGACGATGAAGGGAAAGTTGTCTACCCTAATGATCTACCCGTGATCAGCGATATTAAGACATTGTTATTGTGTTTTGATATGGAGTCCTTCTTTGCTGATCATGCTTTCTTTATTTATCTCATGGGTGAGGCTTATACGCTCTGGAGTGAATTCTTCCCTCGTATTCGTACACTGCCAGATGAAAGGTTGGCTTATCTTTATAGCCCCTACGAATTTGTGCCGGAAGAGTATAGACAGAGACCTGCCTTCTTCAAAGAGTGGTTAAGTATTAACGCCAATAAGGAAATTGTGTTAAACGGTGACGAAGTCTACCACACATTCATTAGTTACTATGATGACAATCTCCAAAGGCAATTTAAGCACTGGCGCACCTGCAAAGACGGCAAGCTAGATGGTATATGGGAAGCCTGGTATGAGAATGGTCAACTTGAGTACCAACGCAACTACAAAAATGGTAAGCAAGATGGTTTGTATGAAGAGTGGTATGAAGATGGTCAACTTCGGTATCGACACAACTACAAAGATGGCAAGCAAGATGGTGTACGGGAAGCTTGGTATGAGAATGGACAACCTGAGTACCAACACAATTATAAAGATGACCAGCAAGATGGTCTGCAGAAAGGTTGGTATGCAGATGGGCGACCTCGGTACATTATAGAATTTAAGATGGGTAGACGTATATATGAGAAGTACTTCTAAATCTACACCAGTGACTTAAAAACTTTACTTCACAATGAAGTAAAACAGCCTGTTACAACAAACATGTGATTGACACTCAACACTAGCGACATCAACTATAACAGCGGTGTGATGATGATGATGATTCGCACGGTCGTAATACCGGCATATGTCGTACAGACTATTCACCACCACAGTCAAGCCACCGGAGTAGGATGGAATGTTGGATTTTTGTGCCTGTTTAGATACCAACAACCTGCTTATGTTCTTAGTTAGGATGAAGCTACCTGTTGGACGTTTAGGTCTAAGGTCTAAACTTGATCTCTTGATCATAGTGTTATAGTGATAATAGTGGTGACGTTTGACATTTTTGTTACTATTACCCTTGCAAACTTTTAAGAGTCTGTGGTCTCAGTGATAGTTGATGATGGTCGGTAGTGGTTGGTGATATTGGTAGTAAGCTATCAAAGTTGTTATACAGTATAACAACTAAAATTTTCTAACTCCCTATCTATGCTACAGACAACAGGAGTTTATTATTATCATTGCTGGTTCAACGGTTGTGGTGATCACATAAAAGCTGAACTTTACTCAACGGCAGCAAACGCGACTACAAACTTGGGAGACACAAGATGGAAAGACAACTCTACAATGCAATCTATTTTGGTAAGGCAGATGAAGCCAAAAATATCCTGGCTGACAATCCAGATATCGATGTTAACTGGACAGAGCCCGAATTCAGTAAAACCCCACTTTATGTTGTTTGTGATGGAGACGCTGATGCTGTTATTCCCTTGTTGCTAGCTCGTTCCAACATCAATGTTAATGCCAGAAACTGCTGGGGTCGTACCCCTTTCATGGTGGCTTGTAGCAAACAGGGTGGTTGTGCTCGTCTGCTGGCCGCAGATCCACGAGTTGACATCAATGCTGTCACGAAGAATGGCATAACTGCACTAAAGAACACAGTCTACTACAGACGACTTGAAACAATCAAGTAGGTGATTGTGTCAACATACATATCAGGCAGGTATATAAATCTTGAACAGGAAGGAGCTGCCACAACAGATGTTGTCGAGCTGGCGCAAGAGGAGGGACATGATGAGATTGTGACTCTGTTACGGAGCTTCAAGCTTGACCGTATAGCTGTATCACAACAGTTAATGCTGGAGTTAGTATTGTATGAGGAGTTATCAGCTGAACTGTTTGCGTTAGTGATCTTTGTTTGTGATGGTCTGATGCAGACCAGGAAGACAGATGAAACACAGAACCAACAGCTATACAGCTTTATTAGGTTCTTCAAGATTACTGAGCAGCTACCAATTGAACTGCAGATGTTACTGTGTCATCGTGTTTTCGGGTCCACAGCCAGCATCATTGCTAGCAGTAGATCAGAGTCAGCCTTTAGACGACTAGCTCGTTCTCTGTATTAAACCTGTGTTTACATCATCATGATGTGTACAACCTAGTTACTGTTATAGCGCCGAGTTCAACTAGTGTTATATCCGGAGTGTGAACATCAACTATAAAGTTGATCATTACTGTATTTTTGTTATAACATAAGATTATAACAGTGTCTGATGGACCATCAGACACTGTTGTTGTTGCATAGCTTCAACTACTACTACATAATCTGACAATTACCTGTCTTCTCATCACTGGCAGTGGTTGTAGTCTGGCTAACGTTAGCAATAAGGTTTTATAACGTCTGACAGCACAGTAGTTGAAGAGAGTGTCAGGTGTAAAGTTGTTGATTATAACATGCATATATTACAAAGTTATGACTGTGATAGGTTTCTATGGCAAACATTGCCTATCGAACTTCTCTGATCATGCTATCATGACTGATAGCCAACATTATCCAACAGTTGAACACTACTTCCAGACTATGAAGTTTATTCTTGTTGATAATGGCGTTAATGATGACAACAGTATCAAGCACACCAGGGATAATATCACCAATGGCGAGATAGCTAGACGTATCCACAGTGCAGCTACACCTGATGAAGCTCAAAAGTTAGCTAAGCAATACAAATAGCACCGAAGAGCAGACTGGTCTGATGTCAAGGATCAGATCGTGTTGTTTGCTCTGCGAACTAAACTTAGATCACACACTGATGTCTATGACTTCCTACTCTCAACCGGCCAAAGTCAACTAGTTGAAACCTCACCAGTCGATGACTACTGGGGCATCGGTGCTGATGGCAGGGGTCTCAACAAGATGGGTCGACTATGGATGTCACTTCGTGACAATTTATAGCGTATTTAACTACATCGCTACGATGTAATGTTTGCCTCGATATCATCCTGTCTGTTTAAGCAGTAAACAGAGTAATTTCTGCTTGGTAACCACTTAATGTTGTTAGTAACAGCTATTACAGTAATAAATCTACAGCTTCAGTAGGTATATAGCAGAAGTTACCATATTCAAATGGCGTTAGATTTCAAACTCTGTTTGAAATCAACACAGCATCATGTCAGCTTCAACAGTCTAACAAGAATAAACTTAACCCCTTGTCGGAGTACTCCGACAACAACCTACTATTGTTTAATGATGCCATCAACCATAATACTGACCAGCTCACCAGGATAAAACGGCTGTGCCTCCTCGGCACAGATAGCTTGTAATCTGAGTAATGTGTGAAGAGCAGCTGACCTCTTACCCCCTTCAGCCTTCTTATGATATGTTCTTTGTTGTATTTTCATGTTAACCCTTCTTTGAATATATATATATATGTATATATCTAGCAGGTTTCGTACACTCAAACATATACACACATCCATGCATGAGATAGAAATGTTTCAATTCAAAAAACTGAAAAGCGAAAAAAATAAGCACTTAAAAGTCATGTCGTCTTCAGGACTATCATCTTATAACCAGTCTGCTTACGGTGAGGACAAGTACTCAGGCAACTATCGCGATGCGGAAACAGGTCTGAGAGACGGTGCTCATGAGGAGCACTACCCAAGTGGAGTTCGAAGGTATGCAGAGGAGTACACTTATGGTAAGAGAACTGGAAAGGTAGAGAACTACGATGAGGCTAGTCACCTTCATGGTATCCAAAAGGGATATTATTCTAATGGAATAGTTGCGTATCACAATAACTATGATCATGGAAAAAAGCATGGACTTCAATTAACTTGGTATCCAAGTGGGCTTCCCCAGTCAGAAGAGGACTATGTTTATGGTAAAAAGGTTGGGAAACAAGAACACTTCGATGAGAACGGTAAGCGGGATGGTCCCCATGAGGACTACTATCCAAGCGGAAAGATTCATTACCGCTCCAACTATCTTCATGGGCGAAAGCATGGACCTCAAGATGTTTGGGATGAGGCTGGTAACCTCACCAGTCATGAGAACTACATTGAGGGTATTCGAGTGTAACCCTCATAGTAGTCACTACTTCAACACACATGTATGTACGTGTGTATATGTGTGTGTATGTGATCACACATACGTACGTAATACTATTACTTCACCGTGAAGTAAAATATCTGGCTATTCAACTATTAAGTTGTTGTTGCTATTGTTATGCTGTGTCACAGCATCACTGACGTAGAAACAACAACTTTACATTCTAGTAGATACTAACTGTAGGATGACAGTGGTTATTCTTTGGGCTTGTAGATAGTACTAACCATAAGAATATAATCTAGTAATACACCATACTTGGTAATTATTTACCGTAACTACTGTAGTTTGAATCTGTAGTAACTAACACACATATACACACATACTGTAACTAAACTTACACCACAGATTAGTATTTTATGGCTGTAATCTTTACGACTTAGAGTCGTAACAAGTGTAGTTGGAGCAACTTAATAGCGTTCATATATTAAGCCCTGGACTGGGTCATAACCACGAGCCTCAAAGCTATTGTCATAGAAGGCAGCAACCTCCCTGGCCACAGCTGACTGCAGATTAGTCAATTGCATAAACTTGACCGGCGTCTGATGGATCCACTCATCTTCGTCCTCGTCCTCATTAATTAGACCGTAGACTGACAACAGCTTGTCCCTGTCAGCCTTTGACAGTAGCTGCCAACTACCATCGTAGTCAGGATCGCGATAGACGCTGTAAGCGATGTTGTCATTGCTGTTACCATTACTATTGTTGTCGGTATCATTATCAACATCTCTAACGGTGTTGGTGGTGTTGGTGCTACCAACACCACCATCAACGATGAGGCCTAATACTAAAAAGATAACTGGATACGTGTCATTGTACATACCCATACGGCGATACTCGATGTTGGTAATGTCATGCAGGATGCACAGCTCGAGTTGTACATCAGTCATAGCCTCCACTTCATCCTTCGTCAGCCTCAGCGATGAGCTGTCAAGATAGTAGCTGACGCAGTTGATACGCGACTCACGATCAAACCACACCTTTTTGGGCCACCAACCACCTTGGGAGAAGGCTGAAAAGTGAAATTAAAGTGACAGTTGTCAAGCACACAAACAGACAAGACATGACTAGTCTCTATCATCATATCGGTAAGGTTGAGGGGGGTAAGTTGATCTCTCATAGTGTTAACAAAAATGTTACGATAGTGCCTACACGTAGGGGTGACGAACTTTGGTTTTACCATGTGATCTCTGACCCATCAACAGATCTGTCACTTGAGCAAAAGGCAGGTATGTCTAATGCCGTAGCCATAGTTGCTGATGACCTGGCGGGTAAAATCCAATTCATTTGGTCTCTATCTGACCCCAGATTTATAGAAGTCCGCTCAGTCAGTCTAGACGTCCGTGACTTCACCCATACTAGCGCAGCTGCAGCTGCTGACACAGAGATGTTAGCCTCTGCTATGCTGCAGAGGCTGTTTTCATCTGTGTACTGTGTCAAGCTTGAAATCATTAACAGTGACAGTCGGGGTAGGCTGGTTAAGTTCAGCTTTCCAGCTGGAGTCAACTTCGAACTCCTCGACCACACCAACAATAGGCTCAACTTCAGAGTGAGTGACAAGCGCCCAACTAACTATCCAAACACTTTTCAAGTACCTATGTCGCAGTTGGCTCCTATTGTTAGCAACACCGTCTTAGTTATCAACTATGTTAGCCATGACAATCTTAACCTGCAAAAGCGGTAGATGATTAAGAAGATGGTAAGGTGGTAACGGCAGTACCAGCTACAGTCACACTTTAACTAACGTCAAGCTTATAAACAACAGAACAAGATTATGACCCTAGGTCATAATGCTAGTAAGACCAACTGAAGTTGTATGTTACCAATATAAGGGGTATAAATGTTTTCTTTGTTGGACGATGAAGTCAGCTATGAGGGGCAGAAGATATTCGCAGTTCCTGCTACAGCTTCAGAGACTCAGCTAATTTATAGTCTGTTGCAAGCGGACACAGCAGCCCTTGTCTATGTTAAGAGTGGCGATGTGAGTAGCAAGTTTGATGCTCAGGATCCATGCCTGAAAGTGTACCTACTCAATGATAAAGGGTTAGTCAAAAAGTTTGTTCGTAACGGTTACCGGTGTAGGCCAGTCATCGGCTTCATTCGTAACTACTTCCTGCTTTATGACCTCAAGGCTAAGTTTGGTCTCTATGACTTCAATGGTAGGCTAGTGAAGCGTATTAAGTATGACTTTGAGATGCTACACGGCCTGGAGATTATTGACAATGACTACTTTATAGTCCACAGGTGGGTTTGGCATCCGTTCTTTCTCACGGATATTTATAATTTGAACTTGGTGCTTAACGATGGCGTTGATGATGCCGTTAATAACAACACTGCTGGTGTTGGTAGTACCGATGACCCTAGTAGTAATAATAGCGGTGACAGTAATGACAACAGTGACAATGACGATGATGACGATGATGACGGTGGAAGAGAGCACTATATGGGTTTTGAGTGCTATCAAGGACCTGCAGCTGAAGTGGACACTACCAGGTACACCAGAGA
>Ga0302315_10002281_pt1 | contig 18310 bp, 21 predicted proteins | sample III_Palsa_N3_1_FD_200532 | JGI IMG/M metagenome (GOLD analysis project Ga0302315, IMG submission 200532) | Peat permafrost microbial communities from Stordalen Mire near Abisko, Sweden - III_Palsa_N3_1 | ecosystem: Environmental > Terrestrial > Soil > Palsa > Peat permafrost | place: Sweden... | reverse complement strand
CCAAAATTTTGCAAGTGCCATGCGAAGCGGATGCACGCCGGTATCCGGCATCGCGTTCGGGCCGAATTTCGTCAGCCGCGTGCGGGCCTCTTCACTTGTAAGGCCTTTCGACGGCAAGCCAGGCTTTTTCCCTGCCTCTTCCATAATCTACTGATTTATTACGACCCGTCACCGATCAACCCGGCTTCTGAAAGCGTACCAATTATCAATGATCGTCGAACGGGAGTCAGGCCTCCATCTCGAAAACCATACTGTTCTTTATAGCATCGACAGTGAGGTCAACGACGACTTTGGAAGTGTTCCATTGTACCTCGCTGATATGCCGGACTTCAACAAGCACTTTTCTCCCGCCGATCCAATGATGGGTATCAACCAACAGATAAGAGATCTGCCAGGTCTGGTCGTCAAGGATGAAATCGGCGACATGACCGATATCGCCATCACTGGCATAAATGTGATAGCCTTTGACCTGACGTGAACTCCTTAAATGCACATCTTCGTGGGATATTTTTGTCCTGTCCACTTCACGTATCGTCCCTGGATCGATAACCGGCGTGGCGGGGATGACACCCCAAACACCTCCCTGATAAAAGCCGGTTCCCCAATAATTCGTCCAGGGATAGTACTTAGCGAGTTCCGCCTCCTGCTGCCGGGATACCGGCTTATCAGTATCGATATCGGGACTGTTCCTGACCTGGTCCCTTGTGATCCCGACCGGGAATATTCCGGGTTCCCAGGAGTGCTTCAACAGCGCAGCCGGTGAGATCAGCACTTCGCGCCCGGACAGCCAGTTTCCCGTCTTAACGATCAGGTATCGAACGGTCCAGGTTTCATCATCAAAGTAAAAGTCTTCCACCGTGCCGATCTCCCCATCGGTGGCAGCCAGATTCCAGCCCATTAAATGATTCAGATTTCGTTGCATATTATTATTTTTTATCGTGAAATAAAGGTATCGATATTGACGCCCGGTCTGTTATATCCTCCAACAGGATCATTACAAGATTCACACCTTCTCCCAAACCCTCTTTTAACCGCTCCGATCATATCATCCTGTGAGGTTGCGACCCTGGCCGTGTTTCTATGCTGACAACATTCTCAGATGTGTGAAAGATGCAATTTATTTACCAGTTTGTGTAATGATTTCGAGTCAAACGAACCTCACCTTAGCATTGTCAGCTAAACAAATAAAAAAATGAAAATCAATCAGGATTTGCAGAAAGATGGTCAGGGGACCAAAATCGTCATCGACACTCATAGACACATTTTCGGCCCCAGGCTACGTAAAAAATTCGTTGAGAATATAGGGCTCGACGACTCAAAGCCTTTGCCGCAAGCCAATGATAGCGAGATGTTCTTCTATCGCGAGTCGGTTGACGTCGATTATTCGATGGAGATTCAGCGGCAGAGCGGCGTTACGACTTGCGTGAACAGCTATGGAGGAGAGGTAGACACGTTTGCCCAGCACATTATTAAAGCGAACACTGTTGACACGCTCAAGTTCCTGAACGACGAATCCTTCGAGCTACAGGACCGGTTTCCCAAGGACATTGTCAGCATGGCCAACGCTCACGCGCTGGAAGAGAACACGCGCGATGTGATTGATCCGCTGATCTCTAACAAAGAAGCTTGCGCCATAAGCATATCAAGTAGCTACGGAGCAGGCCCGGATCAGATCTTTCTCGATTCTCCCAAGGCTGAGTGGCTATGGGAGTACGCACAGGACAAGGATGTGCTTGTTCATGTTCATCCACCCCTGGTAGCGATTGGTGCTGTTTCCATGCAGCAATACAGGCTAAACGAAGCCTTAGGCCGGCCATTTGATACGGCGCTGACGATAGCTCGCATGATCTATAGTGGGGTCTTCGATAGATACCCAAAGCTAAAAGTTCTTTTTGTTCACATGGGTGGAGCTATCGCTCCCGTAGTTTGCAGACTCGATTGGAACTGGGAGTTGAACTACAAGGGCATCCAAAACCCACCTATCCAAAAGGTTGATAAGAACCGTCGTAAACCTTCTGACTATTTCAAGTCTAATATTTATGTGGATTGCATGGGGCCAAGCGCGAGCGGTCTCAAGGCCGTGATCGAAATATGCGGTATTGACCGCGTGCTGTTTGGAACCGATTTCGGTCCTGTTCCGATGAGTCCCAAGCTGCACATCGATCTTGTAAACGATACGATCGCTGACGCCGTAGACAGGGAAAAGATTTTCTCAACCAATGCACTTTCATTGCTACGATTGCAGGCAGTTCGTGATTCAAGTGCTCATCGCCTCTCCCCGGCAATGGCATAGTCTTAACGCGCGGGTAGCGCCAACAACCACCATTACTTCAATGGGTCATCGCCTAAAACGATGACCCATTTCCATGATATTTATGATTTAATTTTTAATAACCCCGCATTGATCGCCACCACAATTGTGCTGATCGTCATCAGCGCCGCTCCCGCAGCCGGGCTCAACAGTATCCCTTGCTTATACAAGACTCCCGCCGCCAGTGGCAGTGCTATAACATTATATCCCGTCGCCCAGATCAGATTTTGGATCATCTTCCGGTATGTTGCCTTGCCGAACAAGATTAGGTTCACGATATCATTCGGGTTGCTATTCACCAATACAATGCCCGCCGTTTCCGCCGCCACTTCGCTGCCACTGCCAACCGCAATCCCGATATCCGCCTGTGCCAAAGCCGGGGCATCGTTGACCCCGTCCCCTGTCATAGCTACAAACTCGCCGGCGACTTGCAATTCCTTTATTTTCTCCAACTTCTGGGCAGGTAATACCTCCGCTATATAACTATCCATGCCCAAGGCATCGCTCACGCTTTTGGCCACTTTGCTGTTATCACCTGTGAGCAATATCGATTTGATATGATTTTCTTTTAATGTTCTAACTGCACCTGCAGATTCCGGCCGTATCGCATCCGATAAAGCGATATAGCCGACCAAAGCCTGTTCCACTATGACAAACACAATCGTCTCCGCATCTCCCGCACTGAATCCTTCCGGGACGGCCAGTTTATTTTCTTTCAGGTAGCCGGGGCTGACGACCATTACCTTTTTACCTTCTACCGTCGCTTGTACTCCCTTCCCCGTGATGGCGGTAAAATTTTCCACCGCCGGCACCATAACAGATAGTTCCTTTGATTTTTGCAGGATACCCGTAGCGATCGGATGCTCCGATCGTTGCTCCAACGCCGCCGCCAGCCGGATCACTTCCTTTTCATTTATACCCTTTTGAAGCGATGCCACCCTCGACACCCCGAACTTTCCCACTGTCAAAGTGCCTGTTTTATCGAATACAACCACCGTGATCTTCCTCGCATTTTCAAAGGCCGTCCGGTTCTTGATCAGCAGTCCGTGTTTAGCCGACAAGGCCGTTGATCTGGCCACCACCAGCGGCACCGCCAGCCCGAGCGCATGCGGGCAGCAGATCACCATGACTGTCACCATCCGCGCCATGGCAAACGACAGTGACTGGCCCGACAGATCCCAATATAAAAAGGCACTCAGGCCCGCCAAAATCGCGATAACCGTCAGCCATTTAGCCGCCGTATCCGCCAGCAACTGCGTTTTTGATTTTGACTTTTGGGCGTCATCCACCAGCCGTACCACCTGGGCCAGATAGGAATCCTTTGCCCCATGCGATACCAGCACCTGAAACGACCCGTTGCCATTAATCGACCCGGCAATCACTTTATCTCCTTTTATCTTTTTCACCGGTGTCGATTCCCCCGTCAGCAAAGATTCATTCAAATAACTTTCTCCATCCAATATCACCCCATCGGCGGCCACCTTTTCCCCAGGCTTCACCAGAATAGTGTCCTTCTCTTTCAGGGAATCCGTCTTGACCTCCTGCATTTTGCCTTCCAGTATCAGGTGCGCCGCCGCAGGCATCAACTTCACCAGCAACTCCAGGTCCTTTGACGCCCCCGCCACCGACTTCATTTCTATCCAGTGGCCCAGCAGCATGATCCCGATCAGCGTCGCCAGTTCCCAGAAGAAATCCTCCCCCTTCAGCCCAAACACAATGGCCGCACTATAGATATACGCCACAGTAATGGCAAAGCCGATCAAAAACATCATACCCGGCGCTCTTGCCTTCACCTCATCCGCCAGCCCCTTTAAAAAAGGCCAGCCCCCGTAAAAATATACAGCCGTCGATAAAGCGAAAACGATGTATTGGGCACCTGGAAGAGACCAATGAACACCCAGGAAACCCTGTATCATTGGAGACAACAGCATGATCGGCACGGTAAGCCCCAATACCACATAAAACCTTTTCCTAAAATCAGCGATCATCATCAGATGATGATCCTGCCCATTCATCTCCATTCGGGCATGACCGTCCATTTTCATTGTGTAATAATTGAGTGCTTGTTTACCACTTTATTTGATCCGGGGTATTTCAACGGCATAGCTTCCAGGTACTCCGTCAAAATTTTAGCTACTGCATAATTCCGGTACCATTTCTGATCAGCCGGGATGATATGCCATTCATTGGCACAGCATTCGTTGATAATCTTATCGTAGCCTTCCATATAGTCCTTATATTTGTCCGCCGCTACGGAATCCGCCCGGTTATATTTCCACCTTTTGCGCGGCTGATCCAACCGCGCTTTGATCCGACCATTCTGTTCTTTGTGCGATACGTTCAGGAAAAATTTCAGGATATGCGTCCCGCTGTCTTCCAGATGTTTTTCCAAAGCATTGTCAGGGCTTCATTCGCTTCATGAAGCGGGAACAAGCGGGTAGCCACCTTTACTGGTATCTGCGCCGCAAGGCCGAGAAATTCATGACCGTCTTTCCGGGTCAGGTTGGCAACTGAACGAATGATCCTTTCTTCCCACAGCAATTCATAAGTAAAAGCCGGGATATCACTCATATGGATTCCACCGCACACAACACTTGCGCCCTTATCGACGTCCTTCAGCGCCTTTGGCACCAAGTCACCTGCCGGCGCAAAAATGATCGCTGCATCCAGCCGCTCTGCCGGTGACTCCGAGGAACCGCCTGCCCATATCGCGCCCAGACGGATGGCAAATGCCTGCGATTCCAGGTCTCCATCACGGGTAAAAGCATACACCTGCTTACCCTGGTGCAGCGCCACCTGTATCAGGATATGTGCTGCCGCCCCAAATCCATAGATGCCTAGCCTCTGCACCCGCGGCCCGATCAAACTATAGGAACGATATCCGATCAGGCCAGCGCAAAGCAGCGGAGCGCCGGCAGGGTTTCGTACATAGAAGCCAGCGGAAAACAATAATCAGGGTAGGCGACCGTATATTCGGCAAAGCCCCCGTCCATCGTATAGCCCGTAAAGAGCGCATTTTCGCAGAGATTCTCCTGTTGCTTCAGACAATACCGGCAATGTCCGCAGGTATACCCCAGCCAGGGAATACCCACCACATCACCCGTTTTCAATGTGATCACCGCGCTGCCCACCCTGACCACCGTTCCCACGATCTCATGACCGAGGACCAGCGGAAGTTTTGGATGCGTAAGCTCGCTATCCATAATATGGAGGTCCGTCCGGCATACACCGCATGCCATTACCCTGATCAATACCTGTCCCGGGGAAGGCACCGGTACCGGCAATATTCTGCCCGACAGCGGATGGCCCGGGATTTCCAATACCATAGCCTGCATTGTTTCCGGAATCACCGGATGGAGATCATTATTCATTCTACATCTTTTTGTAAATCTGCATTTGTTTTCATGATATGTTTTTAAATTTATCAAAAAACTGCCGCTTATGATCTCCACAAGCGGCAGGCGGTTTTATTTCAAAAGTTCGCACAAGCTATTTGCTTATGACCACATTGCCTTCACAGAGTCAACCAGATGAATCATCGAATGGGCTGTAAAAGCCGCGCTTCCTTTTCCTCAAACAGGATCTTTCTCACAGGCGACGCCATTCTGATCCTCGCCCTATCAAAACTATGTTTGATGGCCAGCAGGATATCGCATTTCATCGGGTAAGACGCCTCATCCGCTCTGCACCAGGCCTCGGCGGTCAAAGTGACCGAAAAATTCTCCAGGCTTGTCACCCGAACGGGAACGATCGATATGCCTTCCTTCACCATGGCCGGCGTGCGATTGTCCTCAAAATCCGCGTGCTTCACGACAATCTTTTCGATCTCCTTCATCGCCGTATCGACATCCGTATCATAATCCACCGATATCGTAATAAAATTGCAGACCCGCGTACTCTTCAAGTCCGAATTAATAATCACCACATTACTCACCAGCGTATTCGGAATGATCATCCGCCTGTTCTTTTCATCGCGGATGATCGTAAAACGGAGATTGATATCCTCCACCACCCCGCTTTTTCCATTGTTCAGTTCCACATATTCTCCCACCTTGAACGGTTTGTAGATAAAGATAAAAATGCCACTGATCAGGTTCCCGAATGTCTGCTGGGCGGCCAGGCCGATGATGACCGATATGATACCTGCACTCGCCAGCAGGGTCGTTCCCACCTTCTCCAGTCCCGGCAACAGGTGTAATACTACAATCAGCGCCAGGGTATAGATAACGACACTTGCAGCGTTCTTAAAGATCCGGTAGTTGGAAGGATGGACATTCATCCTCCGTGAAGAATGCAGCCAATATCGGCCGATGGCCCGGCGCGAAAAATGGGATAGGATGGCCGCAAGGACAAGAATGCCGGCGATCAGCAGCATTTGTTTCATATCCATCAGGGCAGGCTGCATAAAGTAGATGATTCGATATCCGCCTTGGTTTCACTCAGATAAACTTCAGAATCGCTCCACCGCATCTGAATAATATGATCCACAGTCACTAGCACTTTTTTGCCCTCGGATGGAGTACCCGTATTGACGACCAGGTTCAACACTTTCCAGGTCAGGTCATCTATCACAAAATCACAGATACTCCCCAACTCCCCGTCCGTCCCATGCACGTGGAAGCCAGAAACATACTGAGCGCTACGCAAATGAAGATCAGCGCCGAGCCGTTTGGCTCCCTCAGGCAAAGCGTCGACGGCCAACCCCAATCCGCCCGCATAAAATCCGCTTTCCCAATACCCCTTCCAAGCATAATGCCCGTACAATTCAATCTCCTGCTGCCGGGAAACCGGCTTATCCGTATCGATCTCCGGGCTATGGCGTATTTGATCCTGCGTTAAGTTGACCCGGAAGATCCCCTCCTTATCCCGGATCTGTATCAGGGCCTCCTGTGCGATCAGCACCTTGCGACCGGACAGCCATCTATCCATTTCCAGTACCAGGTAACGTACCGTCCAGGAGTCATCATCGAAATAGAGATCGTCGACCTTGCCCACCTCCCCGTTAGTGGCTTCCATTCTCCAGCCGATCAAACTATTAATCATACGTTCCATACAACTTTTTATTTAGAAAACCCTTTATTACGACCCGTCACCTATGAGCCGGGCTGATTTCCAGCGTATATTTCGTTACAGCCACCAAGACCTTTGACCCGGCCCATTGTACCTCCTTAATATGCTTGCGTGCAATCAGCACCTTCTTCCCGCTCAACCAGCTATGCATTTCAATGACCAGGTATTCAATATGCCAGGTCTCATCATCGATGATAAAATCCCTCAAATGGCCCAGTTCCCCATCCGTCGTTACGATATGATAACCTCTGCCAGGGGTAATACTGATGCAGCGCTATCTCCTGCTGTCGGGAGACCGGTAGATCCGTATCGATATCCGGGAATTTTAACCTGCAATCGTTACATATATCGATTGATCATTTATATAATTCACACCTGATAAATCACTCCGTCGACGCCCTGGCAATCGTCCCATTTGCCTTATTCTCCTTATCCTGCCCGATACCCATGGTCAGCGCCGTTAATCCGGCCATGCCGCCTAAACCCATGGTTTCCACGGCGGAACTGGGTACGATGACAATGGTCGCATTCTGTTTCAACCCTTCGTACAGCATATTCATGGCCCTCAAATGCAAGGCCACGGGATTGTTGGCATATGTAAGCGCGGCTTCACCGAACTTCTCGGCTACCTGCCGTTCGGAATCCCCGAGGATCACCCTTGCCTGCCTTTCCCTTTCCGCCTGTGCCTGCATCGACATAGCATTCTCCAACGCGGGCGGGATCAGCACATCTTTTACTTCCACAGACTGGACGTGAATACCCCAGGGTTCCGTGCGATCATCAATGATCTTCTGTAAAACACTGCTGATCTTATCCCGTCCTTCCAGCATGTCCGACAGCATCGTCTTTCCGATCACATCACGTAAGGCCGTCTGCGCAGCCCAACTGATCGCGCTGAGGTAGTCCGCCACTTCCAGCGCCGCCTTTTTAGGGTCCATCACCTTCCAGAACAACACCGCGTCCACATCCACCGGAACGGTATCTTTGGTCAGCGTCTTTTCCGCTTTGAAGGCCGTCGTGATCACCCGGGTATCGATCCAATAGGGAATAGTATCCAGGATGGGAACAATGAAGAACAGGCCCGGACCCCTGAGGGAGTGAAAATGGCCCAGCCGCAATACCACCGATCTGTCCCAGGGATCTGCTATTTTGATTGAGGAAGACACCAACAGGGCCAGTAGAAAACTACAGACCCCAATGACGATACTTCCTGTCCTGTCAGCAGGATTATTAACGACATACGCCCCAACCAGGCCCAGACCAAATAAAACGACAAAAATAAATGCGCCAAAAATGCTTTTGCTTTTCATGATAAACCTCCTGTAATGATTAAGTTTTCTGTATCTCTTTCATGGATATGCACCCATTCCAGCAACCGAGTCGCCGTTTCACCCGCCGAGCTCGGGTTCTGACCCGTGATGATATTCTCATCAACGACCACATAGCTCGAGAACTCAGTGCCCGACCGGTAATATGCGCCCAGGGAAAATAGTTTCGTTTCGAGTGGAAAAGGAGGAACCTCTCCTATGCCCATCAATTTCTCTTCCCTGTTACTGAAGCCTGTTATATTCCTTCCTTTCACCAAAGGATCTCCGTTCTTTGCCGTCAGCCCGATCAGCGCCACCACTGCATGACCTACCAAACCGACCGGTTTACCCTGGCCTATAAAATCATCCAGCAGGTGCTTTAGTTCTTCATTCTCCGGAAAATCCCACATCGCGCCGTATCCGCCCGCAACAAGCACCAGATCTAAATGCTCCGCACTCACCTCATTCAGCGGCAGGGAATGAGAGAAATGATACATGGCTTGCGCATCCTCCTGAAAACGTTTCGTGTCCCCGGTCTCCTCTTCTTTCAACCTGCAGACCGGGTCAAGCGGGATATGGCCTCCCTTCGGCGAGGCAATCGTGACATATTCCCCCGCATCCCTGAATACATAATAAGGCGTCGCGAGATCTTCCAGCCAGACACCTGTCTTATTCAGCGTATCGCCCAGCTGGAAATTCGAGGTAGTGATCAGCAAACAGTTCACCGCTTTCATTATCCCTAAAGGTCCACCATTTCCCGGCCGAAACTATTATACATACCTGCGTAACAATTATAAAATTCACACCTGCCCAATTTTCTCACATCCTGCCAAAACGGCTTGTGGCAGGGATATTGCATTATATGTACCTATGACACTACAGCTGCAGATCACCTGGCTCTTTATTCTGGCCATTCCTATTGCTTGTGTCGCCTGGACGGTTACCCATGAAGAAATATTCTCCGAACCCAGGAACTGGTGCAAAAGGCGTAGTCTGCAGGATAAGGCCTTGCTGGAAAGGAAATTTTTCTATCTTTTCACCTGCGAATACTGCTTCAGCTTTTATGTGACAGCATTGACGCTGCTGATTACAAAGTATCAGCTGCTGCTTCCTGGCTGGCGTGGATATCTCATTGGGGGGCTTTCCCTGGTATGGATAGCCAATATTTACATGAGCCTTTTTTTCCTCATTCGTACTGATCTCAAAAACGATGGATTGGACGGCAAAATCAAACAATCGGAGCTGGACAAGCTGCCCTTAACAAAGAATGCAATTCACATTAATACCATTACAAAATAATGACAACTCACAAAAATTCAGAAGTTTTTCCTGATCATCCCAAAACAAAAAATCTGGGCATATGGATGGATCATGCCAATGCCCATCTAATGGAATTCACTACCGATCCCATTACGACAGACATTATTTCGAACCCTTTCTCTCATCGGGAAAAAGAACACAGCCTGAGCAAGAGCGAGGACGGCATGCATAACAAAGAGCAACAGTCACAACATGAGTACTACAAAAAACTGGGGGATATTATCCGCAACTTCCAGGATGTCCTCCTTTTCGGCCCCACCAATGCAAAGATCGAGCTATTGAACCTTTTGAGAGCCGACCATCAATTTGAAAAAATAAAGCTCGAAACGAAAGATTCTGATAAAATGACCCAAAATGAGCAGCATGCCTTCGTTAAGGATTATTTTTCGAACCGGTTGTGATCGGGCCCGGATAAATAAGAACTGCCGCCCGAAATCATCGGGCGGCAGCGTTTTTTCACAGAAAAGGTAATGGTTATTGTAATTTAAAAGGCAATGGAAGCTTCCAGCATCGTCCCGTAGAATTTTCCGCCATTTAAAATATTGGTGTCGGGGTAATGCAGGTATTCCTGGTGAACATACTCTGCCTTCAGCATGATATTCCTCGTCAAAAACCAGCCGGCGGAAGCCACATCCCGGTTGATCGTGATATCCTGTGTATAACCATGCAGGCCAGCCTTTACCGTATTGTATCGCACGCCGATCCAAAAGTTCTCTTTATAAGCGGGGAACCGGTAAATCAGGTCAGCCGCATATTGAATGGCCTGGCGCTGCGTGAATTCCGTGATTGTCCTTCCCTTTGCGTTTTCGTACGTACCGAAGAATTCCAGTCCCTTGTACTTCAAAAAAGGATTGATCATGAAAGTATTGACCTCCTCGCTGAAGCCGGGATTCAAACGACCCGAAAAAGGGCTGTAATCGTTCTCATTGGAGAGCACGGTGCCCTTAGCAATGTTTGGATTTTCCATGACATCAAAATAGTGAGATCCCGTCCGGTCACCTCCGAACAGGGTGTTGCTGTTCGCACTACGATCGCTATAGACCGAACCCGTCAGCCTGAACCGAAAATCCGGGGTAACCTGCTTGTCAAATCCCAGTTTGCCCTGAATAGCCGGGGCATAATGATTGAGTTTCTCGGTCGCTGAATCGATGGCAGTACTGGCTACGACGGTCGGGTCTAATTCTCCGTTGGTCATCCCAAGCATCAGGAACAAACCTGACGAGTGATGGTAATAGATTTCGCCACCTAGCTCTGTAGCGAATTCGTCCATGATATAGTTTTCAATGAACGGATTATAGATGGTATTGCCCCCATCTGTCCTACGGTAATGCTGATCGCCATAATCCACATCGAACTGCCCGATCTTGATCGTAAAGCTCTTCATCAAGGTGTCGATCAGGCTGCTATGCAGGAACAGCAGTTTGTCGAACTGGATATAGCCGCCTTTCACCCAGGTGTCTTCGTGATGCCGGGAAGAAAGATAAGTGACCAGCTGCACCCGGATGCCATCTTCCAATTGCACGTCGATATTGAGGTTAGCCATGGCCAGATCAAATCCGTTGGTCAGCGGTGTCAGGCTGTTGACATTGCCTGTGAACCCCTCCTCCGTTACTGGCAAGGCCGTATTCTTGTCCCTTAGCATCTGGTAGCTCTGTTCAAAATTGCCACCAACCTTTACCCTCAAATGGTGGAAGGAAGTAGTGTCGTCCTTAGTAGTCTCGAACACATTGATGCCCCGTCGGTCATTGGGTCGGAAATATTGCATATCCTGATGCTGCGCCGAAGCGGAAAATCCAAGGACCGTCAGGAAAATCCATAGAACGCTGACGACTTTAATTGAACTGCTCATTTTGATAGAATTGTAAAAACTGTTTTAAAATAAATAGTGATATTGGGCCCTGCCTTCAATGTCCCAAAAAGGGCCGAAGGCGGTTTCACCCCGAAATCGGTCATTTTGATCATTTGTTTGCCTTCAAACCGCATACTATCGGCCGCAACCTCGAACTCATCCACTAAAAGGGCCACAGGCCTGGTCACGCCGGCCAGCGTCAGATGCCCCGCCAGCGCTACGGATTTCTCTCCCTTCCTGAACGGCAACACAGTGACTGGAGCATCGAGCAGGAAGGTGATCTGCGGGTCGGAATCGGCCTTCAGGGCCTTATACGTCTTATTGTCCATGGTTGTACCCATGTCGCTCCTGATAGACCGGACGCCCATGACGATGCGGATAGCCGTCACATCCGAGCCGCCGCCGGCACGCCGGCCAGCCACCACGTCGCCAGTCACCTCGCCTATTGTCTCCACCCAATCGTGGATGCTCATAGTGCCGTGAATAGTGACGCTATACCCCCCGGAAAGATGATATTCGCTTTGGCCGGGCGGATCCGCACCGATAAACGGCCACGTGACCAGCAGGAACAGGATGCAATTTTTCATGTTGATAGCGCTGCTGTCTTCAGGGATTCATTTTCTCCAAAAGGAGGCCGGCCACGATTCCCTGTATCAACCCGAACAGCAGCCAGCTCATCACCAGCAGCAGGGATACGTTGATGGCACTGTAGATCAGCCACATCATAGGAAAGACGGCTACAAGCCAGTAGAGTACGCCAAATTCGATACCGCGGCCCAGGAAAGGACCTTTTAAAAACCCCTTACAGCGGTTCCAGAACCAGGCAAGCACTAATCCGGCTATAAAGGGATGGATAAAATAAAGGATGGCCCGTTCAGATTGGGTATCGAAGGTAGGATCGAAGTACTGGACAGCCAGGAAGGGGAATAACCAGATGGTGATATACAAACCCAGTACGCTAAGCACCAACAAAATCAGCCCTGCCACCAACCCCGGGAAGATGATCTTTTTACGCACGGCATACCTATTTCTGGACGACCATGGTAAAATCGATGGTTAGCGCATTGCCTGTTTTCAGAGCCCCCAGCATATAGGTCGGCGGTTTGATATGATAATCGGTCATCAGCAGTTTATCCGTGCCGGTACAGGTGATCGACCCATTGGCTTTCACGCTGCAGGCCGCCATCAATATCACAGGCTTAGTGACGCCGGCAATGGTCAGGTTCCCCGAACTCTTCACGTTGAATTGATCCGCTGCACCGGGGGTGATCGTGGAAGCGGAAGCCGTGAAAACAATATCCCCGCCGGTCTTGGCCTTCATGGCCCCATAGGCTTTGGAGTCCATGCCAGACTCACCGCTCTTTAAACTATGAACAGGAAAAGAAAAGGTAAGGGCTGCCAAAGATTCCGGCACGGCCTTGCCAGCCGCATAGGCGAATTTTGCGGAACAGGCCACAGCCTTATCTTCCATCGACCAGTTGTGCAGATTGGAAGTACCCAGCACTTTAATATCCGCGCTTGCGGCCCCCGGTACAAATCGGGTTACAACTGCAGACGGAATGACGGTAAAGGCGCAGAGAAAAACAGCGGCGCCGATAAAGGCATGGCTTACAGGACTATGCAACAGGCGTAAGCGTCCAACGTAATTCATAAAAGATAATTTTGCTCCATTGAATAGAATTATGCAATGGAATACAAAAGTGGCGACTATCTCACCATTAAGCATTACAACCTTTAATGAATTAGTTACAGTATTCACATATCGGGCCACATGTGAATTATATAACTTTTGCCTGGAAGGGTATAAAATTAACTGTGTTAAATCGCCCAGCTTTGTTAGGTTATGCGACATCCCACTGACATCCCTTTATTGTGGCCCTTCCTGGTCTACGGGTTGGCAGTAGTTTCATTGGTTAGTGGCATCCTTTTAATTTCCTGGTTCCTTGGCGAACGCCATGAGGAACCTGCTACAGCACAGGCCTATGAAGGAGGTATCGTCGTCACGGGAACAGCCCGGTTGCGTTTTCCCGTTCACTTTTATATCGTCGCCATGTTCTTTGTCATCTTCGACGTGGAGTCCGCGTTCGTCATCTCCTGGGCCATTGCGATCCGGACGGCCGGATGGACGGGGTATGCTGCCATCCTGGTATTTATCATGGCGCTATCTGCCGTAACTATATATATATGGAGGATAGGCGCACTGGATTTCGGGCCTGACGCCGCAAAACTCCTGAGGGCATATTTTACACATATCAAAAAAACAATACCCGATGAAGTGGTGGACAAGCAAAGTCAATGATCCGACGGCAGCCGTTAAAGGCAACAGTTCGTTTGAAGAAACATTCCAGAAATCAATCATCCTCACCAATATGGAGAGCATGGTTGCCTGGGGCCGGAAGAATTCCATCTGGCCCTTCAATTTCGGATTATCCTGCTGCTATGTGGAGATGGCCACCAGCATCACCAGCAAATACGATAGCGCCCGGTTCGGCGCCGAGGTCATCCGTGGTTCCCCGCGGGAAGCCGATATGATGATCATCGCCGGCACTGTTTTTATCAAAATGGCCCCGGTCATCAAAAGGCTTTATGAGCAAATGATGGCGCCCCGCTGGGTCATTTCTATGGGGTCCTGCGCCAATTCAGGCGGGATGTACGATATCTACAGCGTCGTGCAAGGCGTAGACAAATTCATGCCCGTCGACGTGTATGTCCCCGGATGCCCTCCCAGGCCCGATGCCTTCCTGGAGGGAATCCTGTTGCTAAGAGAGCAGATAGGGAATGAAAAACGGCCACTGAACTGGGTCATCGGCAATCAGGGTATCATCAAACCCCAGGGAGCGTCAATGAAAGATGCCATGCGGACGGAAAGAATGAAAATGACGGAAATAAGACAACCCGATCAGGTATGACGGATATCTTTACCACCATCAATCATACATTTCCGGGAGCGGTCATTTGCGTCCAGGAAACGAAAGATGATTTTCCAACGCTTTGGATCGGGGCAGGCCAGATTGTCGACGTGCTCCGCTGTCTGAAAATGACCGTTGACGGGCCTTATAAAATGCTGTACGATCTCACCGCTATCGATGAGCAGGCCCGGCATCACCGGGATGGACAGCCGGACAGCCGTTTCACGGTCGTCTATCAATTGCTTTCCTTCGAAAGAAATAGCTTTCTGCGATTGAAAGTACCGCTAACCGATGCCAATCCCGTCCTCCCGTCTATCACTGTCTTGTGGGCCGCCGCCAACTGGTATGAGAGAGAGGTCTTCGATTTGTTTGGCATAACCTTCCTGGATCATCCTCATCTCAAAAGGATTCTGATGCCCGACACCTGGGTAGGCCACCCGCTGCAAAAATGCCATCCGGCCAGGGCCACCGAGATGCCCCCTTACCGGCTGCCGGAGGACAAACAGGAGATGGAACAGGATTCCATGCAATTCAAACCAGAGCAATGGGGTCTTGACAAAACCATCGGCGACGACGAATTGCTGTTCCTTAATCTCGGGCCCCAGCATCCCGGCACCCATGGCATATTACGACTGGTCGTCCAACTCGATGGAGAAGATATTGTGAACGTCGTGCCCGATATCGGCTTTCACCACCGGGGCGCCGAAAAAATGGGCGAACGCCAATCCTGGCATTCTTATATCCCCTATACCGACCGGGTGGAATACCTGGGCGGCGTCATGAATAATCTGCCTTATGTCATGGCGGTGGAAAAATTGGCCGGTATCGACATACCCGACCGGGCGAAAGTCATCCGGATCATGTTGAGCGAATTATTCCGCCTCTCCAGCCATCTCGTCTGGTATGGTACTTTCGCCCAGGACCTCGGCATGATGACACCTGTATTCCTGACCTTCAATGACCGCGAAAAGGTTCTCGATATCATTGCCGCCATCTGCGGCGCACGCATGCATCCCAACTGGTTCCGGATCGGAGGCGTCGCCCAGGATCTTCCCGCAGGCTGGGAAGAAGGGATCCGGGCTTTCATCGATTATTTTCCCAAACGACTGAAAGAATACGACAGGCTGGTGATGAATAACCGGATCTTCAAGGCACGCACCATCGGCATCGGCATCTATTCGACGGAGGAAGCGATCGAATGGGGCATTACGGGTCCCGGGCTGCGAGCAACCGGCTTCGAGTGGGATTTCCGAAAGAAGCAGCCCTATTCCGGCTATGAGCAGTTCGACTTCGACGTACCTACAGGTCAGAACGGCGACTGCTATGACCGCGCGAAAGTGCGCGTGGAAGAAATGAGGCAAAGCCTGCGTATTATCGATCAATGCCTGCATCATATGCCGTCAGGGGCGTATAAGTCGAACAACCCGCTGACGACGCCTCCGGTCAAAGCCCAAACGCTGGAAGATATCGAAACCCTGATCCACCATTTCCTGACCGTCAGTTGGGGACCGGTCATCCCACCCGGCGAAGCCTTCTGCGGCGTCGAAGCCACCAAAGGACATAATGGGTATTACCTGGTCTCTGATGGCAATACCGCCTCCTACCGCACCCGTATCCGTACGCCTTCTTTTCCACATATACAATTTGTACCGACTATCAGTACAGGCTACACGATACCCGATCTAATGGCCATTTTGGGCAGTACAGATTACGTACTGTCGGATGTAGACAGATAAAAAAACTTGTTTTATGACAACCGAAGAAAAATTAACCATCGCGGAAAAATTGGAGATCCTGGACATCTACAAAAACTTTCCACAAAAAAGCACCGCCTGTATGGAAGGATTGAAGGTCATACAAAAATACCGCCGCTGGGTCTCGGACGCCGCAGTAAAAGAACTGGGCGAGCTATTGGACATGTCGCCTGCCGCGGTAGACAGCATCGCTACCTATTACAACCTGATCTTCCGGCGGCCGGTAGGACGACATATAATCTTCGTCTGCAATAGCGTCAGTTGCTGGATCATGGGCTACGAACCGATCGTAAGTTGTTTAAAAACCAGGCTGTCCATCGACTATGGACAAACCACCGGGGATGACCGGTTTACGCTGTTGTCCATTCCCTGCCTGGGTACGTGCGACCATGCCCCGGCCATGATCATCAACGAAGATTTGCACCGGGATCTGACCACTGAAAAAATCGAACCGATCTTGAATCAGTACGTATAACATCATGGAAAGGCCATTAACCCAACATATTAAGAATGACGGCACCTGGTTGACGTTGAAGGAATACGAAGCCGCAGGCGGGTATAGGGCGTTGAAGAAGGCGCTGCAGTTACCGCCGGCCGCCGTCACGCAGATCGTAAAAGATGCCGACCTCAAAGGACGGGGCGGCGCGGGCTTTCCCGCCGGTAAGAAATGGGAAATGATGCCGATGGGAAAAGAGACGCCCGGGCCGAAATATTTTATCGCCAACGGCGACGAGATGGAACCGGGTAGCTTTAAGGACAGGCTGCTGCTGGAAGGCAACCCGCACCAGTTGATCGAAGGGCTGATCATCGGCTCCTATGCAACACAGGCACGGTTCAGCTATATTTTCCTGCGCTGGGCCTACCACCTCGCTGCAAAAGCCCTGACCGAATGTATCCGTGAAGCCTATGAGGCAGGTTACCTGGGTGCGCATATCGCAGGCAGCGACTATCAGCTCGACCTGTCGCTGCATATCAGTGTGGGCAGGTATATGTGCGGCGAGGAGACGGCCTTGCTGAATGCACTGGAAGGCAAGCGGGCCAATCCGAGGGCCAAGCCTCCCTACCCGATCGTCAGCGGGTTGTTCGGGAAGCCTACCGTCGTCAACAACGTGGAAACGCTCAGTAATGTTCCACATATCATCGCCAATGGGGCCGATTGGTTCCTGCACCTGAGCAAGACAGGAGAAGGGGGCACTAAGCTGTACGGCGCCAGCGGCAGGGTAAAGAGACCCGGACTGTGGGAGCTGCCTTTAGGCACTTCACTCCGGGAAATCCTGGAAGAGCATGCGGGAGGCATGCAGGACGGATATCAGTTCAAAGGAGTGTTGCCCGGCGGAGGATCGACGGACTTTCTGACACCGGAACACCTCGATGTTCCGATGGATTTCGCCAGCGTGATGAAAATCGGCAGCCGCCTGGGCACAGGCACCCTCATCGTACTGGACGACAAAACCTGCCCGGTCGGAATGGTGCGCAACCTGGAGCACTTCTTCGCCCAGGAATCCTGCGGATGGTGCACCCCCTGCCGGGAAGGACTGCCCTGGACTGCCAAACTGCTGGATGCGCTGGAGGCAGGAAAAGGCAAAATGGAAGATCTGGACATCCTTGCCTTCCATGTCGACTATATGGCCCCCGGGAATACGTTCTGCGCTCTGGCGCCAGGAGCCATGGAACCGCTGCAAAGCGCCTTACATCATTTCAAGGAAGATTTTGAACGACACATTCATGAACATAAATGTCCCTGGAACTGACAATGGTAAAAATATTCATCGATGAGAAGGCTTACGAAG
>Ga0302315_10002279_pt1 | contig 18319 bp, 24 predicted proteins | sample III_Palsa_N3_1_FD_200532 | JGI IMG/M metagenome (GOLD analysis project Ga0302315, IMG submission 200532) | Peat permafrost microbial communities from Stordalen Mire near Abisko, Sweden - III_Palsa_N3_1 | ecosystem: Environmental > Terrestrial > Soil > Palsa > Peat permafrost | place: Sweden... | reverse complement strand
ACTGGCCCCAGCACACCTGCCGCCCGTGCCAGCGAGTACGGCAAATCCTCGCCCATGTGCCCGATAATGACCTGCTGCGACGGAAACCGATCGAAGAGGCCGGAGAGAATTAAACGGAGAACATGCATTCCAGTCTCCGCATGCCAACCCCAACCAGCAATTGATAACGAGAACCCGCTGTCACCGGGGAGACCTTGGTAATAAGCGTCGAATACGGCTTTCGGCGGGGGTGCCGGATGCAGGTATATTGGGACGTTCAATGCGTTTGCGGCCTCCCATATCGGAAGGAAGCGACGATCATCCAGGAAAGTCCCTCCCGTCGTTCCATGGAGAATCGCCCCGCGAAACCCAAGCTGCTGAACACACCGCTCAAACTCCTTCGCCGCCCCGGACGGGTCCTGTGCGTTCACATTAGCAAAGGCCGCGAAGCGCGTTGGGTATTTGCGGACCGCCTCTGCCGAACGATCGTTCGCATCTTTGACGACGGCGCTCGCGGTGGCTGAATCGATCTTTTCAAATCCCGATGCCGAGAGGGATAGGACCTGCATATCTACCGAACCCGCATCCATGGCTTCAATTCGTTCGTCACCGATATCCAGCAGTTTGACCTGCAGGGCCATACTAGCGGGCGTCTTCTCTACCGATTCCGAGATTGCTTTCTGAAATTCAGGCGTTGTGAAATGTTCTTCCAGCGTGATGATTTGCATCCGACAATGACCCTTTCATGTCTCTCATTCTCAGTATCGTGCGTTCTTCCGCACAGGTTAGGTAGCCTTGATCGCACCGTGAGGACTCTCGTAGCGTGGCATCAGAAACGTTATTGCGCCCGCAGCGAGCGCTACGCCGACGAAGCTTAAGAGCCCCGGCTTATAGCCATGAAAGTGATCGAAGCTCAAGCCGAGCAACAAGGGGCCCGTTCCCGAACCGATCACGTACAGACTGAACGCGATCCCGTAAAGCCGGCCGAAAGATGCCGCACCGAAATACCGGCGCACGAGATAAGCGACGAAATCGACTTCCGCCCCAATCACTGTTCCTAGCAGGATGACTGCTGCATATGTGAAGAAATTTCCGTTCCCGTAAACCAACAGCAATAATGCCAGCGCCGCGATCATGGCGATGCACCCAAGTAATCGCGGGGCATGAGTTCGGTCCAACAAAAGGCCAATGACTGACCGGCTTGCAATAGCTGAAAGCCCCGCGAACCCTGCAACTCGCGCAGCCCCGGCCGGTGTGAACCCTCGATCGATCATCATGGGCACAAGGTGTGAGAGTGTCCCCAGGTTGGCGATCGCGAGCAGAACGAGGGCACTAGACGTAAGAACAAATGCGCGAGTACGCAAGAACGGAAGGACGGATCCAAGGTTTCTCGCGGAGCGATGGGTCGACGGCCCGCGTGCATTTCGTGTGGCTACCAGCGATGCCGGCAGGCTAATCAGCAGTGTGATCCCTCCCAGCACCAAGTAGGCATGGCGCCAACCCAGGCTGGTGACCAGACTTTGCGCGAGCGACGGAATGATTGTCGCTCCAAGGCCGACTCCCATCAGGGTGACGCCGAGTGCGAAGCCCAGTCGCCGGTCAAACCGACGCACCAGCACGGCGGCGTAACCTACAGCACTCGACCCACCGCCGACGATGGGGAGCAGAGCATAAGCGATGTATAGATGCCATAGGTGCGGAGTCAGTAACGATAACGAAGCCAGGGCCGCGGCTAGTGCAACCGCCGAGGGAACGACGATCTTCCGAGGCCCAAAGCGATCTACGAGTAAACCCCATACCGGCGCGGAAAGGGCAAGCGCATATTGCCCGACCGCAATGGCGGCGGAGGTCTGTCCGCGCGTCCAGCCAAAATCCTTCGCGAGCGGCCGGATAAAAATTCCGAAAGAGTAGATCGTTACGGTCGCAATCGAGAAGACCAGCCCGATGGAGCAAGCTACAAGCGTCCACCAGTCGTTATCAAACGCCCCTGCAGAATTTGGCGGAGTTTCGGTTTCTGCTCCAATCTCCACAATACTCATTCGGGCGCTCCCGTCTGATGTTTTACGCCTCCCTTCCACTCACGTCTAATGCATAGTGTGAATACCCAATATGCACACAGAGCTTACTTCCGTAATGGAACCACCTATGTGAAAGGCGTTCCGTACAGAATGCCCGTTCCTACTTCGTGCCGATCGTCTGCCCTACAGTTTTCATTGCGGAGCGTAGCCAGGTGTGTGCGGCATCGGTGTTCATACGCGGATGCCAGAACATCATGTACTGGAACGGCACAAACTCCGTTGGAGCCCTCAATATTTTCACTCCGGGTCGATGTGCCTCTGACTCCGCGATCCTACGCGGTACCGTGGCGACAAAGTTCGTCCCGGCCACAGCGGAAATGGCGGCCGTAAAGTACGGGACCATCATGGCGCAATTGCGTTTAACGCCGGCGAGTGCCAGACTGCGTTCGGGTAGACTCTGCGCTCCGGACATTCCGATATGGCGTTCGCTGAGATATTGCTTCAGTGTGAGCCGCCTTGAGTACGGTAACTCTTGCGCCATCACGCAGACGAACTCTTCGTCGAACAGGAACTCGGAGGACAAGTTCGAAGGAGCTTTGCCGTCGTCCACGCGAAGAACGAGGTCGAGTTGACCATGTTCCAGCTGATCAAACTCAGCGTCGCTTCGTGGCACGAAGTTCAACGTGATCTTGCTGTCTTCTGGCAGGAACTTTTGGCAGAGCGGCTCGCAGACCATGGATGACCCATAGTCCGTAGCGGAGATTTTGAATGTGAGCTCTTCGCGAGCGGGATCGAACCCGGTCCCCGACAGTAACTGGTCTAGACGCGGAAGGATTACCTCAAGTTCGCGCAAGAGCCGTTGCCCGAGTGGTGTCGGCTGAAAGGTGCCGCGAGTCCGCACGAGGAGATCGTCTCGAAACATGTCACGCGCTCGCTGGAGGGCGCGACTCATGGCTGGTTGCGTCAGACCAAGCCTGGTTGCGGCTCGAGAAACGTTCCTCTCTTCAGCCATCACGGCAAAGACAATAAGCAAGTTAAGATCAGCTTGGCGAAGTTGCGTCGTATGCATATTGCATATTACCTCAATGCATTAGACGCCCTAAGGTGGCAAGGCATACAGTTGTGGCTGAAGTCGGACGTGCCTCGGGAATAAGCGGGATCCATGAGCGCAAGGAGAGAAGACAATGGGTGCAGTTGCTGAACAAAACGAGACAAGGTCGGGCATCGGGCATACCACCCATTTCATCAACGGCGAATGGTCGAAGGCCGGTGGTCGCACATTCCCTGACTACAACCCATACAACGGTGAATTGGTAGCGGAAATCGCCGCGGGAGGCCGCGCTGAATCCGAAGCCGCCGTAGTGGCTGCGCATGCAGCATTTCCGGCGTGGGCTGCGATGTTGCCGGCCGAACGGCAGCGCCTGTTTTTCAAGGCCGCCGACATAACCGAGCGCCGACTCGACGACATCGTTCATACCATGGCTATCGAGACAGGAGCCAGCAAAACATTCGCGACTTTCCAGGTGCGATGGTCGGTGACGTTGATGCGTCAGGCTGCCAACTGGGGTTACCTGCCATACGGTGATGTGATGCGGAGCGACACGCCCGGCCGCTTTGCTATGGTGACCCGGAAGCCTCTAGGGGTGGTCGCAGGTTTTACTCCATGGAACGGCGCGTTCAACCTTGCGTGGCGCGCAATCGTTCTCCCCATGGCTTTCGGCAATACGGTTGTCATCAAGCCATCCGAAGAAGCGCCCATATCGGCAGGACTCTTGCAAGCGGAAATCCTGGAAGAGGCGGGCTTCCCCGCCGGTACGGTGAATGTCGTCACCCATGCTCCCGGCGAGGCGGCAACGGTGGCTGATGTCTTCTTCGAGAGCCGTGCTGTGCGTTGCATCAACTTCACCGGCTCCGATAAGACCGCGCGCATCCTTGGAGGCCGTGCGGGGCAGGCGCTCAAGCGCAGCGTGCTTGAACTCGGCGGCTACAATCCGCTACTCGTCCTCGCCGACGCGAATATGGACGATGCAGTGAATGCAGCGGTATTTGGCACGTTCTTCCACCAGGGCCAGATATGCATGAATACCCGCAAAGTCCTTATCGAGCAGCCCATTCATGACGAGTTTGTAAAGAGGGTTGCGGCCAAGGCGTTAACCCTGAAGTCAGGCGATCCGCTCAAGGCGGACACAATCATTGGTCCGCTCATCAATGATGCGGCGCTGGCTTCGGCAGTCTCACGCGTGAAGGATGCAACCGATCGCGGTGCGCGCCTTGTCGTTGGCGGAACGTCCGAGGGCCGGATTTACGCTCCCACCGTGCTGACCCACGTACCCCATGACGCTATCGTTGCGAGTCAACTGCAGGAGACCTTCGGCCCCGTACTGGTAGTGGAGTCCGTAAACTCCGCCGAGGAAGCATTGCAGCGCGCGCAGGAAACGCCCTACGGCCTAAGCGCCGCCATCATGACAACCAACCAGGCTCGCGGATTGGACCTCGCTCAAAGGTTCGACACAGGGGTCATTCACGTCAATGCGTCTACCATGGCCGGCGAGCCTTCACTGCCGACCACCGGCGTCAAGGACAGCGGATGGGGCTCCTCGGGGTACTATTCGGTCCACGACTTCACCGAACTCCGCTTGACCACTCTGACGCAGGGTTCAGCCCACTACCCCTTCTAAATAGCCATGGCCTTCGCCCGTGACTGGAGCAATTATGAGTACTGTCTTTCCCTTGCCCCGTCTGGTTCTGGGTGCGGGCTCACTATCGAAACTCAAGGAAGAGTTGGCGCTGCTCGGCGCACATCGACCTTTTCTTCTCAGCGACCGCGGACTCGAACGCGCGGGCGCAGTCACCAAAGCCATGCAGGTCTTGCCGGAGAATACCGTCCAATACCTGGATGTTCCAGAAAACCCAACCACAGCAGGTGCAGACGCCGCCCTTTCCGCTTACCGCAGAGGAAACTGCGACGGCATCGTTGCACTTGGTGGCGGGTCGGTTATAGATACCGGGAAATTTGTCGCCGCGCTCGCCGGCTCCGAACTTAAAACTTCGACCGAATTGCTGGGGAACCCCGGTCTCCTCGGTCCGCGAGTAACGCCGCTCATCGCGGTTCCGACAACCGTCGGTACGGGCAGCGAAAGTTCTCCCGTGTCCGCTCTTCATGCGGACGCCCACAGTCCTGCCATAGGAACCCGTAGCCCCCACCTTGTCCCGAATACGGCTATTTGCGACCCCGATCTTGCCCGAACGCTTCCGCCGAAACTGATTGCTGCGACCGGAATCGATGCGATGGCACATTGCATCGAAGGCTATTTTGCAGTGCCAGACAATCCGATCGTAAACGCGCTCGCGTTGGACGGGCTTGCTCGCGCTTTCTCCAATATCGTGGCCGCTACGAAGCCGGACGGCGACGAAGCACGCTGCTCTATGATGGAGGCTGCCTTCGCTGGTGGCGCCGCTATCCATAAGGGGCTGGGGCCCGCCCACGCAATTGCCATCGTCTGCGGGGACCAGGGTTTGCATCACGGAGTATTGATCGCTGCGGCTCTTCCCTTCACAGTGGAACTCGTTGTTCGCCGTGTACCCGAAAAAGCCTCGCGCATCGCCAGTGTTCTCGGACTGACGGACTGTTCCGATTTGAAGCAGATCCTGCAATCGTTGAACAAGGAACTAGGTCTTCCTAACACCTACCGGGAAGCTGGATATACGATGACGGACTTAGACGAGCTCGCGCGAAACATTCTCAAGAGTCACTTCAATCGAACCAGCCCCTACCTACCGACGCATGGAGAATACCGGGCGATCCTGCAGAGACTTCAGGATTGAAGCGTCTTTGATCAACCCCAACAGGTCACGACCGATATGATTTTTACGAACGAATGAACTGAACTAGATCCTCGTTATGCCTCCGTGATTGTTCACTGCAACTGGAAGGTTCCAAATCGCCGACTGTAAGTGACCGTTGCAGTCGGGCAGTGGACCATAAATTCGTCAAGTTCCAGTCTTGGAGGTTCAGACTCGGTTGAACTCAGAAAGATCGAACCGCTGACCTCCTCGTTTGCGAGGTTCGATTCGGGGTCCACATCGTTCCAACCTCTTGCCAACTCATTGATTTGGTTGGGGAGCCGGGCGGGATCCAACTGCTGATTAGGCGTACCTGGGTCAGGTTCCCGTCTTATTATTCCCACGGGTCTTCCTAGTTGTTCCCCGAATTCCAATCTAAGTTGTTGATTGTATTGGTGGAGCTGGGCGGGTTCGAACCGCCGGCCTCCTCGTTGCGAAACGGCTTCGCAACGTACTTTCAATAAGTTAGCACATCTTTTGAGGGCACAAGAGGGCACAAAACAACGCATCAGAATCCTTATTGTTCCAGTATTGTTCCTTTATTGTTCCCACGCTGGCCGCAATACAACGCGGCACGGACGGTGCCCAGCGTGTTTGCGTCACATTTATTTGGGTGGTGCGGGATTGCATAATGAATAACCCATTTTAACTGGGCCGGGATCTAGGAACGGACGAACTTGTGGACCGCGCTGAATAAGCGAAAGCGGATGACGAAGCCTAACCACGGCGGTCTTCGTCGTGCAACTTTCAACTCGCTCAGCAGGAGCCAACGAGGTTTTCCAATCGAGGGTATAGGGAAACAGCATATCTGGTCACTTCGTCCGGCCTCCACTCTAGTATTAGGGGCACTTTAGTGCCGTGCTTGAGACTGTTCACATCTGCTAAATCAAAACAGGGGGTCGAAGTTTCCCAAAATGCGACTTTCAGGGAGCTTCGGTGAACCGATTGTGTGATCAGTCAACAAGCGTTTATCGGGACTGATTGTGGAGTGCGCTCTTCGTATTTGGGATGATCTACCTATTCGTCTGTACCGGAGCAGTGATTTCCGTGTTGGGAGCAACCTATCCGTATACTTCTCTTGAGTGTCGAAGCTTTCGAGGGGTTTGGTGTTGTCGGCCTGGTCCAGGTGTCGTGGCTTCCCGACGCTGACAGAAAGGCGAGTTCTGTGGCTGCAACAGGCGCAAGATCTAAATCAATGGACGAAAGACTCAAGGCACTCAAATCGCTCCAACAGCTAATCTGTTTGGTCGCCGCAGCGGTGCTAGCGTTTGCCATGACAACAGATCGATCTAGGGATTATCGCGCTGCGCTCGACGAGCTTGAAGTTTTTAGAAAAGTGGATCTGAAAGATTACCCCGTGTATGTTAAGCGAACTTTTGCCAGCCAAGAAAATGCGAATCGCGACTTTCTGTTGAAAGCTGCCAAGCAAGCACATCTGAAAGTTCGCAGTTCTACAGTATTCTCCGAGCCATTCGTCATGGATTATCCACTTCAAGGCGCCAATGCTCGTCTGCGCGACTTCGAAGACTTTGTCACTGCTAGACATACTGTCGGCATCTATCAGGTGAATGACGAGCAAGAAGTTTTTGCGCGGCTGACTGAGCAGTTAGATCAAAAAGCACCACAGCCAGTGCCGCCGACACAGCCGGTCCCCGCCAAACCGGTCCCTCTGACGGTGACCGGTATTTACGCGAACTTCGGTAGCGTCATGTCAATTAATAATGTGATGATTACTGACCCTGTTGTGCTTCACAATAGCCCCAACGGCTTCCAACCCCTAATCTCACCACCCTTCGGTGAGATTACCACCGTGGTCGCACCCGCGTCATCCAAGGCCTTGCGCGGTTCTGTGAGTTCCACTTGCTCGAATCCATCGGTTGAGAGTATCGCGATTCTTTTCCCTTTTAACGAAGTCATATGAATGTCCGATCTGTGGGACCTTGGAAAGGTCCTTTGCGCGATGCGCGGTGCCATCTATAGATCAGGGCAGCCGAGGTGGGAGACGTTTCTTGCGGATCGGGCGCTCCTGCCAACGAATTATGCGGAGTAATAGGTGGCCGAACCCATTCACATCGTCCAGCATCAACATGTGACCTGCAGCTGTCTTACATCAGCAGTGCCAAATCTTGACAGACAAGTATCTTGACTGTCAAAATAAAGGACTGGAGAGCGCGTATATGAATTCTTCTCTCGATGGCCTGCTCGTCGCTGCGGTAATCGTGCTGTCGGCGGTTCTGGGTGGCGGAATGTATGAGCACCTCGTGATCGATCCCTCCTGGCCGAAGCGTCCCGACTTGATTCAGCCCAGCCGGGGAGGTGTGAGGAGAGGTAAGTTCTGGCTACCAGCACACCTGCTCTTCGAGGTTCTCCTGCTGTGCTCGCTAGCAGCGTTCTGGAAGCTGCCAGCCATCAGACTTTGGCTGCTGGCAGCTCTGTGCATCCATATCGCAACCCGGCTATGGTCCGCGTTCGACTTCATTCCCAAAGCACTCGCATTCGAAAAGGCCGACGTAATCGATGAGACGCTCGCAAGAAAGTGGATACTCAAGAGCAAGTTTCGGCTTCCGCTGGAGCTGCTGACGTTAAGTCTTTTGTTAAACGCCTTGCGTGTAGCGTTCGGAAGATAGCGGAACGCGAAGCCAAATTAATCTCGTGGCGTTCAAGATGCTGGCTGACGGAGAGCGTAGGAGAAGCGAAATGAAGCAAAAAGAAAAACTGCCCAAGGATCTAGTCGGTCGCCTGTTCGCCGCAATCCGTAGAGTCGGGGACCAAGGAGAACTGACTCGCGCGGTGATCGCCGAAGTCCTCGGCTTGAATAAGACGGATCTCGCTGGGGTCGATTTCCTCTACTCGCAAGACGGGACTTGCACAGCAGGAGAGCTGTCTAGAGCCACGGGACTGACCTCAGGGTCGACGACGGCACTAATTGACCGGCTGGAGAAAGCGGGCTATGCCGTAAGAGAAGATGACCCGACCGACCGCAGGCGGCAGATCGTTCGCCTGAGTGACAAAGCTCATGCTCGCTGCGAAGCGGTTTACGAGCCTATCAGGAAGGAGATGTTCAAACTCTGGTCGAACTATAACGCGTCCGAGCTGGAACTCATCGTGCGGTTCCTCACCGAAGGCATCAAGCTTCACGGCACCGGCCTTGAGCGTCTGCGCAGTACCCGGTTCGATTCTGTCGCAAGAAAAGCGCAGTCATCACCCAAGGCAAGAAAACGTCCGTAAATACATACGCCCTGCCTGTCGCCTGGAATGCGTCCCGACTTCTGAACAGGAATTCGATCCTATGACTACGAAATCGCTCAATCTCACCTACTGGATCACAACGTCGACATTTTGCTTAATGATGGCGGCGTCTGGTGTGCTCTACCTGACAAGCATCGGCTTCAAAGAAAGATTCGCGCACCTAGGCTTTCCATCTTATTTCCGAGTTGAGCTCGCCCTCTTCAAACTCGCCGGCGTCGCCGTGTTGCTCCTCCCATTTCCTCGGTTCCTTAAGGAATGGGCGTTCGCGGGATTCTTCATTGTTCTGCTGTCTGCATTCATCGCACACCTGGCGAGTGGGGATGGCACTAAGAAAGCAATGGCACCCGTGTCCGTGACGGTCCTCTTAGCCGTCTCGTACATAGTCTTCAGCATGATGGGTCGTAAGTAGTGTTTGCCTCGCCCAGTACGTCCGATTCACGGATGGGAGGAGAAGCGATGAATAAGACGCGCCCTGATCGATGGCTTCTTTTGGCACTGTCTTCGTTTTGCCTGCTCACCGGCGCGAGCCTGTGGGAGACTGTTGTCTTTGTTCCTGTTTGGGCGTCGGGCAGTCCAGCCACCTTGTCGGTGATCCGGGCGAATGTCGGTATCGACTCCACAGTCTTGTGGATCGTCCTCCACTCTCTATTCGAGGCCATCTATTTGGCGGCTCTAGTCCTCAACTGGAAGCTAAAACAAAGACGAGCTGGGTTGGTTGCCATCGCCGTCATGTATGTGTGCCTTCGCTTGTGGACTACCGCCTACTTCGCACCGACGTTTCTGGCCTTTCAGAAATTGTCCTCTGCTTCAGATATACCCGAGGCTCTCATCGAAAGCACGGTGCGCTGGAAGAACTTGAACTATATCCGCACAAGTGCGGTGGTCGCTCTCAACATATGGATGCTGAAGTACGTTGGCACCGCAATTCAACCGATTGCTGCCGATTCAGAAATCTCCAGAGTTGACCGGAGTGGCGCATGACACTGGAGGTGGGCATTATGGAGGCATCGAGTTTGCATGGTGGCGTTGGCCGTTCTCACGCTCGTGAAGGAAAGAATTATGTCTACCCGGGAGCCGCATGACTCCCTGTGTTGTCCCCAATCATCGTGGGCATGCCAGTTGCCGTCTTCTTGATGGAGCATTTCTTGCGCGAGATGTCATGCAGGGCGCTCCGCGATGGCTGCCCTGGCCCCTTTTCTTGATCCTCTTTATCGGTGTGGCATTGCTTGCGGCTATCACCAGCCTCATTTGCAGCGTGTGCCAACGATTGTTATACAGAGGTCCCAGTTATTGATTCCGGGGAGTACCCTAGCGATGACAGCGCACGCATCGGACAGCCGGGAGCGGCGGCACTGGGAGAGCGTTCACGTCTGCCGAAACTGTGGACACATCATCAATCTCGCGGAGTTGGATTTGAGAGCAATCACTACCGGAATCGTAACCTGTCCGAACTGCGATTGGTCTGGCCAGATCGAAATACAAATCATCGACCAGGTTTCTCGTAAGAAGCCGACTTCAGTCGAATAATTCCACCACGCTGCGATGGGAAGTTGCAGCTGTTGTTTCTTGTCGGGCATTTGCACGCTTACGCGTGGACAAATTCGCTGACAGTCTTTGAATCGTCATCCGCACGGCAAACCAAACATGTTTTCAGTTTTTGATCCCGTGGAAGGGAAAATCCCGCTGGCGACCGTCGATTGTCCAAACGGAAAGCACGGATAAGGCTCTGGCACTCCCTTCATCGTTGTTCCGCTTTACCAAGGGACTTCAAGACCGCCCTTGTCACCACTTCACGAAACGCCTGCATCGCTGGATCGTTGTCTGTGCGTTCGTGCCAGACGAGCTTGATTTGCGTGACGATCTTTGGCAAAGGTCCGACGATTGCACGCAGCCCAAATCGCTCTCCGAGAAGTTCCATCAGGGTTGACGGAATGGTCGCCACAAGATCTGTCTTTGCGATGACGACGGCAGCGGCAATAAAGTTCGGCACGGTCACCGCAACCCTCCGATCGATCCCAAGCCGCATGTAGGTTTGGGCAAGCTCACTATATCCGCGGCCGGGTGCTACCTGCACATCGACGTGCTGAAGCGCAGCAAGTCGTGATTTCGTAATTCGCCCACTGGTATGGGGGTTGCCGCGACGCGCGGCCAGGACGCTGCTCTCTTTGTACAGCGGCGTCATATGTGCCCCGGGCGCCTTCTCTTCTCGTGCGATCAGCGCGGCATCGATTTCCATACTGGAAAGGCCACCGGACGAAACGTATGTGTCGATACCCACTGCGCGGAGCTGAGCGCACGGCATCTCCTTCATGACCAGCTTCACGATCTCCGGAAAACGAGCCATCGTGGTTGCATCGGCGAGGGCAAGCGTGAACTGCTTGGTAGTGGTCATCGGGTCGAAATGATCCTTCTGTACCAAGCTTTCGAGTTCGCTTAAAGCGTGCTTGAGGGCTGGCGCGAGGCTCGCCGCATGCGGCGTTGGAACGATTCCGCGGCCACTCCGGATCACGAGAGGATCCCCGAGCAAGGAGCGAAGACGTGCGAGTGAATTGCTGACCGCCGACGGCGTCACGTGAAGATGCTGCGCCGCGCGCACGACGCTGCGCTCCGAAAGCACCGTGTCGAGGACCAGAAGGAGATTCAGATCGATCTGAGATAGGCTCACGGATAGTGATTATATATGTCACGAATCATCACTGGTGCAATCTATTGCGAGGCCTTACGCTTTAGTTGTGAACTTGTCCGATGCCCACGCCTTCCTGTCAGCTTCTCGTTGCCTGCCGACTCCACGGATCGCGAACCAACCGAAACTAATGAAGGCTCCCAAAGCAGCGATCAGAGCGAAAAAGGGCAGCTTGAGTTCGATTCACTATGGAGGTGCTGATAGCAAACGCTACCTAAACAATCTCTGGACAAGGCCCTCGTGCAGCGGCATGATCGCACGCATACCACTTAGTTTTGACTCAAACTATCAACCCAGGGAGAAACTTATGAAGCTGGTAACTGAGGCCAATTTCCTTTTGAGCAACCCCGACACAATTGACGAATCCAACGAGGCGGACCGAAGCTACACTGCGTTGGCCAATCGACCGAAAGGGGTGATCGGCATGCGCAACATCTTCCTAATCGTCGCTCTGTTGGCGGCAACCGCAGTCGCTCACCCGCAAAGTGAAGTCAAGCCGGAAAAGAGTGGAGACATGTCTGCTGAAATAACGAATCACAAACAAGCCGTCACAATACTGTTTGAAGAATGCTTCAGCCAGGACCATATCGAGCGTTTGCCAGATGTGATTGCCTCAGACTACGAGGGATCGAACGGACAAAGCGGCCCACCTGTATTCGCAGCCATAATCACCGGAATTCGCACTTATCTCCCGGATGCTCGCTACACATTGGAAGATATGGTCGCGGAGGGTGACCGGGTGGCTGTTCGCTGGCGGCTGGAAGGAACACAGGACGGCCCGTTTCACGGGTTTCCAGCGACGCACAAACACGTCACAACCTCCGGGATGGCCATCTTTCAATTCAAAAAAAATCGAATCGCAAGTTCGTGGATTTTGAACGATTCACTTCGATTTATGCAACAGATCGGAGCCCTGCCAAGTGAAATCAAGCCTCCGACACAGCCCACAAAGTAAGCTTTGGCTCAAATCACCACCCAAGGAGGAATTATGAAGCCGGTAACACAAATCAATGTCCTTTCGATCAAACCCGGAAAAATCGATGAATTCTTCGAGGCGGACCGGAGCTACATTGCGTCGTCCAGTCTGCCGAAGGGCCTGATCGGTAGCCGACTGTACAGAAGTCTGGATGGCAAATCAGCTGTGCGGGTGAGCCAGTACGAATCTGTCGAAGCCCACAAGGAGTATCACCATAGCGAGGCTCTCCGGCAGCAGATCGACCTGCTGCGCACCTTCGTTGAGTCCTCGAGCCCCGGCTTTTATGAGGAGGCTTACACCACGGGCGATTTCAAATAGCCTTCGTCTCTTGGGGCTGGCCACAAGCGCGCTCGTCTGTCTGTGGGCAAAACCTTGTCAGCAGACGGGCGGGTGAAGCGTAAAGCTGGCGTCCTGCGCGAATGATCGAAGACAATTCGAAGGAGAATCGAATGAACCTCCATCCTGTCATTCTGTTTACTACAGGTGCTTTATCGATTTACGCCACCGCCGTTTTCGGTGTATGTCGGAGAACAGGTAGATGTCTTCATCGCGAGGGATCGACAATGAATACACGTTCGGCAGGCGAATCCCCGTCAATCATGGGAGAGCGTTCACGTCTGTCCGAGCTGTGGACACCAGCTGAGAGATCACTACGGAAGGGCTAGGGGCATTCGCGACAATGAGTGTACCCACGCTTTCAAGTTGTTGAGACGGGTGGGCGTTTCGGACTGATTCCGACGGGTGTGTTTCTTGCATTTGCCTTTACTTTTGTTTGGCGCATTTGTGAGGAAGAATTGATCAAATCAAGCCTTTCCGCTTGTCTCGCAACCACGCGACGACCTGATCGCCGTGCTTGTCCGGAGGAAACACGGGATAGAACACTTTCTCAATCCGTTGGCGATGCAGTACGAGCGTGCAGCGTTTGGTAAGAGTCCATCCATTGACCTGGAAGGTCGGCAGGCGCAGAGCGCGGCCCAATCTGAGATGTTCATCAGAGAGTAGCGCGAATGGAAGATGGAGGCGGGTAGCTGCTTCAGTTTAGTATGCCGTTGTTTGCGTGCTGAGGCCGAAGACCTCTGCGTTCTGGTTCAGGATGGCCTGATAGTTGTCGCGCATCGAACAACTCTGCGGTGTGCATCCACGCGCTCCCGGAATGGCATCCCAACCGTCGGGTGACGGCTTGCCGGGCTCCCCAGTCCGCGGATAGCAATATACGATGAGCCGGTCCTGCTTCAACGCCGCAAGATTCACAACGCTCCCATGTGTACTCGGGAGGAGAATCGACGGCACGGGCATCCGAAGAAGATGATCGCAGGCACCGTCATCCATTGGAACCGGCAGGTTCGCGGGCAATTTTGTGAAATCCTCTTGCGGGAGAACTCCGGCTCCTGCTGCCATCATCGATTGCTTCAACCAATCTCTCCTTGACGTAAACATCACCGCTTCTCCTTATGAAAGCCTGATTTGATAGAGCAACAGGTCCAGATAGTGGCCAAATTTGTATCCCACCTCTTTCAAATGGCCGGCACGCTCGGCTCCGAACTTCCCCAAGAAGCTGCAAGACGGGAGGTTTTCGGCATCGACGCCAGCAATCAACATATGTTTTCCAGCCGCACGGGCATGCGCAATCAACTCCTCGAAGAGCTTTGTTCCGGTTCCATGGCGGCGAGCGTCAGGCCGTAAGTGGATTGAACCTTCAACCGTAAATCGATAACCCGGCCATGGACGGAAGTCGCCATACGAGGCGAATCCCAGGACTTGGTCATCTTCCTCTGCGATGAATAGCGGGTAACCCTTTTGCTGCTGGGACTGCCACCACAGCACGCGTTCGTCTATTGACGCCTCTTCATCTCGATAGATGGCAGTCGAAGTGCGCAGCACTTCGTTGTAGATTTCGGTGACGGCGGTAATGTCTTTGTCTTCGGCCATTCGGATTTTCAAGAGCAACCTCCGGGAGACATACTGTCTACTATAGTAGCTTTTATTCCCCTATAATATCCACACGACGCAAAAGCAACCATGCTGCAAGCGGACGCACGATGAAGACAGCCGGCATCGCCCTGGCTCCAAGAGTTTGGAATATGCGCTGGGCGGGTACAAGGGACGAGCACGACCCCAATGCGATTCGCAAGGGGCGGGGACCATTGCCGACTACGAAACAGCCCTGCGTTGCACGGAGTTTTGGGCCAAGTACATGGGGAGAGCCGCAATGACGGAGGAGTCATTCGAAGTGATGACAATTGGGCAGCTTCTCTACTTGGTTCTCTTCGGGGAACTCGCGATCCGACTTCTGGACGCGACTGAGGCGTCCAGTCAATCACGAGAAACGGAAGAATCAGCCTTGGATTCGGACATGGGAGTCCTTTGAGATCAAGTTCCGGAGGCGACGGGTCACGGAGCCTGACGCAGCAAAAGAACGAGATAGGTGCAGCTTGCTCCCGAACGATTTTCGTATCGGCAATCCTGAGGCTCCCCTAGTTCGAGGCAGTCCCCTGCACGCAGCAGATGCTCTTGCTGGCCTTCGACAAACACCAATCGTCCCTTCTGTACCCAGATGAGATGTTTGGCGAAGCTGTAGCTTGACGCGGGGTAGGCCACCTTGGCACCTGCAGGTAGTTCTACTTCCACGAGATCAATCGGAACTGTCGAACCTGGAATCGGGAAGACTTGCCGCCGCACGTATCCACTCTGCGGATCGCGCCAGACGAGCCGTTGGTCATGCTTCAGTACGCGCGACCGGTTGACATCCTCCGCACGAGCGAGCAGCGTAGAGATCGTGATGCCGAAGGCGCCAGACAATTTGCCGAGCAACATCGCGGTCGGGCTACTCCTACCGGCCTCGACCTTCGCGATCATTGCTCGCGATACGCCAGAGCGCTCGGCGAGTTCAGCCAGCGTCCAACCCCTCGCATCGCGTTCGCCTTTGATGCGCGTTGCTAAACTTCGTGTGGGATCGTTCGATGTAGTGGGCACCACATTACTATAGCCGCGCCATTGGTGACGAGTCGCATGGTCTCGCGGATTGAAGTTGGGTGCGCACGCGGACCGACTACCTGATAGACATGTTGGTGTCTTTTTGTCTACTATAGTGTCACAGTGCAATCACGCTTAGGACTACTTCTGGTCCAATCTGGTAAACCGAGGACTTGATATGAAGGATCTGCGTATCCGAATTCTTCAAGCTGATCTTGATGACCCCCGGATTGTTGAATTGATTGAAAATCATGTGGTAGCGGCGCGAGGCCAGACTGCCCCTGGGAGTGCGCACGCGCTCGGTCTATCTGGGTTGAGGTCGTCCGATGTTTCCGTCTGGGTCGCTAACCGCGGCGAAGATGTAGTAGGGACCGGCGCGCTCAAGAGATTGTCCGAGGTCGAAGGGGAGGTGAAATCCATGTATACGTCCCCCTCTGCTCGAAGGCTCGGCGTCGCGAGCATCATGCTTGACCACATCATCGATGCGGCCAGAAACGAAGGTCTCAGGCGGCTTAATTTAGAGACCGGCTCCTGGCCCTACTTCGATCCAGCAAGGGCCCTTTACGCGGCCTTCGGTTTTGTGGAATGCGACCCTTTTGGTGAGTATCGGGAAGACCCCAATAGCGTATTTATGACTTTGAATATTGAGGATAGCCTAGCTCGTGGCTCTTCAAGGAGTAACTGATTTCTTCCACAACGCCAGTCCGGCTTTGAGGTTATTTCTTCGACGGAGGTAAGAATGACGACATTCATAATGCTGCCAGGAATCGGCGGATCGGGCGAGGATCATTGGCAAACGTTGTGGGAACGATTTCACCCTTCGATGAAGCGCTTCAACCTGCCAGACTGGGATAAACCAGAACTTTCTGTCTGGAGCAGAGCGCTTCAAGATGCCGTAGACGCAGCAGAGCACCCGATCATCCTTGTTGCGCATAGCCTTTCCTGTCTTTTAGTGGCACATTGGGCCATGGACTCACGTTCCACAGTGGCTGGCGCATTCCTCGTATCTGTTCCTGATACCGAGGCACCCGCGTTTCCCTTGGCTGCGACTTCATTTAAAGAAGTTCCACGAACCGCGTTACCATTCCGCTCCATCATCATTGCGAGCACCAATGACCCTTACGGCAGTATCGAGTACATGCAAAGGCGTGCGCACGAATGGAATTCGGAATTGGTCAACATAGGCGAGCATGGGCACATCAATGCATCCAGTAACCTGAGCGAGTGGGACGAAGGACACTCTCTTCTGCGTAACTTTGTCCACGATTTGGGGCTCGGAGAGTTTTAGGTCCGCTTTATCGGGATTTGCAAATCCGCTTACAGACCTCGTCTTTCCGGATTGTCGAAGTGGCAGGAACCGATGCGGAACAGCGTGTTTGTTGGACAAATATTCGAGTCCCAACTCGATTGATTTACAATGCGCGGTTTGTAATACATCACAATGAGGAAAGCGGCCATGCATGATTTGGAACCATTACCTGTTGTTCTTCTACATGGCTTGATCGGATCGCTTGACGATCCGGCTATCGCTACTGCACTTCACCCTCGTTTGGTATTCAGCCCGTCGTTGCTTGGCTACGGAGCAAATGCGGACACCGCACCTGCGACGATTACTCTCGCTAACCAAGTGGAGTACGTAGCTCAGCTCGTGAGAACAAAGTTTGGCGACGGACGCTTTCATCTGGTCGGCCACTCCGTTGGGGGCGTGGTGGCAGCATTATTCGCCAACAAACATCCCGAGATGGTTGCATCGTTGATCACCGCTGAAGGTAACTTCACGCTGAGGGACGCTTTCTGGTCCGCGAGCGTCGCGCGCATGGATCAGGCCGAGGCAGAAGCTATGCTGGACACACTACGCATCGATCCGGAGGCCTGGCTAGCCCAATCTGGTATTTCGCCGACCGAGGAGCGCGTCAGCGCGGCGAGGCGATGGCTTAACCTACAACCCGCTTCTACTCTGCGCGCAATGGGGCGCTCAATCGTCGAGACGACGGGACAGCCTTCCTATGATGCGCTGCTTCGTTCCGTCTTCGTTCGCATGCCCGTTCATCTAATCGCAGGGGAACGCTCACGCGACGGCTGGGATGTTCCAGCGTGGGCTGAAGAGCTGGCCGTGAGCTTTGATGTAATAGAAGGAGCAGGTCACATGATGATGCTGGATGACGTGAATGGGTTCGGCCAGCTGTTACTCCGTATCATTAAGACCAGTGCGCCACTTCCGTTTGTGAGGGATGATCGATACACACGCTGATCCTGTTATGGCTCAAGGAATTTCTCAAGGAGATACAGCTCATCTGTGGGAACGACAAGAGCGCACAATCTACCGTTGCAGGTCTATGGGTTGACCTCGGATGGAAACCGTTGACATGGGAGGGGTGCAGGTAGCGAGGCGTTTGAGCCGCTCTGGCGTTTGTGGTGCCTTCCTGGTTTTCTCGGCAATGCGTGGACTCAGGCTTTCAAGCTGCTGAGACGAACAGGCAGACGGGCGACCAGCCTGAAGTATTCATAGACGCCTCTACCTCGACTCGCCCAAGCATCCCGCAGACGGCGTTCGACCCTAAAAGCAGCCATACTTCGCCGCCCCCATAATGCTTCGGC
>Ga0302315_10002277_pt1 | contig 18333 bp, 16 predicted proteins | sample III_Palsa_N3_1_FD_200532 | JGI IMG/M metagenome (GOLD analysis project Ga0302315, IMG submission 200532) | Peat permafrost microbial communities from Stordalen Mire near Abisko, Sweden - III_Palsa_N3_1 | ecosystem: Environmental > Terrestrial > Soil > Palsa > Peat permafrost | place: Sweden... | reverse complement strand
CCGCTAAAATCATATTTTTAATTTGGTAATCTACAGGTGTTTAGCGATAGAATTTGACTGCTTATCTTTCTGGCTATCGTTATATTGATACCTACCTGTTAATATCAACCATCAGGAACCAGATATCAAACAGTGATTTGATCAAAGAGAAAATGATGCCCGGAAGGAGAATATAAAAGGCATTGGTGAAATGAAAAATGAAAAATAATCCCGCTGCTAAAATTGGAAGCAGTGATAATTGTGAATAAAACAAGCTTCTGAAGTACTGCTTTTTGTAATAATCTTCAACGGTTTTATAGCCTATAATATCCAGTTTGGTAACGATGATCCATATCGCGATACCCATTACAAGTATTTCGCTGCCCAAAACCGCGAGCGGTTGATTTGGAACAAGACACAGATTAGAGATAATAACGATATTCGTCAGCAGGATCAACGACCCGAACGCCCTGCTTGGTAAATGGGTCTTCGTGATGCAAAATATCTTCTTTACATTGATGGACAGCCCCACGAAAATCAGCCCGGTAAGGCTTGATGCGATTGACGCGGTAGTTGAAAAATAAGTTGACCACATATTCATTTCGTTGGTACCTTCTTTTAATATTGATTGTTTGTAAGCATTAATCATTGCCGTAAAGCAATTGTAATACTTGCAAGTCCCGAGCCAGTAATTAAATCATTGTATTTCAGTTAGATATGATAGTATTCGGCTTGCCGGACTTTGAAATATCGAAAAATTAGCGACTCAATTAGCGAAATAGAGAAGCAGGTCATATGAACGATTAATACAGGCTTAGCGAAATAACATCACTCTATCCCGAAATCGATAGATATTTCTGCTCGAATGCCAGCTGATAATTTCAGGTTCAGCGTTTTACATCATTTTCGCTATTTCGAAGCTGGCGGCAAAATTTAGCGAAATATACAAGTGAAATTCGCTTAATCAATCTTGCTAAACATCTGTAAATAAGCATTTTAAATGATTGGCATGTTTGTTGGCTTCTGTGGATAATCATTGAACAAAAAATCTTTATTATTTAATTCACTTCATCATGAAACAAACAATTATTAAAAAAACAGAAAAAGGAAAATCGGCGATGATGATCGCACTTTGCTTTCTGATCTTCGCCACAGGACTTTGTACGAACAGGGCAGCTGCCCAGGTAAAAAACATTGTGCTGGTACATGGTGCCTTTGCTGATGGTTCAGGCTGGCAAAAACTTTATACTATCCTTACAGCAAAGGGATATAACGTTAGTGTTGTCGGCAACCCTGATCTTGGCATTCCGGAAGATGTGGCGGCAACGCAGCGAGTAATAGACCGTCAGGACGGTCCATGTATCCTGGTTGGCCACTCATATGGTGGTGCCATCATCACTGTGGCAGGGAATTCACCTAAGGTCGCAGGGTTGGTATTTGTATCAGCATTTGCGCCTGATTCCGGTGAAACACTTATCGGTTTGCTACAAAAATATCCACACGATCCGAAATCTGGTATCCTTCCCCCGGATAAAGATGGTTTTGTCTGGTATGATAGAGCAAAGTATCATTCAGGCTTCTGTGCCGATATCCCGACAGCTGACGCCGCCTTTATGGCTGACTCTCAGCTACCAACGGCCGTTACAGCGTTCACTTATGTATTCACAGATATTGCCTGGAAGAAAAAGCCAACCTGGTATATTGTCGCACAACAGGATCACTCAATTCCGCCGGATCTGGAACGAATGTTTGGTAAAAGAACAGGCGGCACAGTATCTGAAATAAATGGTAGCCACTTGATTTTTATTTCTCATCCGGAGGAAGTTGCTAAGGTTGTTGAAGCAGCGGCTAAAGGATCGGCAAAATAAACAAGTTGATTTTGACATCTCCTTTATTGAGCGATGGGAGTAGCCCATTGCTCAATGAAGGAACAATTTAAAATTCCATTAAAAACTAAGATTATGAAATTTACCTATTACGGACATTCTTGCTTTTCGGTATTTGCAGGGGGCAAACATATCCTGTTTGATCCATTCATTACGCCAAATGAACTCGCAAGCTCCATCAATGTAGATGAGATAAAAGCAGATTACATCTTTATTTCCCATGGACATTATGATCACATATTTGACGCCGTACGCATTGCAAAAAATACAGGTGCCATGGTGTTGGGCAACTTTGAAATATACGACTGGCTCAATAAACAGGGACTTACTAATACACACCCGATAAACCCGGGCGGCAAATTCAAATTTGATTTCGGAACGGTTAAGGCCGTTACAGCAGTCCACTCCAGTAGTTTTCCTGATGGCACCTATGCCGGGGTGGCGAGCGGCTATGTATTCAAAACAGTTGATGGCAGCTTTTACTATAGTGGCGATACGGGACTGACCCTCGACATGAAACTCATCGCTGAATGGTGGGCAGACCTCGATTTCGCTGTATTGCCCGTGGGTGACGGACTAACTATGGGCTTCGAGGACGCGCTGATCGCATCTGATTATGTTAACACATCAACAGTTGTAGGTGTTCACTATGATACATTCGGCTTTATTAAAATGGATCATGCGGCAGCCATTGAAACTTTTGCATCTGCAGGCAAAAAACTGCTTTTACTTGACGTCGGAGCTATTATTGACCTTTAACTAAACCCGATCATAAAATTAAAAACAACACAAAACAAAAATCAATTATGGAAACATCTAATTTAACAAAAGTGAAAAACATTGTACTGGTCCACGGCGCTTTCGCCGACGGCTCGGGCTGGAGAAATGTTTATGAAATTCTTAAAGCCAAGGGTTACAATGTAAGTATGGTGGGTAACCCAAATACCGGCTTGGAGGATGATGTACAGGCAACTAATCGTGTATTGGACCGCCAGGATGGACCGTGTATATTAGTCGGCCATTCTTACGGTGGTGCCATCATTACTGCCGCAGGCATCTCTCCAAAAGTTGCTGGCCTGGTATTTATATCTGCATTTGCGCCTGATGAAGGCGAAGCACTCGGAGATTTATTGGGTTCCTATCCACACGACCCAATGTCTGGGATCTTGCCACCGGTAAATGATTATGTATGGTATGATCTTGATAAATATCACTCTGGCTTCGCGGGTGACTTAAGTGCAGCTGATGCGGCATTTATGGCTGATTCACAGGTTCCTGCAGCCTTATCCTGCTTTACTTACAAATTCAAAGACATCGCCTGGAAAACTAAGCCAACTTGGTATATAGTTGCAGCTGAGGACCATTCGATTCCACCAGATCTGGAAAGATTTATGGGCAAAAGAACCGGCGGAACCGTTTCTGAAATCGTAGGTAGCCATTTGATCTTTATTTCACATCCGGCAGAAGTCGCAAAAGTTATTGAAGCTGCTGCCGAAGGTGCACTGACCAAATAATTGTAAAAATGCATGCCCATTTTGATCGTTGCTTCCCGTCGCGGCAAAATGGGCATTTTTATTATAATCAATTGATGACACTAAATTATAATGATATGAAAAAAACGGTAATGGCACTATTCCTGGTATTTGGTTTTCGTGGTGTATACGCACAACAAAATACGGATCCAAAGGCGATTTATTCCGGCATATCTGATAGTGTCAGCATTGCTGTTCATAAATCTTATGATAAGGTATCCGGGATACACCGCTGGCTATTCGGGGAAAATTACCGCAAAGAATGGGCTGCAACTGTTAAACTTCCGCTCATCGATGTAACGAAGGTAAACGGAGGGCTTATACCGGAACAATACGGTGGCGGGATGGAAACGAAATCAATCCGCATGAAAGACAAAACGGGAAAGGAATGGGTGATCCGTAGTGTAGAGAAAGTTCCGGACAAATTGCTGCCCGAAAACTTACGACAAACATTTGCCCTTGATTGGGTGGATGACGAATATAGCGGACAACACCCGTATTCGGCATTAATGGTACCACCATTGGCCGAAGCCGCTCATATCCCACATGCACATCCGGTAATTGGCGTATTGGTTCCTAACGCAGTCATGGGAACATTTAGCAGTCAGTTTGCCGGGCGCGTAGTACTTCTGGAGGAAAGAGAGCCGACAGGCGAATCTGAAAATACCTTGAAGATGCTGAAAGAGTTAACGATTAACCATAATAACCGTATCGACGGCGATGAGTTTTTGCGGGCCAAGATGCTGGACTTACTTACCGGCGACTGGGACAGGCACGAAGATCAGTGGCGCTGGACCAAACAAAAGAAGGGGAAAGACCTGGTTTATAACGCCGTACCGAGAGACCGGGACCAGGTGCTGCATGTAGACCAGGGCCTATTTCCCTCACTTGCCGCACTTCCCTGGATAGATCCTGTTCTCGGAGATTTCGGGGGAACTATTCCTAATGTTAAATATTCGCTGTTTAAAACAAGATTTATACAGCGATACCCGGACGCGCAATTTAACTACCAACACTGGATGGATGTGGTAAATGAATTTGTAAAGGATGAAACTGATGAAGTGCTGGAGGCCGCTGTGAGGTGTCTGCCTGAAGCAACATACAAAATACGGGGAAAAGAAATCCTTGCACAACTAAAGGAACGCAGAGAGAATATTCCTGCTGCTATGGAACAATATTTTCGGTTCATTAACAGGATAGTTGATATCAGTGCGAGTGACAAAAATGAATTTGTGGAGATAACAGACGGCCCGGATTCGGCTATGCGTATCGTTATGGCTAAACTATCCAAAAATGGAGAACAAGGCGATCCCATCATGGATGTAGTGTATTCGCCATCGGTAACTAAAGAGATCAGGCTTTATATGGAAGATGGCGACGATCACCTGGTAATTAATACGCATCGTACACCTATAAAGCTTAGGATAATCGACAGTGCGGGCCGTAAGACTTTTGATATCCGGGATGTTAGCAGGACCGTAAGCTTATATGCGGTAAAAGATAGTACTATTATTACTGGCAGTGCCGGTAAGATCGGTACCCATTTCTCAAACGATACCTTAAATACGCGCTTCATACCTACTAACCCCTATAACCTCTGGATGCCGCTCGCAACCGGGGCGATCAATAGAGATGATGGTTTTCTGCTTGGTTTAGGATTTCGTTATACAGGAAGGGATGGGTTTCGGAAATTACCTTATTCAACCATACAGGATGTAATGCTCACGCATTCATTTGAAACAAAGGCATTCCGGGTTTACTATGATGGTCAATGGATTCAGGCAATCGGACGGGCGGATATCACGCTATATGCTCTTGCGGAAGCGCCCGATAATACCATGAATTTTTTTGGTGAAGGCAATAATACCGCTTTAAATAAGACCGGTGATTATCATGAATTTTATCGTTCGCGATTTGATCTTTATCAATTAGAGCCCGCATTGCGCTGGCACTTCAGTAAATCTACAGCCTTTAGCTTTGGGCCTTCCCTTCAATATTATCATGTGAATCCTGCCGATAATTATAACAGGTCGGTTAACCAGCCAGGTTTAATTACTTCTTATGACAGTACTAATTTTAATAAGGATAAACTGCACCTCGGATTGGTAGCCATTTTGAAAAGCGATAAAAGGAACAGTAAAATACTACCATCATCCGGCTATTACCTGAATGTAAGGTTGCAGGGATACGCCGGCTTGAATGAGTACTCCAGGTCTTTCGCTCAGTTACAACCCGAATTTACCTATTACCAAAAAGTTGATAGCAGCGCCGCGTTGGTTTTTTCTGATCGTGTCGGCGGAGGAATTGGCATAGGTAACCCTGCATTTTACCAGTCGTTCTTTTTAGGGGGACAGGGTAATTTGCTTGGCTATTTACAGAACAGGTTCGCAGGCCAGCAAATGGCGTTCAATGACCTGCAAGTCCGGCTTAGACTGGCGAATATTGCTGGCTATATTTTACCCGGGCAATTAGGCGTAACCGGATTTTTCGATACCGGGCGCGTATGGATAAAAGGAGAAGATTCGAACACCTGGCACAACGGTACCGGCGCGGGAATCTATTTCGCTCCTGCATCATTAACGGTTATCCAAATCATAGCAGGACATTCAAATGAAGGCTGGTATCCATATATAACTTTCAATTTTACTATTTAATAATAAAACTAACCGAATGGTCAGTAATCTATGAAATCCAATGGAGCGTCTCAAGAACAAAGCATCAGTTATTATCGATCTCCAGGCAAGGGGATATGATCGTGATTTTATTATAAAAGATGAATACCTGGTTTGTATTCAAACGATGCAATTGATGTGTCCTGACGATTTTGAGATCATAGAAACTTACCGGTTTGATGGGCGAGACCGGTCCTGCGATAACTATGTTATTTACGCTGTTCGATCAATGGATAACGAGCAAAAAGGTATCCTGATGGCTTCTTACTGTGCTTTTTCAAAAGGCCTTTCTATTCACCTATGGTCTAAACTGTCGGCTAACTTTAATTTTTAAATCAAATTTTTATCATGAATGATCACAATATCCTCGAAAAAGTAGAGGAATACGTAAGCAACTATTTTGATAACAGGCGACCTGATAATTTACATTTCCATAACCTGGATCATGCCAAATCGGTTGTTAAATCTGTTCGGAAAATAGCTGATCATTATAAGGTTGCTAAAAGTGATATGTTGGCATTGGAAATCGCTGCATGGTTTCACGGTGTTGGCCTTCTTATTTCCGGTGTGAACCCGGAAAGGCTTTCTGCGGACAAGGCTAAAGCATTTCTGGAAAAAGAATTTCCAGATCAGCAGATCGCGGCAAAAGTTACTTCATTGATTTTGGCCACACATTTTCCGCGAAAGCCAGCCGGAGTACTGGAAGAAATTATCTGTGACGCTACCACTTGCCAATGGGGGAAACATTCATTTATCCATGCCAGCGAAGATCTTCGCCATGACTCCGGCGTTATTGAAGGAAAAGTAACCGACAGGAAATCATGGGTCGAAAACACTATAAAATTATTGGAAGAACATTATTATTTTACCGATTACGGTCGTGCACGGTACGATGCCGGAAAATCTAGAAACCTTGACCATTTAAAATCTCTTTATCCATCTTTACCCGGTGACGAAATTGCCAAACATCAGCATAAGTCGCCCAAACCGGAAGGTGACGATAAGAAAACAGTGGCCCGTCCTGAAAAAGGAATAGAAACGATGTTGAGGATCACGGCTGCCAACAACCAAAGATTAAATGCTCTGGGTGATAAAAAGGCCCACATTTTGATTACGGTAAATGCAATTATTCTTTCTGCGATCATCAGTCTGGTCTTAAGAAAACTGGATGAGAATAATTTTCTGGCCTATCCATCATACCTGCTGCTGGCTGTGAGTTTATTATCAATCATATATGCCATTTTAGCTACCAGGCCGCCAATTACTCATGGCAGGTTCGATAAGAACGACGTAGGGGTGACGCCGGTGAATCTATTATTCTTTGGCACATTTTATAATATGGAACTGGAAACCTATACAGATGCTATGCTGAAACTTATGGATAGCAGTGACATACTTTACCGTACGCTAATCCATGAGGATTATCGGGAGGGGCGCATTCTTGGTCAAAAATATAAGCTTTTACGAATCGCCTATAATATATTTATGTACGGTCTCATTGCAGCCGTTATAATTTTTATTTTAGTATCCATTTTTCATCATGACGAGCTCCCTAAAATTACTGAGCAATTGAAGATTTCAAAATAATTAGGTTGACAGTTACATATAGGCTGGGCATAGGTAGTCAATAGTGTGTTTATGTCTAACTTAGCTATATTTAAAATAATTAAATAGTATTTAACTGATGTCCAAGATTCTTATAGTTGAAGACCAATATATTGAAGCGCATAACCTACAACTTATTTTAGAACGGGCAGGCTATCATGTATGCACCATTGCAGACTCTGTCGCTTTGGCGTTAAAAATCATCAAAAATGAACAGCCCGATATGATCTTGCTGGATATTCAGCTTCAGGGTGAATTAACCGGGATCGATCTTGCTAAAACTTTAGGGGATAAGCAGACTGCATTTATTTACCTTTCCGCTAACTCTGATAAAAGAACACTTGAGCGGGCCAAAGCAACTAATCCTAATGGCTTTCTTGTAAAACCATTCCGGGAAAAAGATGTGCTGGTTACCTTGGATGTTGCCTGGTACCTTCACCAGGAGAATTTAAAACGCCGGAATAATCCGGGTAAACCTATTCCAAACGCCGCTATTCCCGAAACATTCAACAGAATTATTGGTAAAAGTCAAGCATTAACCGAAATCTTGAACGACATAAGGTTAGTGGGCCGCACGGATACCTCTGTACTTATTCTTGGAGAAACAGGTACAGGAAAGGAGTTAATCGCTAAAAGTTTTCACCAGGCATCGGCTAGGTCCACAAAACCATTTGTCATTGTAAATTGTGCGGCTTTGCCTCCGACCCTGATCGAATCTGAATTGTTTGGTCATGAAAAAGGGGCCTTTACAGGCGCCGCTGAACGAAAGATCGGAAAATTTGAACAGGCCAATGAAGGTACCGTGTTTCTCGACGAGATCGGTGAGCTTCCTAGGAATCTTCAAATAAAATTCTTAAGGGTTTTACAGGAGCGGGAAATTGAAAGGATCGGCGGAAAGACCTTAAAAATAAATGTTCGTGTAGTCGCAGCAACAAACAGAAATCTAGAGGAAGAAGTTGCGGCAGGAAGGTTCCGCCTTGACCTATACTATCGGTTGAACGTATTTCCGATTAACCTGCCCCCTTTGAGAGAAAGAAAAGAAGATATTGAATTATTGGCAAATAGCTTTATTACACGCTTTGCAATAGAAACGGGAAAACCAGTCACCGGATTTTCTGAAAATGTACGCGCAGAAATGTTAGCATATGATTGGCCGGGAAATATCCGCGAATTGGAGAACCTCATGGAGCGATGCGTGCTTCAGGCAAAGGGACCTGTAATTGAATTATTGCCGCTACAAAGGGGAAAGCCGAGATTAAATGACCACGGAGCTGCAAAGGATAAAATAAAAACAATAGAAGAGAACGAGCGGGATCACATCATAGCGACGCTCAGAGAATGTGGTGGTAAGATCTACGGAAGGGGCGGTGCAGCAGAAGCCCTTAATATCAGTGTTTCATCATTGAACGCGCGCATCAAAAAATTGGAAATCAATAAAGACCATATTTGACCGTTTCATAATTTCGAGCTGCATAATCTTTAAACCATTACGCAAATTATTTCTTCATATCGTTAATCCATCGTTAATATTTCGATATTCCGTAGTGGGTATTCTTGTAAAATAATGATAAGTTGTTGTTCTACAGTATCTTGCTCAATGGCACAATTTTGGTTTTTCATAAGGAAACAGCTTAAAAAAATGAAAATCAACATTGGCATCCGGGAGGAAAACACACAGGAAGTAAGTATCCGTTTATCCAAATTACTCGCCGACGAATTTATTCTCTATACTAAAACGCGCAACGCGCATTGGAATCTGGAAGGCACTGAATTTCATGGATTACATGTCTTTTTCGAAGACCAATTTAATCGACTTGATGAAATGATTGACAGCATAGCTGAAAGGATTCGGGCCATCGGACATTTTGCGCCTGGCTCTCTTAAACGTTTTTTAGAATTGACCCATCTTAGCGAAGATGATGCGGCGGATAATTATGGGAAAACGTTCATGAAAAACCTGCTGGAAGATCATATCGCCATTATCATTTTTTTAAGGGAAAATATCGATTTGTTCGCAACCGGATACAAAGATTACGGAAGCAGCGATTTCCTTACCGGCCTACTATCTGTCCACGAAAAAATGGTTTGGATGCTTAATGCACACTTAAAAGGTTAATATTCATTAGAGATTGCGGTTTGTACAATCTCTAATTTATTTTTTCAGCTTTCAAAACAATTTTGCTGAACATGGCTCATAATTAAGCGCCGTACCGATTTTAAAAAACCTGAACCGTATAAATTATAACAATGATCAGAACATCTACAGCTATTTGGAAAGGCCCCGGTAAAACGGGTGTGGGACAGTTGAACATCCAAAGTGATAAAAATCTTTCATCCGGCTTTGACTTTCAGGGCAGGTTTGCGTTGGAAACACCAAATATAAATCCGGAAGAATTGATTGCAGCCGCATACGCGATGGACTTCGTGATGAAACTCAGCTTTGTGCTTGGTGAAGCTGGCTTTATAGCAGAATTTATTAAGGCTATTGCTAATATTAACTTCGTAAACGGGAGCATTACGGGATTGCATCTTCTTTTGACAGCGAAGATAGGCGATATAAATCAAGATATATTTGAGTCGAGCGTTAAGGAGGCTCAAATCACCTGCCCTGTCGGCAGGGCATTAAACATCCCGGTAACGGTAGACACGACACTTGCAGACTGAGTTAATAATTAATTTAGTCTTGGACCTGTTGCACAATAAAAACTTGTTCCTTTTTAATGCCAAGCTTTTTCATTCTGGAGTTAAGCGTTGATACATGCATATCAAGCAATTGGGCCGCTCCACCTTTCCCGAATATCTTTCCGTTACACCTTTTTAAAACGAAGAGAATATGGTCGCGCTCGTTCTCTTCGTTAGTCTTTATATGTTGGTCTTCGTTTTCCGGTTTTGATTCTTTTTTACCAGATATGGGCAGATGAAATTCTTTAATGATATTTCCTTTTGATATGAGGATACTACGCTCTAACAGGTGCTCTAGCTCCCTCACGTTGCCCGGCCAGTCATATGCCATGAGGTCCTTCATGGCATTGTTCGAAATTCCGTCTACCTTCTTTCCTGTATTACGTGAATAACGCTGGATGAAATGTCTGGCAAGTGCAGGTATGTCATCTTTCCTGTTCCTTAGCGGCGGCATTACGATCGGAAAAACATTTAGCCGGTAATAAAGATCATTTCTGAAATTACCGTACTGTACCTCTGAAAACAAATCCCTATTAGTGGCTGCGATCACCCGGACATTTAATTTAATAACCGCTTTACCGCCAATCCGTTCAATCTCTTTTTCCTGTAATGCACGCAGCAGTTTAACCTGTAAGTCTAATGGCATTTCGCCGATCTCATCCAAAAAAAGCGTTCCATTGTTAGCTAGCTCAAATTTCCCGATCCTGCGCTCGGTCGCACCTGTAAATGAACCTTTTTCATGGCCGAATAACTCGCTCTCAATTAAATTCTCTGGTATGGATGCACAATTTACTTTGACCATCAACTTGTCTTTTCGGGGTGATGCGTTGTGAATGCCCCTCGCTATTAATTCCTTTCCTGTCCCCGTTTCACCCAAGATCAGCACTGTACTGTTAGCAAAAGCCACTTGTGACATTTGTTCATAAATTTCCTCCATCTCTTTTCCGGATCCAATGATCTCGTCGAAAGAGTAACTGCCGCTCACTTCCTGTTGCAGGTAGAGCTTTTCTTCTTCCAATTGCTGTTTATAGCTGTCGATTTCTTTTAGTTGCGCTTCAATTTTTTCATTGGCCAGTATGTTTGCCAGCGCAATAGCTAGATGTGATGAAATTCCTTTCAATAGAAAATTTGTAATTTGCTGGGGCTGTACCCATAAAATACCAAGATAATCATTACCGTATTTCAGTGAGCATCCAACGATTTTTTCAAATCCCATTTTTTTCCAGAGGACAACATATTCGGGGACATTTTCCTGGGCTAGCAATTTGTTAATATCAAAAAGCCGGGACTCATCCGAATAAAGACAAATATCCCAGGTTCCGTCCGGAATATTTATACGCTTTAAAGCCAGCGTGGTGAATTCATGATCGTCATCAGGAAAGGAATCATAGTCATATAAAAAGTTGTTATATGTCTTTGATTCATGATTTATAGTGCAGATGAGATATTCACTAATCAACGAATAATCTTTTAAATGACTTTTGATAACCTTCGATAAGCCATTTTTATCTCTTACGGACGCTATTTCGTTACTGAAAGATAAAAGGACCGCTTTTTCCTCACCAGCCTTAACTATTTCATGATTGGTGATCAGGTAATGGAAAGCAATGGAGATTTGCGCAGCAACCTTTTCCAAAAATGAAAGTTGATTTTCGTTAAACTCATTTTCCGGGCCGGGATCAAGCCATAAAATACCAATGTTTCTGTCATGTATTTTTAGCGGGCAGCCGATAATGCTTTTCAGACCACCATTCGCCCAAAATTTAATGTGTCCGCTAACTGCCTCTACATACTCTTTTTCAACATCAAAAACTACAGGTTTTTGAGATTTTGTTACCACGTCGTAAATGCCCGTTTCATAACCGAAATTGGCATTTATGTAAGCTAGTCGTTGCTTTTTTCTACCTGATAGATCTTGCCTTTCGTCATATAAGAAATATTGATAGGTTAGTATATATCCTTCCAGTGCAGCTATGGTATAATCAACTATATTGAAAAACTCTCTGAGCTTTAGGGTCAATAGTTCAGCTAACGCGTCCCTGGTGTTTGCCAACGCCATTGCATTACTGAATGTGAGCAACTCAATGCTCTCCACTGCTTCTTTTGAATTTGTATTCATGATTTTACATGATCTGTTTTTTCAGTCCTTACGGATATAAATATACTTATTTGTTTTCAATCAGTAATTTAAAATAGGTTAATTGTTGAAATATCAACACTGTTATTTATCGAAAAATTACGTATAGTGTTGAATAATAATATGTTATAATATGGCTTGGTAATTGAATGTGCATTGCTGATTTAGCACGATTTAATATGGAAGATTCAGCGATCAGCGGAAAAAAATCTATGAAAGTCATCGTCGTAAATGATAGTGACGGACAAGATGAATTCAGTCTTGAAACGATAAGGCAAAGTGCAAGTGATAAAACCATTCTGCTATCCCTTTGTGATGAAATCGCACAGGTGCGGGACAAGGATGACTTGTTAAGAGTAATCAAATCAAAATTGAAAGAGTTGTTTTATTTTTCTCATAGCATGATCGCCTTGATCAGCAGCGGCCGACAGACCTACAAAAATTTTCTTGCCGACCCGAACGCTAATATTAAGAATCATCCCGAGTACGAATCACTTAACAGAAAATTATTCAATGTGGATGATTTGGTAATGAGGTCCATCTTGCATGCAGATAGCCCCCTAACGCTTCGACTTGAAACTTATCTCAGTGAAGAAAATCCGGATGTTCCTGCATACATCAGGGTTAATTACGAATGTGGTATGAGGGAAATGCTTTGCACAACACTTAAAGGGAAATCTGGGGCTATCGGTTATATCGGATTGATTTCTGACAGGGAAAACAGTTTCGATCCTCGTGCCGTTGCGTTATTGAAAAGCTTTACTCCTTTGCTTGCAACAGCTGTAGCAAATATTCTGGTCAATATAGAAATCGAACGCAGGGAAAAGGAAAAATCCATACTGTTAACTATCAGCAATAAAGTTGCCGCTGTCCGCTCAAAAAATGACTTGTTTCCAATTGTTAATGATCATTTAAAAGCACTGTTCACTTATGACGATTGGGTAGTTAGCGTATTGAATAACGATAAACAGACACACTCTGCATACGTGTATAATGCCGATGAGGTATTCAAGAAATATCCGGGTTGCGACCGGCTCGCTGGTATGAAATTTAACAGGGACGACGGGATTTTTGACCCGATCCTTAATTCTACCCGGGTTATGGTGTTCAACCTGGAGGAAATTGCCAAATTTCCTAAGGCTTCCTCCTATGTGCCATTTTGGGTTAAGCATGGTATGACACAATTGATCGGCGTGCCCTTGATTGCCGGTAAAAAATCAATAGGAAGTTTTTCCTTTTACACGACGAAGGCGAATCCTATTCCCGAGGAAAACTTCGACCTTCTCTTGGGTATTTGCTCGCAGATAGCAATAGCCATAGAAAATATTCTTGCGAACGAAGAAATTGAAAAAAAAGAAAGGGAACAAGATATCTTGCTGCATATCAGCAAAGAAGTCGCATCCGTTCGCTCTAAAACCGATCTCTTTCCGATAGTCAATGATCACTTAAAAAAGCTTTTTTCTTATGACGACGGGGTTATTTGTGTTTTGAGCGAAGATAAAACAACCCATTCAGCCTTTTTATATAATCCTGAAGAAGTATTTGCTAAATATCCCGGCTGCGAGCAACTGGCCGAAATGAAATTCAGCAGGAACGACGGTATTTTCGATCCTATCATGGCTACAAAATGTGTGAAGGTTTTTGAACTGGATGAAGTATTCAAACTTCCGAATCACGCTGTTTATATTCCATTCTGGCTGCATCAGGGTATGACCCAACTGATCGGAGTACCCTTAATCGCAGGCAACAAACAATTGGGCACTTTTTCATTTTATAGCAAGGAAAGAAACCCTATACCCGAAGAGAATTTTGATTTGTTATTCGCAATCTGTTCTCAGATTGCCATAGCAATTGAGAATATATTAACGAATGAAGATATTGAAAAACGGGAAAGGGAAAAATCAATCTTACTGTCGTTCAGCAATGATATTGTCACGATCAGGGACCGGGAAGGATTACGAACAGTTTTTAAAAAATACCTCAGCAGACATTTTCAAGTCAATGAATACATAATCACCATAAGCAACGAAGATAATAAAACCTACAGCTATTTGTTGCATGATTCACCCGGCGCCGATCCTACGGATAAGGGATTCGAAATCATAACAGGAGCAAAAATGCCGATAGCGGGTTCACTTACAGGCGCTGTCCTTAAATCAGAGGAGCCGGTGGTCTTCAATATAGCCGAAATTATTAGAAGTAAAGCATATTCGTTTCCGGCTGCATCATTCTGGGAAAATGCCGCAGCTGAAAATATTAAGGGTTTAAGGCTTAAAGCCGCCGACAAAAATATAGGCATCCTCTGGATGCAACCTGGGAAGATCAACGAACGCCTGCTATCTGGTATATCCGCCCAGATAGCTATTGCCATCGCGAATGTTATTGCAAATGAAAAAATCGAAAGGCACCTCCATGAAATCAGTCAATATAAACTCCAACTTGAACAGGAAAATAATTACCTGCTCGGCGAAATTCAGGGGAATAATAAGTATGGCGAAATTATAGGGACTGGGCCCGAAATGCAAAAGGTATATATGCTGATGTCGCAAGTCGCCTTTGCCAATAGTGCGGTTTTATTGTTGGGCGAAACAGGAACAGGTAAAGAATTGATTGCCCGTGCCATTCACAATTGTTCCCCGCGGAAGAATAAATTAATGGTTAAAGTCAACTGTGCTGCATTACCTGCCAGTTTGATTGAAAGTGAGCTGTTTGGTCATGAACGTGGGAGCTTTACCGGAGCAACTGAACGACGGCTTGGAAAATTTGAAATGGCACATAACAGCACTTTATTCCTGGATGAGATCGGTGAAATGCCGCTGGATCTCCAGGTAAAATTGCTCCGGGCGCTTCAGGAAAAGGAGATAGAACGTGTTGGAGGAAAAGGTACTATTAAAGTTGATGTCCGAATTATCGCCGCCACCAACAGGGATCTGCAGCAGGAAGTGCTCGACGGCAAATTCAGAAAGGATCTTTACTACCGCCTGAATGTGTTCCCTATAACTTTGCCGCCATTGCGTCAGCGGACGGAAGATATCCCTTTGCTCGCCAGCCATTTCATTGACAGGTTGTCAAGAAGTACCGGTAAGAAGATTACCAATATCTCTCAAAAAGCTTTAAATGAACTTCAGGCTTATAATTGGCCAGGCAACGTGAGAGAACTGGAACATTTACTGGAACGGAGTATCTTATTGACAAATGGAAATACGATAAAAGAAATTTATCTGCCCGTTGCCGAACGTAAAGAACTGATGAATTCAGTTTCCGGGGATTTGGTAAAATCACTGGAGGACAATGAACGTGATTATATCATATCAGTACTCAGGAAATGTAACGGTAAGATATTCGGTTTCGGGGGAGCGGCAGAACGGCTGGGAATTCCACCCTCAACATTGAACTCCAAGTGTATCAAACTGGGAATAAAAAAGGATCAACTTTTTGCGGGTGGGGAAAGATAACATTTTATCGTGTTAAAAATTTAAGATTGAGAATACCTGTAGCCGAAGTAGTGCTTTTACTGATAGGAAAAGGATTTAAACGTTCAATAGGTTTAATTTATTTCCTGTTCCTGAATATAATCGCATGCCAGTTTAGGATTTGTGCACAAAACATCAACCGACAAATGGCTGTTAAAATCTTAACGGAACTAGCGAAAAGCAGGCCGGACACTAGCCGTGTAAGGATGCTTACCGACCTTGATAAGTATAATCTATTCAAACCCGGTGAGGAAAAGAACGATTTGGATAGTGCCAGCTATTTTCTGGAAAAAGCAAGGTCCTTGAGCGATGCTTTGCATGCACTTAAATGGCAGCACGAATGCCAAAGTATAGCCGTAATTATTTTGATGGAACGTGGGCAAACTGAAGCCGGAAGACTACAATTCTTGAAAGTAATAAAAGATTTTGAACTTACGAAAGATGCTGAAGCCGAAGCGATGCTCAACTCCATTTAACTACACCCAACTACCTAACGCAGGTAAAGTTCACACTGCATATAAAGTGGCCACCTGCCCAACCTCGATGGTAATTGATAAAAACGGGATAATCAGTTTTATACAGGTAACGGGCCAGGACATTAGCTCGACATTGCCCGCTGCTATCCAGAAATTACTTTGATCGCCCAACGCCTGATAGACGAGATACCATATTGCCGCGACGATGATAGTAAGAGGACAAACCATGTTTGTTTCCTGTTTGCAACTGTCAATAAAAGGTCGGCAGATGAAATAACTTTATTTGCAGTTGTATAACTGCAAATAAAGTTATAGCTTTGAGTATGGAAGAGCTTACTAAGGCAGAAGAACCGGTTATGCAAATTATGTGGAGGCTAAAGAGAGCTTTCGTCAAAGATGTTATCGAGGAGCTGGGTGAGGAGCCCAGGACTCCTTACAATACCGTTTCTTCAATTGTAAGAACGCTTGAAAAAAAAGGCTATTTGAATTATAAAGCCTATGGCAAGACATATGAATATTTTCCTGCAATAAGCAAGGAGGATTATACTAAAAATGCTTTTCAAAAAATGTTTTCGGGTTATTTTGAAGGATCACCTGCCAGGCTTTTGTCTTTTATGGTAAAGCAGGAAGAACTCAGTGACAAAGATATCAGTGAATTGAAAGCTATCATTGATAAAGAACGGAGATAATGGAATGGATAACCTACCTGCTTAAAGTAAGCGCCTGTACCGGCGTTTTTTACGTTTGTTATTTTTTCTTTTTTAAGAGACTCACCTTTTTCTCTTATAACCGGTATATCCTGCTTGCCGTCGTATTATTGAGCTTTTTGATTCCATTATTGGAATTAGCTGTTCATCTTGACCGTCAAAACGGATCTGCATCGAAAGGCTACTATGTGATGATTTTAGATAATCAGCATTTCGATGCAATGCCCTCTGATTTTAAAAAAACGGAGAATACATTCACTTCCCATTTGAATAGGAGGACGATAGGAGTTTATTTATATTGGGTTGTTACATTACTACTTCTTCTTCTGTTTCTTTTCAGACTTACACGACTATTCTCGCTGACCAAGAGACCCTACAACAGAGTAGGCAACCTTAAACTGATCTATAAACCGAAAGGATTCAGTAATTGTTCCTTTTTCAATTATGTTTTTTTAGATAAACAGGAGTTGAGCGCTGAGGAAATATCTGTGTTACTGAAGCATGAGAGCGTACATGCCATAAGGTTACATTCAATAGACCGGATGATCATTACTATCTGTAAAACCTTACTTTGGTTTAATCCGGTTATTTACTTTATCGATAAATCGTTGGAGCAGGTTCATGAGTTTGAGGCCGACCAGCTGACCTCATCATTGGTCGGAACCCGCGATTATGCACATATTTTACTAAAAATGGCGGCCCGCGAAAAGTCAGTATCACTGGCTCATAGCTTCGCCAAAAACCCACTAAAGGCCAGGATAATAATGCTGTTTGCCGATCCGTCAAAACATCTTAGGAAGTTGACATATCTTTCCCTGTTGCCGGTTAGTTGTTTGTTGATATGGCTATTTGGGATTAAATTCGTTTATGCAGCCCAGCCCCATCTTCAGCTTGGAAATGAAGATATTTCTACGGCTATCGGCCCTGATATCGACAGATTTTTTGGAAAAGCTCCGTTATTAAGTCAGATCAGATTAATAGGTTGGAACAGTGCACCTAATCCGCTCGTCTATATAGACGGAAAAAAATATGATGCTGAAATACTAAGCCAGATCAGCCCCAGATGTGTAAAACTGGCCGGTGTAAATTATAATAATATTACGCTAACTACTTATCACCATAAAATTGAGTTCGCAACTGAAACGGATATTGAAAATATTTATGCAGAGGTAAAGGCCGAGAAA
>Ga0302315_10002275_pt1 | contig 18344 bp, 19 predicted proteins | sample III_Palsa_N3_1_FD_200532 | JGI IMG/M metagenome (GOLD analysis project Ga0302315, IMG submission 200532) | Peat permafrost microbial communities from Stordalen Mire near Abisko, Sweden - III_Palsa_N3_1 | ecosystem: Environmental > Terrestrial > Soil > Palsa > Peat permafrost | place: Sweden... | reverse complement strand
CATAATCCTGGCGTTTTATTTAGCCGGAATATCAGAGATTGAAGCGCTCAAACCTTAGAACCATGTACGTAGCTAAAATCTGGTCCCTGTACTAAGAGTTGCTTCGAGCTGCGCTGTCGCTCTGTACTTCGTTATAGAGTCTAACGAGCTTTGCTAAACCGATGCCGCTTGCTGGTTCGCCATCTGCTCGCCCGACAACCCAGAAGTGCAAATGGGGTTGCGTCTGGCCGGCCGGCTTCCCGTAGTTAAGCGAGATATTATAACTCTCTGACAAGTCTGGAACTTTTGCGAGTAGCTCGGCTAGGCTTGCCCACCAGGTAGGTGACAGTTCTAACGGTGACTCTACATGGCTTTTAGGGATAATGAGTGTATTGTGTTCGCTTCCTAGTGGTCGCACCATGTAAGCGGTATCGGTCTGTACCAGTATCTCGCCATCGAAAAGATTGTTATCTAAGCAGAAGTGACATTCTGGCATTGAGGGCATTTGATACCATACTAAACCATAAGCTTAGAATGCCATAATAATTTTGCAACTAACCCCTCACAGCAAATTCACTAGAGCTACCAGACAATCGTAATTGATTAAAAGCAAACCTTGGGCTACAATGGTCACATTATGCCAAATTTAGATCCCTTTGCTCGTGCCTGGCGAGAATATGACGAAAACGGGCTGGATGGTTTAAACAACCGTGAAGCCCCTCTCATAGTCATCTCAGCTACCGACTTACTGGATGACGAGCAGTTAGACCAAGTTATAGCCTCAGCTGCTGCAGAAGGGCACGAACTTGTTCCTGATCATCTGCGCTGGATGGTAGCACCAGATGCAAAGCCCCTTACACCCGGCCATCTTAATGTTATTGGTGGCAGGCAAATTCCTTATCACGATGCATCAGACGTAGAACGTGGCATGGCAGAACTACTTACTAATGCTACACGTCAACATATAAACGGGCTGCTAAGACCAGCGTATGGTACAAGCGTACACATATTCGGAGAAGAGGTACCAACTCTTCATACTCACGTAGTACAGCACAGGACAGAAGAGGATGGCTATGATTGGAAGCAGAACCGTCCGTTTATCACAGTGGGAGTCCGGCATTTAGTACGCGCACATGTGGGCTTTGACCTAGTTCCCGGCCGCAAAGAACAGATTGTACAGCGAATGAGCAGGGGTATACTGCGATACACGCTAGCTGCTTAAGATCTAGCGGTCGATTAAACTACTCGCCCAATCTGTACACCAAGGCTCATATTTGACGCAACACTGGTGCAATGTTATAATATACATCTATGCTTATGACCAAGAGCGAGCGGAGCAGGCGCTTCGATTCCTACGTACAAAGCGTTGACCGGGCAGTTAGCCACCCTGAGGTCATACAGGCGCTCGGACGCTTCGCAAGCATGATTGCTGAGACGAACGCTCGTGCGTTTCTACCGAATGTTGATGTCGAGAAGAGACGCCTCATAATACCTCGGAAGTACCGCGGTGACCTTAGTGCTCCTGTGCTCCTACCAATATGGCGGGGGGAAGACGAATGGGCTCGTACCGCTGCTGACCAGTTGAACAGCACAGAATGCGGGCGTTTCAGAACACTAAGTGGAGTGGCTATATCTTCGGTCACCGGGGCTTCTATGGCAGAAGATGAGTTATTCAGCTATGTGATGACACAACATGGTTCCAAAGCACCCGAGGCAGTTCCAGACCCGACAGCCTCAGTTCTTGCCCGTACGTTGGCTAGTACTTACACGATTCGGATTGGTGAGACACTGTACTATACGCCTGTCCGTCCAGTCATGACGATAGACGCCGACCAGCTCGAGGACTGTGACATGTGGAACCAGGCAGGTATTATCACCCACGAAGAGTTGCATGTCCGCGATATAAATGAACACCCGCTACTTCATGTTACGCCGCGTGGTGCGGTTGCGTCCGAGTTTGTATCACATCGCTCCTCTCGTGTCATGTTCGACATGACCGATCAACCATTCGAGCCGCAATCAACTGCATATGAGGTTGAGGATTGGCGTCAGAAGCATCTTGGTGAGGGCAGCTTCGTGCCAGCTGACAGCGATCTTCCAATGCTAATGCAGCTGGTCGGACACTAGTAGCTATCCGCTGACAGGTAGCCTTCATGTCGCCACGAACTAGTCGACGTTTATGTGGTCGTCATGTACGCTAACGGTAATTTGTGAAGCTGACAGGGAAGTCGAAATCTTGTGATTTCAAAAGCTGCATAACGGTCTGTAGATCGTCTTTACTATTGCTCATGATGCGGACAGCGTCGCCTTGAATCTGGGTTTTAACCTTTGGGTGCGTGTCGCGAATTAGCTTGGTGAGCTGTTTAGCTCTTTCCTGATCGAGCCCCTGTTTGAACGGCACTTCTTTGGTGGCCTTGAGGTTCGATTCAGTTGTATCTTTAGTGATGTCGAGTACTTTCTGACTAATGCCACGTGTCGCCAGCTTTTTGCGGACGATATCCAGAACGGCGTCAATCTGCCAGGCGCCGCTACCAATAACTTTCAATCCTTTTTTATCATCTAGCCATTCCAATGCCGCTGGTGTGCCTTTGAAATCATAGCGGCTATCCATCTCACGCTGGGTTTGGTCGAAGACGTTATTCATCTCGGCCTTGTCATAATCGCTTACTGCATCAAAACTGAAATTTGCCATATGTACAGTATATGACATCAGACAGTAAGTGAGAAAAATGTAAAATTGTAATATTTCTCACAAAAATCTGTCGTTTCGCTTAAGCTCTCAGTATAGTTATGCGCATACATAAACGAAGGGGCTATTGAAGAAAATGAGTGGGACACTCCGCGAAGCAGGATTATCAGAAATAATAACAGTCGGTAATGCTAAATTCCGAACCGAGAATCTGCTGGCGGCAAGTGCAATACAGGATCGTGTGGGTGAAATGGGACACGATCTGGCACATCACTACGTAGAACAAAAAAGAGACGAAGTGCACGTGCTCACTGTGCTCAGCGGTGGCCTTCACTTTGCATCCGATTTGCGTCGTAGAATGCAAGATAGTATCGATGATGACAATCTCGACCTGGATATAACGTCTGACGAGGTAAGCATTGAGTCGTATGCAGGCTTGAAATCCTCGGGCACACTACGGTTTAAAGGTCGGGAGTTGCCAGATGTAGCTGATAAGCATGTCCTAGTCGTTGATGACATTCTGGACAGTGGGTTAACGCTTAGCTGGCTAGCTCGCGTTATAAAGGGTCAGAAACCAGCTTCACTAGAAGTGGCGGTCGCGCTGTGCAAGAATGGTCCAATGCGTGATCCGGACATTCTGGACGGTGTGGCAATACACCCTGGCTTTGATATCGGCGACGAGTTCGTAGTAGGCTACGGACTTGATCTAGATGGTCACTACCGTGATCTCGGTGGCGTCTACGGGTTATCCCCGATAACTGACAGTGAATTGGAATAGCTGTTTCGGTAGAAGCGATGGTTGTTTTATACTGTAACGCAGATGAACTATCAAAACCCAAAGGTGCAGGAAGCGGCCGATTTGCTAAAGGGCCGTTTTTCCGAGCTCACGAATAAGCCGGATATCCTGAAGTCCGTAGAGCTACGTGCTCTATATGCTGAGATTCCAACCCTACCCGCCGACCAGCGTGGTGCATTTGGTAAAGAGCTTAACGAACTGCGAAACGAGCTCCAGCAAATGGTAGATGAAGCGGGCGACCAGGCCGAGGCGCTACCCCCTATCGATGTCACCGCACCGTTTGATGTGAATGTACCGGCAGATAAACGTCCCAGCCTACTTCCTAGTGAAACAGGCAGCAAGCATCCACTGATGGCCGAGCTGGAACTGGTGCTCGATATCTTTTACCGCATGGGCTTTAACGCTATTGAGAGCCGCGAAATTGACGACGACTACCACATGTTCGGCGCCCTCAACTTCCCAGAAGGCCACCCGGCACGTGATGATTACGACACGTTCATGACTACCCAAACGGATGGGAATAGTAAACCTCTAATCGCCCCTGCGCATACCAGTACCATGCAGAACCGTATACTCAAGCAGTACGGTGGTAACCTGGAAAAAGGTGAGCCTATTGCTTGTCTTATCCCTGGTCGAGTATTCCGCAACGAAGACCTGGATGCCCGTCACGAGCACACCTTCTACCAATTGGAAGGCGTCTATGTAGGGAAAGGTGTACACGCTGGCATGCTTATCGCTACACTCAAGGACTTTCTACAGGAGTACTACGGTAAAGAGCTTGATGTACGTACACAGCCATTCTACTTCCCATTCACTGAGCCGAGCTTCGAGTTTGCGCTCAGCTGCCCGTTTTGCGATAAAAAAGGCTGCAACGTTTGTAGCTATACAGGCTGGATCGAGTTGCTTGGGTGTGGCATGATCCATCCAAACGTACTACGTGCAGGCGGCATTGATCCGGAAGTATACACTGGCTTCGCTTGGGGCTGTGGCTTGGACCGGTTGGTGCTTATGAAATATAACGTTGAGGACATCCGTCACTTCGAATCGGGTAAATTAGACTTCTTGAGGCAGTTCGCATGAGATCAGATATGGAAAAAATCATACGAGAATATATAGACAAGTCACTGCATATGTCGTTAGGTACCAGCCAGAATAACAAACCCTGGGTGTGTGAAGTGCACTTTGTGTTTGATGATCAACTTAACCTGTACTTCCGCTCACTGAAGTCGCGGCGACATAGCCAAGAGATTGCCGCAAACCCTACTGTAGCCGGTAACATTGTGGCAGAACACTCGGTTGGTGAAAAAGCGCATGGCGTGTACTTCGAAGGTACTGCGGTAATAATTGAAGATGACGATAAACGTCAGAAGTTACTCCCGCTCTTTGAGTCAAGGTTAGCGGCCGATGAGTCAATAATCGAAGAAGCTCGGACAGCTGAAGGACATCAGTTCTACATGATTACCGTTGAGAATTGGTACGCGTTTGGAGATTTCGGTGATGGTAGTGTTACGAAATATCAGCTTGTCTGGAATGGTGGTGCGAAGTGAAAGTTAGTCTGAACTGGGTCAAGCAGTACCTTGATTTCGAACTGCCGCCGGTCGGCGAACTGGTAGAGCGCATAGGAGCACAGTTAGGTGCTGTTGAAGAGGTTATAGATCTGGGCACAAAGTACCAGGGGGTTATTGTCGTCAAGGTCGTGGAGTGTAAGCCGCACGAGAACAGCGATCACTTGAACGTCTGCAAAGTGGACGACGGAGGCAAAGCTACAAACGTAGTGCGTGACGACAGGGGCCTAGTACAGGTCGTATGTGGTGCGCCGAATGTACGTGCAGATATCATGGCTGCTTGGTTGCCACCGGGTGTCACCGTGCCTGAGAGCAACGACAAAGACCCATTCGTGTTGGAAGCCCGCGAGATTCGTGGTGAAAAAAGCAACGGTATGTTGGCCAGTCCACGAGAACTTGCCCTGGGCGAGAGTCATGACGGCATTCTAGAACTCGATGGCGATATTCACCCAGGTGACGACTTCGCAAGAGTATATGCTCTAGACGATTACATCATAGACATCGAAAACAAGATGTTCACACACCGTCCGGATTGTTTCGGCATCTTAGGCGTGGCGCGTGAAATAGCAGGCATACTCGGCCATCAGTTCACGTCGCCTAACTGGTATCTCCATATAGTGCAGGATATATTGCAGGCGGACAGTGCGCCATTGCCACTGGAAGTTCGTAACGAACTTCCTACGCTCGTACCACGCTTTGTGGCGGTGCCGTTGAGTGGAATAGAAATTAAACCGTCGCCCCTGTGGCTACAGACATATCTGTTGCGCTCCGGTGTACGACCTATTAGTAACGTCGTAGATGTCACGAACTACATAATGCTACTTACCGGACAGCCGATGCACGCCTATGACTACGACAAAGTTAAAGCACAAGACGGTACCGACATAGCAATACTCGTAGTGCGTCATCCTAGGTCGAATGAGAAGATCGTGCTCTTGAACGGTAAAGAAATCCAACCGCGCGAGGAGGCTATCATGATAGCCTCGGACAAGAAACTCATAGGTGTTGGTGGCGTGATGGGCGGTGCTGATACTGAAGTAGATAGCGAGACCAAGAATATCATCTTGGAAGTAGCTACATTCGATATGTACTCTATCCGCCGTACTTCTATGGCACACGGCTTATTCACCGATGCCGTAACGCGTTTCAATAAGGGCCAGAGCCCACTCCAAAACGAGGAAGTCGGTGGTAAGGCGGTACAGATGCTACGCGAGCTTGCTGGCGCCAAAGTAGCCGGCCCGGTCATTGACAATAATCATGTTGATGAGGAGAGCCAAAAGCGTCGTTGGGTGCACCCACCAGTGCCAGTGACAACAGAGTTTATAAACGCACGGCTTGGCTTCAACCTACAAGCTGGTGACATACAACGCTTGCTCGATAACGTCGAGTGCAGCGTAATGGTCGATGACGATCGTCTGTTAGTACAGGCACCGTTCTGGCGTACAGATATTGAGACACGCGAAGATGTAGTGGAAGAGGTTGGCCGGTTATACGGTTTCGACAAGCTGCCCCTTGAACTGCCGGTGCGTACCATTAAGCCGGCAACCAAAAACCAGCTATTCGAACTCAAAGGCGAGATACGCGCCCGTCTGGCGAAGGCTGGTGCCAATGAAGTGCTGACATACAGTTTTGTGCATGGCGACTTGTTACGTAAGGCTGGTCAGAATCTGGATGAAGCTTTTCAGGTTAGTAACGCACTGAGTCCGGATCTGCAATATTATCGTCTGAGCCTTACACCAAGCCTGCTCGATAAGGTGTATACGAATATTCGGGCTGGTTACGATGAGTTTGCGCTATTTGAGCTTGGCAAGGCGCATGGTAAATCACAGCTTGATGACGAAGGACTGCCTAAGGAGTATGAAAGGCTGGCGCTGGTATATGCGCACAGTGACAAACAGGCAACTGAAACTGCTGGTGCACCATACTATGCTGCACGAAACTATCTCGAGAAGCTATTGCGGGCATTTGGTGTTTGGCAGAGCTGTATACTCATACCGGCTAATCAGGCGGATTGGGACGGTCATCCATTTTTCTCAGAGGTGGTACGGCCATTTGACCCTGAACGTTCTGCAGTTATTAGTGATGGCAAACGTATTTTGGGCGTCGTCGGTGAATATACAGCCAGTGTCCGCCGGGCATTCAAACTACCGGCTCACAGCGCTGGATTTGAATTCGGGCTCAACCTGATACCGAGCAGTGACATAGCGACCACATACGAAGCGTTACCGCGTTTCCCGAAGGTGACACAAGACATAACGCTCAAAGTTGCTAGTGATATCTCATACGATAAACTCTTTGCATTGCTACGTTCTGAAGTTGATAGACTACGGCCAGATAGTACGCGCGTTGACTTGTATCTACTCGATATTTATAAGCGCCAGGGAGACATAATGCACAAGCAGGTGACATTCCGGTTTGAGATCGCTAGCTATGACAGGACACTGCAGGCTACCGAAGTAACTAAGCTACTCGATGATATCGCTTTGAAGGCACGAAACGAACTCGAAGCGGAACGTATCTAAAAACATACCATACAGAATAATTGCAGTATATGCGCATACTTTGTATAATTTAACCCATAGCTCTGTGAGCGATAATTCTGCTTACTACTAGTAAGATTTGTGGATTGCCCCTCCGACGCTCGCTCTTTTCAATTCTTTGAGAGAGCTGTCATTAGCTTCCTTCGTAGGATGGTGGTATTGGACCCACTCGGGAATCTCCCCCGTTCCCCGGGATCCCGAGCGGATGATTATCCTTGCCGCCCGTCCAGGGGTGGTGGCATTGTGCACCGAGGGGCGCTCCTTCACCGTAGCTCTTCTGCCTTTTAGGCATTAGGGCTGAGCGCTCAGCGGCATGTCACGAACCCCCAGGCGGCGAGCCTCGCCATGATCGAGCGTTGTGTGGGATAGCGGCCCTACCCCCATCACGCTTGATAGCGAGGCTCGCCGCCCTCGGCTTTAGTTTAGATAAATTGGCCTTCAGCCATGTCTCTACTTTTGCCCTCTAAGGCTCCGCAATGACAGCTATCTCTTTCTTCTAGAGTTCATGAAGTTATGTTCGTGGCCTGTAGAAGAAGGCAATGCAAGGACACCTTAACCGGTAGGCAGGGGAGCAATCTATTCTCTCGCACAGGTTCACCTATAAACCTAGCTTCTCGCGCATGACTTTGCTGACCATGTCGTCGGCACGGGTTATTGCGTCGGGGTTGCCCCCATGGAAACGATCATGGATATAGCGGGTCATAGCTCTGTAGCCAGTATCGCCACCGAAAACCACATTGTTCATTCGTTCCCAGAGACCAGGTTCAATGGTGTTTACCTGTTGTATAGTCTGTTGAACGCCTTCAGGACTCGTAGCGCCATATAGAAATGCGTCTAGGAGCTCGGGATCTACGCTACCACCACGCGTCACCAGCAATTCAATGCCAACGGCCGCAAAGGCGGTTATATGTGACCATAACTCTCCTTTTCGCTTACCGTCCGTCAATCTGTAAACGTACTTTGCTGGCACTACATCTACTCTCGTCCTGCCGGTTTGTTTCACTGTGTAGGGCCTGAGTCGCATCGTCCCTTGGTGCCCCTGGTACGTTTGCATGTATGTAGATGCTAGTAGTGCGGCGCGCCCTAAATCTTGGTAGCCACACATATTGTTGAAACCCTCACCCTTCAGGCCTAACAGGTTGACTATATTGTTCTGATCAAGTCCATAGTATGTCATGCCAGTGCTAGTGCCTCGTATGAGCTCGTAGACAGCCGAAGACAGCTTCGGCTTAAGATACTTGCCACTGTCGGTGACCGGGAGTAGAACCGCATCGAGCCGACCTTCGTAAATTGACATGTTATCTTGCTGTAGTATTTCAATTTCGAGTTCTGAGCAATGGCGCTTAAGTTCCGCGAATACCTCAGGTGTTTCCTCGAACATGATAACTCGCGGTGGATCTAGTCCTAGTCGTATACAGAACTCCTGCATGCTGGCCACGGGGAAGTCATCGTGAGCCCGAATACCACAGTTCTCCTGTAATCTATCTCTAAACCGCCTCCTTATTCTCTCGGCTTCCTCGACTATTTCTGGGTCTGGGGGTAGGAATATATGTTGATCTCGGGTGACGTATATTATTTCGCCGTAGGTGCGAATCGTGTGATGCAAGGGTACCTCGGATGCCTCCTTATCTATGACAGGATGATCTTGTTCATCAGTGTTGATGTGGTCGCCCGAGCTAACTTGTTCGCACACGTCAGTGTTGACTCCATCTGTTTCGACTACGGAAGCGGCTATGTCTTCGTTGGCCACAGCTGCGACATTTTCGGCTACTATCGCGCCACCTGATTCGGCATCGGCAGCGGCGTCACTGCGTCGCTTAGGATCACCGTCAGGATCGGCACCTTCGGCACCTCCTTTTGCTACTGGAGGACGTGGCGGGAGTTTATTGTTTCCTCCGGCATCAAGAGTTTCCGGCGCGCTATCTGCAGGAATGTCGCTACTCCTTGGAGCGGAAGCGTCTAGATCGTCAGGCTCATCAGAATCTTTGATTATGTTGTGGCTACTTATAAATGCAGCGAGAGCGGCATCGGCAGCCAGCATCGCCCCCAAGCTACCGTCTACCGCCCCTTTTGGTAGCTCATTCGATGCTACAGGGTCGTTATCCGGATCGGCATCTGGGTATCTGTCGGTCATAGATGCTATGACAAGCCAATCATCTTCATCGTAGTACTATTACATATTGGTGTAATTATGTCAACAATACCCTATGAGCAGTGATACCTTGCATAGACGTCTTTTCTCATTAGTTTTGCTGTGTATGGACATGTGCTGCTGAGTGTTGAACCGTGAGTCGAGTTGTCACTAGTAAGCATCAAGGGGTCAGGTTACAATGGTGCTCATACAAGGAGGGTATACGGTATGCAGGGAAGACAATCGATCCGAGCAATTGTATTTAACGGTGACAGGGTGCTTGCTATGAAACGCAATAAGTTTGGCAAGCAGTACTACACCTTGGTTGGTGGGGCTGTTAAAATTGGCGAAGACCAGGAACTGGCGCTGCGCCGCGAGCTGCGTGAAGAAACCGGCATGGAAGTGGGCGCTGTGCGTCTTGTCTTCGTAGAAAACGATACTGCTATGTACGGAAAACAGTTCATTTATCTTTGTGAATATAAGGGTGGGGAGCCAGTAATGAGTCCCGAATCCGAGGAAGCAAAAATATCGGCCATGGGGCAAAATACGTACGAGCCAGTGTGGCTCCCCTTAAATACTGTCCCTGATGTATCATTTCGCTCCGCATCAGTAGCTCAAGCTTTACTGGATGGCACGCGTAACGGTTTCCCTGAAATCCCACAAGAGCTTGCCTGGAAGCCTGAAACTGTGGCAAAATAAAGGTAATAAACGAGGATTTTATATATGGCGCGTATGCGTGAACGAGTATTTGCGGGCTTCGGAGCACTGCTGTTTTTAGGCAGCGCATGCGCTCTAACTATTTATGTCGTCTTAGAGTCTACCTCTAGTGCCAGTAACACTAGTAGTCAGACGGCGGCGGCATCACAACAGCAAACTTGTAGTGACACTGGGACCGAAGCAGCTCTGCCTGCGCCTGCTGTATACATACCTACTGGGCCGGTTACGAGCCTGCAGGCCACTGATCTTACGCCCGGCACCGGTGCGGCTGCCAAAGATGGTGACTGCTTGGTTGTGAAGTATTACGGCACTCTTGCCAGTAACGGTAAAGAGTTCGACCAAAACTTCACCGAGACGACTGGCTTTGCTTTCACGCTTGGTGAAGGCCAAGTGATCCCTGGTTGGGATAAAGGACTGGTTGGTATGAAGGTTGGCGGCACACGTCGGCTGGCTATCCCGGCTGCACAGGCATATGGCAGTCAATCGCCTAGCTCCGCTATTCCTGCGAACTCTGACCTTGTATTTGTAGTTAAATTGCTAAGGATTAAAAACACATGATGACCGACTTTACCCCTATAGATAACGTACCAGAATTAAAGATTGAAGACCGTGTACCCGGTACAGGCGCCGTAGTAGAACCTGGCGACACCGTGACGTGTCACTACACAGGCGCGGTTGCTAAGACCGGTGCAGTGTTCCAGAGCTCACATGACTTCGGTGAGGCTATTAGCTTTCCTTTGAGCGGTGTTATCGCTGGCTGGACCGAAGGTGTACCCGGCATGAAGGTTGGTGGCACACGTCGTCTGCTCATCCCAGCCGCTAAGGCCTATGGTAGCCGGCCGCCATATGGCTCAGGCATACCCGCCGATGCTGATTTGGTCTTTGACATCGAGCTTGTCTCTATTCAGGGTAAATAGCACTTTCGTACTAAAAAACACTACATATAGCGCTCTTGACGATTGTGCTTGCGCTAACTATACTTATATGTACGACTTGAAGGCGGCCAAACGAAGACGTCTTGGAAGCCAAAATAAATAAAACGGTTCAAACCAAATACAACCAGTGGAGGGTTTTATCATGGTCAAAAATATCACTATTTTTACAACAACTACATGCGCCTATTGTCCGATGGTAAAGAAATACCTCGGCGCTAAAGGGCTTCAGTACGATGAGGTTAATCTGGATAAAAACCCCGAACGACAGCAAGAGGCGTTGGCTATCTCCGGCGCTCTTACCGTGCCAGTTACGGTCATCACTAAGCACGACGACACTAGAGAAGTTGTCGTTGGCTACAACTTAGCAAAATTGGCGCCTGCCGTAGCCTAAGCTGCTACAATAACACTAAGCGAACGGAATGCTCCTCTCCCTAGCATGAGGAGCATTCTTCTAATGAGAGGAGTACAAATGGCCGACACAGACATACCTAAGCACGATGTTATTATCGTAGGCGCCGGACCGGCGGCATTAAGTGCGGCTATTTATACTACTCGTGAGGATATCGACACACTGCTGTTTGAGCGGGGTGTACCGGGTGGTTTGGCAGCTATAACCGACTGGGTAGACAACTACCCTGGATTCCCTGAGGGGGTTGCAGGGTTGGAGTTGGCTAGCAACTTGCAGAAACAGGCCGAGCGCTTCGGTGCAGTTATTGAATTTGGCGAGGTGTTAAAGATACATGATGAAGGCAAGTGGAAGCGACTTGAGACTACTAGCGGCGATATGCTTGCACGGGCGGTGCTAATCGCTACGGGCAGTGATTATAAAAAGATTGGTGTGCCCGGCGAGGTCGAGTACTATGCGCGAGGCGTACACTACTGTGCTACCTGTGATGGCGCATTCTACCGTGACAAAAGACTGGTTGTTATAGGTGGCGGCAATAGTGCCGTGCAGGAAAGCATTTTCCTTACCCGCTTTGCATCCCATATAGATCTGTTAGTACGAAGCACTGTCAAAGCCAGTGAGATTCTACAGGATGATCTACAGACATACGTCGACAGCGGCAAAATTACAGTTCATCTGAATACTGCCACCGAAGAAATCGTTGGCGAAGACGGCAAGGTATTGCATGTGATTGGCAAACAACATGGTAAGCGGGTAGATTTCCCAACTGACGGGGTGTTCGTATTCGTTGGGCTGAAACCTAACAGTGAGTTTTTAAAGGACAGCGATATTGAGCTCGATCATCTGCACCTTGTGAAGTCTAATGACGATCTACAGACGACCATGAAGGGGGTATTTGTAGCGGGCGATATCCACTCAGGGGCAACTATGCAAATCGCTAGTGCGGCTGGTGAGGGCGCTACGGCCGCTCTCAAGATTCGTGAATACCTCGAAGGACACAAGCATCCGATTCAGAACTGATTATATCTGCTAGTGCTAGAACCTACGTCTCTGTCTCTGGCGCAATATTCTCCTCCGCAGTCATAGTATTCATAAGAATCACCGACGCTATGATCAGTACACCGCCAATTGCTTCAGGGACTGTGACTGATTCTTGGTACAGTAAATATCCGAGTAAAATGCCGAAAACAGCCTCTAGTGTCAAGATGTTGCCGGCTAGTACGGCCTTCACATGCTCAAAGCCGTAATTAGACAGGAACAAGTTAAGTACGTTGAACACCCCCGAGCCAATGAGGGCCAGAATAATAGCTTTATGAGAATAATCACCTAAGCTTGGCAGACCCTCTCCCGCAACGAGTGACACGATGAATATACTGAGCGTAGAGATAAAGAACATGGCAGCTGTGATCTCTTGGTTATTCAAGCCGGCTTTATGCCAGTGACGAGATATGTAACCAAACGAGAAGGCAATAGCCGCAAGAATTGCGTAGACATCTCCCGCATTGAAACCACCGATATCTGAATGGCCATGGATAGTAATCACAAAAACACCAAGACTTGCAAGCAATATGAGCCAGATTTTAGCAGTCGTGAGGTGCTCTTTGAGAAAGGCAACCGCAAGAATAGAGACTAATGGCAGAGTTTGGATAAGTGAGACGATACCAAGCTTGGTATGAAGCACGGCAGCAGTTACCAACACAACCCCGAGGAGATGTTGAAAAGTAGAACGTATGAATAAGACACCCCATTCCCTGAGTGGAATCGATATAATTTTTTGCCACCGTATATATTTCCAGAAGGCAGCTACTGAGAATAAAAAGGCCAAAAAGAGCCGGCTATACACTTGCTGGAATAGACCGAGGTGAGCTGAGAGATACCGAGCAAAGACACCCATCGAGGCAAATACGAGGGTTAGCAGTACGAGAGCGATTACACCTTTTGTATGATTATCGTATTGTTTGTACATACGCTATTGATCCAAATTTACTGACGCTAAGATCACTGAGAGCTACCTGCAATCGTACCATATGGCCTGAGCGGAACCGAATTCGCCGCACCACTCCCTATATGTAGCATTATTTTACAGACCAGATATACACTAGTTAGAGTAGTTGACCATTAATCCTTGGATAGACAACTCAAGCTCACCGGATTGGGTATCGACGAAGTCGTAAGCCTACTTCGTGTGTGTCAACTTGCGACATGGCAGCAGCGATTGTGCCCGGGCCCTGTGCGGCTTGTCGCTTATCTGCATGTGGCAGGAGGTTAGAGACCATTTCAACTCCGCGGTGGAAGGCGTCTAATTCATACCCGGAAGCTATCATTAAGTTGTATTATATAATAAAGACGACAGAATATCACATTTCAGTCTAAGTATACGTAGGATCGCTATTACGAGATAAAGAAAAGATAGGATGGGCGAAAGGAGATTCTGTATGTATGCTACGACGCACAGTAAACAAACCGACTGCCTGATCGGAAGTAACCTACCATTTTTAGCGCATGATACGCTACCAAGCCAGTCACCGCTACGCCATGATATGTGCGTTGGGCAAACCTCGGATTCGTCTGTATAGCCGACAATTGATAATCTATAGATATGAAAGTCTATGAACCCAGCTATCTTGCATTATTACGCCATGGTGAAAGCGAGGGTGATGTACGTCGACTCAGGCAACGGGCTGGTGAAGCAGTTATTACCACTAAAACCTCAGACCAAGAAGGGCTAACCTCTGATGGCTGGGCCAGCTCGGAGGCAGCCGGTCTGTGGGTTAAGCAATATATACTTGGCCCCAGAGGTTGGTCACGGTTCGACAGCCAGCAAACCTCACCTTCGCCCCGATGTGTGCAGACTGCACATGCATTAGACTTGGGCGAGTTTGGCGTGAATGCCCTGATTGAAGAACGCCATAGAGGTGATGTGCGCGGCCTAAGCCCCCGGGAATATGAGAAGCGCTTCCCGGACAGCTATGCAGCAATGCTAGCTGACCCGCTCTATTGGCAGCCTCCGGGTCCCAAGGGTGAGTCTATTGGTGGTGAAGTGGCTAAAAGAGTCGAGGAAGTTCTGGGTAGCCTTGCGGGAGTGAAGAGCGCTCTCTTCGTCACTCACCGTGATAATATCTGGACTTTTCTGGGGCTACTAGAGGGCTGGGAGGGCATTGATACGGACAAGATTACCAATAACACCTTCATTGAATATAGTAGCCTTGATCCTATAACGGGAGTAGATTGTGGTGAACTGAGCTGGGTCCGCTGGTCTCATCCAGAAATAGCCCCGCCGGACCCAAACAACTGGTCCCGCCTGGGCGCTATGGCCACAGGCCGTACTAATAGATAGCACGGCTAGGCTTCATAACCCCGAGCTTTACGAATTAAAACAGATCCTATGCGGCTACTACGGAACTGGTCGCGCGTTGGACGGACGTATGAATCATGAGCTTATCTTCAGCTGCGCTCCGAATCGCAGTTAGAAAAGACTGAGCTTCTTTTGCACCATATACCAATTCTTCTGTTTGACGAGGATCCACAGCTTCACCTATTAGTACAAAATCACTCGATGAAGGATTAGTAATGGAAACACGCGCATGGAGGGCTAGGTAGCCCGTGCGGCTCTCGATCTTTTCATTCGGCTTGGCGAAATCAGGCTTCGGATTATAGACTGGCACGCCAACGCGAGGATACTCGTATCCTTCCCTCGAAAGGGGTGTTAGACTGACCAGGCTTTGGGCGGTTGTCTCATCGCTGTGAATTTTGATACCGAAGCGATACATATCGTACCCTGAAATGGAAACGGCGCCTACGACAGGGATCACCACTCCTTCATGAATTCTGCTCGGGACCTTACACTTAACAGCAAGGCCAGATGCTTGCAGGTCCAAACCAAGATTAAAAATTCTCAGCGCTATACCGGATGGTATGTTTGTGTGGGTTTCCGCCCGACTCATAGAGAATATATTATAACATTTTTTAAGTCCGCGTCCATATAGCCGGTAATACGGAAGACGTCGTTTTCAGGAGCATCCCAGCTGGGAGCGAAATCTAATTAGTGTACTGCGGAAGCCATATAGGGTGACTGTTTAATCCAATGGTATTACGCCGTCTAATCGTCTTGCTGTCTTAGCATCAAAGCCAGATTCGAGAAATTCGGCACATGGCTTACAGAATGGATCTTGAATTGTCAAAATGTTTCTGGCTATCGCCTCTACCAATGTCGGTTGCATGATGCAGGAACTATCTTTACAGTGGCCTAAGCCAAAGGTATGTGCTCCCTCATGCACACCCGTATAGATAGGAATCATGGCTATGGGGTCAAGCTGCGGTGCTCTGTCGGTGATTATAAGTTTTGTACGTAGTTCACTCCCTTTGGCTTCAATACCGCCTACACCAGACCTGATTGCACTACGGGGTAACGGTAACCCAGTCTTGCTTGCGTCAAGCGGTCTATCTGTGAATAGCGCGAGGTGTTTGCCGGTACCTATCCGGAGCTTGTCATAATCTATGGGCTGACCATCCTCAAGGGGTAGCCTGACGCCTCTAATAGGGTTTAGTGCTATATGACCCGCATGCCTGGCGAGAATGCCGAATGCGGTGTTTAAGACGTATTCTGCCCGAGATCGATTTACGGCATGCGGGCCAGTAGCTTCATAGTAGCCATCAAGCACACGAACTGTATTCATATGACTAAAACTATGCCATGCATGCGTTAGCTTGTCACTACTTAGTTAACAAAGGCACAGTGAGATAACTGGACCACAAGGAGGTGGGCTAAAACAAACTAAATGTCGGAAACTCTTGCTCAACCAGTTCTCTGGCTGTACGCTCTTTCATTCCTGTGGTCATCATTATCTGCCCAAGCCTTGCTTTGAGCTCCTTGTTTTATTTCAAGAATTGTAACCCCGTCAGCACCACGGGTACGCCTTTGGCATATAGAGATTGTACATACTGTTATCTGTCAATAATATAACAGGGGCGGCTGATGAAATTAGGAAACTATTTGGAATAACTTGCGCGGGGAAGTGTGGTGGAATCCTGATGGACTCAACAATCTGCACAAATCCCCGACGCTGCGGTGGAAGCTCCATTCGCGAACCATCAGGTCCGCTAGTCGGCTTCCACCGCTTTTTGTCCCGCTACGTAAACTCATGATGAGCCTACGCTTCCTAGCTCCATAAGATTGGAAAATCCTTCTGGCGCCAGATCCAGGCCTCGATACGAGCGTGCTCCCAGAAGGCGGACCAGCCTCCTCCGGCCAGGATTGCCACGAGGGCATTGGCCGCCGTGTGGCATGTCCGTATACCGAATCTCCTGCATATTGGAGCAGGAATGGTGCGCGCCGCTACGGGTACTTTGAGATACACCCGTACAATCGATGCGGGAAGTGTGAGATTCCACCAACGCGATAGCGTCTGCGGCACAGTCGTCATTACTGTTCCCACTGACGATCCGGTGATCGTAGTCACTTGAAGCCCTCTCTGTGGCTGGATACAAAGCTCGTCAAGGTGACGAAACCTAGGTAATTATAGTATAGAAGTAAAGTATGTCGAACTTGCCGTATAAACAGAGGTGGATGTAAAGAGCTAGAACGCAGGGGGCATAACCCAACTATATATAAAAAGACCTGCGGTTATGCTCCGCAGGTCTTTTGTAGTACTGATGTTGCTATACCTCAGTGACTACGTGCAGGTTTCGGGTTTCTTTCGAAACGGACTCCTCTTGTTCCTGTACTTTGCGCGGTGACCGGATGATCGTAACCGCTAAGAGGACTGCGAAGGCCATGAAGACTATAGCTGCGAATATTGCTTTGTCAAAACCATGTACCAATGCTGCCTGAGTATTGGGGTGTGCGGCCGATGCAGTCGCCGAAGCGGCAACGCTGGATAGGATAGACAAACCTAAGGCGCCACCCATCATCTGTGAAGTTGTCACTAAACCAGACGCTAAGCCAGCCTGATGCCCGGGGACGCCTGATGTAGCTGACGCTATAAGAGGCATGAACGTCATCCCAATGCCGACTGGTATTACTATGAACGCTGGTAGTAGGTTCAAGGTGTATGATCCCGCAACAGGCAACTGACTAAGCCAGGCAAGCCCTAGCGCCACTATGATAGGCCCGAGGATTAGCCAACGACGGTAACCGAAGCGTGCCACAAGACCAGGAATCCGGGTCGACATAAACGCAAGTAGTAGCGGGAAAGGCAGGAAGGCAAAACCTGCTTCGACCGGGCTATAGTGCAGCACTGTCTGTACATAGAGCGTTATGAGGAAGAATACGCCAAGCAGAGTGCCATACATCGGCGCCATTATAAGGTTGGCGCCAGTAAGGTTACGCAGCTTAAAAATAGATAGCTGTACGAGCGGGTGCTTGACTCTGGATTCATTAAATACGAAGGCGACTAGTAGTACGACAGCTGCTACAAAGATGCTAAGTGTCGTGTGGCTGAGCCATCCCCATGAAGGGGCTTCGCTAAAGCCGAGCACAATAAGGATGAGGCTGCCGGTAATAGTTACCGCACCGAGCAAGTCCAAGCCGGTACGCTCCTCAGCCCCTTCGTGTTTTGGTACGAACAGGGTTATAAGGATAGACATA
>Ga0302315_10002272_pt1 | contig 18354 bp, 13 predicted proteins | sample III_Palsa_N3_1_FD_200532 | JGI IMG/M metagenome (GOLD analysis project Ga0302315, IMG submission 200532) | Peat permafrost microbial communities from Stordalen Mire near Abisko, Sweden - III_Palsa_N3_1 | ecosystem: Environmental > Terrestrial > Soil > Palsa > Peat permafrost | place: Sweden... | reverse complement strand
TGTACCGCAACTGACGACTAATCCGTGGCACTATTACACTTACCGTTATGACCAGCTGAACCGCATAAAAGCAAGCCATGTATACAAAGTAAGCTCAACGCCTACCTCAATTGCCGATTACCACGAAAACTTTACTTATGATGGCAACGGCAATATTAAAACGGTTTCAAGGTATACCAGCGCTGCTACGGTAATGGATAGTTTAACCTATACCTATAACACAAGCGGCGGCAAGCTTACAAACAACAAGCTGAATTATATTACCGATGCGATAACAACCCACATATGGCCTTACAGCCTGGCTAACCAGGCCGTAAACAATTACAGCTATGATGCTATAGGTAACATTACAGCTGATGTGGTGGATACCATCAGTAATATTAACTGGACGGTTTACAATAAAATACTGAACCTCACCAATAGTAAAGGCACCATCAGCTATACCTACAACCCGGCAGGAGAAAGAGTAAGTAAAACAGTAAGCGGTGTAACCACCTGGTATATCCGCGATGCACAAGGCAACCCATTAGCTTTATACACCAATGCGCACAGCACAACGAATTGGATAGAGCAGGACATCTACGGCTCATCGCGGCTAGGCATGTGGACGCCAAACGAAAACCTAACCACAGCTAACGCTACCGCCATTTGGGATACCATAGGTAAAAAGCAATATCAACTGACTAACCATTTGGATAATATCCTGGCCACCATAACCGACAAGCGGCTACAAACGGCCAGCGGCACAAGCGTAGGCGCATTTAGTGCCGACATAGCCACCGCACAGGAGTACTACGCCTTTGGCGGATTAATGCCGGGAAGGACGTTTGATGAAAGCAGTTATTACCGTTATGGCTTTAATGGGAAAGAAAATGATAATGATGTAAAGGGTACAGGTAATCAGCAGGATTATGGGATGAGGATTTATGACCCGAGGGTGGGCAGATTCTTGAGTGTGGACCCGATAAGTAAATCTTATCCTATGTTATCTTCATATCAATTTGCTAGTGATAGGCCTATTGATGGTATTGATAGAGACGGTTTAGAATTTGAATCTGCAATAAATGTAGTTATTGGTGCGTACCAAAGGAGCGATCAGCCCGGATTTAGTGATTATTTATCATCAACTTGGGATGTTATAAAAGATAATGCCACTGATTTGAAAAACTCAGTAAAAAATGCATTTGTGTCGGCTTCTGGAGCCCAGTTAATGGCTAATACTTATAACGATGCAGCTGAATATGAAAAAAATATTTATCAACATGGCAGAAATCAAGGGCGTGAATATGAGCAAATAAAGGAATCAGGTGGTGATTATAATAGTGTTCAATATAATTATGATGCAAAACAAGCGGTATTGAAACTAAAACTGATCAAAGATGGCGTAGAATGGTTTGGAATAGCTTCTTCGGGTATAGAAGTCTCAGCAACAGGTACCATAGAAATGACGGTTGCAAGAGAAACTACATTAGATGCGTTAGCAGGCACATTGACGAATAACGAAGCACGTCAATGGTATTTAAGCCAAGAAGCAAAAATACCCACATTGTTATCAAAAGACGCCTCATTGGAAGTACAAGCAAAAGAAGCTTTTTCATTGCGAAACCAATTTCGAACAGATGCCCGAAAATTAATGAGTGATAGAGCAACTGCAAAATATTTAATGATAGAAGAGCCAAATATGTCATGGAATGAAGTTGTTCAAAAATACTCAGATCAAGGATATAAAGGAGATGACTTATATAAAAAGATAATTCAGTCCTCACAAAAATCCAGAGAATCTGTTAATAAAAAACTTAATACTCAAAATGGAACCACTAGTAATTAAACAGAAAAATCAAGGCTTAATTATTTATTTCAATTTTTTAGAGGATTGGGATGCATTTGAATTAATAGCAAATAATTTAGAGAGCAAATTTCGAGCAACGATAACTTCTAAAATTGATGGGCCAGATTCTAGGATATGGAAATTATCGATAGAAAATGCACATTTTACATTGCGCAATGATCCTTATGGAAATTCCTTAACTTCCGATTCAAAAGAAGCTGATGTAAAACTACAAGAAATATATAATAATTGGAGTAGTATAGTGTTGTAAGTCAAATTTGTGGTAATGTCTCAAAATTGTTGTTTTAAACCGAAAATATTGAAAATCAATAATCATCTATAAACAAGAAAACAAAAAAATCAAAAAAGCGGGTGGTGCTTCAGTACTATCCGCTTTTTTTTGTGCCTTATAGGACACCTAAATGCCTGAAGATCCGATAAAGTGTATCAATTTTGTTGTTATGTATATAAATATTTGATAGTCAGTATTTTAGACTATAATTGTGATAGATGATACCAAAATATCATCCGCTTTTTTATACATTTTAGTTTAAGAACGTTCTTTGAAATCAGGAGCCTATTAATCATTTAACTGTTCATGGAATGAACGTTCCAGAAAATGTATAAGCCATTGATTTACAGCAATGTTTACGTTCACGGTGTTCACGTTTTTTGGATAACTTGCTGTATAATAACAAGTTGAGTGTTCACGCCAAAAAGTAGCGTTCAACCTGCATATTGAACACCGAACAACCGCGTTAAGGATTGCAGCGGATACAGGCCCTGCGCCTAATGCCTTGCGCAGTATGAGCGGAAAGCCTGACCCGCCAGGGAACGCCCAAAAAGAAACAATAACGAGCATCATCACCGAACTCCCCTCCGGGCACTATACCGCCGATGTTAACCCCTGGCTGATCAATACGCCATACCCGTATGCGCCGCCTATGCAGGCAGCATCAAAAACCATCAGTACCGCCGACACGGCCATATGCAACCTGTTCAGCAGCCTCAAAGCAAAAGCCACGACCGCGGGAAAAACATTGTATAATTACCTGGTAAGCACCTATGGCAGCGCCATGACGCTGAGCCAGTCTCAGCTCGATACCCTGCAAAGCGCCTGTATCAACTGTCGTTTCATCCTGCAGTCGGACATTACGCTGCCTGTTTTCCTGGATGCCGGTAACACGGGATGTGTGTTGCGCAGCGCTTATACCACGGCCAAAGCCGCGCTTGAAACTGCGTTTAACGATACGCTAACCACCACTACCCTGAATTACCAAACCATACTGGCCAATTACATGAACCAGCAGTGGGGCTTCACGCTGGCTTACAGTGATTATGCCAATTTCGAAGCAGGCACGGCACCCCAATTGTGTAATTCGCCGGCTTTTGCCGATACCACGGCCGACCCCTATTCGTGCATGGAGAACACGCTGGCGCAGGCCATAGCGAACGGGTTGGCCGACTATACCAATTACCTCGCTACGCAAAAACAGCTGTTCATTTCCAGCTATACCAATACCTGTAGCCTGGCGCAGGCCAATGTCAATTTAACAGCCGTACAGCAGGAGTACCACTATACGCTGTATTATTACGACCAGGCCGATAACCTGGTGCGCACGGTGCCGCCCGAAGGTGTGAATTTGGTGGATACGGGCATGTTCAGCTATATCGACAAAGCGCGCGACCTTGATACGGCAGCTTATAGCTATACCTATAACGGGCCCACAACGGCATCGAGCGAAACAACGGCCATGACGGCGCTGTCGGGCATTTTGCAGTCGACCGGTAGTACGGCTATAGAGATGTGGCTGTATAACGGCGGCGCCAATCATGACCATTGGGTTGGCGTTACACCTGATAATAAATACCTTTTCCAGGTTGGGTTGACCTCAAAACAGCTGAATATCGATATTTACCCCACATCGGCGCCCTCATCCACCAGTTTTGAGTTCAATGTGGCCAGCCGCAGCTTCCAGTGCAGTTTACCAGCCGAACCGCCGCTGTTCCCGTTCAGCCACGTGGTGATACAGGGCACTAACCTCGGCGGTGGGACCACTACACCCAGCATTTATCTTAACGGTAAGGCGCTTACGGTAACCACAATAAGTGCACAACCGCCATTTGGGTTTACGGTAACCGGTAACAGCAGTTCGGTAACCCTGCCCGACAGCATCCAAAACCTGAAGCACCTGCGACTGTACACCCACCTGCTCACTACGCCGGTTATTACGGCCGATGCCAGCGACCAGTTCTTTAACGCGCACGACCTTGCCTATACCGGCTGGTACCGCTTTAACGTACCTGCACCAGGCGCCCCACCGACAACCATAAACAGCACCACCAGCAACGAAACGGCCATTTACGACCAGTACCCCAGCCATGTAATACCCACCAGCTATGCCTATAACGCCACTAACCAGGTAAACACCCAGCTATCGCCCGATGGGGGCACCAACCGCTACTGGTACGATTTGCTGAGCCGCCTGGTAATATCGCAAAACGACAAGCAGCTGCCTGCCAACAATTACAGCTATACCGTTTACGACAGCATCGGAAGAATAACCGAGGTAGGGCAAAAGAACTATACCGGCACCAGCATAGGCAGCCCCGATTATTTGCAGAACGCCACGATACAAACCTTTAACACTTCCGGCACCAACAGCCAGGTAACCGATACGTATTATGACAGCCCGGTAGCCACCATTGCGGGCCATACCAACGGCATAGCCACGGTAACTCAAAGCAACTTAAGAAAAAGGGTAGCCGCCAGCACCTATACCGAAACCCAGGGCAGCGCCGCGCTAAGGGCCACCTATTATAATTACGATATAGACGGCAACGTAAAAACCCTGTGGCAACAGCTGGACGGGTTGTATGTACCATCCACCAATGCGGGGCTGAAGCGCATAGATTACGAGTACGACCTGGTGAGCGGCAAGGTGAACTTTGTGCGCTACCAGGATACCCAGCCCGATGCCTATTATTACAGCTACGCCTACGATGCCGATAACCGCCTCACCGGCGCCTGGAGCGGGGTAAACGACCTGACCGACACCCTCACCCATAGTTACCTGCCAACGATCACCAAAAAGCAGGATGCCCAATATTACTATTACCTGCACGGCCCGCTGCGGAGAATGGAGCTGGGAGACAGCCTAAGCAAAGTACAGGGGATTGATTATGCTTATACCTTGCAAGGATGGTTAAAGGGCGTAAACAGCACCTCCGCCAAAGCGAACATGGATATGAACATGGATTCGCTGGCAGTAGCAAAAGATGCTTATGGGTTTAGTTTAGGTTATTATACGAATGATTATAAACCCATAGGCGGAACAATCTATACTGCCTTTGCACTCAAATACACCTCCAATACCGGCGATGTTGCCGGGCAAAGTTTATACAATGGCAATATCAGTAACACTACGCTGGCCATAAACCAATTAGGCAGTACTACTGTCGGCTACACCTATCGTTACGACCAGCTGAACCGCCTGAAAAAGATGCGGCAGCAAACCAACATCAGCGGCACCAGTTGGAGCAGAGCGAATATTACGCTCAATTACCAGGAAAATGCAACGTATGATGGTAACGGCAATATCCTCACCTATGGCAGGAACGGTGCAGCGCCAACCGCACAAACGATCGACAGCTTAACTTATAATTATAGCCGTAACAGCAATGGCAAGTTGCTAAACAATAAGCTAAACAGTATTAATGATGCAATTGCGAACAGCAATTATACAGGAGATTTGACCAATCAGACTAATCCAAACAATTACACATATGATGCCATAGGCGAATTGGCAGGCGACATAAATTCAAATATCAGCAATATCAACTGGACAGTTTATGGCAAGTTGCAGAGTTTGACGAACAGTTCAGGAACAATAACTTATACTTATAATCCTAATGGTGAAAGGGCAAGCAAAACAGCAGGCGGCGTAACTACCTGGTATGTAAGAGATGCGCAGGGCAATCCGCTTGCCCTGTACACCAATGCACATAGTACCACCAACTGGATTGAGCAGGATTTGTATGGTAGCAGCCGTTTAGGGTTATTGACACCGAATATCCGTTTAGGAACAGACAGTGCAATTACCCGCTGGGATACCATTGGTAAAAAACAATATCAATTAGAAAACCACCTCGAAAACGTATTGGCCACCATTACAGATAAACGCCTGCAAACTGCAAAGAGTTCGGTAGTAGGATATTTTACAGCAGACGTAGCTACGGCACAGGATTATTACCCATTTGGTATGTTAATGCCGGAACGGCAGTACACATTTAGCAATGCGTATAAGTATGGCTTTAATGGTCAAGAAAAGTCAGACGAGATTGCAGGAACTGGCAATCACAATACAGCAGAGTTTTGGGAATATGACACAAGGGTTGGTAGAAGATGGAACTTAGATCCTAAACCGAATGTTGGAGTTACTGAGTATTCTGCTTTCTCAAATAATCCCGTTGCATTTTCAGATCCTTTAGGCGATACTACTAAAATATATGGCAATGCTGAAGTGACACATACTACATTAATGGATAAAGGAGCAGTAAAGGAACGGGGTGGTAATGAAATACATTATAAAGGCGTAACCCTAACACCTGAATATGATAAAAAAGATAATCTTATCGGTTATAGTGTATTTGACGATAGTAATTTAGACCGTAACATGCCAATATTACAATTGGAACCGGGGGATTTAGAAACATTTAAATCGAATTTTTCTGGTATTATTGCAGGTGCAAGGTTGTACTATTCTAATGGAGAGCCGAGTGAGGGGATGAAAGAAGCGGCGGCAGGTATAATCTCCGAGAAGTATAGTTTAGTGGCAAATGGTGTTAAAAAAGAATGGAAAGGTGCTTTACATGATCCAGTATTTATAGCAACAGCATTATTAGCAACAGCAGGTGCAGCAGCAGATTTAGCGACTCCAAAAACTATCCCTCAACCAGAAATAGGCTGGAAAGTTGGAGATCCTATAACGAACTTGACCTCGGAAGGGAACACTCCATCATGGAATACTGTAAGATCACGTTTCTGGAAGAATGAAGCACTTTATAATAGTAGTAACTATGATGAAACAAATGTTTTGCGAATGAGTAAGGGATTGGCGCCACAAAGAATTAATCCAGTAACTGGATTAATTGAAAGCATGGAATTGCATCATCATATTATCCCACAAAGAAATGGAGGGTTATATGAATTTATTAAAGTATGGCCCGATGAACATAGGGCAATTGATTTATATAGACATTAAAATAAAAATATGAGCTTCCAAAAATTATTTACAGAATCTAAGGGACAATCGATTATTTATAACGGTAAAGAAATTAAAATGATTGACAGGATTACATTATTAAAAGATAATGCAAAAATTATGGTAAACTTTTTGAGTACTAACAGTATATGGAAGCAGGGTATAATATTACAGACAAAAGGGCATTTTGAAGGCAACAATCAAAAAATTCCTAATAAAATAATCCTTTGGGAGAACACATCTCCTAAAGAAGTTGGATTGATTATTAAATCAAAAGACAAAATACTTATAGTTTATAATGTTTGGGAAACACAAGATGGAACTATCCATTATTGGCACAATGGGGGAGCGATGTATGTTGAGGAAAAACATAATGGAAGAATATATAATTGTAATGATGGTTTTCCAGATGACGATTTTAATGATTTGATTTTTGAAATCAATTGGTAAACGGTTGTATATCAGGTTGTGTTACAATTTTGTGGTAGTGTATCAAAGCTATTGTTCTTAAAATAAGCCACTGATAATCAGCTGTAAATTTCAGATAGCAACGGTTAAACTTCAAAAAGCAGATGGTAATATACTACCATCTGCTTTGTTTTTGTATATTAGATGGTATCTAATCACCTGAACCATCATAAAGTGTATCAAAGTTGTTGTTCATATAATTGCCATTATTGCCATAGCCCGGTTATAAAGTTTGGTAAAGTTGGTAGCAAACAGCGTTATCGCTGTAAAATGTGCGGGAAAACACAACTCCATCAATATGTAAAACGTGCTTACAGAGCTTCAACCAATTCATATATCGCGCTGTATGTAAAAGAGGATTGCGGAATAAGGACTATCTCAAGGCTGCTGAGCATTTCTGCCAATACGGTTATCAAAAGGATTAAAAATATTGCCGATAACATTACTAAGCCCGCCATATCTATAAATAGGATATATGAGCTGGATGAACTAAAAACCTATGTGAAAAATAAAACAAAAGAATGCTGGGTTGCCTATGCCTTGGATAAACAAACCGGGCAGGTAGTGGATTTTAAAGTTGGCAGGCGTAACAAATCTAATTTAAAGATGGTAGCTGATACACTTTTGCTATCGGGGTGCAAACAAATATATACGGATAAACTGGAGATATACCGGCGGTTGATACCTGCGAAAATGCATATTACAAGGAGATTTGGCATCAATAAAATCGAACGTAAGAACCTTACGCTACGAACACATCTGAAAAGGCTTAACAGAAAGACGATCTGTTATTCCAAAAGCGCAGCTATGTTGGAGGCTTGTTTGAAAATCTATTTCTGGCATCGGTCCTGTCCTAAGTTTATAGCTTATAATTGATAATCAAATGCTTGGTGAATAAATAAGGATATTTATGTACTAAGCATACCATAATATTTGCTTTTATCAACTTTTTTTGTATATTAGTTGTGTAAACCAAAACCCGTAAGTAAGGGATAATCAAAGTTTGGTAACCTTGCTTCAATAAGTGATTCCCCAACATTTTAACATCGAATAACCTTAACGCCTTAAACCATGAAAAAGCACCTTCTCTTAGTTTCATTTTTTTTGCTGATGTTTGTCGGCACAGCTTTCGCCCAAACACAAACTAACGCTATTGCAACAACCGGACTGGTTGGCATTGACATAACAACAAGCTTAACAGCGCCGCTTACAGTCAATTCGCCGAACACATCCTACATTGTGATCGGTAATCCTACTGTTACAGGCTATACAAGTCTGGGGTTTGGGCTGACCTCACAAACCAGTGGTTCAGCAGTCCTCCAGGCTGTTAAAACAAACGGTACAACACCTGTATATGGAAATATTTGGCTAAATCCTTACGGCGGCTATACCTCGGTTGGCGCACTGACAACGCCAACTCCGATGCTGCTCGGTGCGCTGGATGTATCGGGCGCGTTTGCCATCGGTGGTTCAACCGGAAATATTTGCCCATCTTGTTATAGCCTTAGTTCACTTACCAGTACCGGGAAGATGCTTGTAGGCTGGAACCGGTCGAACGGATTGGGTGAAACAGATTTTATTGCAAACGAAGGCGCAGGTTCACAAGGTGGGTTTTGGTTTGAAACCTACAATAGTAGTACCGAGAAGCCGTTAATGTATATTTTGGGCAACGGCAATGTGGGCATCGGCATGGCCACATCGACTTTTCCTACCGAGTACAAACTGGCAGTAGACGGTAGTATAATAGGTACTGCCGTGGTAGTTCAAGCTTATGCAAACTGGTCGGATTATGTATTTGCTCCAGACTACAGGCTTCCTAAATTAAGCTATGTAAAAAAGTATGTTTTATTGAACCACCACTTGCCAGACGTACCTTCTGCAGCGATTATAAAAAATAAAGGACTGAATTTAGGGGACGTAGAAAACGACCTGACAAAAAAGGTGGAAGAACTGACCTTATATCTAATTCAAAAAGATGAACAGATCAGTAAAGAGAAGATTATTGTAAACCAGCAGCAAAAGGAAATTGATGGCCTTAAGGCGGAAATGAACGCAATTGAAAAAAAGTTGGCCGGCAGAAAGTGACCGGCCGTAAAAAAGCAAAAACTATGTAAATCATCAAACATTATTTATATAATCAATTTACAGGCTTTAATCACTTGATAAACCAAATATATTTCGATATTAACCTATAACCCTTAAACTTTTCCTTTATGAAACCAATTTGCAAACAAATCATTCCCGGGCTATTTTTAGCGCTTATTGTTTTATCGTCCTGCACTAAAAATAATGGGAACCCGGATTCCGGCTTTAAGCATCCAACGGTGCTGAAAACTTTGTCGGATTCAGACAGTACCTACATTGCGCATATCCAGGTAGATAGCATGAGGCACGATTCACTTCGCAGCTTTACGGTTTACTGTTTTCTAACGACCGGACATGGCTCAACACGCCTGACAGTACCCGGAAACTTTATGGTCAGTTCAACTGTCTTTTACGGAACACCAATTCAATCATCAGGCAGCGTTACGATTTACACCGGTTATAATTATGGTTCGAGTTCATTCAGTACGACGACGACCTATCCCTTGACATTCACCAACTCGACGCCATCCCCCAGTTCCTTTAATGGAATCCCTATAATTGTGGAACATGATCCAGGTGTCTTTACACCGTGATGTTGATTTATTGCAAAACACTGCTACAGTTCGAAAAACCTGCAATCTATTCTAAACAATGGTTTCGGGGAAATATTATGACACATTTAATTGATTTTGACTCCTGGAAAAACGGTTACATAGATAGTATTACTGGGAAAAATACAGATTAAAAATCCATCAGTTCTTTCAATGGGACGTTCAATCCCTTAGCCAGCTCCGTTAATGACAGAAAAGTAAGATTGTATTCACCATTCTCATACTTCTTAATATCCGCGTGATCGATATTGCAGTTAAGGGCAAGCTTCCTGAGGGACAAGTTTTTGTTTTTTGGGTAGCGATTCCAGGTGCCTGCCGAATTTGATAAGTATTTCTTGTTGTTCGCTTTGCATTCCTAGGAATCGTAAATCAACAACGTCTCCTTCATCTATCAAAATCGGCGACAAAATGCCGGATATTTTGATAACAAATATTATTAATAGTCCATATAAATCCGCGAAACTTTCCGATTACAAAGGGAAACTTGTTTTAATCGATTTTTGGGCGGTTTGGTGCCAAATGTGCATTGCGAGTTTTCCCGAAATGGATTCACTGCAAAGGGTATTCCATGGAAAATTACAGGTATTTCTGGTTAATTCTATCAGGGAAGGCGATAGGGAAAAACAGGTGAAAATGGTAATTGACCGGGTGAATTCCTGGTGGTTGGATATCGCCGAGTTTTGCAAGTACCAGTACGACGATGAAACCGGAACGTGTCTGTTTGAAGAAAAGCGGTACGAAAACAGTTCGGACATTAAAGAAATCATTTTACAACGCAAAAAGGAGAAATTACAATGAGCTATATAGGGGCTTTTTATTTTCAATAAAAATGGCCTATTTTGAGCAGAAACGCAGTTTTTGCCGAATTGACGATTAAATCGTCTCCCATCAACGCAGAGGCTATTACATCAATATTTCGGGTTTCGCAACAAAATTTGTTGAACTTCACGAAAAGACTATTACAAATACATTACAGGGTTTTTTGTGGTAACTAATTGATTATGTCTACTTTAAATGTTAAGGTATTTAAACATCACAAAAAAGCAAACGGTACTTACAATGTTAAAATTGTTCTTTATCACGGTAAAAAGGCGTATGAATAGCTGATAAAAAGCCGGCCCAATAAATAAATTTCTGCCCGCCGCTAAGTTTTCGAAAGTTTTAGCTACTCATTGTATAAAGTTATCCTATTTGAACGCTGCATTCCAATCGCTTATCGCCGAACACCAGGGCCTGATCTTTAAGGTTTGCAATATGTATTGCGATAACCGTGAGGATAAGGAGGATCTGTTCCAGGATATCGTGCTGCAATTGTGGCGCGCCTATCCATCCTTCCGTGCAGAAGCGAAGGTGTCCACCTGGCTGTACCAGGTCGCTTTGAACAATGCCATTGCCCGCCTGCGTAAAGAAAAGCGTACGCAACAATTTGAACGCCTCAATGATGCCGCTTTTAATGTGCCAGCCGAAAATAACAGCGATGAAAGGCTGAGCGACATGTATGCAGCTATCAAACAATTGACCGAGATCGAAAGGGCGGTAACCATGCTATATATGGACGATTGCAGTTATCGGGAAATAGGGGAGATCCTTGGTCTGACCGAGTCAAACGTTGGTGTTAAACTGAACAAAGTCAAAATGAAGTTAAGAGCAATTTTAAAACAAGGCTAATATGGAACTCGAGGAATTGAAAGAAAACTGGAACAAGCTCCAGCAGCAACAAAAGGAATTATCAACACAAACTATAAATCAAATCATCATGAACACGACTACCACCATCCACCAAATGCAGCAGAAGAACCAGTACTGGAACAACCTCGGCAAAGTTATCTTTCCGATGCTTATTATTGTTTTGATCATTAATGTCATCATCGGCTATTTCGTGGCGAAACCGCATACGACCTTTCTGTCAAGCATAAGCTACGCGCTCATCATGATCGTCTTCGCCGTGGTATCGATGTACATGTACCGCTGGCAGGAAAAGATATTGGCCTACTATAATGCGGGCGATCTCAAAGCCTCGCTCACTAAAACGATCAAAGATTTTAAAAGATGTTACCTGATCTATAACCTGACCTACCTGGTACTGTTCCCGGCTTACTTCTACGCGATGTTCAAGCTGCTGTTGAATGTGGTCCTGCACCTGTCAGAAAACACGACACTCATCAGCTGCACGATGCTGAGCATCCTGTCGATCATCTCCTGTCACCTTTATTACCGGGTGACCTATTTTAAAAGGATCAGGTCGCTGGAATCAGATCTAAGGGAACTGGATTAAGCCACGGTGCTGTTAACGTCCTTTCAACCATTCTTCAATCGGGGAGATCTATGCCCCGTCCATTATAATTTTGTCAATATTTCACTTCAAAAAGCAAATAGATCATAAGTGACTCTCGCCTAAATTTCCAATTCTTAGCAAATTCTCAATGAATTGGTTCGAGAAACACCCACTGTCAGGAGCCACACGGTCTTAGCATAGCGCTAAGGCCGTTTTTTATTTTAATCGAAATTTTGGTCTTCGTTTAAATCAAATTGACGCACATTTTGGTTCAAGCCCATTCTCCCACGGACACTGGGTAAGATTTTTTAATTTAATTTTTATTGCGCACAACTCATTGCTTTATAGATGTTTGCTTTTATTTTTAAGTCTAAAATATGGTTCGATCTTTTCTGATTCCCCTGATGTCTCGTTTTTCGATGGAATAAAGTTTTGTTTAACCACTTGCTTAGCCAAAAAGTACAATAGATCAAGATATTTTTCAGCATCCGATTTAGATAATTCAACACCGCTTTTCTTAAAGTTAGTAATCACTTGGGATATGCTAATAGATCGTTTTAAGTCTTCAGGATTTATAAATTATAGTTTGTAAACACTAAAATAAGCTGATATTTGAATAGCTTGACGAAAATGAGTTCGAGGTGATAATGAAAGATGGTCGACTAAACTTATATAAATCCCTATTCAAAGGCAGGGAAGATGTATTTGCACTAAGATGGGAGAAAGGAGGTAAAGGGAGCTATATGCCAGCTTACAGCTTTGATCCTCACCGATATAAGCTGCATCAAATGAAAGGTGGTACTTTTCAAACTTTTGCTGATAAAGCTTACCAGATACTAACAGACGACCACTTAATTAAACATCTCAAAGGCGAACAGGTTGTAGGCCTTTACCCATTGTTACAAGATAACACATCATGGTTCATTGCAGCTGATTTTGATGAAGCAAATTGGATTGAGGAATGCAGGGCATTTATTAAAATTTGTGAGAAACATGATATACCTGCTTACTTAGAGCGCTCACGCTCTGGCAAAGGTGGCCACGTATGGATGTTTTTTGAAGAACCTTATGAAGCATTCCGAAGCAGAAAGATAATGATAACCCTGCTACAGAAAGCAGGCTTGATTTCTGTTTTCGATAAAAACTCAAGCTTTGACCGGCTTTTCCCTAATCAGGACTACCATTCAAAGAAAGGCTTAGGAAACCTTATTGCTTTACCCTTAAACAAAATTAGCCTAAATAATGGAAATAGCTGTTTTATTGATCCTGAAACCTTACAGCCCTATGATGACCAGTGGGTGTTTTTAAAAACGATTAACAGGATCGCCATAAGCCAACTCAATCACATCTACAAAGAGCAAGCTAATCACGACGAACTTTCAACAGGACTATTTCAAAAAGAACAGTCTACAACGGGTAAGATAACAATCGTCTTAAATAGTGAGATTCATATTAGCCGAATAGAATTGCCTGTTTCACTTGTTGCCTTTTTAAAAGAGGAATTAAATTTTGCCAATAATGAATATCAGGTAAAAAAAAATATCAATAAAAACACGTTTGGCGTAAAACGCTACTTTAAACTACTGAACGAGACGTCAGAATCGATTTCAGTTCCCCGTGGTTTTATCGGTAGGTTATTACGTTTTTGTAGGGAGCAGCAAATTGAATATGTACTCGAAGACCAAAGAAAAAAGGCAGAACAAGTCAGTTTTAAAGGCTTCATAGCGTTAAGGGAATATCAGTTGCCAGCACAGCAAGTAACTGCTAAAAAGGATTTTGGAATTATTGTTGCTCCTCCAGGTTCTGGTAAAACAGTATTGAGCTTAGCTATTGTAAAAGACAAACAGCAACCAGCACTCATTTTAGTCCATCGCAAACAACTCGCCGATCAATGGATAGAACGTATAGAATCTTTTCTAGGAATTCCTAAAAAGGACATTGGACGTATTGGGCAGGGAAAGAATAGAATTGGTAAACACATTACAGTCGCTATGATCCAAAGCATGGAAAAAGCCTTGGAATCAACGGAATCTTTGGAACTAATGAATGCTTTTGGTACCGTTATTATAGACGAATGTCATCACGTACCGGCGGAAACTTATCAGCGGGTTATTAGGAAACTGAATAGTTACTATATGTACGGGCTTACCGCTACACCATTTAGGAAATACAACGATGGCAAGTTAATATTTATTCATTTGGGGGAAATCATCCATGAGGTTAAAGCACCGGAGGTTCAGAATCAAACAGGTACACAAATCGTAATCAGAGATACCGATCTGTTTGTTCCCTTTAATACTAAAACGGACAAGTTCGAAACCTTATTTAAGATTCTGGTACATGATTCAGCAAGAAATCAACTCATTTTAAATGATGTAGTTTCACAGTTAAATGCCGCTAAGAAAGCTGTTATCATTACAGAACGAAAAGAGCATATTACATCGCTGCAACAATATTTAAAACAGCACTACGATACTATTGCATTAAGTGGCGAAGATTCTGACTTAAATAAAAAATCTAAATGGGCTGCCATTAATAAAGGTGATTTCCAGGTACTGATCACAACAGGCCAGTATTTTGGCGAAGGAACCGATATTCAAAATATAGAATGCTTGTTTTTAGTTTACCCATTTGCTTTTGAAGGTAAGCTCATCCAATATATCGGCAGGGTGCAACGATCAGAAGTGTCGCCTATTATTTATGATTATCGCGACCACAAGATCAGCTACTTGGAAAGGCTGTTTCAAAAGAGAAATCTGTATTATAAAAAGCTTGATGAAAATAACCTAACAAGTCTTATAGATGAAAGTGAAGTAGTAAGCGGTCAAATCAACGAAAAAATTGAGATACCAATCGAACAATTAGAATTCAGATTTGGCAGCATTGCTTTTAAATATGCCATTGCCAACTTTAACAATAAGGAAGTTGAGTTTGAGATAGAAAATTTAAATGTCAGGCCGGAATTTATCGTACTTAAGCCTTACTTTATCCGGTTCCTCAAAAGCGCGACGGTACTAGTAAACATTCGGGCTACATTCCAAAATAACAGGCTGGTATTTAAATCAGCATCCTCCAATGACCTTGATAAAATAAATCGCGAAGTCATTGAAAATGTAAAGTTCCGGTTTCTAAATAAAGAGATTATTAAAGGTATTCCGGCGGGTGAAGAAAATCTATTGGATGCCGGACAAGTACAAGGTGGTGACGAACAATCGATTTATACAAGCGAAGATGATTTATTGGAAAATATACTGGCACTCAAACAATATAAACATCATCGCCACCTCCGTTACCTTTCCCAGAAACATGAACGAACCATACTAAAACTTCGTTTCGTATTGGAGCCTTTTTCATTTGTGTTTCTACTTTCCGGCAATAATCAATACCATTTGGTATGGGAAACATTGGATACCGAAGAAGCCACTTATATATGGCACATCGGGAAATCAATTTATGAACTTGAACAAAATGTAAAGCAGATAGATACGATGCTTGGACAAATAAGAATAAAAGGGCGGCAACAATATCTTGAAACTAACCCTGAACAGTTTAGCCGCATCGTGCATGACTACTCTGATGACAACAAAGGGTTTATTATTTGGAAAGACCTCTTAGAGGAAAGGCTATTTTAAGTTTGGCATACAAACCTTGCATTTCAAATTTGGCATCCTGCTTATCATTCTTTAAGTTTATCACTAAATCATTTCCGGGTTATTATGGATATTAAAGATTACCAGTCTTTTTTAGCAGGTATAAAAGCAAGAATTCGCAACGCGCAAATTAAAGCAGTTCTTGCGGTAAATGCCGAATTGACTATGCTTTATTGGGATATTGGTAAAACTATAAACCAGCTTCAAAATGAACAAGGTTGGGGTGCCACTGTTACTGCACGGTTAGCCAATGATATCAAGAATGAACTACCTGAACTATAAGGTTTCTCTGAAAGAAATTTAAAGTTTATGGTTCAGTTTTATAAGGAACACAATTCAGATGACGTAATTGGGAAACAACCTGTTTCCCAATTAGAAAATGTAAACCAAGCAAATACCGAATTTATGAAACAGGCTGTTTCCCAAATTCCCTGGGGACATAATATTTTGCTGATGCAAAAGATCAAAAACAAGCAAATACGTTTTTGGTATGTGCAACAAACGCTTTTAAATGGCTGGAGTAGAAATGTTCTTTCATTAATGATAAAGAGTGATCTTCATCTTCGACAAGGAGAAGCAATTAATAATTTTTCAAAAACCTTGCCCAATCCGCAATCTGATTTGGTAAAGGAAACGCTAAAAGACCCATATATATTTGACTTTATTACAATTGCGCAGCCCTTTACAGAACGCGAGTTGGAAACTGAACTGGTAAAGCATGTAGAAAAGTTTCTATTGGAATTAGGTGCTGGCTTCGCTTTTGTTGGCAGGCAATATAAATTGGTTGTTAGCGATCAAGATTTCTATTTAGACCTCTTATTCTATCATCTTAAAATGAGATGTTTTCGATTCACTCAAAACTAAGTATTTGATCTGTAAATCGGCTCGAAAAACGTACGCCTGGGGAGCAAAGAGGCTATGTCATAAGGGGAATAAAAAAACCGTAAAAAGCAATCTTCCTGATTTTTGCCGTAAAAATTTAAACATTTTTAATGATTTTCGCCCAAAAATCAACTCATAATTATTCCCAGGTGGCGGAATATGATGTTTATTATAAATATTTGATAATCAGATTATTGATTTTAAATGTTCGTTACAAAGCGTAGCGTTGTAGCTACGAATACGAGTATACGCCGGCTACAAAATCTACACTGACAAAATTTTGTCAGTGTAGGGGATGTTACTCATTCCTACGCCCAATAAATCAGCCGGATATTTCGAAACCAGGTATGCTGGATTTTATACATTGGATGCTAACCGGCAGAAAATTCATATTCTCATAATCTGCATCGCAGCCAATTCATTTAATTTATTCATTTGGCCAATAAAAAGCCGGCTTCTCAATAATTGTTGATTTCCTAATGTATTCAATTTCTTAACAATTGTTATTGCCGGCGCAGCAGGTTCGGGGGAAATTTGATAATAATAAAAAAGAAATGAAAGCAATAAAAGTTAACAACGTATCAAATGATATCAATGCATTGGATATGCATATCGAGGAAATTCAGCAACCCATAGCCGGAAAAGATGAATGCGTAGTGAAAATACTATATTCAGGTGTAAATCCCAGTGATGTGGGCGCTGTTTTGGGTAAATTCCCAAAAGCCACCTGGCCCCGCTATACCGGGCGTGATTATGCCGGGGTTATTGTGGACGGGCCGCAGGAATTATTAGGGAAAGAGGTTTGGGGAACAGGTGGAGAACTGGGTATTCGCACCAATGGTAGCCATGCGGCTTTCCTTGTTATACCTGTTTTAGCGGTAAGCGAAAAACCGGCAACGATCACCTTGCCTGAAGCCGCCGGGATCGGTGTGCCTTTTATTACTGCCTATGAAGGGTTAAGACGAGCCGGTTTGCCAAAAAGAGGGCAGTGGGTGCTCATTTTCGGTATTAACGGTAAGGTCGGCCAGGCGGCAACCCAAATTGCAACACGGCTGGGGGCAAAAGTAATGGGTGTTGAACATGGCAGCAATCATTATCGTGGCCACGCAAATTCCTCTACGGTGGTTATTAACAGCAGCGAATCCAACGTGGCAGAAGCAGTAATGGAAATTACAGGTGGCCATGGTGCCGATATTGTTTATAATACTGTAGGAAGCCCTTGTTTTGAAGACGCAAACCATGCGATGGCCCACGGCGGCACACAGATATTTATCAGTGACCGTTTACAGAA
>Ga0302315_10002271_pt1 | contig 18357 bp, 19 predicted proteins | sample III_Palsa_N3_1_FD_200532 | JGI IMG/M metagenome (GOLD analysis project Ga0302315, IMG submission 200532) | Peat permafrost microbial communities from Stordalen Mire near Abisko, Sweden - III_Palsa_N3_1 | ecosystem: Environmental > Terrestrial > Soil > Palsa > Peat permafrost | place: Sweden... | reverse complement strand
TGCAATACGAGAAAAGAATGGAGGAGTAAAGAATTTATTACGCAATTCGAATGATCGTATTCCCGGACACAATCGCGCATACCTTTTGGGGGCCATGAGGTATCGATTTACACCAGCGTTTGGGAGGGGCGGACCGCTCCGCTCCGCGATTGAGTGGGTGGATTGCAAAAAAGAGACGCGGCATCGAAACTCTATCATCAAGTGATCATTCAATAACTTAACCACGCAGAAGTCAAATGCTATTCAATTCTTACATTTTCATTTTTGGCTTTCTGCCGATTGTTTTCTTTGTATTTTTTTCCGTTGGAAGATATTCCGTCAGATTTGCTTCACTGTGGCTCGCCGCGGCTTCGGTCTTTTTTTATGGCTGGTGGAACGTTCGATTTGTGGGATTGCTTCTTGCGTCGGTCGCATTCAATTACGGCGCGGGGTATGTGATCAGGATTAGAACATTACGATCGGATGAACTAAAAGCACAAGCAAAGCTTTTATTGACCATTGCAGTCGCCGGTAATCTTGCTTTACTCGGCTATTTTAAATATTCCAATTTCGTCCTTGAAAACATCAGCCATATATTGAATGTCACGTGGGTGGCAACTGAAGTCATTTTGCCGTTGGGCATCTCATTCTTCACATTCACGCAGATTGCTTTTCTGGTGGATTCCTACCAGGGTAAAGCAAAAGAATACAACTTTGCGCATTACCTGCTTTTCGTCACTTACTTCCCGCACTTGATTGCCGGCCCGATTCTTCATCATAAGGAGATGATGCCGCAGTTCGCCAAGCGTGATACCTATCGCATTAATTGGGATAATGTGGCATTTGGGTTAACGATATTTGTGCTTGGCTTGGCAAAAAAGGTTCTGATTGCGGATTCACTTGGCAATATCGCCAACCCCGTTTTTGATGCGGTTAAATCCGGCGCGCATCCAATGATGTTCGAAGCCTGGGCTGGTGCTTTAGCTTATGCCTTGCAATTATATTTCGATTTCTCGGCATATTCCGACATGGCTATCGGTGTCTCCTTGATGTTCAACGTGCGTCTGCCGATGAACTTCAATTCGCCGTACCAGGCAAGGAATATTATCGATTTCTGGAGGCGGTGGCATATGACCTTGTCACGTTTCCTGCGGGATTATTTGTATGTTCCGTTGGGAGGAAATCGACATGGCAAGGTGCGGCGATATTTGAATATCATGGTTACGATGGTGCTTGGCGGGCTATGGCACGGCGCCGGTTGGACTTTCATCATCTGGGGAAGTTTGCACGGGGCATACCTGATGATCAATCATGCATGGCGTGCTTTAAAGGCAAAGATGGGCTGGATGGGAGGAGGGGCGTGGTCAAATTTTGGTGCGCAGGCGCTCACTTTTTTGGCGGTAGTTATTGGCTGGGTATTTTTCCGAGCGAACAGCTATTCGTCGGCTATTTCTTTGCTGCATGGAATGATGGGTAGCAATGGGATTTCTCTACCGGCATCATTGTCCGACAGGATGAGCGAATTTCTTCCGCAGCAAACGACGATAGTGTTTTCCGGTTGGTTTCCGATAACCAGGTTGGCCGACTTGAGCACCATAATTACTTTCGTGATCGGTTTCTCAATCGTATGGGTATCAAACAACACTGAAATTGTGGCCGAGCGCATATGTCGGCAACATCGACGCTTTTATGCGCCAATTGTTTTGGGATGTATTCTTGGCATCACATTGCTTGTTATGCGACGTATTTCTCAATTCCTGTATTTTCAATTTTGAATATGTCATCTCTAAAATTTGTGATCTTCCTTCTCGGCTCTACTGCGCTTGCAATCGTGGCAGGTCTTTCAATCAATCTTGCAATAGATCCCTATAGCGTCTTTGGATCAAAATTATTGCCCAAATTTGGCCAAGTCGAGGAACGATACTTAAAGATTGAATACCTGAAAAGCCATCCGCACTTCAACACGTTTCTGTTAGGCAGCTCAAGGATTGGCGTGATAAGAACGGAAGACGTCAATGCAGTTTTTCGTGGGGCGCAATCCTACAATATGACTGCATCTCAATCCAACCAATGGGATGCGGAGAAGAATATTGAATGGCTGATCAAAAATATTCCAAACCTATCCCGCGTAATTGTGCAAATAGACTGGCCTTGGACTTACGGGGAAGCGAAGCCAGGATATGAGCTACTGACTGCGGTGCATCCCGATATTTCGGGCCGCAATAAATTCAGATTTCTGTCGGATTACCTGACGCTTTTCAACATGGAAGCCATCAATGCAAAATTTGTGAATAATTTCGGTGGCGCAAATACGCCAATATATGACATGTCCAATGGCTATTGGAGTATGCCGATTCGCGAAAAGCAAATATCAGGGGACTGTAGTTATGCGGAGAAAGAGCCAGCCTTTCACATCAAACGCCCGGCAACCTCGAAAACTTCTCCCCAGACCTTACTTGATTCCCTTGCGTCAATAGAGCGTTACAAGGCGTTGCTAGACAAGGCAAGCGTCAAACTCACGATCATCCTCACGCCGCAAAATCGCCTGGCAATCGACCCGATAGATTTTGAGGACTATGAAATGTTCATCAAGCGACTCGCGAATATTACGGAGTTCTATGACTTCATGTATTACAACAAATTAACCAAGAATGATTGCAACTATTATGAAGCATCACATTATCGCCCGATAGTCGGCAAAATCATTCTCCATTCGTTGACTGATCAATCTGATGCGAACAGTGAGATATTCAAATTTGTTTCCAAGGATAATTTGGATGAGAAATTAAAATTTTTTAAAGCTAATTTTTCTTCTGAGCGTGCCGATTGAAAAAGCATGCTGGCTGAAGCGGGGATGCGAAGCGCTAAGTTTCGCATCGGTTGAAATCAGATCGTGCTCATGTTATCGGCGGTTTTGTTTTCTCAGACTGAATTTGTCGCGATGCAATTCCAATTCATCGTGTCGTCGTAGTCCGGGTATTTGCGATCCAACCACAGCGCGCTGCGGTTAATCAAGCGATACGCCAACTTGGATTTCACGCCACGCACGGAAAGAGTGTTGCATAAGATTTGTCCCAGCATTGCAAAAGCCCCACCGCAAGGACGCAAATCAAGTATCTTCAAGCCTTCTTGTTGAAGAAGTCGCTCCAGGCCAAACCGGGTAAACCGATGATAATCGTAAGGTTTCTCGTGCTGCCTGAATTGCATTGGAACTGAAATAATCAATTTTCCCGCCGGGCGGAGAAGCCGTTTGCACTCTGCCACATAGGCTTGCGGATCCGGCACATGCTCAAGAACTTGGGAGGACAGGATTGTGTCCACGCTCTGGTCCGGGAGGCCGAGCGGCTCTCCTGCCTGAAACAAAAGATCAAGCTTGATTCCCGCTGCGGGGGCAACGTCAGCTCCAATATATTGCGCCACAAAGCGAGAAAAAAGTTCCCTGTAGGGTTGGCCGCCGCAACCATAGTCCAGCAGCACGCCAGACGCCGCTGGCGCGGCGACGTCCGCCATCCACTGGTTTAGTAGACTCAATACAATGTAGTGATGGTGATCTGGCGGAACGCTGATGCTCCCCATGCGGGGCACCCCTGATAATGCTTCCCGAATAGTTCCCTCGCTCATAGTGGAGTCGTCGGCAATTGCTGCCATTCAATGGGATGAATAAATTTTCCCCAAGTCGGATAATTCGCGTAGACAGTAAAGCCCGGCAGGACCTCCGTCATGCCATAGCAAATTGCCAGGTCATGCGAATAGGCCCCAAGCGCGATGCGATACTCGCCTGGAGCAAGGCTGAGTGAACTCAAAGTGATCTTTCCTTTTACCAGATCACCTTTTTTTGCCGCAGGCCATACTTCTTTCACTTCGCGACTCGATTGGCCAATGAGCCAATCCCCATCTGTCCGGTATATGCTGATTGCAAATATCATGGGCTCAAGATCGACCAGCGCATTCAGTGTGAAACGAATGAACAGGTTTTCTCCGACCTCGATCCTTGGAGTTTCCTGCGCGGGCCAGTTGCCCACCTTTACCTCGAGAAAATTCCCAACTCCGGTATTTTGTTGCGGAATAATTTCTTGCGGCAAGCTCGATTCCATCGTGGTGCCAAGCGAAGCGATGTAATATTCGCGGCTGATTTGCACGGGGTCGCCCACGCTTACCATGCGACCGGCCTGGAGCCAGATCACGCGGTCGCACAATACCTGCGTAGTACCTAGATCATGGGAGACGAAGAGAATCGTCGTGCCGTTTTCCGACATCTTCCTGATGCGCGCCATGCATTTGTTTTGAAACGCAATATCTCCGACACTCAAGGCTTCGTCGACCACAAATATGTCGGGGTCGGAGGACACAGCAATCGAAAATGCCAGTCGCATGTACATTCCGCTACTGTAGGTTTTTACCGGTTGCTCCAGGTGATCGCCAATATCCGCAAAGCTGACGATTTGATCGTAGCGCTGATCGATCTCCTTGGTCGATAGCCCCAGAATGGCGGCATTCATATAGACGTTCTCACGTCCGGTAAATTCTGGATTGAATCCGGCGCCCAATTCCAGTAGCGCAGCGATACGGCCTTTTACGGCAACCGTTCCTGAACTCGGCGCGAGCGTGCCGCACAGTATCTGCAGCAACGTGGACTTTCCGGAGCCATTGCGTCCGATGATGCCGATCATTTCGCCACGCTTGACCTCGAATGAAATATCCGTGAGCGCGAAGAAATCCGTATAGAACTGCTTTCTGGAGCGGAAAATTCCCTGCAGGAGTCGATGATGCGGTTGCGTGTAGATTTGATAGCTTTTCGAAATTTTCTCGACTTGAATCACGGTCTCACAGGACATCAGAAAACCCTTTCCTGGTTTTTTGGAACCATGCAAAGCCTAGCCAAGCCACGATCATGCCGACAAATATGGAGAGTGCAAACCTGGGCCAGTCCGGCAGTCGACCCCATATGAGAACCTCCCGGCCTTGTTCAATAATGAAAGTCAGAGGATTTGCATTCATAAACGGGCGAAAATCTTCCGGCACGGAAGTAATCGAGAAAAAAACCGGAGACAGAAACATCATGATGGTGGTGAAAACGGATACCGTCTGTGCGACATCTCGTAAATAAACGCCGATGGAAGCGAGGAACCAGGACAGCCCAAGTGTAAACATCACCAGCGGTAGCAAGACGAGTGGAAATAGCAAGCTGGTCCATTGCAGGGATCCATGAATTACCAAATAAAAGAGCATCCAGACAAGCGTGCTGACTGCGGTGTGGAAGAGGGTAGAGCCAAGTGCCACGAGTGGCAGAATTTCAAGCGGAAATACTACTTTTTTCACATAATTGACATTGGAAATAATCAATGTCGGTGCTCGGTTAATGGTTTCTGCAAACAGTGAATATACGATCATGCCGGCGAACAAGACGATGGCAAATTCCGATTTGCTTGCACTCGTTCCGTTCCAGCGGGCTTTAAACACGACGCTAAAGACGAAGGTATACACCGAGAGCATCAGCACAGGATTGAAGAACGACCATAAGATGCCCATCATCGAGCCGCGATATCGACCAATCACTTCGCGTTTGGTCATTGCCCAGATTAGTTCCCGATGGGACGCAAAGCTTTTTAGAAGCTGAAATGGAGAAATTGAGAATGTTTGCATTAATCGGTTATAAAGATAAACATGCGTCATGGTTGCATTGCCATGATCGGGTACAAAAGTGTGATGGCAACATGGGTACTTCTGAAAATCTACTGCGCGGCCCGCCCATATCCCTAAAGGGAGGGAGTCTTCGCTTGCAAGCGGAGACCGCTACGCAGGCGAGCAGCATGCTGCTCGAATTCCCTGCTTTGCCATTGAACCGCTCGCTACGATTTTTAGGGGTACCCATATGACGATGAAGATTATCTGTCGCTTGTTTTGAATAATCTGGCAACCGTATTTTTTAATACAACTCGCCACCACCGTCGCAGCGCATTGCCGATCCTGGCGTTGCTCCACTTGCCTTGTTCATGCTGCTTTTTCCAAGAATCTGCGTTCGTCATCAGAATATTATGTTGTTCTTTCCAATGATGGACGTTCATCATCTGCATATCGTGCTGCTCTTTCCAATGCCGGAGGTTCGTCATCTGGATATCGTATTGTTCCTTCCAGTGGGTTGTCTCTGCCTGATGGAGTTCGGCAGTGTGTCTATATTGGTCAATCTGTTTTGCAAGATTCGCCAATAAGCTGATCTCCATATTTTTCGGTCGGTAAATCGCATAGCCGAATTGTTCGGGTAATGTTCCCAGCGAATTTTGCGCCCAAGCGATCGTATTGGCGTCCCAGCCCGTATCTTCAATATAAACATCTAGCAAGTCCAACAATGAGGCCAAAAGCACCTTGAAATTGGACTTTCTGCGATCATCCAGCCCAACGTAAAAAGCGTCAAGCTCATCCAAAGGCGATATTCTCGTCATTTCAGGGGATTGCGTTGCTAAGTAATTGCTGAATTTCTCGCTACTTTGCGGGTCAAGTCCCAGGAAGTCACTCAGTCGTGAGTGCAATTGACTGTCGCGCAAAGCGTTGGCATCACATTCCAGATACGCTGATCCGGCCAGTTGGTGTTTCTGGTCGAGCCAACCCCTCATGCATTTATTCCATTCCAGAATAGAGAAAAAGGGAGTTTCGCCAAACTTCCTGCTCCTTGATTCCGCAACAGCGATAGGGTGCCTTCTCAAGAATAAAAACCGAGCCCGAGGAAACATTTTCCTTAGCAATGGGACGCAATATATCATTAAATGGTCTGCGGTCTTGTCCAGCCAGACACAATTATGAAGATCGCCGTAAACTTGCTCAAAGCAAGTCTTAACAACCAAATGCACTGCATGGGCGCGCAGGTCTTTTTGCAAGCGGTCGGGCTTTGCGTGCAAGACGGGCAATTCCCAAACGCGTTGCGCCATTTCGTTTATCAGAGGAAATACATGGCCTTCATAAAAGCCGGCAATGCCCGCCGCTTTCAAGGCGCCAGCCGTAGCACTGGTTCCTGAGCGTCCGGCTCCGAGTACAAAAATCGGCCTATCTTCATCATAAGATGGGAGTGCTTGCAGATAGGTTTGTTCTGTCACTTCACCCGATTCTTCAGCAGTTATTAGCTCTCGTGCTTTTGAATATTCATCACAGGTACTTTTCGACAGCCTCAGAAGATCAATCAATTGCTCCACGGCGCGTAAATCGGAGGTGGAGTTGTCTTGCGCATCCAGTTGGATGTCCTGAAATGTGATTCTTGCGTTGCCATGTTCAAGAATATGCATTTTTTGCGCGAAATTGCGATCACGGGTGCCCCTATCTGAAGAGCGCGTTTCAGGTGAGTCGACTGCGCGCACGCGAACAAAGATACAGTTAGGGTAGATGCACCTTAACATTGGTATTAAATCAACATCGCTTTCGCTCGTCAGCGCATGAACAAAGCTTGCATTGTTGATATTTGGCAATAAGTCGTGAAAAGACGTGATAATCGCGTTAAGAAGGTCGTATATCTTGAATTTGCTACTTCCGACATTACTATGTTGGCTTTCGAGCGGCTTGAAGTAGAGTTGGTCGAATTCACAATAAACGTCATAGCATGCAACTAACGTCTCAAACATCTGTCTGAGAAGTAACGTATTGGGTATCGAAAAACCGCGCGTCTCAAGCGCGCAAAGAGTTCTATGTATTGCGGATTCGTCACCAACCAAGAAAATTGGGGTACGGTCGCTATGTGTTAATAAGCTATTTTTATTGAAATTCCGGGGATACTTGAAAGGTCCGATGGCTCCAAAATTGAAAAGATCGCTTTCCGGATCGGTCCATAGGATTTCGACTTGACGAATTAGCAAGATGTGCTCATGCCCGTTCGTGGTGACGGTTAGGCAGATTTCGACATGTTGCGGAGCTTCCGGCGCTCCCGAATCCAATGGAATCGGTGCAGTCACAAAGCCGAAGTTGTATGGCGGATCAAGATCGGGATGTAAATCCCTGGTGTGAGGAGGTGGGGGGAAGATAGCGGAGGAATCAATCCATGCGCCACGGGAACAAGCAAGTTCGGGACGTTTGACGGGATATGTGGCTGGGTATTGCGCGCCATTGCAGGTGACGTAGACGGATTCGATATCGGCATCGGATGTAAATATCCATCCATGAATATACAAATCCGAGCCGTAGCGCAAGATCACGCAATCGGGCGTATCCAAGCCAAAAAGGACTTTGGGAACTTGTTTGACAATGGCCGATGATGCGCGAATTTCTCGCGTCTTCTGCTCAGGAGCGATTGTAGAATTCAATTGATTCGACCATAAGAGTGTGGAGGATTATACTTGCTCGCCTTATTCGCCAGTTTTTCTGGAGTTTTAGGGACTTTTGGTCCCTATGGCTGAAATTTGATGAGCATCGGTTAAAGTATCAACACTTAAATGCCGCAGGTACCAATGTTACAATCGATTACTTATGCAAAATAGAAGAAATTTTCTTAAAAGAAGTGTTATTACTTTCAATTTTGTAGCCGTCAGCCTGATGGGGGCCATTCCATCGCGGGCTGCGGATACACAAAATAAGGCCGCCGAAGCGAAAGATGTTGCGGCCGCATTGCTTGCTCTTGGCGTACAAAATCCTGGGCCTGGTAAACGCATCTTGCTGGATGTGCCTGAAATAGTTGATGAAAAAGCAAAAATATCCATCAAAATAAAAAGCGCAATTCCCAACACCGACTGGATTGCTGTACTGATTGACAAGAATCCGCACCCATTTGTTGACCAATTCGATCTTACCAATGCCAAGGCGGCGGCAATTGAAATCACCGCTAGTCTCATGCAGACCTCTAAGGTGATTGCGGTCGTGCGCGCCGACGGTAAATACTACCGGGTGGATAAGGAAGTGAAAGTCGCAGTTGCTGGTACTTGCGAGTAGAATTGCGCTTTCCGTCGACCTCCGTCCTTCATAAATGAACGCCCCTATCCTGCAATCGATGACCATTGGGCAGTTGTTGCTGTCGCGCAGCCTGATCACGCAATCGGATCTAGATAAAGCGTTGGCCTTCCAAAAGCAGGGCAAGGCAAGACTCGGCGCAGCCCTGGTGCGTCTCGGGGCAATCTCTGAAGATTCATTGTTGCCAGTGCTGGCCGAGCAACTTTCCATGACGCTGCTCGATGAAGAAGATTTGACTGTTCGCAAAGAAGATATTTTGCGTACCGTTGAGCAAACCGGCATCCCATTGGCTTGGTTTGCGGAACATGGCTTGATGGTGTGGGAAGGCGCTGACGGCGTGATTCATTGCGCTTCCCGGAATCCTGCGAATTCTTTTCTGCAGGAAACGATGGCCCTGGCGGTTCCCAGTCACGCGCTGGTATGGCACTTCGTTCGCACACGCGACGTCGAAAGGTTGGCAAAACTGCTTCAGCCTTCGCAGGAAGCCGGATTTACCGACGAAATCGCGCACCTAAAAGAGTTGGCGGAAGAGGCGCCGGTCATCGAGTTGGTGAACAATGTATTGGCGCAAGCCACCGATGAAAACGCGTCCGACATTCACATCGAACCGGAAGAGCATGAGTTCTCCATTCGGTTTCGCATCGACGGGGTATTGCAAACGCGCGCCGTCATGCCGCATGAACGCTTTGCTGCCGTCGCGTCGCGCATCAAGTTGATTTCCGGGTTGGACATCGCCGAGCGGCGCCTGCCGCAGGATGGTCGCATCACCGTGCGCGCCAGCGGTTCGGATATGGATATCCGGGTATCCGTGGTGCCGGGGGTGCATGGAGAATCGATCGTGATGCGGCTGTTGCCGAAGGATCGCGCCGACTTTCGCCTGGAAAGACTCGGGATGGAAAAGGACCACCTGCAGCAGTTTATGCGGTGGGCCAAGGAGCCGCACGGCATCATGCTCGTTACCGGACCAACCGGATCGGGTAAAAGTACCACCCTGTATGCAGCATTGGCGGTTGCCAATGATCGGCAGAGCAAGATCATCACGGTCGAAGATCCGGTCGAATACAAGATGCGTGGCATCACTCAGATTCAAACGCAATCCGAAATCGGCTATACCTTTTCGCGCGCCTTGCGGGCGATTCTGCGGCACGACCCGGACATCATCATGATCGGTGAAATCCGCGACGTCGAAACCGCTGAAATTGCGGTGCAATCGGCGCTCACTGGCCATATGGTATTTTCCACTTTGCACACCAATGATTCGATTGCAGCATTTACGCGCCTGATCGATATGGGAGTGGAGCCGTTTCTGGTCGCGTCGTCGGTACGCGCAGTGGAGGCGCAGCGGTTGGTGCGGCGCCTATGTCCAGACTGCTCGCAGCCAACTTCTTTGCCGGACGGTATGCGCGAAATGATCGAGGCGCTGCGTCAACGCTATCCTCACTTATTGGCAACCGCACCGAATTGGCGTGTCGCGTGTGGTTGCCCGGTCTGCCATCAGTCCGGCTATCGCGGACGTCTTGGTATTTACGAATTTGTCGAAGTATCGTCGGAAATGCAATCGGCAATCATGCGGCGATTGCCGTCGCATGAAATGACTGCGATTGCGCGGGCGGAGGGTTATCGCAATTTGCGGGAAGACGGCATGATCAAGGCCTGGCGCGGCGAAACCAGTCTGGATGAGGTATTGCGTGTAACCGGCACGTCCAATCCTGAGGAAGTTTGAGCGTGGAATATAGCTACGAAGCGGTCAATCGCGATGGCCAAGTGATGAAAGGCCAGATCCAAGCCGTCAACCAATCGGACGCTCTGCGCATTCTACGTGAGCAAGATTTGACGCCGGTAGTCGTTGCCGAAAGCAGCTCCGCATCCAAAGTGGCGTGGCGGACATCAAAATCGGCCTCGATTGAAGAAAAGGCCATTGTATTTCGCGAGTTGGCGACGCTGCTCGCTGCCGGTGTGCCGTTGGCGGAAGCGGTCGATTCCACCAGTCGCGCGCATGGCGATACCCAAATCGGCGCTGCGTTCGGTCTGGTGTATGCGCAGTTGCGCGGCGGAGCGCAATTATCGCAAGCATTGCAGGTGGCGGAACTCGATTTGCCGGAATATGTTTTTCAATTGGTTGGTGCCGGCGAGCTCACGGGCAAGCTGGCGCAGGCACTGCATAGTGCGACCGACCAAATGGAGTATGAACAGAAAATTCGCCAGGAAATGCGTAACGCATTGATGTATCCCAGCATCCTGGTCTTTTCCGGCATCGGGGCGACATTGCTGATTTTCGTCGTCGTGGTGCCGAAGTTCACCAATATGCTTAAAAATACGCACGCCAAGATCCCCGCAATTTCAGTCTGGGTATTGCAAACCGGCTTGTTCGTGAAGCAAAATCTGCTCTGGTTCGGTCTTGGTACCGCCGGCACCATTTTCGGTATCGGGCTGCTTTTGGCGAATCCGAAAGCAAGAAAGCAATTGATGGAGGCAATTTCGCACTTGCCGCTGCTCGGTGCGTGGCTTATCGATACCGAAATCGGGCGCTGGGCGGCAATGCTTGGCACGCTTTTGGACAATAGAGTGCCGATTGTGCGCGCCATGGAACTTGCCGAATCAGGTGTGCAACTGAAGGCGGTATCCCACAAGCTGCAACTTGCGGTGCGCGACTTGCGGGCAGGGAAAAAACTGGCGGATGCACTATCGCTGCATCAGACGGTCAACCCGATGGGGATTAATTTGGTCCGCGTTGGTGAGCGTACCGGTGAATTGCCGAGCATGTTAAAAACGCTTGGCAAACTCTATGAAAATGCCAGCCGCGACCGCATGAAGCGGTTCTTGATTCTGCTGGAGCCTATCACTATTCTGATTGTCGGCTGTGTCATTGGGTTTATCATGGTCGCGATCATGTTGGCGATTACCAGCCTTTCAACCATGACTTTGTAACTGAATTGAGAAATTGAATTGAGAAATACAATGAAGCAACGCGATCGCTCTTACGGTTTTACCCTGATTGAAATGTTGGTCGTGCTGGTCATCATCGGCCTGTTGGCCGGATTGGTCGGCCCGAAGTTGTTTACCAAGGTCGACAGCTCGAAAGTGCAAACCGCGCAGACGCAAGTCAAAATGCTGAAGGGCGCGTTGGAGACTATGCGCCTTGACATCGGAAGGTTTCCGACGACGGAAGAAGGGCTGGCGTTATTGAATGAGTCGCCCAAAGACGAGACGCTGCGCGCAAAATGGAAGGGCGGCCCGTATCTGGACGAGGCATTGCCCAATGATCCATGGGGCAATCCGTATCAATATAGCGTGCCAGGCAGCAACGGCCAGCCTTTTGCGTTGTATTCGTTTGGCGCTGATGGAAAGAAGGGCGGCGAGGGCAATGATGCCGACATCGGCATGTTGCCACCGGAATAACCGATTGCCTCAGGGCGATTACCAGCCTTTCAGCCATGATTTTGTAATTGATTGGAAAATACAATGAAGCAACGCAATCGTTCATACGGTTTTACGCTGATTGAAATGTTGGTCGTGCTGGTCATCATCGGCCTGTTGGCCGGGTTGGTCGGCCCGAAGTTGTTTACCAAGGTTGACAGCTCGAAAGTGCAAACCGCGCAGACACAAGTCAAAATGCTGAAAGGCACATTGGAGACTATGCGCCTTGACATCGGAAGGTTTCCGACGACTGAAGAAGGGCTGGCGTTATTGAACGAGTCGCCCAAAGACGAGACGCTGCGCGCAAAATGGAAGGGCCCGTATCTGGATGAGGCATTGCCCAATGATCCATGGGGCAATCCGTATCAATATAGCGTGCCAGGCAGCAACGGCCAGCCTTTTGCGTTGTATTCGTTTGGGGCTGATGGAAAGAAGGGCGGCGAGGGCAATGATGCTGACATCGGCATGTTACCACCGGAATAACCGATTGCCTCAGGGGCCTTTATTGCGCCAACAGTCATTTGGCTTCACGCTGATCGAGTTGGTGGTGGTGCTGGCGTTGATGGGATTGATTACTGCGCTGGCAATGCCTAATCTCGAAAAGCTGGATGGCAGCATGCGGCGCGCTACACAGCATGATGCGTTGATTGCCGATATCGCCGGACTAAGCTACCGCGCATTTGCCAACGGGCGCGGCTTCGAACTTAACGATGACGCAATGGCGACAATTTTCAGCGACGGCAATCCTCTGCTCGCAGTGCCAGAAGGATGGAGGGTGAGCGTCAAGCGACCGATACAATTTTCTTTCAACGGTTTTTGCAGCGGCGGCGTGATTAATGTGATTGCTCCAGACGATGTCGATGAACAACTATTTCTTGAGCCGCCGACGTGCAGAGTGCAAAGTGACGCGCCGTAGTTTAGGGTTTACGCTGATTGAAGCGATTGTGGCGTTGGTACTCATCGGCGGAGCGGGAATGGCGCTATTTTCTTGGTTGAATAGCAGCATTGTGGCGCTTCGACGCGTGGAAGATGCCAATGCGCGCAGCGACGCGACCGCCAACATCATCGAATATATGCAGGCCGTGAATCCGATGCTCAACCCTGAGGGTAGGGCAAATTTCGGTAACTACCAGATTGAATGGAAAGCCGAGCCGATGACAGCGGTTGTCGATGGCGTGAGTAACCCGCAGAGCATAGGCTTGTATCAGCTTGGCCTTTACCAAACCAAGATTGGAGCGGAGAAAGCGGATGATCCGCACTGGTTCGATCTTCAACTAGAGCTTGTCGGGTACAAGAAAGTTCGCACCAAGCAGGCGCCATTAAAATGAAACTTACGCGCGCACGTCAAGCGGGCTTTACCCTGCTCGAAATGCTGGTGGTGATGTTGATCGTCAGTCTTATCTCGACCATCCTGTTTCAGGCACTTGACCAGGTCTATAAATTGCAAAGTCGATTCGGCTTGCAGTTGGCGCAAAGTCAACAGGGCACAATGTACACAGATTGGTTTCGCCAGGTCGTGCAAGGATTGCAAACCGATTACTCAGACAGTCAAGATATATTTCAAGGCGGTGAAACCGAATTCACCGGGGTCACGACTAGCCCATTGTCTGCCGCTTATGGCACCCCTGCGACCGTGACGCTTAGCCTGGAATATGATGGTCACGCGGGAGTGACCAGATTGCTTTATGTTGCCGACCAACAAAAAACGACGCTTTCATCCTGGGCAGGTAGAAAGGATCAACGCTTTACTTATATCGATGCGGCGGGAGAGTCGCATGACTCTTGGCCCCCCCCTTTGGGCATTTGGCCGCAACTGCCCAATATGATTCTTTTGCAGACTCAAGAAGGTAGCGAACCGAAACTCATCGCGGCCGTGCCCCGCGGATCGTATGAGCCGAAAGACAAGCCGTTTGACGTAATCGGGACGCCATTTTGATGCTGAATCTGAAACCAAGACAGCCGAAATATAGGCAGCAGGGATTTGTTCTCATCCTGACGCTATTCATTCTGGCCGCCATTACCATCGCCGTCGGGTACTTTGCCGAGCGTGTGCACCAATCGCTGCAGCTTGCGCAATTGCGGCAAAATCTGAACGACAAACTCATTGGTATCAATAACACACGCTCGGAGATCCTGTTTCGCGTAAGCACGACCTATCTGTCACCTTATGGGATCGGGCAGCCGGACAATGTCATTGCGCTTGATGACCGGCCTTATGCGTTCGAAGGGACTACGGTGCAATTGCAAGACGCGCGCGGCCTACTTAACATTAATAGCGTTAACGATGACCAGCTATTCCGTTTTCTCGGAGCGCTCGATGTACCCGGCGATCAACGTGCGCATTTGGCCGACACGCTTCACGATTATATCGATGCCGATGATCTGCGCCGTTTGCAAGGAGCGGAGTCTGCCGATTATGCGGCGCTCGGTCTGCCACCTCCACGAAATCGGCCGCTCATCTCGCCCATGGAATTGAAAAGCATTATCGGCTGGCGCGATATGCCGTCGCTATGGGGAGATGTGCCGGTGACTGAACTTGTGACCGTTTCAGGGATCACAGCAATTAATCCCAACACTGCACCGTGGCAGGTGATCGCATCGCTACCGGGCGCTACACCCGAGATGGCACAGGCTGTTGTTGCCAGAAGGAAACTAGAGCCAATTAATACAGCTTTGCTGAGTCAGATGATCGGAGCGGCATTGGACACGTTTCCTCCGCAGGTGATTGCTTCGCCATCGGACAATATTCGGATTACTCAGCGGGCAATTGGCATGCCATGGGGGATACGTTATAATATCCAGTTGAGTCCATTTAGCGATATTTCTCCTTGGCAAATCAGCTATTTTTATCGAATTGAAGAAAAATCAGACTCAAGCCACCCCGAAAATGCCGCTAAACCTTCAGAATTTGAAAAACTTCCGGATCGATCGGTTCTCCCTGCCACGGCGCCGATCCCATCATTTCTCTGACCGGGTTGACGCTGCTGGCGGAGGTTTTGGCTCGTCCGAATGGGTGTTGACGCGCGCCCTATGTCGATATAATCGATTTGACCTGAGTCGCTTGCCGGCTGCGAAGCGAAGAGCGGCGCTGGCACTGCAGTTACCGCAGTGGAGCCCATTTTCCGATAGTAATTATGCAATCGTGTGGCATGAGGGCGTGGCAAGTGTCTGGTGTTGGGATAACGGCCGGGTAAATGCAGAAATCCTGAAGCATGCGAAGACCGCGAAGTCGCACCAAATCATTCCCGAGACTTTGTTGCGCTCACCGCTCCAAGGTGGGATGCGCCTAGTGAAATGCATGGATGGTGTAGAGGGGCAGTATTGGCTGGATTCACAGTTGATCGCCAGCCGCTGGTGGCCGGAGCGCCCGGATGAAAGCGCCTGGTTGTCATTTCAACGAGATTGCGGCGTGCCGCCGGAGCAGCAGATTTCGGCCACTGCGTTGCAGGAGCTGCCGCTTCAACGGTATTCTTGGGCAAAATTCAGTAACTTGATTGGATCCCAGGACGAAATTCCCTTGGTCGAGGTAATGGCGTACAGCGCGCTGGTGCTTGCGTTAGGATTGCCGACGCTTTACCTGAATGTCGAGCATTATCAAATTAAGCGTGCCATTTCAAGCCGGGCTGACGAGCTTGCGTCGATCAAGCGACAGGCATCCGCTGTTTTCACAGCACGCGAGGCTGCTTTGGAGATTGCGACGCGAGTCAAAAGCATCGAGTCGATTGAACGTTTCCCGCAGTCGCTTGTTTTAATGGCCGCTGTGGCCAATGCACTGCCAAAGGATAGTGGCGCGTTTGTGCGCGAGTGGGAAATGACCGATGACCGCTTGAAGATTTTGGTTAGCTCCCCCAATAGCAACATTATCGGGGCCACCTATGTGCAGGCTCTTGAAAAGGCCGGACGATTCAACGGGATTCAAATCATCACCAATGCCGACCCGAAACTAATGACGTTTTCCATGACAATCCTACCTGTGGCTCCACAAGAAAAGAAGACCGATGGCACTTCTAAGTCAGCTGCGATCTAACTATCGCTTGCGTATCGGCCTGGCGCTGATTATCAGCATCATTTGGCTTTCATGGTTGCTCGACTTGCGCGACCAGGGAAGCATATTGATGGACCAATACAAGCAAGCAGCTTCGCAATTGGCGCGCTTTACCGCCCAACAAAAGCAAACGGTGTGGTTGACACGCGAACAAGACGCAAAGGACGCATTAGCGGCCGCTGAAGCGCAGACTTGGCAGAATCCCTCGTTGGGATTGACACAGGCAGAAATGCAAGATTGGTTGTCAAAGCAACTTCAACAAGCCAACGCTGCGAAATATTCGGTCAAAGTATCGGAATCTGAAGGTGCGAGTAAGCAAAAAAATAAAAGCGAAAAATCGGACAATTCTCCAGATGGAATGACGAAAGTCAGGGCGCAACTTGAATTCAATACCGATACGCAGGCCATGAATAACCTGCTGAAGGCATTATCTACCGCGGATCATCAGATCGTCGTAGAATCCGTAATCGTCAGGCAGCCAAGGACCACGATGACCGTCTGCGCCTGGCATAAACAGATCGATGCTTCCGGTCCGGTGGCTGATTCGGCCGGCGCAACCAAGTAAGTTCAGATAATTTCAAGAGAAGAAATGCTAGCAAGAATTTCATTCGTCATCGCATTGATATTCTCCGTGACGGTCGCGTGGATGTTGTTTCACCCGCCTTCATTGCCCGCGCCGCATGCATTGCGCGCGCAGGACGAAGATTGGCAATTGACGGGGCGATCTAAGCCGGATGCCGATAGTTTGATCCAGACGATTGATGAATACAAGTTGTGGGGAGCGAGCGCATCAGCGCCTGGCGCTGGGGCTGTGGAAGAGAAGAGTCTGACACCGCCGAATTGGCGCATCTCGGGGATTCTTTCGGTTGGCGCGGAACATTATGTGCTGCTTGCAGTCGAAGATCAGCCGATACAACAAATAAAAACCGGCGAAACCCTCCCTGGAGGCGCAAAGATTTTAAATATAGCTGCTGATCGCATCTGCATTTTGCTGAATGGGAAAAAGCGGATATTGAAAACATATAAAGAATAATGGCAAACAAAATTTCTGGTCGTATTTTGCGACGTAACTTCGCTTTGATGTTCGTGCTTGCGATGGCGGGTTGCGCTGTTGAACAGGGCACGCTCCCGAGAGCGCTCTATCGTACTTCGGAAAGCGCAAATTCAGATGCTGTCGCCCAGAACGCGAGTACCGCCAAGGCTCCCCTGTCGGTTTCCGCGACTCCTGCGCCACCCGCCCCGAAAAGACTCACGACTATTGCGCCATCGCCTAAGGAGGCTGCGTCCAAAGAGACTGCCGACATCACACTTAGTTTCGATCAGTTGCCATTGCCGAGTTTTATCCAGGCGACTTTCGGGACCATTCTAAAGAAAAATTACAGCGTTGATCCGGCGGTTGCCGCGCGAACGGACCTGGTCACTTTGCGGACCGGCACAAAACAAACGCCGAGTGAAGTATTTGCCACCGCGCAGATGTTGCTGAAAACTTATGGCATTGCGGTTACCGAGTTGGGTGGATTCTATCGCATTGCTCCGGATACTAACCAGAGCGCTTATGAACCGGAAATTCGGCGCGGGAGAGCGCAACCGGAGGTTCCGTTGCCGTTGCGCCCCGTGTTTAATCTGGTTGAGCTCACATCAGTAAAGTCGGGAGATGTGGTGAATCTGCTCACGGCAATGTTTGGGCAGCGCGTTCATACGCTGGAAGACAAAAGCAGAAATGCAATCCTGATCAGCGGTCAATCCCCTGATGTTACTGCCGCGCTCGAAGCGATTCAGGTGCTTGATCAACCTCTCATGCGCGGACGGCATAGTCGTCGCATGGCACCGCAAAACCTTAACGCAGACGAACTCTCCAAGAAATTGATGGAAGTGCTAACTGCGGAAGGGTACTCAGTTTCCAATACGCCAGGAGCATCGACGCCCATCGTGCTCATTTCAGTGCCAACCTCAAATTCGTTGCTCGCTTTTGCAACGGACAATGCGGTGCTTGA
>Ga0302315_10002269_pt1 | contig 18360 bp, 18 predicted proteins | sample III_Palsa_N3_1_FD_200532 | JGI IMG/M metagenome (GOLD analysis project Ga0302315, IMG submission 200532) | Peat permafrost microbial communities from Stordalen Mire near Abisko, Sweden - III_Palsa_N3_1 | ecosystem: Environmental > Terrestrial > Soil > Palsa > Peat permafrost | place: Sweden... | reverse complement strand
GCGTTATTGCTCTTATTCATCAGTCTAGGCGGCCGCGAATTATGGACCCAAGAATCTCGCTGGAGCAATATTGTTTTAGAGATGGTTCAATCCGGTGACTTTTGGCATCCCACTATTTTAGGCGAAGCCTATTACGATAAACCCTTATTATCTTATTGGTTGATGATAGCCTTTAGCTATATCACGGATGGCATTAATCTATGGTCATTGCGTTTACCTTCTGTTGTGTCAGGTTTAATCAGTATTTTTTGTGTGGTGAAATTAGGTGAGCGTTGGTTTTCCAAACAAACAGGTTTATTGGCGGGATTATTATTAACCACGACGTTTTATTTTGTTTTTTGGAGTCGTGTTGCCAGTAGCGATATGCTGAATGTTGCGGGCGTGATGTTGGCCATTACTTGGTATGTCTATCATGATAGCCATCAGACACCGTCTTTTTTACGGCAATACTGGCAGTACAGTATTTTTTTTATCATCATCGCGTTAACCTCCTTGTGTAAAGGTTTAATCGGCGCGGTGCTGCCAATATTATTTATATTGCCGCATTTATGGCTGACACGTCGTTGGAAAAAACATATTAATCTGGCGTTTATTTTTGCATTATTGCCGGCCATTATTATTTATTTAATTCCTTTTATGATTTCTGCAAGCGATACACAATATCAAAATGATGGCTTATATTTGGTATTTCGTGAAAATGTTGAACGATTTTTTAATCCGTTTGATCACAAAGGTCCGTGGTATTTATATTTTTTATATGTTCCCATCTATACCTTGCCGTGGGGTTTATTATTGCCCTTTGTGATATATACGCTATATCAACGTTGGGCATCATTATCGCTGGAAATAAAATGGTTGATCTACGCCAGTTTGTTATGGTTTATATTTTTTAGTTTAAGTGGTTCAAGACGCAGTTATTATGTATTGCCTTTGGTTCCGCCGACTATTTTATTATGTGCATATGTGATAGAACAATATAGGCCTATGTTAAAACAATGGATTAATAGAGGGATAGGCGGGTTTGCGGTGGTGTGGTTATTGATGTTTGGCTTGGCCATGCCGCTGTATTATAGCGAAGGATTATTTGCATTGCGCACGCAAGTGCATGAAAAAATAACCGCAAATGCGCCCAGTCAAGATTGGCAATTTGTGTATTTGGGAGAACCATTGAAAGTCCCACTGACATTACAAAATGGTCGTTTGCCACTGTTTATTCATGATCCAAACCAGTTGCACTTGGATGCATTATCCAAACATCATGTCTTGGTGTTAGAAAGCAAAACGCGTTCTGTGTGGCCGGCGCTGGTGGGATATGAAGAAATATCGGAACCACCCGTGCGTGGCAAGGTTTTTTTTGGCAAAAAATATAAACCAGAGGTGATGGTTTTTATAAAAAAAGATGCATAAATATCAACCATTCCAAATCGGATTAAAAAAACAATGTATGAATTAATTCAGGCTGAAAAAAAACATCTTGATCAGATTTGCGAACTGTTGTCCACAACGGGTTATGGCGATTTGGGTTTGAAAAATAATAGCACTCACCTTTGTGCCCGAGAATTTATGCGTGAATATATCGCTAAAGTTTATCTGCCATTTACAATCATTGCTGTGGAAAAAATAAATAATAATAGCGTGCTGGGTGTGATTGTTTGTGTTGAAAAAGAAGAGCTGGCGAAATTACCCGATTATAGCGTTTATTTAGATCCGCGGATCATTGACTTGTTTAAAAACTTGTTTACATTCGAAATAACGGAAAGTTATCATATTGCTTTTTTCGCTGTTTGCAAAGAATCCAGAGGTCAGGGTATCGGTGAAACATTATTCAACTATGCAGAAAAAAAAGCAAAAGAAAAAAATCTGGATACGATATCTTTGTTTACCGTCAGTTGCCAAACCAGCTCCATCGCATTTTATTTTAAAATGGGAATGATGATGACCAATGTGATTTCCGTGGAAAAATCGATCCCTTTTCCACATATATTGTATCTTGAAAAAAATGAAAAACTCAAAGCACTACAAAATTATTTTGACACGCCAGCCTATCAATACTTTACATTATTTGATGAGTAAGGTTATCAATCATGCCTGAATTACCAGAAGTCGAAGTGACGCGATTGGGTATTTTACCTTATTTACAAGATCAAACCATTGAAAAAATTTGTGTATTTGAATCTCGTTTACGCTGGCCCGTGCCGGCAGATTTATCCTCGCGTTTACAAGGACATCAGATCCGCGATATTCGCCGACGTGGAAAATATTTACTGCTAGAAGCGGGCGAATATATTTTAATGATCCATTTGGGTATGTCTGGTCGTTTAAAATTATTAAAAGAAAATACAGCGCGTGTTAAACATGATCATATTGATTTATACACGCGATCAGGATGGATTTTGCGCTATCATGATCCCAGACGTTTTGGTGCTTGGCTGTTGACTCGCCAACAAGATATATTGACACATCCTTTATTAACACATTTGGGCGTAGAACCTTTAACCGACACGTTTAATGCAGACGATGTTTTTCAACAAACACGTAGCAAAAAAACGGCGATTAAATTATGGTTAATGCAGGCGACACATGTAGTGGGCGTGGGGAATATTTATGCCAATGAAGCATTATTTTTAGCAAAAATACATCCACAATGTCCCGCTGGACAGCTGACAAAAGCACAATGCAAAAAATTAGTCACTATTGTCAAACAAGTGTTACAGCAAGCCATTGCCCAAGGCGGAACGACCTTAAAAGACTTTGCTGCTCCATCAGGACACGCTGGTTATTTTCAACAAGTGTTGCATGTGTATGGTCGTGGTGGCAAAGCGTGTACGCGTTGTGATGCAATATTACAGAGCATGTATTTGGGACAACGGAGTACGGTGTTTTGTGAGAGGTGTCAGGTAAAGATAGGGTTAACGTTGAACCGATAATTAAAAAATTAGTATTGGGAATACGCAATACACATAAGGAAAGACATGAGATATGTTTCCTTATTGAAAAGGAAACATATGTACGTTACGCGATGATACCTGCCTTGAATATCCCACTATTCATTATCATCAACCGCAACCCCTTGCGCTTGTTCCAATGATAATTTTTCATAATGTTCAATAATGCCACTAATGTCATGCGTGATGGCCAATGGATCTTGTTTGGGCACATCAATAAAGGGTGGGTAATGGGTTGCGGTGCGCAAATCTTTAATCATTTTTTCGGCCACTTGGCTGGCTTCTGCTTTGGTGGAACCACAGAAACGTTCTAGGCGTTCAATGTTTTGAATGGTTTCACGTTTATCCAACAGGGGCCCAATTAATGCGGGCATGCTTAAGAGACTGAGTGGATCAAAGTCATCAAAGTCGGGGAATTTCATGGCAGGTTGTGTCAGAATGTCCATGAAGTTGCCGGCTTCTTCCTCTTGAATTTCTTCTTCAGCAAACAAGCTTTGTGTCATTTCCGCAGTAGCGGCTTCTTCTTGTTGGAATAAATGACGAATGGACGCGATGGTCGCTTCCATAGAGGGTAATGCGCTAAAGTTTTCCAAGCTTTCACGCAGTGTCACCAAATCCTCATCTAAAACAGACAGATCTTGCTGTACATGATCGGGTGTTTTTAATAAATCCTCTATTTTATCTAAACGCGTATTAATCGCATTGATCATTTCCTCTGGTGGCGCATTGACTTTGAGCATTTGATTGAGCTTCATAAAGGGCGCAGGACGAGGTAATGCCGCAAACATTCTGGCGCGGACGATACGTGATTTAAAGAAAATATGTGCTTCGCCTTCGCGTTGATCTTTTAAATCCAATAGATCGATCCGATCACGTTTTTCAACTTGTGAACTTTTGGTGTCCATATAGCTGTTGGTCATGCTGTTGGCGCTGACTTGGAAACCGCTGGTGTTGGCCACGTAGGCTTGCCCCGCTGTTTTTTGGAAAAATTCAAAGGTGCTGGTGGGATCTTCTAGCTTCATACAAATTTTGATGTTGGTGTTTGCACCGATGGAGGCCGCTTCTTCTTTTGATGCTTTTTCAAAGGCAGGTAAATCCTGTCCCGCGAAAATGGCCGAAAATCCCAGCGAACGTGCTTGTGCAGGCACCACGGCGAAACCTTTAACCGCATAATAGCCATATTCGTCCAATATACATAAAAAAGGTGTGGGAGAATTGGTGGGTTTGCGTTCAATCACTTGTTGATATGATCCTTCGACACCTTCACCCAAACCGGCGGCCATCATGGCTTTTAAAGAGGCAACAATAATTTTGCCTAAGTTGGATAATTCTTCCGGTGATTTTTCTAGCGCAGGTAATAATACCACTAAGATACGACGATTTAACACCACATCTTTAAAATCAACTTCGGCTAAATTGGTACGAATAATATGCCCATACGTGTCTGCCAATGAAGTAAAGGCACGTGTTAATTGCATGGTGATAAAACCATGTTGTTCCAACACTTCACCGGATTGATTGCCTTTTTTTGCTTTATTAAAACCAGGCAATGTTTTTAAATAGTTCATGATGGGTTCCAAAACCACATCAGGTGCATCTTCAATCGGGACTAATTTATCATCTAGCAATGGAAATTTTTTATCTAAGGCAATGGACTCGAGTTTGGTGATGTCAAAATATTGCCGAATGGCATTGGCATCCAATAAAAGATCGCCGCGATCACGCATATAGACCAAAATTTTCATTAAGGCTTCAACGAATGAAATGGCACGACCTTTCCACATATCACCGTCGGATGAGGCACTGCCAGAGTCCATCATGCTGACCACCAATTGGGTTAACATACTGGAGGAACCGCGACTAAACGGATTCATGGTATTGGAAATGCGCGTACGTTGTGGACCAATAATATCGCGCGCGCCGGTCATAAAGTTAATCAGCAACAAATCATCTTCGCGTCCCATGGTGCGTGCCATGGAAAAAATGCTGGCGTATAAGCTGTTGTCACCTTTACCATCGACATAAATTAAACCGCTGCCTTGTACGAGCGCATTAAATGCCAAAGAAACCAAGGTGACGGTTTTACCGCTACCGGTTGAACCGAACATCAAAACGTGTGTACGCATGTCTTCATTGGTGAACCACAATTCATTATTGGTGCCCATTTCATTGCCAAAATAACAAATACCACGCGCCATATTGGGGACTTCGGAGCCCATTTTAGGATCGTTATAATCCAATCGTTTAGCACGTTGTGGCATGCGGTAAGGCAACTTGGTTTTACAGTTGATGCAATAGACAAACGCGAGGATCCCCAGTACAAACAAGAAGTCGGCCGCGGCGGCGATAAAAAAGCCCGTGGCACCGAGCATGACGAGTATGATCGACACGCTTTCTGCATTTTGCAAAAAATCGCGGAATTTTTGCAATACCGTACGAGTATCACGCAAAAGTTCTTGCGGACGTTGTTCATGTTTCTGTTCTAGACCACGCAGTTTTTCAGCAGCCATGGTTAAGGCCTCATTTGTAGTTGTGCATGGGGATCAATTTTTCCCTAGCAACGGGTCAATTAAGGTATCATCAGGAATGTAAATAACCTCTTTGATAGCCAAAGTCAATGCTTTGGTCGCTTCATCAATCATGGGCTGTGTCATTTTTCTTCCAAGCGCACGTTCCGCGGACCAATGTGCAAAAGGGCCTGCCACTTCAATGAAAGGTGTTTGTCTCCCGACACTATTAAGTGTATACCAAAGCGGTCTGTCTAACGGTTTTAACCATAAAAAATCAGCGGTTGCCAATACACCATCGGTTCGCGCCAACATCAGCATGGATGCCATGCAGGTTAAAACATAAGCATGACGACTAGAGACCAGTTTCACCACTGGCGACTCTTTATGTTTTAACATCAGTTCTTTTGCGCCGGTGAAGTCCAATTTACCACCGGCAGAAGACGCTGAAATTTGTTGTAACAACTGGCTTGCTGCTTTACGATCTTGCATGCCACGCGCAGCGAAAACGCCAAATAAGGCCTGAACATGGATCGGCAGACGTTCAACACCTTGCCACAGTGGTCCGACTTGCTTACGAAAGACTTGACTGGCTTTGTCTTCCATGACCGTCACTGCAACGGCGCCGCCTGATAATACGCGCGCACGTGTTGAGATCGCGGTTTGATCTTCACGTAATAGGTGGTGTTTTTTTGCAAACTGCATGGGCGACATAGCCATGGCCCACGGACCTTCGTCAATCGGAGTTTGTAATAAGTCGATATGTGAAATAGGGGAAATTTGTGGCCAGTTTTCTTTTTCCGCATCGATGAGTTTTCGCATATTAAAAATGGTGTGAAATTTCATACTCGGGTGCAAAAAATATAAATAAAATGCCAAACCAATCAGCACCAACCCCAGTGGAATATTAAAATACTTGCCCACATCCGTGAGCCATTCTGCTAATTGAGCGGTCGTGACATCGCCCGCGTCTTGATAATACAGAAGCAAGGTTTGTTTTAGTGGTATAACGCTGTCGGTGAAAAATTGTATCACCCAAATTTCAGCCAACTTGAAATGAATAATACCGCGGACAATATATACTTTGCCGGTAAACCAAACAATCAGCACCACTGCAACAACAAGGACAATACCCCACAAAAAGTCCATTGAACCCGATGCTTCTTGTCCGCCACCACCGCCACCGCCTCCAGCCATGATTTGCCTCTTCTTACTTACCGTTTAAGATTTGTGATGCTCTGTATACTTTTTGTTGGTATGTTTCGTTTAAACTTGGTGTTTTAGAGTGATAACCACCCACACCTTCCCAAAAATCGCCAGATTCATTAATGCGTGACTTTAAGATCCACGCGCCGACTTGCACATTGATACATCCATTATACAAGATTTGTTCGGGTGTGACATAGGGTTTAAATGTATCTATCCAAATGGTATTAATCTGCATTGGACCTAGGTCATAGGTTCCATTGGTGTTTTTATTTTTTAATCCGACTTGTCCGCCTTCCACTTTTAAAATGGAATAAATCAGTTGAGCGGGCATATCAAAACGAGCGGCTGTTTCTATAATACATTCATGCGTCAATGGCACTATCGGGATCTGCGGTATATCAGCAACGATGGCCATGCTTACTCCAAAATCGTCTAATCATACATCAAATCATCCAACGCCACGACAGGGCGATTGGGCGACGATTCCATTAATTCATATAAAATCTCTGTCGCGCACATGACGCGCAACATGTTAGGAACCGCGTTATCAAATTTGACATAAACACCCAAGCGAGCCTCTGGCGCTTCGTCAAACGAAATGCCCAAGCCATAGCCCAAGCAAAATGAACACAATTGATCCGCGCGGCGAATAATAGCCGGAAGAAATCCAGTGTTGGAGAAAACATCATCCACTGCCATTGGTTTACTATTGGTAGTGAAGCTAATCCCCATTTCGGTTGCGATGAGTGCGAGTTGTTTGCCAATATCCATGGTTGAAGTATAATCTTGTTGAAATATCTGTGGGATCGGTCTTTACATTTTAAATCACGGTTCAGCTCTGGGCAAGTTATTAAATTGGCCAATTTGGCCTGAATTTCGCATCACTCTAAAAAGATGGCTTGAAACCACCATGACATTGGTCGTGGGTCAGGTTGTCTGCGGTGAAAACGATACATTGATGATAAAGACGTTTTGACAAGAGAATTTCTACTGACGTATCATGGGTATCAAAATATGAGAAAGAACTCTGAATAAAGGAATCGATGATGGTAAAGATAAAATATCTTTTCGGCATTAGTGTTGGCATGAGCCTGGCGCTTTTATTGTCAGGCTGCTCTTCGCCATCCAAGGATGAAAATATGGATGTGCCGGATCTATCCAGAGTGGAGTTAAGTGAGGCGGCATTGGCGGTGAATTCATCCATGCAAGATTTGGCGGCACTGACACAAAGTCAAACCCCCTTGCAGGTCCAAATGTTGGCGCCTGATGCGCACAGTTATGGTTTAGCACAATTGGCAACGGTGGATTGGACCGGACCGGTAGAACCATTGGTGCAACGTCTTGGACAGATCACGCGTTATCGCGTGAAAGTGATAGGCGATGAACCGGTATTGCCCATTGTGGTCAATATCAGTAAACGTAACACAGCCGTGGGTGATATTTTGCGCGAGGCCGCTTTGCAAAGTCGAGAACAAATGCAAATACAGGTGTTTCCCGCAAATCAATTAATTGAATTGCACTACTTATAGATTTGTCACAAAGTGAGTGATTATGAGAACCATTATTGGGATGATCCTGGTGAGTTTATGTCTGACTGGATGCAGCAGCAATAGCAAACAATCCAGTGGCGGCGGCACATTAACGCAGATGCCCACAGATATTGCGGACATTCAACAGCTTAACCAATCAGAAATAAAAACCGATACCGCTGTGGGCGATGACAAGCATTTGCGCACAGATATGCTGCGTGATACCGCGTTGAGCATCGGTGCGCGCAGTGGTTTATCGCATCGAGCGACGGAAATCAATGCCATGTTGGCAGAGCGGACAACGCACTTGAATCAAATTTTTAATTTTCAATCGTTGGTATTGGCTGATAATGTGATGCCGCCGGTATTGGTAGAAAGTCGTGATGCATTAAACCTAGAAACACCGCATACCATTCGTACCGCAGATAGACAATATCGCATCGTTAAACAAGCGCGTTTTGTCACCGGTGTGCCATTGTGGCAAGATTATTTATTGTTTAAAGTGTCACCACCGGAGTTACCGGATGCGTCATTGTTACCCGGTGATGAGGATGAACAAGTCGTCTGGTCGGAATATACCGCCAAAGGGTGGAAAAATGGTCTGGAACAAGCCAATCAAATTTATGCAGAAAATTTGAGCCGTTTAAAACGAGATTATCAAGGTATGATACGATATCGGGTATTATTGGCACAAAACATGGTCAGTGCGCCTGAGTTGGCACAACGTGACATGGGTATTACAGGTGGTGGCGAAGAAATGGCAGTGAATGATAGAATTTTGACAATTAAAGCCCTTCCCGCCTTAAAAGCAGACACGTCTCAATGGCAAGCATCGGTAAATTGATTTATGACAGATGGAGAGTTGATCCCTCACGAAAGTGGGGGTGCGGTTAGTACACAATTATTGTTTCCGAATGAACCGAGTCGTTTTACGATGACGGATATGGATCGTTTGCTGCTGTTTTGCGTCCATAACAATGCATCCGATGTGACCATTCAAACCGGTTCACGTGTGATTGCCGATGTGTATGGACGTTTAAACTCCGTCACATTGCGCTCTTTGGCCAATGCTGAAGTTAGCGAAATTTTAAATGGAATTTATGGTGCCAATGCCACCACGCAAATCTTAAGCGGTAAAGACGTCGATACCCACTATGAAATTAAACCTGGCCGCGGCGAACGCTATCGTTTTCGGGTGAATGGCACGGGTTGTTATGTACAAGGCCATGAAGGCATACAAATCACCTTAAGAACCATTCCGTTGGATCCGCCACGTTTAGTGGATATGAACTTACCACAAGCACTATTGGATGCGTTGGTGCCTTACCAAGGGATTGTGGTGGTTGCAGGAGCAACCGGTTCGGGAAAAAGTACTTTATTGGCTTCTATCATGCGAGAAATTCTTGAAACACGTGATGGAAAAGTATTATCCTATGAAGCACCGATAGAATTCGTGTATGATAGTATACATAGCCCCAGTGCGTTGATCTCCCAACACGAGATCCCGCAGCATTTACCGGATTTTCCGTCTGCAGTCAGAAATGCGTTGCGACGCAAGCCAACCTACATCTTAGTGGGGGAAGCGCGAGATGGAGAAACGATTAGTGCGGTGATTGATGCAGCATTAACAGGACATACGGTTTATACAACCGTACATAGCAATGGGGTGGCGGATACTGTCAGACGGATGGTGTCAACTTTTCCAGCGCATGAACGCCATGGTCGGGCTTTGGATTTGATTAGTTTATTACGCGTGGTCGTGTGGCAAACTTTAGTGCCGAGTACCGATGGTAAGCGAGTGGCTTTAAGGGAATGGCTGATTTTTACGGAAGAAATACGCATGGCTTTAATGAAATGTAACTTTGATTAAGTAGGACAAAGACAATGGCAAACTTTCCAACTGGGACCAATCGTGTGCTCCCCAATACCGAGAATAGAGAACCGACAAGTGTTATCAATGAGATTATGGAAATAGTGCAAAACTGGACACCACCACAGGCGGCAACGCTTAGAACAGCCATGATTGAGTGCGTGGAACAAGGTATTATTGCCATCAAGGATGCCATTGCTAAACTGGGTCCTAGCGTCGCAAAAGAATGGGGCTTGACGGGAGAAAACAGCGAAACAGTCAGCCAGCAAATTGCTGATAAAGCAGCCGACTCAGTGTTTTCTGGTCCTTTGGCAGTTGCAATTGCAAAATTAGAACGAGAATTTGATCGCCCCCTACAAGTGAATGATGTGGATCTCATTGTAAAATTTGCAACCGCTGTGGTTGATGAGAAAGTGGGGTTACCTAAAGAGTTCCAAGCTAATTTAGGAAAGAGCTTAGATGTGTTGTTAAAGAAAAAAGTAACGTCACATACGGAAGGACTTGTGACTGTACAATCGCCACAACCTGGATCTGCAGGGACGAATCTAGCTGACAAACCGTCAGTAGAACAGCACGCACAACAAGATGAAGCGCATTATCCAAAAATGAAATCATAGGACCACAATGGTTTTGTATCATTTGTTTATGATGCTCTCCGACTTTCCTTCTAGGTCATCGATCGTCTACGCTATGCTAGAGGCGAAAATAGTTTAAGGAGAGCAACAAATGCGTGATGATGTACCCTTTGATGCGCATTGGCGCGATTCTGCCAGACCCGCACGGTTTTTTATCGTTGATTATCGAGCGATGTTTCCGTTGGTCTTGGCCCTCTTCCATATTACTCAAATGACGTTTATCATTGCAGGCGTGGCAGTGGTGTTTTTTTGCGCACTGGAACGGTATGGTTTTACCGTTACGGTATTTTGGCGCTGGTTGCGATCAACAATAGCGGGTCCTTTGCGAGTTTCGCGTCCTTGGTGGATGCGTGAGCGAAAAGAATATCGTGACCCGACGTAAATATGTTGGTATAAAGTTTGCAGGGATCTCTCCATTGTCTTTTTTAAAAACGATGGATCGGCATTTCAAATCGGATGGAAGGTGAGTAAATGAGTGAAGATGTGGTTGAACTGGTGCGAATGCGCAACAATTTTTACCGTGATAGTTATCGTCGCGTGACGATTATCCTATTATTGTCGATGCTGTTAAACTTTTTGTTGGCAGGTGGTATCTATTATTTGTATAAAACGAAACCGCAGCCCATTTATTTTGCCACCAACGAGAACGGCTCATTGCTACAAATGATCCCGTTGGATCAACCGTATATTACAGATGATCAATTATTACGCTGGTCAGTGGAAGCGGCAACGGCCGCCTATTCGTTTAACTTTTTGGACTATCAAAACAATCTACAACAAGCACGTAAGTATTTTACAGAAGAAGGCTTTAAAAATTACTATGAAGCATTGCAAAATTCAGGTAATTTATCAACGGTGCAAGATAAACGTTTGGTTGTGAAGGCAACGGTTTCCGATATTCCATTAATTACCACCAAAGGTATGTTAAATGGTCGGTATGTTTGGAAAGTACAAGTTCCGATGATAGTGCGTTATGTCAGTGCGGGCGCGGAATTTAAACAACCCATTTTGGTTGAGCTGTTGATCGGTCGTGTTTCAACACTGGATTCCGCTGCGGGCGTGGCCATTGCGCAGTTTGTCGTCACTGATCGTAAACAGTAGTGCAAGGAAAATAGCGAGTATAACATGAGGGAAATGGATTACTATCAGTGTAAAAGACACCGTCTAGTCGGGCACCTGTTGAACCTTGGTTTATTGTGGGCGCCCATGGCATGGGCCGCGGATGCCGATACGGATGACAGCTTGGCTAAAGCATTGATCGCCGCACAACAAACCAGAGCGGCATCATCAGCATTGGCGGATCCCAATGCAGCCACGACTGTCAATTTGCCGGCACCGATATCCGCGCCTGCCACATTGAGTGCCAACACAAACAACATGATGGCACCACCGGCCGCATCAACACCCTTACAAGTAAAGGCAGGACCACAACTGATTTTACCTCCGTTGCCTGCGCCATCGCCCAGTGTGGGGGGAGCGACCAATAATGCCTCAACGGAGCAAAATGCAGGTGCCAGTACATTTGGTACGGTATTTGATCCCGCTTTCCAAGACATGACAAAAAAACAATTTCCATTAACGCCGGAACAAATTAAAGCATTAAGACAAATTTTCCAGTCAACACAACGGGCTTCTGTTGCACCGATTGAAGTTCCAACACCCACGTTGTCCTCACAAACCGTTTCTTTGTCCCCCGGTTCGGTACCCCCTGTCATCAAAATGGCGACGGGTTATGTTTCTTCCGTGGTGTTTGTTGACGAAACCGGACAACCTTGGCCCGTGGCAGCATATAGCATCGGCAATCCCAGTGCATTTAATATTCTATGGGATAACACCAGCAATTTAATTTTAATTCAAAGCATTGGCGCATATCAATCCACCAATATGGCGGTGCGTTTGGTGGGATTAAGCATTCCGGTGATGCTGACGATAGTCTCTGATCAACAAAAAGTGGATTATCGTGTTGATTTACGTGTCGCAGGACGCGGACCGCAAGCCAAGAAAGAAATGATGGCCGGTGATGTGAGTGCGGCGACGGATCCTGTCTTAATGGCCTTTTTAGATGGTGTACCCCCTTATGGCAGTGAACGTTTACGCATCAGCGGTGGTCCTGCCGAAGCATGGCGTTATGAAGATAAAATTATTGTACGCACGCGTCTCACTATATTATCACCGGGTTGGTTAGCAACAATGGCAAGCGCAGATGGCATGCATATTTATGAGATGGAATCAACACCGCTTATCTTGGGTTCACAAAATGGTGAACCGGTGACCTTAAAAGTGGAAGGTTTATAACACCATGGCAAATTCAATGAAAAATACCGTTAGTCAAATGATGTCTAACGTGAAAACACGAACACTGGTTATTTTTGTGGGCGTGATTGTGTTAGTGGGCTTGGGCATCGCCATTACCAGCATGAAAAAAGAAAAAATCATTGCTGAAGATGTGGCCCCTTCCAGAGTGGGCGCCATTAATAAAGACATTAAATATGTTCCCGGTGGAAAGGCAACGGAATCCTATTATCAAACACAATATCAAGAAAATGAACAACGCGCCCAACAAGCGTCGACGAAGGGTTTAAGTACGGTCCCCACGATTGTGGCCGATCAAATGGTCTCTTCTTCGCAAATTGCCAGTTTGGATCAACAAAAGCAACAACAAAAAGCGCAAGATCAAGCCTATCAAGACCAGCTATTAATGCAACAGCAGCAGCAGGCCATGCAACGGCAATCAGAACAACAAGCGCAGGCTTCGCAACAAAACGATCAAAGACAGCAAGCCTATGAGGCTTTGATGACCAAACAAGCGCAAACACTCTTTGCTGCTTGGGCTGCGCCTAAAGCCAATTATGTTGCAGGATCTGCCGAAGCACATCAAGGCACAGGCACGGGCGGTGGCACTGGTGGCGGAGCAGGTGGAGACACGACGGGTGGCGGCGCTGCTGTTGCACCGGTTATCTATAAAGCAGGTGATATTCTGTATGCTGTTATGGAAACCTCGGTGAATACCGATGAACCCGGCCCGATTATGGCTAAAATTGTCTCCAATGGACCGCTTAAAAATGCGCGGGTGATTGGTAGCGTGGCGGTGGTGGGCGAGTATGCGAAAAAAGCCATGTTGCAATTTACGGTATTAAATACCCCCGCTTTAGCACACAGTGTTGGCATGAATGCGGTGGCCATCGATCCGGATACGGCGCGTACTGCTTTGGCAACCGATGTGGATAACCATTATTTATTGCGTTACGGAACATTGTTTGCTTCTTCTTTCGCAGAAGGGATGAGCCAAGCCGTGTTATCTAGCTTGAATAATCCAGGCTTTGAGGTGGGTAGCAATGGTGTTATCACAGGCAGCTCTGTGGGACCAAGCACGCGTGATCAATTGATTACTGGTTTGGGTCAAGTGGGACAAAACTTAAGCAACAGTATGGATTACTTTAATAGACCGGCCACCATCACCATTGCGCCTGGTACATCAATGGGCTTATTATTAATGCAAGATTTAACATTGGATGTGAATAATAAACCCACCGCGCCACCAACGTTCCAAGCAACCACCAATAATCGAGCACGTGGATCGGCAGCAGCGGGGTATCAAAATCCCAATTCGATTTACCCGAATAATCCAAAAAATGGATCGTTAAGCGCTTTTAATACACCAACGAATAGCACCGCAGCAGCTCCCACTGCTGTACCTGGACAATAAGGAAGAGGACTGTAACCATGGCTGATGATCACAAAAACATGAGTGCTTATGGCGATGATGAGGATGAGTATAAGGTCGGCATGTCAGCGGGAGAGGAAGAAGACGAGTTTCCTCTTGAAGACGATGATAATGTCGTTTCCGATTATTCTGATCGATTGGATGATGAAAAAATCAATGTGGGGCCTATCGATAGGATAAAAGACTTTTTCAAAAATAACATTATCTATGTGATTATCGTGATGGTTTTAATTATTCCCGCCGGTTATCAGCTTAAAAACATGTTTGCCTCTGCGCCAGAAGCGCAAGAAGCAACGTATAATGTTAAGCTAGATAAAGTTTATGATGGCCAAAAACAAGCAGCGCCTGCTGCACCAGGAGCGCCTGTTGCTGCGTCGACCACACAAAATCCTGGTATTGCTGCTGTGCCAAATAGTGATGGCATAGCCAATAACAATCAAATCACCGGTCTCAATCCCAGCACAACCAATACTTCAAGTGGCGCAATGGGAACCAGCACAGACACGACGTCCGTCAATAGTCCTACGGAGTTTGCTTTGGCACGCAACGCCAAGTCGTTAGAAGATTTAGACAAACAGGTGACAGATTTAACGCAAAAACTCAATGACATTGAAGGTAAGTTGACGAGATTGGATGCACTTCCTGCCATGCAAGCTTCGCTGCAGGCCACCGTGACGGCGATACAGGCCAATAAAACAGTGGAAACACGTGTGGATGATTTGTCGAAACAAGTTCAACAACTTAATACAAACACTCAAGATATGGTAAAATCCCTGTATCAGACGACATTATCTCGCGGTGCTGCACCACAAAGCGGTATGAGTGCACAAGGAAATAGTGAACAAACCGATGACTTTGTGGTACATGCCACCATCCCAGGTCGCGCATGGTTGCGTAATCGTGATGGTGTGTTGGTCACCATAAGAGAAGGTGAAGTGTTGCCAGGTTATGGACGTGTGGTAAAGATTAATCCGGCTAAAGGCACGGTGACAATGGATAATAATCGAGTTTTTCGTGAGGAGCCCATCTCTTAAGACGGGGGTAAATGACGATGCCAGATATTATTACGATTCTTGTCAATATTCAGGCGCTGGTTGAACCATTTATATTTATGGTAACAGCGGTTGCCTATATATCGGGCGTTTGTTTTATGACCCTAGGGGTATTTCAACTGAAAAAAGTTGGTGACTACCGTCAAAGTCAGTATCAAGCAGCCGATTTTAAGGCGCCTATTATTTCTTTGCTGACGGGGATGATGTTGGTGTATTTGCCGACGATTTTTAAGGCCAGTACCATGACAGTGTTTGGAAGTACCTCGCTGCCTGGTTATTTGCCAAATGATCCGACAAACCCAACGGAGATCGAGGTAGCCATCGGTGCTATTTTAGATATCATACGATTGGTTGGCGTGGTTGCATTTGTACGTGGATGGTTTATTTTAACAAAAATAGGCGATGCAAGTGCAGGAGGCGCAATATCTAAGGGACTAACGCATTTGCTGGGCGGACTATTTGCTTATCATATGTATGATTTTTTCTTAATTGTCGAAAACACATTGGGATTAAGTTTAGTGTAATGGTTTATTTATAAGGAGAATGTGACATGAAAAAAGAAATAAGAACAATGCTGTGGACGCTGAGTTTGTTTGCTTTAACTACAACGGCGGCGCATGCCAGTGGGGCCGCCGCGTCGTTAACGGATATTGCGAATAATATTACAGCGATATTTCCATCGTTTATAAACTTAGTGGTTGCTGTCTGTTACGTCGCAGGCATGGGTTTTGCGGCAGCAGGGGTCATGAAATTTAAGCAACACAAAGACAATCCAACCCAAGTTCCATTGAGTGGACCCGTCGTGATGATCTTTATTGCAGCTGCATTGATCTATTTACCAACCCTGTTAACGGCGACAGGTACATCTGTATTTGGAACCTCAGAAAAATCAGCGGTGGGTGGTGTGTCTGGACAAGATCCATTCAAAACGGGTAGTTAAGGTGTAATATGCTGCAATACACGCCTTATTTGGCTGCCAATATCACAGGGCATGCGTTGTTTAAACGACGCATGCACGATCCTGCGTTTGACAAGATAGCCAAGAAAATTTTTAATCGTGATCAGGATACCTGTCAGTGCTGTGGGTTTAGTGCGCAAGAATATCAATGTGTATTAAATCTGGACGGAAATTACCGCAATAATGCCACTGAAAATTTGATCACGGCCTGTTTATTGTGCGCACAATGCCAATTTTTAGGTGCACAAGATTCAGGGAAAGTGATTGTATTGCCAGAATATACCCAAGCTCAATTGAATAATGTAGTGCGAGTTTTATTTTGTTTAATTGAAAATGATACACCTTATAATGAGCAGGCCAAAGCAATGTATCGAGCCTTTCGTCATCGAACACAAAATGTGGAACAATTGTTGGGTGATGGAATGAGTGATGCCGCTGTATTTGGTCAGAGTTTAATTGATGCCAATGTAGATACACGCAGCAATGAACAAGCGTTTGGATATTTTCGATTATTGCCTTCACGCGTTGGGCTGGAGTTGCCCATTGCGTATTGGTCCACGTTGATTTTACCGCAGTTAAATGTCAGCGAATTTTTACCGCAGGGGTAGCAGAGCATGGCGATCGTTGAGTCGATGTTGCGGGGGATTGATTCTATTTTAGAATGGATGGGATCTTCCTTAAAACAAAATGCAGGTGGTTATGTCGAGTTAGAAACGGCCGACAGTGCCACCACTTTGGCCGCACGTGATGGCTCGTTGGTGTCGATCATCCGAGTGGAAGGCGCGCGCTTTTTGGTGGGATCAAGTGAGTTTGAACGAATACATGAAGGTTTGAGTCGTACGTTTAGTAATCCATTGGGGCATTCTGGACATGCGGCACAGATTGTATTTAGTTATGATCGTGATGGCATTAAAGATGATATCGCTGAAATTTTAAAACCAGCCAGGCAAACAGCGCAACGTTTAGAATTAAATTTAGACGATTTATTTAATGAACGTATCTCCTATTTATCCAAGTTTTGCGCAAAAGAACAAAACTATGTGGTGTTGTGGACGCGGCCTTCTTTATTATCCAATAAACAACGTGAAGATGCGTTTAAACGCAAACGCAGCATGATCAAGGAAAATAAAGTGCCCCCCATGCGACATTCGCAATCGATGGTGGTGGCATTATCAGAATTGCGCGAATCGCATGAGTCGTTTGTGCGTTCTACCGTGAGTGATTTTACGTTATTGGGCTTAGATGCTGAATTGCTCGGCACACACGAAGCCTTAAAGCATGTGCGCATGGCGGTTGATCCTGAATTTACCGATCAAAAATGGTCACCCTGTTTACCAGGTGATAAAATTCCACGTCGCATGTTGAAATCGACACCGCCACCGGATGTCTCTGATATTATGTGGCCTAATTTAGCGATGCAATTGATTCCGCGTGATGGTGAAAATTTAGGGCTGCGTGCGGCACGCATTGGCGATAGAATCTATGCACCGGTATTTATTGATTTATTCCCCAAAGAAATCCAACGATTTAATGATTTGTTTCAACGTGTTTTTGCCGCAGGCATTCCCTGGCGAATTTCTTTTTTGGCGGAGAGCAATGGTTTACCTTCCATTAGCTTTAAATCAACAATTGCAGCCATTTTAAGTTTTGCGTCCACCGAAAATCCGCTGATTAATGATTCAGCAAAATATTTAAAATACATCGAAACCAATACCGATGACAGCGTGGTGAAATTACGTGTGGCATTAACAACGTGGGCCCCAGTGGGACAAATGAGTTTGTTACGTACGCGCGCTGCTGAATTGGCAAAAGCGGCACAAGGTTGGGGACACTGTGAAGTCTCGGAAGTCAGCGGCGATGCTTATGGCGGCGTATTATCCAGTGTACCAGCCTTAAATACGAATAGCTATGCAGTACCCAGTGTGGCGCCG
>Ga0302315_10002263_pt1 | contig 18370 bp, 14 predicted proteins | sample III_Palsa_N3_1_FD_200532 | JGI IMG/M metagenome (GOLD analysis project Ga0302315, IMG submission 200532) | Peat permafrost microbial communities from Stordalen Mire near Abisko, Sweden - III_Palsa_N3_1 | ecosystem: Environmental > Terrestrial > Soil > Palsa > Peat permafrost | place: Sweden... | reverse complement strand
TGACTGTGTGGCGGCGATGGATGAGATATCGACGTTCAACGTCGGACCAGCTCCGCCAGCGGCGCAAGCTACTGTCGCTGCATTTCCATTAGCTTCTTCAATTAAGCCGCCGCTGGCGTAACCTTGGCTTTTGCAGAATCGCGACGAGGCCGTCAAGCACGAAATGTCCTGCGAATTGGGAATCGGGTTGCTTTCGTTGCATGTGCTTACGAATTGCTGCATCGCAAGAAAAGTGATCGGCAGATAAGCTGTGTTGCTGGACGGAACTGGAAGGGCTGTAGGATCCGTTGAAGAGAACTGGAAATTTTGGGGCTGGACCGGAAATAGTGCCTGACCAACGGCTACAGCATTGCTCGGGAGAGGAGAGCCGTTGGGAATAGGCGAGTTGTAATAGCCCAGGATGTACTGATTTCCGCTTGGATCGACAACGAATTTGCTATACCCGTGCGGATTGAAAGGAAGCGCCGTGTTGCTCAGATAGCTTCCATTAAAAATATCTTGGCTCAGCGGCGACGAAGCAGATCGGATTGCCAGTCGATAGCATGCGTACGCCGGACTCACTTGGTCGGTGCAGCCTCTTCCACCCACCGCGGATGTCAGATAAATATTATTTCCAACTACGTCCACGTCGTAAGAGTCGGCAACGTTGTTAGAGATGCTACTTGAGGCAATAGTGCCCAGAACCTCTGTGGTAAACGATCCGTCCAGGGTCTGCACGGGCACGTTGCCGGAACCCGCTACCCAGAGTCGCTGATACCCTGAAACTTCCTGACTCAGCCGTGCCCCGCGAGTAGTGGTGTCAGTCAGAATTTGACCGTTCGCAGCTGGTGCACTATGGCTTACCGACCAGTACAAATAAGGCTGTCCTTGGTAGATAAATATTTTGGGGACACTTGCGGAGTATTGACCGGTCGTCAGATCCTCACCTTTAACAACAACCGTCGCTCGTGAGGTGTCGATGCTGAAATCGCTACTGGACATTGGAGCTACGCAAGAATCAGCTCCGATGGTTCCGTCATTAATGCATTCGAACGCGATCCAAAGTTGCCCATTAAAAAGGGTGATCGTGGGATCGTAACTTGAGTTGATGGTGATGGCTTGGGATGAGAACGTAACCGGGGGAACGAGCAAGTCCCTGACAAAGCTCAGTGTATGACTGCTCCAGTTCATCTGGAACAAAGAAAGTGCCCAATTAGTTCCTGAGCATGCATCAGATGTGGTGTTGATAAGCCTTCGTCCAACGAAGTAGCTGGGATTTCCAGGTATCTGCTCGAACGCTACGGCATTACAGAAGCCGGGAGCCGAGACCGGGGTAATATTTACCGTTTGTTGAGCGAGTGCGGGACGGACCCACCCGATCGTTAGGAGCAAGAGGGCGACCAAAAGTCTGAGTGAGGTTATAGCGCTCTGTTGCATCATTTCCATCCTTGACATGTTGTGGGGAAGAGCAATTAAGAAGTGGCACAGCATCACATGATGTTTACCCGATGCTGGTTAGGCGGATACATAAGCGGTCGGTACGATACTCGTAGCCTGGAAGATCCCAAGCGCCGCCGCTAGCAGTGACTAGAAAGTTGAACATGCGTTTGGAGGATCGCCAGGGCCAAGTCTACGGATAAAGGTAGCAGAGCCGCGATCCAGCTTTTTGACTTGCTCAAAGTTGCGACCGATTTCGGACGAACCGGATAAGCGTGTTAAAACTCTTGCCGTCTATTTCCGGCCGTAGGCAGCCCTTAGGAGCAGGCTGCTTCCGACCGATTCTGTTGAAAAACTCCGACTTAACAAATAGACGTCCAAATTTGAATCGTGACGGCAACGACAATTCGATTCTGTACAAATTTACACGTTCAGGCCGACAGAAAGCGATTGTCGCGGCCGGATTTTCTCGCTTTAAACGATCTCGAGTTTTCGAAGCGAGTTTTTCAACACTACCGCCACCCATAGCGGCCACTCATACATGGGCATGTAACCAAAGTCTGTGCAGTTTTGGAGACCAAAGTATGTGCGGTGGAGGCGTCTTGTGTACGTACTTTGCTGACTGTTGAACAGCAAAGTATGTGCCGGACAGGTCACCAGAACGCCTCATGCGTCTTGCCACCGAGAAGGCAAAGTGACGATGAGGTCGAAGTCAGTCGCCGTCTTACCCGGCATGTTCGCCCGGTGCTTCATTTTTTCCGGAGTCGTTTGCTATTCACGTAAGTGGTGATGTCGGCGACCGCATCGAGAATCTTCACTGTAAGTGTATTCGGATGCCTGCTTCTGGACTCGTCGTCATAGTATTGCGTGATGTCTATCAACTTGTCGTTTTGTTCTTTTTCGTATTCAGGGCTATTGATTGTCTGAGGTGGGCCATCGCTCCGTTCTTTCGCCATGCGAAGCGCGAAGCTCATTGCGCCATAGAGTTCATGGCAACAGTCGAGTAGCTTTTTTATCTTTGGAACGATGTCGCTGTCCCAATGTGCTTCCGCCTCGCTGCTGAGAATTTCAAGCTCCGTCGCGGATGTTGATACAGGACTCCATCTCGCATTGATGATGTGCTCAAAGGCCTCAAAGCGCCCTTTGTCGTCATCGAGATTCAACCCGTTAGGTATCTCGTATGTATAGCTAGGTCGGCGTGCGTCACCGAGATTGTTCCGCAGTCGAAAGACGGTTTTGCTCAATCTGACGGACAGATCAGCGTCTGACTGCGCGATTTGTTGACGCCTCCATGCGTTTACGCCGTAAACGGCTAGCCCCGTAGCAATCACGCCCGACGCGGCGAGCAGTAGTTCCTTGACGCTTTTAAGAGTGGTGGGCCAATCAATGGAGCAAGATATTTGCGGAAGCATCGGTCTCTCGTTTGTGGTCTGCTTGTGCGCCGATACGAGATCTTCTTGTACGGTCGCCATGCGGATAATGATGTCTGCTGTGTCTACCGCGTCTCAACAAGGTTGCTGGACGTTGGTCGACTACATTGAAAGGGCACAGCGAACTATCGTAGCTTCTACATTAGAATAAATAGCGCAGCCTTACTTAGGCGGGACTGTAATCACGACCGTCGGCTGCGGCGAATTGCTCAGCGAAAATACGAAGCCGATTGCTCAGCTCTTGATCGCGGAACGCGATACAAGCCTCGGCCATTAACAGGATTCCGCGATAAAACTGGTTCCACAGGTCTTCGTCATGTTCCTCTTGCCGAATCGTTCCCGGGAGTCCGTCGGTGTGAAAGGACGGCGGATTACCGCCATAGAGGTCCATGATGTGGCCGGCGGCCCCGTGGACGAAGCCTGAGTAGAGCGAGCTGACCGTTCGAACCACGTCGATGGTGGTGCTCGGATCCGGATTGATCCCGTTGGGGTTCGCGTTGTAAGCCCTGATCTTTGAGCGTGGGACCATATCGCGGGGCACGGAGGTTGGCCTTGGACCCGAGGTATCGAATTCCTCCTGCCAGAACGAATCCAGGAGCCGGGTGTGATTGTCGGTTGGCTTGTTGAGAATGATGGACAGGGACAAAAACGTGACGTCTTCTTCGATGTCTTGAACAGCACGCTGGACGGTGCCGAGTTCTTGGACGAAGCCGTGCTCCAACAGCAGCAGGCAGGCACGAAGTCCGCTGACGTAGCGAACCAGCTTCAAGACGATCGCTTGTTCGATCGTCTGTTCCGCGCAGCGGTATGCTGGATGCCCGTGTCGAAGGACTTCCTGGGGGGGCGGGACGGCGTTGATCAATTCCTTCAACACCACCTCTAAATTAGAGAGCGCGATTCCGTAGGTTGGGTTCGTCATCGGATTCCTCCTGCCATAGTCCAGAACCAGAGTCCATCAGGACCCAGCGCGAGGCGGCCTTTTGACACTCTATGGAAGATGCGATGGCTCAGGACCAGACCTTTGCGAACTATGGGGAAGTGAGTGGGCGTGGACCTGGGAGCAGACCATCGAAAGTCCAATTTCTTGACGCAACAGTATTCAACTAAACAAGTTGTCACTTGCCGCAATTCGCAGATCTATTCCCTCTTTCGCTTTGGCATGCGAGCGAGTTCCGGAATGTCCTTGGTTTTCACGATGAAATCATCGCGCAAAAGACCGTTGTGGTCGAAGGACTTTGTCGGGATCTCTGAAACGACGTCGTTGTGGTACGTTGCTAACCAAAGAATTTTGTCTAAATACGCAGTCCGACCTGGACCTTGGTAGCGCTTTTGAATGAGTTCTTGATGATTAGCCAGAAGGACATGCCAGTCTTCAGGTTCATCAAGCTCTGCAAACGAAGCGCGTAGGTAGTCCACAAACCAAGCGCCGCTCTCGCCTCGTCGAATTAAATTCCGTATGGCCTGCAGCTCATAATCCACGCTATTGTCAGCGGCTCTCAAGCGATGGTCGACGCGAACGGAATTGAGCAAAACTGGATCGATGACGATACGCGGGTAGATCGCGGATCTTGATTCGAGTTCGTAAGCCGTAACCATCGCTGGACCGAATACCGTCGAACCGGTTGCACAAATATCTCCCATTGTCATTCCTCCGCGGATAAGAATGCGGTGGGGAACGAGCTCACCTTGGATATGGACCAGATCGAGGATCTCGTGAAACAGATGGCCGATTGGTTGTTGTTGATTGATGCCATCTAAGAAGCGAATGCGAATAATGCAATCTGAAAAATTTAATGAAATAGCATCTGTATCGTCAGGCTCTTTGAATTGCTTACTTTCTGCGAATCTGCGCAGCGTGCTAAGAACCTTGGCGACTTCTTCAGCCGTGCCGTTCTTGACTAGGCTGCTGAACCCTAAAATGTCCAAGAATGTCACGACGGCCGGTCGGTAAACCGGTCGGGTTGGGGTCTCCGGTTGTTGCTCGGCCTTTGTTTGGTCTTTCACATTCCCACCCTGTCGCTACTTCCCGATATCTCGAAAGCCAATGTATAGAAAAGCCAATGTATAGAGGCCATGAGCTTCCGTATAGCGAGCTGCTTGGCGCGAACGATTGCCACAGCCTTTGCAGTCGCGTTCTGATGTCTGACTAAGGTGCCTTCGCGAGGAGAGAAAAATACATCAATCTATTGCGTTGACCGGCTGAAACCGCCGTCGCTGCGAGACCCTACTGACCTCGCCTGCTACATAGTTCACGATTCGGATTGTGAGGCCGACTACGACTGGCGCGCGCCGCCGAAAATATCTTTCCGCCCATCCGGCAAGAGACGGCCCTGCAGCTAAGTGCGTCGCGAGGCCAAAACTCTGTATCTGGCCGGAGAACGGAGGACTCGCCGATCATTTGCAGTAAGGCTAGGGAGTCGGTTACTCAAAATCTCATAGTCAACTGCGGCGGCTGATATCGAGCTTATGCCGTTTTGAACACCGAAGTGCGGACACCGCGGCTAGCAATACGCACAAAAAACGGGAGCTGAGCTCCCGTTCTTGGAGGCGCGACGCGCACTCTGAGTAGATGGAGGGATTCGAACCCTCGCGACCCTTGCGGGTCCTGTCCGCTCCGTAGGCGGATGCCTTCAACCACTTGGCGACATCTTCAAGACGAACTATAGCAAAAAAACCTATTGTTGTCAATAGATTGCGCCGGCCGGCGTCTTTTGTTTGACGGCGGGGGTTTTTGGTTCCCAAGTCTACGTGCAGCGCCCGAGGCAAGAATGCGGCTGCGTATTGCGTAGCGCTACACAATACAGTACCGTTTAAGGTGAAGGTTGGCTTTTTCGCCCAATCGCTCTGGAGAAATTGCATGGGATCCATTGACGTTTCGCATCCTGGAGAGCGAATCAGGGCAGAGGTCATTCCTCAGAAGATGTCTGTTACAAGAGCTGCGCAACTCATCGGTGTTGGTCGCCCTGCCTTGTCGAACCTGCTCAATGGTAATGCGTCGTTGTCTGCAGACATGGCGATGCGCCTCGAGAAGGCATTCAACTATCCGCGCAATAACCTAATGGAGATGCAGGTGCGGTACGACGCGGCGCAAGCCAAACAAAAAAGTGCCCCTGCGAACACCAAGGCCTACGTGCCACCATTCCTCGCGATCAAGGCAAACGACGTTGAGGGCTGGGTTTCGCATAACATCTCGGCGCGCAGCCGCCTGTCGGTATTTTTGAGGACTCTCGTCCATTCGACAGGTAGCGGCCTGGCAAAAGTGGACTTTCCCGGTAACGATGATGCGGAGCGTCCCGGCTGGGACGGGTGGATTGAAGCAAGTGAAGGAACGCCTTGGATACCTTCCGGGCGCTCAGGCTGGGAGTTTGGTACTAACGAGGACGTTAAAGCGAAGGCAGACAAAGACTTCGATAAGAGTGTCATTGCGGTCGACAAGAAGGATCGTGCAGACACGACGTTCGCATTCGTCACGCCTCGTCGATGGTCAGGGAAGGCTGCGTGGCTCGCCGCAAAGCAAGCGAAAGGACTCTGGAAAGACGTGCGGGTGTATGACGCGAGTGATCTCGAGCAGTGGCTTGAGCAATCGTTGTCCGCGCAGACGTGGTTCGCAAACGAAACGCGGAGGCCAGCCCAAGGCGTTCGCTCGCTCGACCAGTGCTGGGCGGACTGGGCCAATGTGTCCTCGCCGCCGTTGGTCGGTGGGCTGTTTAACTCCGCCATTGACGCTGCCAAGCGCATCATGCTTTCGCGTCTTTCCAAGCCTTCAGATGGACCTACCATAATTGCGGCTGATTCGACCGGAGAGGCACTGGCTTTCATCGCCCAGCTTCTCGGCGATCGTGGCGACGAAGCTTTGGCTTCATACCGGGATCGGGTTCTCGTGTTTGATAAGCCGGGCGTTCTGCCGCGCTTGGTCGGAGGGGCTCAGACCTTCATCCCGGTTGCCTACACACGTGAAGTTGAACTTGAGCTCGCGCCCTACGCCAAGTCGGCCCACTCGATCGTCGTCTATCCGCGTAATGCTGCGAATACGCAACCTCATATTGTTCTGGAGCCGGCGTCATATGGGACGTTTAACAAGGCCCTAGAGGAGATGGGTAAGGATCGTGACGAGATCTCCCGTCTTGCGAATGCTTCGGGTAGGTCGCTGACTGTTCTTCGCCGTCAGCTTGCAGCGGTTCCTGTGGTACGGACGCCAGAATGGGCAGCAGACCGCAACACTGCGGAGAGCCTTGTGCCGTTCATGTTTGTTGGCGCGTGGCACAGCGCGAACGAAGCCGACAAGGTCGGCCTCTCATTGCTGGCCGGAGAGCGCCCTTATGCGGAGCTCGAGAAGGCATGCCAAAGTCTCGCTAGGTTGAACGATGCGCCTGTGTGGTCTATTGGCACCTATCGCGGCGTAATCTCGAAGATTGACCTGCTTTACGCCGTTGCTGGTGCCGTGACATCGGAGGATTTGAAACAATACTTCGCGATGGCGCGCCTAGTGCTTGGTGAAGATGACCCGAGTCTCGATCTCGCGGAAGATCAACGCTGGGCGGCTTCAATCCACGGCAAGACACGTGAGTTCTCTGGCGCCTTCCGAAAAGGCATTTCAGAAACTTTGGTTTTGTTGGCCGTTCACGGCGGTCCACTTTTCAAGAATCGCCTTGGGATTGACGCTGAAGAAGAAGTCTTGAAGGTCATGCGTGAGCTGCTTCCAACGCCACTGACTACACGGATGCTCGAAGCCAATGACCGTGACCTTCCCACTTATGCGGAAGCGGCACCGGAAGAGTTCTTGTCGATCCTAGAGCGTGATCTAAAGAGCGATGAACCCGCGGTTTTAGAGCTCTTACGCCCTGTGGACCCCGGCGTTTTCGGGGGAAGTCCCAGTCGCACCGGCTTACTCTGGGCGTTGGAAGGTCTCTCGTGGAACCCAGTTACGTTGCCACGTGCTGTTTTCATTCTCGCCCGGCTTGCACAGGTCGAGATCAAGGATAACTGGGTCAACAAACCAGCACATTCTCTGGGGACAATCTTTCGGGCGTGGATGCCGCAGACGGCGGCTAGCCTTGAGGAACGCGTGGCCTTAATCAAGAGTTTGGCGAAAAAGTTTCCAGACGTTGCTTGGAAACTCTGCGTGGGTCAATTCGGAAACTTCAATGACGTGGGTGACTACAGTCACAAGCCGCGTTGGCGGCCGGATGGTTATGGATTTGGCGAGCCTTTGCCAACTTGGGGGCCGATCAACTCGTTCGTACGAGAAATGGTCGAAATGGCTTTGACCTGGAAGATGTATTCGCTTTCCATGTTGTGTGATCTTGTTGGGCGCGTTCACAATCTGGCGGACTCGGATCGAGATCGCGTTTGGGCATTGATCGAGGCTTGGGCAAATAATAATGCTAGTGACGGCGATAAAGCGGCGATGCGCGAAAAGATTCGCGTGTCTACGCTCTCGCGACACGCGGCCATGCATGCAAAGAAAAATGGGAGGGTGTCAGATCTGGCAAGCGCCGCCAGAGCAGCTTACGCCGCGCTTGAACCAAGCGACCTTCTCAATAAGCACGCTTGGCTATTTCGTGACGGATGGGTGGATGAGTCCGTGGACGAGATAGACGATATCGAAAATTTCGATTTCAAGAAACGTGAAGAACGCACCCAAAACCTAAGGATTGAGGCGCTGAGAGAAATCCGTGAGCGACGCGGTCTGGACGGTATATTAGAGTTGTCTTGCCGTACAAAGGCCTCAAGAGTGATCGGGTGGCTTTCGGCCAGCGATGTGCTGGCTGAGGGCGAACTTCAGCAGCTTCTGCGGCGAGCTCTTGAGCCAATACTTGCTGAGCAAGAGGAGGTTCACCCGCACAAGAATTTCATTGAAGGTGCAATCCGTGCGATCGCTGACGACCATGAGCGCGAAGCCATTCTCAAAGGTGTGGCGGCAGGCCTATCTGAAGAGGAAGCGGTGAAGTTGCTTTTGCTCTTTCCGTTTAGAAAGAACATCTGGGCCTTGGTCGATACGCTCGGCGGCGAAGCCCAAGATAAATATTGGCGTGAAGTGTCGCCAGATTGGATTCATGGCTCCGACGAAGAAAACAACGAGAGTGTTGAGCGGTTACTGAAGGCTGAGCGGCCACGTGCTGCGTTTTTTTGTATCCAGTATCACCCAGAGAGGCTCGATGCACGGGTGCTGTACCGTCTGCTTTCGGAAATGGCGAAGGGCGGCAACGATAAGCAGGGCCAATACATGCTCGATCACTATCATCTCGAGCAGGCGTTTAAGTATCTAGACAGTAGCTCGGTCTTGACGGCGGAACAGAAGGCGGGTCTTGAGCTTGCTTATATCGAGGCATTGGCTCGCCCCTGGGAACGCAGAGAAAGCTATGGCATTCCGAACCTCGAACGGTACATTGAGACGCATCCAGAGGTCTTTGTGCAGGCCGTCACGTGGGTGTACAGGCGCAAGGACGGAGCGATGGACCCCGCTGAATTCCAGGTCCCGTCAGAGCTAGTTCAAAGCTCAGCGGAGCGGGGTTATAAGTTGCTAGAGGCCTTTGAGCGAATACCTGGCCATAACGATCTCGGCGAGTTGGAAACAGAGCGTCTTGCAAAGTGGATCGCAATGGTGCGCCAATCTTGCGCTGAATTGAGTCGTGAAGACATTGCTGATCTTTCCATCGGCAAGCTACTGTCACACGCGTCGGCCGGCAAGGATGGGGTGTGGCCGTGTGAGGAGGTTCGGGACGTGATGGAAGAAATCCAATCCGAGCACATGATGAGCGGCGTGCACACCGGCGTCTATAACTCACGCGGTGCTCACTGGCGTGGGGACGGTGGTAGTCAGGAGCGGGAACTGGCGGAGAAATATCGCAAGTGGGGTCAGGCGCTTCAATCGTCGCATCCTTTCGTCGCCTCAAAGCTTCTGCTAGAGCTTGCTAAGACCTACGAACAGGAGGCTGGCCGAGAAGATACTGCGGCGGACATCCGGCGCCGCCTACATTAAAACCGCTGATGATTTCTATGGTTCGAAGCCGGCGAAGCAGCCTGTTGAGATCCTCGGCGAGCTTTTTGTTACTTCCCATAGCGTCATGCCATCTATGCGCTGCACAGTTGTGATGTTTACGGAAACGGGAACGACGCCAATATGACAGGAGAGTCAATGAGCGATTTAGACTTTTGACCTCCTCCCCGCCAGTTGTAGCGTTTGGAAGTAGAGTTTTTCGGTAAAATTGACCCCATCCCCAAATACGTAGCACCTTAAAGTAGAGCTATCGGTGGTTTGGGAGTCTTGCAAAAGGCCTTCGCGAACTGAGCTGGGGGGATATCTGCCAGCGATGAATGTGGGCGGAAATCATTATAGTCCGCCCTCCAAGATTCAATCTTTTCCTTGGCATCTGCAAGTGTCAGAAACCAGTGCGTGTTCAGACATTCGTCGCGAAACGAGCCATTGAAAGACTCGATGAAAGGGTTGTCCGTTGGCTTGCCAGGGCGAGAGTAGTCGAGCGTGATGCCGTGCTCGTACGCATAGCGGTCCAATGCCATCGAGATAAATTCAGGACCGTTGTCGACCTGTATACGACACGGCAGGTCGCGACATTGCCGCAGGCGCTTCCAGCGCGGTCACCACATCCTCGCCGCGCAGACTGGGAGCGACGTCGATAGCCAGGCATTCTCGTGTGAAGTTGTCGACGATCGTCAGTGCGCGAAAGCGGCGACTGTCGAACAGTGCATCGGAAACAAAGTCCATGCTCCATAACTGGTTCGGCCCCGTCAGCACGGGCCGATCAAGCCGTGTCGCTGCCGCTTTACGCCGGCGGGGTCTCTTGGAACGCAGGCTAAGCCCTGCTTGCACGTAAATTCGATGTACCCGTTTGTGATTCACAGCCCATCCCTCGCGACGAAGCAAGATGTGTATGCGGCGCGCTCCGTAGCGAACGCGAACCTCAGCGATCTCGCGCATTCGTGTGAGTAGCGGAGCGTCGAGAAGCAGACGAGTGTGTCGGTAGTACCAACCCGTCAACGACAGCCGCATGAGCGAACACGAGCGACGAATGCTTATGCCGTAGGTGTGCTGAAGCTTGCCGGCCAGCGCTTTGCGCTGGGCCGGCCTCAGAGCTTTTTTTGCAGAACATCCTGCAACATGGCTTTATCTAGGCTGAGATCCGCGACTAGCTGTTTAAGCTTCCGATTTTCCTCTTCCAGCTGCCGGAGGCGTCGGAGCTCGGACACGCCGAGGCCACCGTACTTCTTCTTCCAGTTGAAATAGGTCGCTTCACAGATACCCATTTTTCGGCAAACGTCAGCGACACTCGTACCGCTCTCGGCTTGGCGCAGGGCGAAGGCAATCTGTTCTTCGGTGTACTTGGTTTTCTTCATGGCAAAACAGTCTCCTCGGGAGGGGCGGTTTTACCGAAAAACTCTACTTCCAAACGCTACAACTGGCGGGGAGGAGGTCAAATGGCGCCGCAGCGTCTCTTGCAAATCGAACAATATCGAAAGGAGCTCCCTGTTAGAGAGAGCCTGGAATGGCTCTTGGAGAGGCGATCAAAGCTTACGTATAAGGGTTGATCAAGAACTCTCGTTTGTGTGGCGCACTACGCTTTCCGGTATTCGAGTGCGATCTGAGACCAATGGACTGGACGAGCCGTGATGCGCGTGTCTGGCTAGGTCTCATTCGGTCTAGGAGGCGGCAGGATGGTACTTGGTCCGGCGATTGTTGAAGGCAGGCATCGTCCCTTCAAGCACGTTCACCACATGTCCATTGATAGCGGGATTCTCGATTGCTCCGGCCACATAGGAGATCTTGGAACCCTGCCTGCGATCAAAGGTTGACCAGATAACTTGCTCTGCGTCACAGACGACGGCGAGATTTGGGTTATGCGTGACCATGATGATTTGCCGCCGCTTCTTCGCCTCGGTGAGCACGGGTACAAGCAGGCTCACTACCGTCTCGTTGTCCAGGTTTTCCTCGGGCTGGTCGAGAATGATCGGGTTGCGTCCCTTGTCCACCAGGAGATAGAAAATCAGCAGCAGTGCGCCGCGTTGTCCGGGCGAAAGCTGTTCAATCTGCGTCTCTTGAAACAGTAATGAGTAACGTGGCTCAAGGAACGAAAGGCCGAAGAGAAGGTCGTAAACGTCGGTCGCAGTCTTGTCTTTCCGTAGCAGTGACGTTATGCCAATGGCAGACTTTCCCCCGGCAGCGGTCGTCGCGATTTTCGCATGCAGCTCAGCGACAAAGCCCAGGACATCGGCACGCTTGTTGAAGTCGTATTTGTCCACCAGAGCGCGAATGACCGCATAGCCTTCATCGGTTCCTCGGAATTCGCCGGTATTTTGCTTGATGAGTTCAAACAGGGCGGTAGCGACTACATCGGCCGATCCGCCAAGGGTAGCCTGAAATTGAAGTTTGTAATCCTCACGAATCAGGCTATTGCCCTGAATCAGATCTTGGACAGGTTTGAACAGATCTTCACGAGCTTTGCGCTGTGCGTCAAGAACATCAAAGATTTCTGCGGTTAGCTTTTGGCGAAATTCACGATGAGCGTCCAGGCGCGTGGGAAGCAAGTCAAGTTGCTTGATGCGTGCTTGTAGACCAAGTAGCGCATCGGGAGCGTCAGGTGTTCCGGTCAACTCGCCGAGCTTTGAACTCCAGGTTTCGAGGGCTTGGAGGTTTTGTTGATATACCAATTGGGGCGCATTCAGCTTCGCGTTTAGGGCAGCCTGATTACTCAGTAACTTCGCCCTTTGTTCAGTGGCTGCGTCGGCATCCGTCTTCAGTATTGCCTGTTTACCGGGAATCGCAAGCGCGATTTCGTCCAACGCCTGCACACTTACCGTGAGGGTAACCAACTGTTCCGGCTTCATGCCGAGTACATCCAGATCTTTGGTGGTGTCGTCGAAGAATTGTTTGCGTGCGCGCTCCAGGACACGGAGTCGTTCGCGAACATTTTGGATAGCCTTGAGTTTTCCGGCTAGCGTTAGCTCGTTAGCGATGTTTGCTGTGAGCGCTTCTTCGAGCGTTTTTAACTTGCCAGCAATGGACTCGAGCTGCGTCGCGGCATCTTGCTGTTCGGGCGTCAATTCGGCTGCCGGTTTTGGCAGAACGGTCGGCTTAATCTTGTTGTGCTCTTCGATTTGGCGAATCTTCACTAGGAGGAGTTCTTGCAAGGAGCTTTTGACGTTTGGCTGAAGCTGCTCCTCAAAGGCTGTGATCTCCTGGTTGATCCGGTGCAGGTCCTTACGAAAATCGTTCAGCTGGATACGAAAACCACTCTCCTGCTGATCGATCAGCTGATCGAAGTCAAGTGCACCGAGTCGAATGGCTTCGCCAGCGTGTGAGAAAATGACAGCACGAAGCTCTCTTTCGAAAGCGTCCGAACTGCCAGTCACGTGGGCGTTGCAGAGATCTTCAAAGTGGCCCTGCGGGATGTAGCGGACCATTTCCACTTTGTCGATTGGTGGATCGTCGTTCAGATTACGGGTCTCTTCCGAAGAGTCGAGCCATGCCAGCTTCCCTTCGAAGTTTTTTGCAGGATCGCCCGACTTGCCGCGGAAGCGGTTCTTCTGCAAGAACGAAAAGTGGAGTTTTTGACGGGAGTTTCCAAGAAGCGCAATCACGTCAGCAAGTGCGCTCTTGCCGCTCCCCTTGTTGCCAATGATGGCTACGAGATCGGGATTGAGTGGCAAGTCGGTGTCGTCGAGCCACGTGCCGGGAGCCGTCAACACATGTTTGCTGACCGACACTCGATCGATGAAGAATGTCTTGTTGGCTTCGATTTCGAGCTGCTTCGGTGGACGGTCGCCTATGAAGGAACGTTTGGCAGGTTCTAAAATGGCCTGTTGCAGCCCATGAAAGGTCGGGTCGGCCTTGACCCAGGTGACCTTGCCGGACGGGAAGTCACCATAGCCGCGCTTGTCGTTGTTGCCTTTAACACCAACGAAACAATGGGCGTCACTACCAGAAACAACGAGGCGTGGAACGTTACCGAGACCTTCCTGGAATTTCTTCAGAAAGGCTTTGTTCTTGTCGGTCTCTTCTCCGATGAAACAGCTACGAAGGTGCGGGTCACGAGATTCGAAGATCGGCGATGACTTAAAGAGGTTGATGAAGTAGGCGTAATGGTCTTGCCATTTGACTTCGGCGAGACCGTCGCTCGTGTCGTACGGCATGAAGCCGATCGCCAATCCATCATCTACTTGTTGAATCGCTTTGCGGTAGCTCTCGGCTGTGATCTCTGCCATCGAGGCTCCGGCGTGGAGTGCCTTGGCTTGATCCGTCATGTCGGCCTTCTTGAAGGAATGGACCTTCAGAATGTCCTCTGATGAGCTTTGAGCCAGAGTGACAAGTGCGGCGTTCGAGAGGGGGCGGTCCACGATCGCGACACGAAGGTCGGCCTTGAAGTCGTGAAGTGTTTGATCCGGGATCAGATCTGAAAACACGACGTGCGCGTTGAGACGTCCGTTTGGCGTATTCATCGGTGCCATAAGGCGCAGTTCGATTCCCGGAAAGACTTTCTTGTGAAGCTGCGGCGCTCCGGCCTCCTGGAGTCGACGCTTCAACGCGAACCAGCCATCAAAGGTCCAGTAGTCCATCAATGCAAAGACAGCCGGCTCCGCTGCATTTATAGTCGCGATCATTTCGTCGACGAGCGAACGATTGCTCGCGGAGTTTGGGTCCGCGTCGAATTTGGCTCCTTGCCAGTGAAAGGATGCTGGCGTGCGAACATGCAGATCCCATTGCCGCCATTCTGAGCCGCGCTCAAATGCGTTAGGTGATGCCATGGTGTCCTTTCCTCATCCAGTTCTTTCGTTCTTGATAGTCAGGCTCACGCTCGCTCGTGCTCGCATGGGGCTCGGGAAGTATGCCGCACCACAGCGGCGATACATCCTAAACAAAGTGCCTGTGGTTCAACTGTTCCAGCTACCGCCGGTGTGGCATCCACGTCCGAGCGGGATTTCCGCTTACGCAGTGACTGATGGCCGGTCCGGCCTCGGGAGCGGGCGCTACGGTCTGGTCTGCCCGGATGTTCCCGATCTACGTGTTGGGTGGCGCTCCTTCCGCTAGCTCAAGCAGTCTTCCGTCACGAACCCTGCCACAAGTACGTGAAACCAGCTGAAACCATTGTTTGTACAAGCGCCTTGAAACCAATGTTTGTACAACCGGTACATACATTGGTTTCATGCCCACGCTCCTTGCGAATGTCAGCATGACTTCAGGCCTATGGACTAGTCATAACTAAACACTATGATTCACTACAGTCTAAGTGGCAGTGCAGGTGAGCCCGTGGATGACAATGCCAGCCAGTTGAAGAAGTTCCAGAAGGAGCTTTCCAGCGGCACTGTGTCGCTGGTGTTGCTGGCGGTGCTGGGGCAGTCGCGGCAGCCGATGTATGGCTACCAGATTGCCAAGCGGCTGGAGGAAGTGGGCGAGGGCGTGTTGGCTGGCAAGCAGAGCGCGCTCTATCCGGTGCTACGCAATCTGGAAGCGGCAGGGTTGCTTGGTAGCGAAGTGGAGCCATCGGTCAGCGGGCCGCCACGGCGCTATTACCGAATCACCAAACCGGGGCGCGAGGCATTGCGCGAATGGGTTGCGGCATGGACCGCGACCCGCGATTCCGTCGATAACGTTTTGCAAGGAGGGGTGTGATGAGTACGCCACGCACGATCGCCGAATATCTGGAACAACTTCGCGCTGCGTTGCGCGGAGCGGATCCTGCCTTGATTCAGGACGCGTTGTACGACGCCGAGGAACACTTGCGCGCCGAGCTGGCCGAACAACCGGGTCACGATGAGTCGGCCATGCTCGAACATGTGGTTGGCAGCTATGGCGCACCGGACGAAGTGGCCGATATCTACCGCGATCAGGAGATCAAGATTCAGCGCGCGATTCGTCCGCCACCGCCGCCGCAACATCGCTCGGTCATGGGGAAATTCTTTGGCGTCGCGGCCGATCCGCATACCTATGGCGCGCTGTTTTATCTGTTGCTGGCACTGGTCACCGGAATCTTTTATTTCGTGTGGGCGGTGCTGGGCCTGTCACTGTCGGCAGGATTCTCGATGCTGGTCATCGGCATTCCGTTCTTCCTGCTTTTCCTCGGCAGCGTGCGTGGCCTGTCGCTGCTGGAAGGGCGCATCGTGGAAACCATGCTGGGCGTGCGCATGCCGCGCCGACCGCCTTATCCGGTGCAGCAAGGACTTCCATTGATGAAGCGCATCGGAGCAATGTTCACCGATGCTCACACCTGGACCACGCTGATCTACATGCTGCTGATGCTGCCGCTGGGCATCCTGTATTTCACGATCGCCGTGACCTCGCTGACGTTGTCTCTGGCCCTTGTCGGCTCGCCGATAGTGAAGCTCTTCGGCTTCAACGTGATCAACATGGATGTCGATGGCTTCAGCTACTACGGCCCGGACTGGGCGGGCACGTTTGCCCTGTGCCTCGTCGGTGTAGTGCTGCTGTTCGCCAGCTTGCACCTGGTGCGTGGTATCGGACGGCTGCATGGACAGATCGCCAAGGGCTTGCTGGTACCCAGTTCGGCGACCTGAAGCGTCGCCGCGAACCGCAAAGTCCGCGGCGAGCGGTGTAGGTTGGGTTGAGCGTAGCGAACCCCAACTTTTCGGCCCGCCATCGATCAGCGATAGTTGAGGTCGGGCGAGGACAGCAGGAACGTATTCCACTCCTGCTGCGAATTGGCCTTGGCCAGCGCGTCGCGTGTCGGCGCCGACAGGTGCGGTTCGATCAGGTCGTAGTACAGCCGCGTGGTCAGCATCGGGAAGCCCGCTCCACGTTCCGTGCTACCCGTCGGGGTAAATAGCTGGTTGTTGCCCGTACCGATGGCGTGTGCGATGTCGAAGCGTCTGGCCATCTGTCCTGAGCTGGACCAGCTGGCGCCATCCAATGGCCAGCCATCGGGCGTGATCCGGCCGAACAGCGGTTGGTCCAGCTGATTGAGCCAGTTGACCAGCGGCAACGCATTGGCGATGGGTTTGCCGTCGTACGCCAGTCGCATCGAGGACACCACGAACCGCATCGGGTCGTTGAACTTGTGGCCGGCGTCGGTCACCAGGTCACGCGACTCGAACATCGTGCGCAATACCTTGGCGATGTCGCCATCAGTGCGGCGAAAGGTGTGCGCCATTCGCGCCACCAGTGCCGGCGATGGGTTGTCTGCAACAAAATATTCCGCGAGCTGACGCGAGATGAACTGAGCGCAGGCCGGCTGCTGCACAATGATATTTACCGCCTGCTGCACTTCGTCGAAACCGCTGCCCTTGATGATCTTGCCCAGAAAAACCTTGTCGCTGAAATCGTGTCGCTGCGGATTGAACTCGAACGGACCATTGCGCACAACAAGCGCCGCGAACTTCGGATTGAAGTTTTGCGGCTTGCCGTCGAGCGGCGCGATGCCGACACCGGTGAGTATCAATGCCAGTTGCTGTACGTCCTGCTGGGTGTAGCCCGAATTCACGCCCAGCGTGTGCAGCTCCATCAACTCGCGTGCGTAGTTTTCGTTGACGTGGCCTTTCGCGTTCTGCGCGTTGTCGAGAAACTCCAGCATTGCCGGACTTTGCAGCGTCGCTATCAGCAGATCTTTGAACTTGCCCAGGGCGTGCGGCCGAATGGTGCTCTGCACGTAGTCGGACAATTCCCAGCGGATACGACCTTTGGGTGCATAGACGTTGAAATGATTGAGCCAGAACCACGCCAGCTGTTCCTTCAACTGATTGGGGCCGTACACCGACTGCAGCAATTCAACTTGTTGCGCTGCCTGTCCCAACTGGTTGCCCGTTGATTGCAAATCCTTGTTCGCGGCTGCTTTATCGGGGCCATCGGGTAGCGTCTTGATGCGCTGCTGTTCGGCTTGCAATAGGGTAAGTTGCTGCAGGATCGGTGTGTTGCTGGTATCGAGACTACCGATCAGCGTGGTTATTTCTGGCGGCATCTGGCCGTCCAGACGATTGCCGAGTTGAGCGTCCAGAAAGTGTTCGCGGCCGAGGCTGCGGTAGTGAGTAACGCTTGCCGTATCCAGGCCGAAGCCGTCACGGCGCAGCCAGGCAATGTCGTCGGTACTCAGGCTGGAGATATCGCGTGCGCTGGCCTGAGCCGTGAGCAGAAGCAGCGTGACCAGTACACAGGAAGTCTTGCGCCATCGGTGTCCCCTCGGCATGGAGCGTGCGGTGACAAACAGAGGACGCATGCGGGCAGTTCCCATGGACAGAGATGGCGATACGAAGAGCCGGCGCAGGCCGGTCTCAGACCAGCTGCAGATCGCGGGGTTTTGCCCCCGGGAACACAGTCTGCAGCTGATCGCCGGACAGATTCCAGACGCGCTTGAGCGTGCCGCCGAGTACGTCACGGTAATTGTTGAGCACCGGGTAGTCGCGGTTCTGGAACAAGTTGGATTGGCTCACGGCGACCTGTTCGCCAGCGATGCGACCGCCATTGACCTTGCCGCCCAGTATCCAGTGCACGGTGCCGTGACCGTGGTCGGTGCCCTTGTTGCCGTTTTCGCGGAAGGTACGACCGAATTCGGAAACGACAA